>PPCM01000305.1_pt1 | contig 57145 bp, 56 predicted proteins | sample 1555541 | NCBI WGS metagenome assembly PPCM01 (sample SAMN05284479, study PRJNA326546) | Marine sediment metagenome, whole genome shotgun sequencing project. | isolation source: marine sediment | place: Germany: Wadden Sea | collected 2012-09-05
TATGCAAAGCAACTGAAGTTAAATGTCATTGATGCAGGGCACTTTGAAACCGAAAATGTTTTTATGCCTAGATTAAAGACATTACTAGATGGATACTTTGAAAAGAAGTCATATGACATTAATGTTATGGTTTCAGAATCGAATGTTAATCCTTTCCAGTTGATTTAATTTAAAAATTATTGTATGATAGAGTTCGAGTTTGATAATTGATCGCATGCAATTGCATGAGGAAAGTCCGGGCTCCATAGAGCAGGGTGCTGGCTAACTACCAGTGAAGGCGACTTTAAGGAAAGTGCAACAGAAATAGACCGCCTACTTCGGTAGGTAAGGATGGAACGGCGAGGTAAGAGCTCACCAGCATATAGGCGACTATATGGCTATGTAAACCCCACCTGGAGCAAGACCAGAATAGGAACTGAAGGGAAGCTGCTCGTTTCCCGTCCGGTATGGTAGGTCGCTTGAGCTTATACGGTAACGATAGGCCTAGAAAGATGATCAATCACGACAGAACCCGGCTTATCGTCAGACTCAAACCATTGAAAACACTAGCGGTCACAGCTAGTGTTTTTTATTTTGTCGCCAATTTGTCGCCATAAATTTCAGCCGATAATTTTTGTACTGCTGATTAAAATAAAGGAACTTATTTATGCAAGATACACTGTAGAAGATATGTTAAAAGCGATAAGAGATTATCAAAGGAGTAACGCTCATGAAATCATAAGATGTGGGTCATGTAATAAAAGACTTGAAGATATTGATAAAGGAGAAGTTATTATAAAGTGTCGGTGCGGTCAACTAAATAAAATATCATAGAGAGCCAAGAGCTTCAGATTAAATTCTGGAGCTCTTTTTTGAGATAAGAATGGAAACTAGAAAGAATGTCATGAAAGAACTTAAGACTTATAACTTAATCAAAAATAGAAAAAAACTGCTTGAAGATAGACTTGAGCAGTACGACGAAAAGAGAAAACCAGAAGAAGAAACTATGCTATGGAAAAATGGATCCCTTTATGACATGAAGATGAATCAATTTTAGATGGCATTGATGAGTGTGATAGCATCATTGAGAAAGTTGATGGATGGTTAAAAGCTTTGGAACCACTAGAAAAGCACATTATTGAGCAGAGATTTTTTATTGGTATGTCGTGGATTGATGTTAAAGATCAAGCTGGTTACAGTGAACGAACGGTTAGAAAGATTTATAGCAGAGGCTTAGACAAAATTGCAGAAAGATTAGGAGGCAGTTATGCAGATTAAAAAAAATGAAATGACTCAGGCTAAGCAAGAATACAAAGATGAAGTTAGAAGGATGCTCAGAGAGTATAAATATTTGTTAGCAAAACATGAGTCGTGCAAGAAAGAGCTTGCTGAGTTAAATGGTGAAGTGACCGTTGCAGGGTTAAAGTTTGGAAGAACCAAAGTGCAAACATCTGGAATCAATAAATCGACAGAGTTCGATGCTATGAGGAAGTTGACAGCAGAATCAGAGCTCTTAAAGAAGATATACGAACTTGAACAGAAAATGAAAATCATTAGAGATGCAGTAAATCATCTGGACCATGATAAGGCTGCTGTTATTCGAATGAGATACATTGAAAGATATTCATGGACTGATATAATCTATGAGCTCTTCATCTGTGAAAAGCAAGGTAGAAATAGAATCGCTGATAGTATTACCCCTTTAGCTTTTATGATATTTGGTGCTGAAGCATTAGAGGAATCTATCATAAAAATATCATAATCAAGTTTTAAGAAGATATTGTTTAAAAGCAGTATCTTTTTATATTGTTTGAGATAAAACTTGATAGAGCTCAAATATGAGCTGTCTAAGATAATTATAAATCAGAATCAACGATTATAGTAGCAACCGATATGGATGATGGTCTTAATTGGAGTAGGGAATATTGATTATGTTCATATATGAGGAGATTACCATAATTTGAAAAATGGTTTTATCTGGTAACACTATATGATATTATTTAATTGGAGACATTTAGGTTGTTTCACAATGTGCTGTTAAGTGAAAGAACTATAAAAAGTATTAATTCTAGGAGGAATAATTTGAAAGGGATTTACTATACAGATGGTATTATTGAGAACAAATCATCATTAGCAAAATTATGTGTTATTTTTGATGAACTAAGTACTTTTCAATTATCATCAGATTATTATCTACATGAATTAGCCAAAAAGATGAGAAAAACAAGTGATTTGAAACGTTTTGATGAAAGAATTCAAGATGATTTATTAACTGATGTATATAACCGTAGATTTGAATCTTTTCTAGAGGAAAATAAGGAATTAATTAATGCAAAAGTATTGAATCCTATTGTTGTAAAGCATACGCCTTCAGATATTGAAGATGGAGTGTTATATGGAAGTACTGAATTAAATAAGGAAGTTTTTTCAATGTTCTATTATTGGGGACGAAGTATTGGTTTGATTCCTAGTGATAAAGGTTACATTGATACATATTGGTATGTCGTACATAGATGGAAGAGTTTGTTTACTGGTTTAAATATTGGAGTATCAAGTGAACTCATACCAATAAGTGATAACAGAATTTTAAGTAGTGTTGCATGTCAAGCGATGACAGAGGTTGGAAATATTCCTTTAGCACCTTCCATAGACGAAACTGTCAGTAAGGTTGCATTTAGTGCTCTTTCGGTAATGTTTCCAGAGTTTCCTGAACTTAGGCCTAAAGAAATTTTGAAAGTTCGATATAAACTAAAAGATGAAATTGGTTACTTTCGTCAAGAGGTGAGAGATGTTGTTATTAAATCATCGGTTGAGGAGTTATACGATATTGATGATCTAGTAAAGAAGAAAATTGAACCTAGAATCAATGATATTGAATTGAAAATCAAGTCTGAAAGAGATAGCCTTTTCAGAAAGATTTCTTCTATGTTTATTGCTGGGGGAAGTGTTACAAGTTTAGCTGCTCATTACTTCAATTTACCTTCATCTGGGAGAGTAATAGGAATATCTTCTTTAATAGGGAGTGCTGCCTTAAACGTACATAGCTATAAGACTGAAATTAGAAACATAAAACAGATTAGTGAAAATAGAGGGTTAGTTTTCTTACTAGAAATGAAGAAACGAATATAGTTCAATCACTTAACACTACAACTGAGCAGAGATCCATAGGAGAGTGGGATAAAAGTACGATTTGAGAAGAGTAGATACCTAATCTTGTTATCGTGGACAATTCTTCTTACTAACCTTGTCACCAGCTCATTAACCGTTCGCGGACTCGCAAGTATGAGAGAGACTGTAAGTTCGAAGGCATCTCGGATGTGCTTTCGCTAAGAAAATGAATCTAAGACATAGAAAGGATGATTATGAGTAAATCACAAGAAGAAACATATATTGATATTAATTGTATGTGCTATATGGAATCATATAAGTTATTAATATATAAACATAATGAAATAGAAGATACTGAGACTGGATTATCAAGTTTTTTGTTCCCAGCAATCACATTATTACCTTTTGCTATAGAACTTGCCCTTAAATCGCGAATTCAACAGCAAAGACTTCAAAAAAACCAAGATGATGTGATACCAAACATTCACAATCTCTGGTTGCTCTTTTCAAAATTAGATGGGAAGATTCAAAACGAAATAATTTTTGATACAATTCATCTATGCAAGATTTATAATGATAAAACTGGAGATGACGAAGTAATTGATAAGACTATCTTTCTAGAGAAACTTAAACTGAATTCGCATAGATTTGAGGAAAGTAGATATGTTCATGAAAACTTAAGTGATACGGAGTATGATGTAATGTTTATGGAGGCAATTCTATTTTCTCTTGTTTCTGATGAAGAAGAATATAAATATCATCTAAAAAAGATATTTAGTAATTAGTAGTATTTTGAAGTACGGAATAATAAAATGTAATGTTAAAAGAGAATAAAATTAATGATGATAACATAACTTAAAAGGATTCAAATCACTTAACATTACAACTAATCAGAAATCTACAGATGAGAGATGTTAGAAGTAATATTTGATGAAGTAATACATGGTATTGTTATCATGGAGAAACCTTCTGATTAATCAAGTAAATAAAGATTAAGTGAAGTTAAGTACTATATGATTTAAACGGCAACTGATAACCTTAAAATAAAAAATGTTACGTTTTAAGCGCACGTTACATTTTTGAAGTTTTTTTCGTGACATTATATAGTAGGAAGTTGATTTTGAAAATGTAACATAATTGTCCGTTATGTAACATTTTATAGTAAGATATCAAACAAAAAATACGAATGTTAGATTTAAATTTAATTTAATAGTTTCGAGTACATAAGCGAAGAATTATCTGAGAAAATCATTTCAAATATGATGATTAGTAAAATGATTTTGATTCCTTATTCTGTAGCAAAAGGAGATTATTATGTTTATAAACTTTAAAGGTTATATACCAGGTAATTTAAAGAAATTGACTTAAATGAGCCCAAACAAGTAAAGTATTGGGTACGTGAACTAAATGTTACTGAAGATCTTTTGCGAATGGTTATTGGTGAAGTTGGTGTGATGGTCGATGATGTTAAAAAGTTTTCAGGAATAGATAGGTGATATTATGTATTCATCATAGTTATAAGGAAATGGTATCGTCTCAGAAAAAAAGCGGGTCCTTTGGGGGCTCAAAAAATAGGTGAGGGTAAGAGACGCCCAAAACTTTTACAGTTAAAATTTTTTTTTGGATGCCATTTCCGTTTCGATTATTCTATCAAGTATGAGTATTGATAAAAGTAAATACTTCTATTGGAAAGGTAACTGTCTCATTCCTAATTGCTTCAAATAATTTTATGGGATAGGGCAAAGATGCATTAGTATGATTCGAATATCTGCAATGTGCTTTTCTGTTAAAAGTAGATATTTTGGAGAGTTATGATCAAAAGAATATTATTACTAACTACTTTAAATACTTGTATTATTTATAACTCATTTATTTGTTCAGCCAGATATATCTCCAGGATCTCTCTATTATAAAGTTGTTGAGCGAAAATTTAAAGAGTGTGGATATTAGATTTAAGGTCAGTTCTTGTGCACATTTAGTGAGATATAAAATACAAAACTTCTATTCAAATTGAAAGTTGTCACCTGATTATCATTAGATTTTCAGGCTAATTATATGTTTTCAATCTGTTTATTTTTCAGTGGATTTCCTACATACACAGTTCAAGGAAAATGTTTAAGTGGTTCTATATGGTGCAAGACATGAAGCGAAAATAAAAACCACCTTACAAGTTCAAGTAGGGTGGTTATCATCAATAAGATATACTCAATATTCAAAAGTTAACTCGTACGAATTCAAAAGATCATAATCAGTAACCATATATATATATTGTTCATCGTTTAACTCGAAACTGCGTGTTTGATCTTTATAATCACTGTAATACACGGCTTGGTAATCTGAAGTAAAAATTCTACTTAAAACTATCTCGTATGTTACTTTATCGAGCATAAAAGGTATACCCATTGAAGCACTAGGAAAATCAGAATTTGATGATTCCAATTTAACAAAAGAACCGATTATTTCAATCGAATATTTATTATTGTTTTCTTGTATCTTTCCAAAACATATCCCTTCGGGTATTGTAATAACCCCTACAGAATATTTATCTGTGATATCAAATATATCAACAAGTTGATATTTTGAATAAAGTTCTTCCAGTTCACTATCAATCGCTTCATTCAAACTGTCATATTCACTTACAGCGTTTCTATCATAAAGTAGAAATATGTAAACAGGCAAAACCAATAATATAACGATGACAATGAGTTTATGGAATTTCATACTCTTGGATCCTCCCTTTTAATAATTAATCATTTGGAACGTCCCAAGACGTAATTCCTTGATAAAGACCATCAGGTAAACCACTTGACAGTTTTCTAGCTGAATATGCATATACACCTTGAGTATCTTTAACATTTCCTAACCAGTCCTTAGTAATTAGAGAACCACTTGTATAGTTTTGGAGTGGGGTGTATTCGAACCAACCGTACTGACCAGCCAATAATTTCATAGAGAATTCCTCCAAACCTGAGTGACTACGATCCCAAGTAAAGCTAGCTCCTGTTCTTATTGCATTTTTAGGCTCCCAACCCAGTGAAATTGAGAATTCCTCTCGACTTGTTGCTGACACCGAAAATGTATGACTAAACTCATAGGCATTTACATTCTGACTATATGCAGAAACTCTTTCTGTTAAATCAGGTCTATATTGAGTGGTTGATAATATTTCATTGTATCTATATATATCATCTGTCATACCTTTAGTTGAAACTCTATCATCTTTAGAATCAACTGATAATGTATCTAAACTCTTTAAAGATTGATTTTGCCTTTCAATCTGTTGTTGGTTTGTAGACATAATTTCTAAATACTCATCAATCGTTAACTCATGTACAACACCATTTATAACACTAAATACAGTTTGTACTTGTTGACCATCAATAAACAGTTCATCTTCGATTAAAACATGATTTTCAGGTAACGTTCCGCTTTCTGCAAATACAGATGTACTAAACACTAGTACTAACATAATAATTAATAAAGATTTGATTTTCATATTTACTCCTTTTCTAGTTTAACTTTACTGTTTTCTGCTTCCAGAACCTAATAAGAAATACAATTAAATGACTTAAATAGATTTTCTTGAATCGCCCTATTAATAGGGTTTAATCATTATCGCCAGCATAATAATGAAAACTGAAAATTATTAAACACCCAATTATATCCTCTCACCTATTAAACTATTAAGGAGGTACTTTTGTTACACATTTTAAAAAAATACTTAAAAAAGGTAAAGTTTTATGAGTTTCTTTTTCAATTTTATCATGAAATGGATGCTAGTAATATTATGTTGAAGTGATTCCGTTTTAAGTAAAAGTGTGAACTCTTTGAAAACTACAAATAAAAACCTTAGTTAATATAATAACTAAGGTCTTGGATTAATCATTTTTTCTCGTAAGATAATACCTAATATGCATACCAAGTTACTTTTTCAAGCAGGGTAGATCCATTATAAACATATCCATATAATTTCACTCTAAATTTATACTTAGTAGATGTAGATATACTTTCACTGAATGAACATAGTTGCTGATCAGCAGATTTTGAAATTGAGTCAACGGTTATCCATATATCATTTTCCTCTCGTTGCAAGTAGGCTACAATTTTTGTTCTATCACCAGTAGAAGCATGAATCATTGCAGTAATATCAACTATATTTGTTTTTACTGTCAAGTCACAAAGCATTTGGTGTATAGAGCTATATCTTGTACTGACATCGTTACATTCCCTATCAATTAGTTCTTCTCCATTACTTGTAGTGCCAAACGTTAAATTGGTCATTACTAGCATTATTACTAACATTACGATTATTAAGTTGGTCTTTTTCATTTTTTCTCCTTCTCATGATTGTTTTATTGACTTTTTATGCCTTCAACATGTATAACAACTGAAACATACATTTTGTTACAACTTTTTCAATTTAAATTGTAATATTTTATGAAAGACAAATTTCGAGAAAGTCGAGGTGATTAGATGAGCTATTTCGTAAAATGATAGATTCTTAAGAAGCCAGTGCCTTCTAATTGCAAAGTAAAGCGTATTGGTGAAAAAGCTGCATTCTAGTATTGCTAGCGGATATGAGAAATGTGATCATTGTTTCAATCTACCTAAATAGTGTGGGTACAGATTAAATTTCTTTGGTTGAAATTTAGATAGAAGAGAGCCGATAGCTCTCTTTTAATCAATACTTTTTATAATCTTTACGACTTCAGCAATGCTTAAATTTGAAACTAATGTAAAATGATTTGATTCTGTAGACCAATAAGCTCTTATAGAATCATTTTCAATTACATAAAAACCATTAACATCACTAAAGTTAATTCTCTCTAAATCTTCAGTATCAAAAGCTATTGTAGTATTATTTCCTGAAGTAGTTAATGTAATATCATGCGTATCTGATTCAAATTGTGCAATACTCATATTTTCATATTCTTGATATTCTTTTAACTCCATACCTACAGGCAAATAAACTGGAAGAGGTTTATTGTTGTATATTACCTCATCTTCAACTTTGCTAATAGATGTATGGTTTTCATGGTCTTTTGTAAATACATTGAAATTAAGAAATCTAAAAGCTTCTGTAGTATTTCCTAATGTTGTTACTGATACTCCTAATATAAAAACTAATGATATTGCTATTTTTAAATAATTTGATGTAAACATATTCTTTTTTGTAGTCTCTTCGGAAACAGAAACATCAATATAACTCTCAAACCAGTTATCGAGGTTTGCAAAATCGTGTTCTACTAACTGTAAGTTATTTATTTCATTATCATAGTTTATTGAAATTCTTTCTGCAATAGTCTTGTTAATCAGTTCTGTATTCTCATTTAATATTTTTTTGCTCATATTCCCTCCGTTTATCAATAAACTCTTCAACTTTTTTCATAGCTCTACAAACTAGTACTCTTGCGTGCTTATCTGTTACATTCATCAGATCACCTATTTGCTCATAACTAAAATCATTATAGTATCTATACATAAAGGCTTCTGCGTGTTTTTCAGATTTTGCATTAAGAAGATGTCGAACTATTTCATCAAAAAACTCGTTTTCCAAAAGTTCAAAACTAATATCATAATCAGTGTTTTCAATAATTACTTCTCTTTGGTGAAAGTCAACAGTTACTATCTTATTTGATCTTTTTAAACTGTTCAATGACTTGTTTTTTACTGTTTTATGAACATATCTTGATAAACTGTTGTTGTCCATTTTTCTAAGTTTATCATATTTTTTATCAACTGATATAATACTTTCTTGTACAATATTTTCGGCTTCTTGCTCGTCTTTTAATATCTTAAAAGCTAAAGAGTACATTGTATCCTTATGGTTCTTGTATATCCTCACAAGAAACTGATTTTTAGCATCTCTATTATTCATTAACATTCATCCTTACATAATTTTTCCAATCATATAAACATTATATCATTGAATAAGGTTATATAAATATGTTTTTGATCATTAATTGGAAAATTTGTTTATATCAGACTGTAGGTGGAAAAATTGAATTTTTTCAACTTCTTTTTTCACAAAATGTGTTGCATTAACTTTTGTAAAATTATATAAGCCGACGGAACTTTTTTTGATGGGTAAAAAAAGATTGAAGTAAAAGAGCACAAATAAGCATGATTTCATTAGAAGAACTAATACCAAAGGATCATCTACTATGAAAGATAGAAGAGTTATTTGATTATAGTTTTCAATATGATGACGTAGAAGAGCTGTATTCACCGATAGACAGGAAAAGTATCGATCTTGTTGTCCTATTTAGAATATGCTTTATCCAATATTTGTCCGATATTCTTTCAATGTATTGAACAATCGAATAGATTAACTGTAATGTTGCTTATAGTTAGTTTCTAGGATACTTGATGAAATCAACACACATAATTTGCTTTCACTTGATTGATTTTTCTAGATGGAATGCATAGTGATTATTCCGCGCTCATAGCCGACCCTATACGCAATTGAGCCGAAGCGATACACGAATGAGCCGAAGGTAATTTCAAATTTTGAATCTTCACTTGAGCCAATCAAATCCACAGTTTAGCCACACCTATTCCACAACTTAGCCACACTTATCAGTTACTCTTTTTATGAACTATTTATTGAATAGAACATGAAAGGAGCTCTTATGGCAAGAAAAATTCAAGTCAAAAAAATTCTAGAGTTGAGGAAAGCTAATATTTCTCAAAACATGATATGTAAATCTCGAAAAATGTCTCATCACTCAGTTAGTGCTGTATGCAAAATCGCTAAAAATCTGGGTATTACATATGATGATGTTGCAGAAATGAATGAAATTGAAGTATACCGACTCTTCTTCCCAGAAAAACATGTTTCAGAAACTCTATATCTCTCCCCAGATTATGAAATGATTCATTCCGAATTAAAGAAGACTGGCGTTACATTAAAACTTCTTTGGAATGAATACAAGGAACTATGTGCTTCAAAAGGTGCTGTTTCAATGGGATATAGCAAATTTTGTGAAGGTTATTCAGAACATACCTTAAGTAACAAGCTCACTAATCACTTAAAACATAAGCCTGGGATTGTTTGTGAGGTTGACTGGAGCGGTAAAACAATGGCTTTAGTTGATAAGTATACTGGCGAGATAGTGACAGTTTATTTATTTGTTGGAACATTACCATATAGTCAGTATTCTTACGTAGAACCTTGCCTTGATATGAAGCAAAACACTTGGTTGAACTGTCATGTAAATATGTACAATTATTTTCAAGGATCCACAATTAGACTTATATGTGACAACCTCAAGACTGGTGTCATTAAACATCCACGTGAAGGAGATATTATCTTAAATGATAAATATCAGGAATTGGCTAATCATTACTTAACAGCAATTATGCCTGCTGGTGTTAAAAAACCTAAACATAAGCCTTCTGTAGAAGGCACAGTAGGTAAAATCGCTACTGCCATCATAGCAAAATTACGAAATGAAACTTTCCACAATTTTGCAGATTTAAAAGCAGCGGTTCGAGAGAAACTAGACGATTTTAATGCAGAACCTTTCCAAAAACGTGAAGGTAGTAGACTTTCAATTTTTGAAACCAACGAAAAACAGTTTTTAAGAGAAGTTCCGAGCGTACCATATATGATCGCTGATTGGGTCTATGGTCATAAAGTTCACATTGATTGTCATGTAGCCTTCGAAACTAATCGGTATTCAGCGCCTTATAGCTATGTAGGCAAATCCGTTGATATCAGGGCAACAGACTTACTAGTTGAAATCTATTTTAATAGCGAAAGAATATGTACGCATAAGAGACTTCCTAGTTATGCTAAGTATCAATGGTCCACTGAAGAATCACATATGTCAGATCACTTTCAAAACCCTCAATGGGATGATGATAGGATACTTAATTGGGCATCAACAATTGGGCCTAATACGTCCACTGTAATTAATCGAATATTCAACTCAGTTAAAATCAAAGAGCAAGGGTATAACACCGCTTTATCAGTTTTAAGGCTGAGTAAAAAATACACTAATCAGCGACTTGAAATAGCTTGCGAACAAGCATTAGAAAAAATACATTCTCCTCGATATAAAAACTTAAACTCCATACTTTCTTCAAATCAAGATGAACTTTATCAAGAAAGAAAAAAATCTAAAGATAAGAAGCCATCAAAAACTCAAGGTTATGTACGAGGAAAGAATTTTTATAATGGAGGTAATGATTAATGTATAGCTTAAACGAAGAAACCCGAAGAAAACTAAGAGAACTTAACTTAAGTGAAGCAATAGAAATCATAGATGATCAAAACAAGCAATCAGACTACATGGAGTTATCATTTAATGAGCGTATGCAACTTGTTGTGGACTATGTATATCAGGCGAAATATAACAATAAAGTGAAGCGACTTATAAATTCTGCTAAATTCAGAATTTCCAATGCATCCATTGCTGATGTACACTACATAAAACGCGGCTTAAATAAGAATCAATTGTTAGCTTTATCAAATGTACAGTTTATTGATAATGGCATCAATGTAATTTTTCATGGCTTCACTGGATCAGGTAAAAGCTATTTAGCTTGTGCTATTGGTAAAGAAGCTTGTTTAAGAGGTGTAAGAACCCGCTACATCCGATTACCTGATTTACTGATGCTTCGTGATGAAGCAGGCTTAGTGAAACAAGGTATTTCAAAACTTTTAAAGAAATTTGCCAGTTATAAACTACTTATACTAGATGAATGGCTACTTGATGAGCTTTCAGAAGAAGAACAATATTTTATCTTCGAATTAATCGAGAGAAGACACGATACTTCATCAACTCTATTTTGTACACAATTCAAAAAAGAAGATTGGCACGAACGACTGGGCGGTGGTGTACATGCAGATGCCATGATGGATCGAATAGTACACAACGCGTCTTGGGTTTATGCTGGTGATATAAACATGAGACAATTTTTCGCAAAAGACAAAATTATCTACTAAGAGTGGCTCAAACAGAATATCGGTGATGCTAAAAATGAATATCACCGATGCTCTTAGGAGCAAATCGGTTCGGCTATTACCGCGGAATAATCACATAGCAAAGCGTGTGCTAATAAGAACAAGTATGAGAAAACAATCATTGAAGAAGAATAGAACAAAGAAATCAATAAGAATAGAAAAATTTGGGGAAAGTAAGCGTTAAAAAAGAAATAACAGAGTTTGCAAAGTTCAAAGAAAGTACTACTGATCTGGTCTTGCAGTTTTGGAAGAATGTACATGAAAGAACGATGTGTTATTACTTGAATGCTGCAGTGGATGTGAATGGATATTTCCTAGGACATTATTTAAGTTCGGGTAATGTTCATGACAGCAAGAATTACCAGCCTTAAATGGGGATGTTCTAGAGCGATTCACCAAGGAATGAAAAACGTAGCACTAGATGTGAGATACATAGCACCTCGTATCTCCAAATACAAAGAAATCAACCTTTGCGCTCCATATAAAAGATCAATGCCGGCAAAAAAGTTCTTCCCAAAGCATGAGTATGTATAAGACGAACTTTTCGACAGATAAATGTGCCCCAACAATCAAATTGGAGGAAGTGAAGTAGCTAATAAGAGAAGTGAGTTATAGTTTAGATTAGTAACTTCACATAATTCAAATCATTTAATTATTGTATATCGTTCGACAATCATTAATGAACTAAACATAATTGTAATTATGTCATTTCAGAAAAATATAATCTAAGAATAATGTAATTTCAAAGGTTTAGACGGAGTTACGAATTGAACACAACCTAGGATATGTCTAATTCAACAAAATCGACCTAATGCCTTGGTATAACTGTAATTGAAGCACTTTCACAAGAACTGCTGTTTTATTTAAAATGGCAGTTTTTATTATACATATCTGTATATTGAGTCAGTTCGGAAACCATACAAAAAACGATTCAATATGAGACACACATTTACTTCCGATTAGAATTAAATACTTGTGCTAATATTGTATTGTGTAGTATTTATATTTCGAAATAAGGAGGTGACTGATTGGTGATTATAAATATTGGAAAGGCATTAGACGTAATGGATTACCTTAAGAAAACTAATATGAGAGACTACTTACTGTTTGCCTTATGTTTTGAAACAGGAATGGTCTTAGATGAAGTATTGTCTCTAAAAGTTAGTGGTTTGAGAAACAAGAGTTCATTAATGATTTCAAACATTGAAGTCAAGTTGAGAAGAGAGTTAAGAGAGGAGATTAAAACATATTGTAAGGATAAAGAGAAGAATGAGTATGTATTTCAATCATCTGATGGCTTTAATCAAAAGTTAGGGAAAAAAAGAGCCATCCTAATTTTAGCTGAAGCTGTCGGATTATATGGTATAGAAGATTTTGGTGTAGATACCTTGAGGAAATCCTTTGGGTATCTTTTTTATTTAAGTACCAGGAATCTTGAGTTACTAAAACAATTGTTTGGTCATACAGAGGAGTATGACACACTAAAGTATATTGAGTTAAAAGGAGTTATAGATGAAAACAGTATATCCGATTAAAGATGTAGAGATTATTCAAGAGATAAAAGAGTACTTGCTTAAGAAAAATAGAAGAGATTATATGATATTTATACTAGGTACGCATATGGATCTTAATATTAATGAGTTGTTGCAGCTCAAAGTCAAAGATGTAAAAGGTAAAGACTTCATACAACTGAGAAAACGAGAAGTGATTATTCCTGAAAGTATCAAAACTAGAATTATGAACTATTGTAGAAATAAGGGTCATTCAGAGTATCTATTTCATTCTCAAAAAAGTGATAGTCAGCCACTTCATAGAAACAGTGTGTATATGATAATGAAAGATATTGAAGCTAGATTTGGTCTAGAAAGACTCGGTTGCCAATCGCTTAGAAAGACATATTGGCACCATCTATCTATACTAATTAGTAAGGAGTATATGAAATGAATATTGTTCAACCAATAACGGATATAGAAGTGGTCAGAGATATATCAAATTATCTGCAGATAAGATCAGATCGAAATCATGTCATGTTTTTGATTGGTATTTATACTGGATTAAGAATTAGTGATATCAGGAAATTAAGAGTAAGAGATCTTAGAGGTAAATCACACCTAGAAATTATATCTCAGAAGACAGAAAAGAAAATGAGAGTGGCCATAAATGATAATCTTAAAGAAGCCTTAGATGAGTATCTGAAGAACAAATGTGATTATGAGTATATCCTTAAGTCAAGAGAAGGAGATAATAGACCAATCAGTAATAACCAAGCTTATAATATATTAAGTGAAGCAGCTGAAGCACTCGGTATTGATAATATTGGTACTCATAGTATGAGAAAGACATTTGGTTATCATTTATACCAAAAGACAAAAGATATCGTATTAGTTAAAGAATTGCTCTCACATAGTGATATTGAGATTACAAAAAGATATATTGGATTGGTTCAGAGAACAAAAGATGTAGCAGTAAATGACTTATCATTTTAGGCTACTTTTTTAGTTTTTTGTTGAAAATTAAGTTGGTTACAATAAGGTCACAACTAACTCATGGTTTTGTTTTTCAGACATTATATAGTAGGAAGTTGAAAAGGTGAGTATTATACAATGTAGCGATATAACAAACTCAAATCATCAAAAATGCCCATTCTTGGCGATTTACTGTGCATATTTTAGGGAAACTGAAATCTTTGTTTTGGTGACATATGATGGAAATTAGGTTAAAAATAGCATAATTTTCGAAAGGTAAATAATCGCTGAAAGTAAGTGTTATCAACAAAAACAATGAATTGATAAAATATTAACAAATTCATATGGAAATAAATAGAAGAAAAACACTGAAATTATGAAAAAGGAGGCAGTATGCCAAAGAAAGTTTGTCCAGGTAAAGGATGTAATAATTTAATAGGAATGAAAGAAAAAAGATGTTCATCATGTGCAGGATCTTATGCAGTTGAAAAAGCTGAGCATAATAGAAGATATAATGCTAAGAAGAGGAACTCTAAGACAGCTAAGTTTTATTCATCAGTACCATGGAAAAAGATGAGAGAGGTTGTTATTACAAGAGATGCACACTTGTGCATTAACTGTCTTGACAAAGGTAACATCCAATCGGCTGTATTAGTACATCATATAATCGAGACCTCTAAGACATTAGAATTTGCATTACGGAAAGATAATTTGATTAGTCTTTGTGATCAATGTCATAGAGATGTACATGCAGCATATAATGTGAATATAGAAAAAGAACAACAAAGATTACGTAACCTCTTGCCTTATGATTAAGGCAGGGGGTCTCTTTAAGTTTAGGGCTATTTCCGTATCATCGCAGCCCCTATTCAAAAATTATTTTCCTCGTTTTCTGTATAAGAAGGGGGAAACTCAAAAAAGTGATGTAAAGTGACTCTCCAAATCTATTCATTTAATGATATTACTGTTGCGTTTCCCATTCCAGATTTGAAAGAATCCTCAAATCAAATATCTGTATATTTTGATATATCAGAATGTGTAGCATTCCCCTTTGAAAGATAATAAATGTACTTCTTGTTTTGCAGTTATCATTTAGGATGTGAAATAGTTGAATAGAAGAAAGTCGACTCAATGAGTCGTTTATTCTACCTAAGAAGTTTTGTTTTTATGTCACTAATATCATCTTTTAGATCAGAAAGTATAGAAAACTTTTCTGTTAATTCCTGAATAATTTTTTGATAATTTTGTTCTCTTTCCTCTTGCCTTAAATCTCTTTTGTCTTGCTTTTTTATAATATAGAATATTAAGGCAACAGATAGTGCTACCCATATTCCTTCGGTACTAACCAAATCCATGAATATGCTCTCCATTAAACAACCTCCTCAAATTGATCTCGTAATATTGATAGGGCTTTAGTTCGCTGTTTGTGAACTGCTTGTCTACTAATGTCCAATTCTTTTGAGATTTCCTCATCTGAGCAATTATCAATATATCTCATAATCATAATCATTTTTTGTTTTGGATTTAGAACTTTTATTAAGTCATGGAAAAACAAAAGTGTAGAATCACTTGAGTCGACACTTATTTCCTCAATCATTTCTGTTGGTATTATTTCAAATTTCCTTACTCGATTCTTCCTAAATAAATCTATTCTTGTATATCTAAGTTTTCTTACTATGTAATATATAATTAATGGATCATCTGCTTCAACAGGCAGAGCTTTTAATATACTACCCATTTGTTCTATCATGGATATAATCAAATCAGTCTTAGCCTCATCGTAGTTCAACATTCTTGCATGTTTGTTGATTGAATTTTCAAACATTTTAATTTATTTTTCAGTTGCCTCTTGATCTCCATTGTATCCTTTTAATATTGTTTCATATAGTTTCATTAAAGTACCCCCAAATCTACTTGTAGTAAGTAGAAACGAAGGCACTTAGAAATTTGTAAACTATATATTATTTTTTTATGCTACCCGAGGTATATCTTCTTTGTTTGCGAGTATTTGTGACCTTATATCATCATTCGTAAATACTGCAATATCAACGCTTCCAGCCAACAAAACACCACATAACATTAAAACAATAATTTTTTTCATTTTTCTTCTCCTCGCATATTGTGAATACCAACAACTTAATTTTAGATAGATTTAGATGAAGTGGGTATACGAACGAAATCTGAATAACTGAAATTGTTTAACCTTTCATAATATTTACAATTTTGTTTGCATAATGTCATTATATTGTGGTTTGATGTATAATTATTTTGGGAGGTAAGAGTTTGTGTTTTATAGTTATGATAAAAAAATTTTGGGTATCGAGTTTAAGAAATTACGCGACGATGCTCGATTGACAAGAGAGAGGACTTCAGAAATAACCAATGTTAGTATTGATACAATAAGACGTATAGAAAAAGGAGAAGTAATTCCAAGATATGATACTTTGTTAATGCTGTCAGAAGCTTATAAGAAAGATTTAGTATCATTTATGAGATTTCTTACGCCGTCTTATGAACTAAATTCATATTATGAAAGCATGGATAAATTGATAATTAAATATGATAAGAGTCAACTTAACGAAATGGAAGAAAATTTAAAAAAACTATTGAATTGGGTAGGGCGAACACAGTTTTGCAACCAAAATGAAATTGAGCAATTATTATTAGTTACCTCTTCGCTAGAACATTATTACGCTGAACGCTATGTATTATCATTTGAAGATGCAATAAATGGCTTAAAGGTAGGAATACCTAATTTTGATGTTGAAGAATTAGAGTGCTATAGATACAATATTCTAGAAAAAAGACTTCTGACAGTCTTGAGTATTAATTATTCAATGCTAGGAGAATTTGAAGTTGCAAACAAAATACTATTAGTAATATTTAACGATATGATAGAAGCTTTGGCATCAAACATTGATGAGTTGAAAATAATTCTAAAAGTAATTTTTAATATATCATATAACTATCATAGACTATCTAATAATGATGATGCTTATAAGTTTGCTAACATAGGTATTATTCTATGTATTGAGAATGATCTAAGTTATTTAATGGGTCATTTAATGTTTAGAAAAGGGGTCGCAGAGTACTTTATGGGTAATGATAATTACATTTTCACTTTAAGAAACTGTATCCGTCATTTAAAGAATTATGAAATGTTTAGACTAGCTGATCTCTATGTAAAGTCACTTGCCGAAAATTATAAAATATATCTAGAAGACGACTGATGTTTGTTTGATTCTAAAATATTACATTTTTGTGACAAGTTTGCCTTTAAAGCTATTTTTTTATCCAACATGATAAAATGATTGTATATAATGTGTAGTCATAAGATGAAATGAAGAATGGAGTTATTATGCGTAAAGACCACTTGTTTAAGAAATTTTCACTGATATTGTTTGCTTTTGCAGGAGTTGTAGCACTAAGTGAAGGGGTGTTTTCTAACCTTGATAATATGTTCTACCCAATATTTATTTTGGGTATAGGGTCGTATTTCTTTTCAATCTATAATAATTTAATAGATAATTCGAGACTAAATATTATTGAATACTTTGGTGTTTTAGTTTATTTTGTATCATTTTTAGTATCATTTAGTGGTTATTCTTACTGGTACTATACAATCGCTTTTCTAACGACGAGTTGCGTTGTTATGTATTTTTCTTATAAAAGACGAGCAATAAAGCTATAGTAAATGGTAACCAAGCAAAAAAAGGATTACACCATATGGCATAATCCTCCTTTGCTTATCTGTAAAAACCTCTAATAATTACATCTTTAACTAACCATGCATTTGGATCTGAGTCATCAAACCATTGTACAATTTCAACTTTAGCTAAAGAATAGTAAGTACTTGTTTGTAAGTAGTTACGTGTTGCTTTAAGATTATTGATAAGATCTTCTAATTCGCCAGCTTCATAACCAATTAGACCAGCGCCAGCAGCTCCACCTAAACCTACAGCAATTGCATAGCCAGCTGGTGGGCTTGCTAATGTAACCACAACAGTAAGAATAGCTAAACCGATGTTAACTACTGTTTGCAATCCAGAACCTACAGATTGGCCTTTTTCTAACTCAATGATAAGATCTGTTAGCTGTTGCTCATTCATGTAATCCGTATACTTTTTAATAACGCTCATATTCTTTCTCCTTTTGTAATAATATTTTGCTATTGTCGACTTTAGCACCTACGCTTATATATACGAGTGAATTTCAGAATGTGTAAACCTAGTTTTAATATTTAAATGTTTCAGAGTTGAGTATTACTGTTGTTCTAAGAAAAAAGTTTTGTAATGATTAAGTGTCTAAATTTGATCAAATAATTAGATGACACTACAATGAATAAATCATTCATAATTGAGTTTTCCGGAGTGACTCGCTACAAAGATAACAGCTAGAATAAATGTCAGAGAATATAGTATGCTAAGAGATTTAGTTACATAAATAGAAATCTAGGCGGCAGTATCAACATTCTTACATCACTCATAAGGCTATTTATTGATGTGATAAAATCTATTTTGTTTTAGTTTTTTTAGTGTATTGCTATTTGATTAAGATAGTTATTAAAAATCATCAAAACATAGGTAAGTTATGTTTTGATGATTTTTGTTAAATAAACACAAGTAATTCATACTTATTCAAGGTTTTTCTTTATAAAATGTTTGCAATGCCCATTTATTGGTAATGTATAAATAGGTTGTATTATCAATTTAATGAGGAGGAACTATGAAAAATTATTATTGGGATGGTGAATCAGCGAGTTTCCTAGAAACGACTGCCATTAAATCGGTAGGAGAATCACATGGTTACAAAAAGGTTAAAATAGGTGATCCTTTAATAATTCAGTACTTGAGATTTAACTTAATGAATGCTAAGTTAACAGAGGAAAAGAAGAATGAAATAATTATAACAACGCGAGTTAAAGAAGGACCACAAATGGAGATAGCTCCTGAAATGGTGAACTACTTCAAAATGGGTATAAAAGCTCCTAAAGGATATCTATCAGTATCAGATATTGGAGCAGGAACATATGGTCATAAATTATGTTATTACGACGAACATTATAAAGGCCAGGATATCAAGTTAACAGTTCAAGCTCTTGAACTTGATAGTATAAAGAAGAATGAAATTGAGTTTATGCAAAATACAATTTCATCATTTAGTGAGTTACCATACATATCTTCTGTAAAATTACCAGACGGAATGATTAGTAATCTTGTTTTGTTAGGAAGTAATATCTATAATTTTATCAATAGAGATGATGTACTGATTGATAATCATGATATAGATTTATACTTTAAGCCAGTGAATCAACCAACATTGAAAAGTGGCAGATATGTATTAATCCAGGATGATTACATAAATATTAAGGATTATAAACTCACTGATGATAATCAGTTAATGAGACTTGATGGTATTGATAACTCGATCACTTATGTAGTCTTACAAGTGAATAATAAGAAACATAGTCAATATAAAGATTTCAAGTTGTATCAATCAGCTTCAAAATATTTGTCGCTTATTAATAAGAATAATAACATGCAAGCGTATGTTGACAATATTACAAAAATGGCTGATGATTATAACGATGTTGATATGATGATGAAAGCAGATAAAATAGTGAATAAATATGACGCCAAGTATGAAAACATAAAAAGAGATGATCGAGAATTGTTGAAAGCTTATATTAACAGTATGTCTGATAACATGAAACCTAAATATGATGATATTATGAAGCTACTATAATAAATCGATATAAGAAATTTCGAATAATTTACGACAAAATCGAGATTGAATCATGATTGTCTCAGTTGTATTTAACCACAAATAGATTTTGATTAGAAGAATGATACTATTGCTTTGTTATTTAGCTATAATTAATGATTGTCAAAATTAATAGAATAATATCATGATATTTACAACCCTAATAGGAACGACACATATGGATTTAAGAGAAAATTTATAGTGAAATAAAATCAAAAACATCATCCGTGAATGATGTTTTTTTGTACATTTATACAAAGCATTAAAAATTCCAGAAGGGGTTAAATTCTGTGTATCGATGCTGTCATGGAAATGGAAAATAATCATATTGCTGATATTTAGATAAATCTATATATTTGAACGGCAATAAAATCATCTGATAAATGTAATGTTACGTTTTCTGATAGTGTTACATTTTTAATTGAATATTCTGCCTCATAATTAGTAAGAAGGAAATGGTGTGATGGGAATGTTACAGTATTATCCATTATGTTGCATTTTTGATGAAAATTGATTATGAATGTAAATTAGTTTCATTTACTTGGAATTTATGATAGTATTTTCATATAAAAATAATACCAAATGAATGGAGAAGCAGATGGATTCTAATCAACTAAAAAATGCAAATATTGAACAATGTAAGGATTTAATATTATTGATTGAGGATACAAATAATATTAGAGTATCTTCGGTAACTTTAGGGATAGATCAAATATTACAGCATAACATGGAGGATGAATTTCAAGAGGTTTCAAATGAAATAAAGGAAATAGTTTATTCTAAGTTAATAGAAATAGATTTGCAGACTTATGATGAATATGCTGAAGTCGATTATATAAACGAAGATGGGTTTGGCGTGACTTCAGATAGTCCTCATAGATCATATTACGTTGACGTCGATGAGGGAGAGATTTACGAAAACTCTTATAATTATATCAATAAGATTGCACGTTACATTTACGATGATTGTAAGTCGATTTATTATAATGGTTATTATGAGACAATCGTTCAGACTAATGATTGGAGATATGAATATTTAGGATTATTATTAAAAGGTAATTGTTCTAATGATAAAGATGTTATCTACGAGGTAAGTCCTATATCAAATGATTTCCTAAACATCATCAATATTAATGAAAACTATAATGAAGATTTTTTTAATATTGAAGAGGGAATATCACTCAAAGTTTGGAATATAGATAAGAAATTTGATTATACACCGATGAATCCTGAATTTAAACCATTTGTTACCCGATTAGTTCATTCTATTTTATTTGAGATTTCAAAAAATCATTCTGTGGAAATAAAGATGTCTAGTTTTGATTATGACCTTGATGATATAGAAGAAGAGGTTGAAGGATTAGAGTCAGAATTTAATGTTGAGATTTGTAAACTCAACAAGGAATATGATTCTGACTTACTAGAATACTATTATGAAGCTAGCTTAATGGATGAAGGTGAATTCCAATATATAGCATATTATAGAGTTATTGAATGCATATTTGATGAAGTTTACAGAGCTCAAACGATATCAGATATTAAAAGCATTGTAAATTCTGAAGGTTTTTCAACTTACTCAGACTCAGACTTAGGTATGATTGTTGAGTTAGTTGAAAAATATCAGAAGGACAAGAATGATAAAGAAAAAATAAGACTAGTATTTGAAAAGTATTTGAAAGGTAACTTAAGAGATGAAGCATTCCTATATTCTAATAAAGAAGTAATTGATATACTTATTAATGACTTAAAACTTATTAAGAAACCTAGTGAGTTTAAAGACATGCAAAAGATAGGTAATATTATATACGATTTTAGATGCCAATGTACACATTCAAATCGTACTTATTCTAAGAAAACAGTTGATGTTGATTCTGAAGGTCTTAAGAACTATATTAGATTAATAAAAAAAGTATGTCAAAGAATAATTACCTCTTTTGAATAATAACAGAATATGTTAATAGGTTCTTTGTGGTAGTTATTCTTGTTAGCGGGTAAGAGACGCCCAAAATTTTCTTAGATAGAATTTTTTTTTATTGCCATTTCCGTTTCAATTTATATGATCATTCTGTCAAAATCGACCAAACGAAATCCTTCTGATTCGTAATATATAAGTAGAGGTATAATAACCTTTGCTTATTTTTATATAATGAAGTGATTGGCTAACGTAATTTCTGATTGGGATTGTACGCCCAGCTACAAATGTGTTAGCCAACCTTCATTATCCAGCGTTCGATTAAGCAAGTTGGGATGACTAGATCACTCCCGTTTAACTCACGAATATGAATGGATCCTGAAGTGTTGGAGTCAACTAATTATTCAAAGGAGGTAAAAAATGATTGCTGTTGGAATTGATGTTTCAAAGTACAAAAGTACAGTTGCAATACTCAATTGTGATAGAAGTATTAGAGCTAAACCTTTCAATGTGCAACATAATCAAACTGAGATGAATGTACTAGTAGATTATCTAAAAAGTCTGGATGAGGAACTTATAATATTAATGGAGTACACGGGTCACTACCATTATCCAGTACTGAAGAAACTACAAGAAGAAGGTTTTCAAGTATGTATGGCTAATCCATATCAAATGAAAAAGTATGGAGATGTAGAAATCCATAAGTCTAAGACTGATAAAAAAGATGCTATTAGGATTGCAACATTTGCATTAGAAAAATCATATTTGCTAACACCGTATAGCCCTTTAGAGCAAAAATTTGATGACTTAAAATTCTTGTCTCGTCAATACAATCAAAGAATATCATATTTAACTAAGTTAAAAGTGCAATTACTTAATTTATTAGATGAAACTATGGCAGGCATAACAAAAGAACTGAAATTTAGAAGTCGACATCCAGAAAGTTGTGTTTTACTGCTTTTCATAAAAAGATATGGATCTTATGATGTCATAAATAAGATGGGGAAAAGTCGATTTCTAGCAACGTATGCAACATTAATGAAAAAAACAAAAAATCGTTATGCACCAAGAAAAGGCTTAGTTATCTTTGAACAAGCTAAGGACAGTATAACAACAAGAGGAGACAATGATTATATTTTGTCTGTACAGAATCAACTTGTTGATTTATTATCCAGTGCACAAAATGCAGCAGACGAAGAAATCTATCTGATGCAAAATATAGCAAAGACAATACCAGAGTATAAAATACTAAGAGCAATGAATGGAGTTGGTGATCGTTTAGGTCCTGTTATATTAGCTGAAATTGGTGATATATGGAGATTTCATAGTGCCAAAGCTCTTAACTCATTTGCTGGTAATGATGCTCCTCCATACCAATCAGGTCAGTTTGAAAGTAAGAATCGTCATATATCAGAACGTGGTAGCGCTATACTTAGAAAAGTGTGCTATGAAGTCATGCAGTGTTTGAAAGCATCCAAACCAGAAGATGATCCAATTTACCTATTCATGATAAAAAAGGAGCTAGAAGGGAAGCCGCTAAAAGTTGCTAAGATGGCAGGGGTAAATAAATTTCTACGGATATTTTATGCTCGTGCGATGGAACTTTATAGTTAAATCGAAAAGCTAGTAATTATTTTATTTAAAATCTGCTAAAAGTAGGTTTATTAAGGTTGCCCATTTATTAGGCAAATAATATAAAAAAAATAAACTTTGGGCTTGACAAACATTAGCAAGATTTGTAGGGCTGTGTGCGACTAGCACTTGAAATAATAGTATAAGGTACATCTTGGGCTGTCTAAGCAAAAGCTTTTGGACTACTCTATCCATATGGAGTAACTCTATCTATAGGTGCGTTGGTGGCAACACTGGGGTGCTAAGCCATGGTGACAATGCAAATAATCTGCTAGCCTAAAGTGGTGATATTGCTAGAGTAAAAGTTTTACTATGGTTAAATTAAATGAACTTCTGTAAGCTCCGTTAACAAAGAATAGAGAAATAGGCTGTTACTCTGTTACCAAAAGGTACGAGACTGAGATTTCAGGACTTTTCCCGTCTGAGATCATATGGATAAATAGCTCTGGAGTATAGGAAGAACCTAAGGTAAAACGAATTGGATAAGGTGTACAACTAGGTAAGACTGATGAACTCCTGTAAGGGTAGGCAATCTGTAAAGAAAGCACAACGTTCAGCGGTTATAGGAAGGCTAGAGAAAGCGAATGCTATTATGTAATGTAATAGATAATGGTTCAAAATTTGCCATAATCTGAAAGGATGCAGACTTCTAGTTGGGTCGTTTGAGGCAAAAAAAGGTTAGAAACTTTATGAATGTAGGAAAGCCAAAAGAGCTAGTACACGGGCGCTTATAGACTCTTAATGAGTGTTTATAGACTTTGAATCTTGGATTGCTAAAGTTGTTTAAAATAATTTGCCAAGGCTTTAGACGCCTTGGTTACAAATGGCTTGAGCCGTGTGACGTAAAAGTGTCATGCACGGTTCTTATGGTAGGTTAGGAGAGGCAACTCTCCTAACCTACCATACTTTAATATTATTGAAATGGTATTATTTTAAATATAGTAAAATTCTAAACATTAGCAAGAAGAAAAAATGTAATTCAAAATCTAACAGAATTACCAGTTTGTTAATTTATTCACCTTTCAACAAGTCTAAGGCAACAAAATAATATTAGAAGAGTCCTTGTAAAGTAGTTATGAAAATATAATTAATGTATAATTAGTTGAAATAAAATTAATCAAACTATTTAATCTTAGGAGGGCATAACTTGAAAGATATATTGAGTTTTTTATACTTGAATAAAGAATGGCTTTTTAGTGGACTGGGGATAATTTCATTAACAGTGTTTGTGAAATTTTTCGTTAGTAATAAAAATGAGCCGATTGATCCAAAGTTTCATGTAACAGGAAGTAATCATACAATTATTAATGGAAATTCAAATGAGATATCAAATACAAAGGCTGAGATATGTAAGAATGAGTTAACACAAGTTGATTTATATGTTCATACTGAAAATAATGTTGAAGATGATTCCAATGAGTTGTTAGACACCGAACTCTCTTTTAAGCAAAATACTGATGGGTTTAGTAAAGTAAATGTTAAATTATTGAACGAAATGTCATCTGAAGTTTTTATAAGTCAAATAGATTATCGCATTAGAAATTACAAAGAGATTAATGTCCTCAGATTTGAATACGAGATGGAAATGCTTGATGATACGATTGTTTTGTTAGCGAAAAATATTGGATGGGGTGAAATTGATAATTGTAAATTTGATGTAAAACTTAGTATCAATAGTTATTCAAGTTCAGGAGTAGTTGTTAAAAGAACAGTGTTTTATAACTACAAGGTAAATAAGATTAACTCAGGGAAAGAACACAAAATTGCATCTATATCATCTAATATGATTTCAAAGGAAATAGCAATTATATCAGATGAACATAACATAGATGTTGAATTTGCAAATATTGAAGTCAGTGTAGCATGTGATGACGATTGCTATGCTAAATTAGGTTACTATAAAAAAATATTCACTAAGTATTCTATTCAATATAAAAATGGAACTATGCTCAAAAGTAATTCAAGTATAAGGTATTGTAGAAGTGCACCTGATTCAATCTATTCGACTCTGATTGATGTTAACTCAAGTTGTATATCATATAAATTATCCCGCGTAATTGATAAGAATTGTACAGATGAATTTGAAATTTATTTAGGTGCTAATAGAGCTTGTACATTTGAGTGTGAAATAGCTTTACATTACAATGGAAACAAAATATTATACTTGAACCCTTTGTTTTTAGAAGTCACTAGGAAAAACGATTCAAGAACAATAAATAAATATTATGATGGATGTACGATAGGTTTGAACGATAGAAAAATTGTATCTAGATTTAGGTCGCGTACTATAAAATAATCTTGTTGATATTTAGGTTTTCTAGAAATATGATAGACTATTTGTTACATAAGATACTATGTACAACAATAAAGACAATTATAGTTTTTTTATGTCGGGGGAAGTTGAATCAAAAAAATTGATTTTTGTTATAAATACTGAAACTGAGATACAGTATCTTTTTTCTGTAGTTCTTGGTGCATTAACATGAATGGCAGTTTTAATTGTGAGACCTGATGATTCATTAAAGTTGTAAGTTTTCTTAGAGGTAATCGAACTGAAAACTACTGTAGGAATAGTGAAGAAGTTGGTGATAAATATAATTGTACATATGGTTGTCCGGTTAATAAAGAAGGTCATTGTTTATGCTCCAAAGTTATGATGATTATGTTCCCAATCATGTAGACTGTTAGAAGTGGTGGAGATTTAGAGAACATCAGTGGCAATAGCAAATGTTGTAAGGATGTTGTTTGACTAGATGGCTGCGTTATGTTCAGGATTATAGCAACAAAACTTCGGAACGAGAATTTTTATACGGGAAAGTATTTTGAGTAAATACAAGTTCATCCCTACATATTGAAAGTTATGGTGGAAGTGTCGCCATTCTTCCGTCATCTACAGAGTTAACCAATGATATGATAAGTTAAATGAAGTAATGATACGATTTAGTGTATTGATAATATTCTGGATAATTACTATTTTTATATGTACAAAAGTATTACTAGAATATGATATGACTTTAAAACTGAACACACCCCACATCTTAATACTAAGCTGATGCAATGTCGGAAATTCCGACATTTTTCCGACATAAGTGAAGTTATATCATGATAAAATGAGTTATACTTAGCTATATTTAAGTGATTTGATTCGTTAGAATGCTACTGAAATTCAGTGATTTTGCTATGTTTAGTAGTAATAAACTTGAAGAAGCTTTTATGATGATATACACAACTCATGTGGAAACTGTAGTTAAACTTTCGCTGAAACAACTGCGTTTCAAAGGTTCTACCATAGATGAATAGTATCATTATCCACTAACTTTCGACGAAAATGAAAATGTCGGAAGTTTTTAGTTTCCATAGTTGGATTAGATGATTAACTAGTTAAGGGCTGATTTAATACACTTACAGTTGTTAAGAACATATTCCTTGTACTAGAAGTCCAGAGAATTTATATTTCTAATGTGATGTACGCATGATAAATATATGTATTTATCAAATTATTTCCTCAGTATTGATTTTCAAGTATAAATTTCAAGCTATGATTATTCAATAACGGGATAGAATTAAAAAGATTTGAAATGGATTCGTTCATCATATTATATTATTCAATAATAATTATAACCATCTAATAACACAATTTGGTAGGTTTGCTAAATTTGGAAAATGTACTGTTGTTATATTGCAAATTAGTTTAGATCATTATTTATGAGAGAGTTATAATCTATATTTGATTTAATAACAAGATAGTACTTCTCATTTATTATAAGCAAATTACCTATAAATCTTATGTCATATTTCTTATTATCAATATCTAGATACATATTGAGAACTGTATTTGAATGACTTGATGCGGGCAACTTAATTATTGGTACAACATACGTTTCTTGCAAGAGATTGTCAAGTCTTACCTTAAATGAGTCTATATAGACCTCTGAATATTGAAGTGATGGTTTTAGATTCGGAGTGATTACACTTAACTGAACCTCGGTATACTCAGGTATTTGACCAATAAGATCACTAGATTTTTGAGTCAGTACTACTATAACTAAAACCATTATTACTAGTACAATTAATATCTTTTGTTTCATAGAATCTCCATTTTGCAGTATTATTTTACCATAAAAAGTATATTTGTGAAAGTTGTATTATTATACAAATTCTGGATGCTTTTGTTTGTATACCTATAGTATCAAATAATAGTCTCACTTTTTCATTACCGTTCATTTTAATTATGTTATATGTTAGTTTATTACCAAAATTTGATAAATGGTTTTATATGGTAACACTATATGATATTATTCAATTGGAGATTTATGGATAGTTCACAAATATGCGTGTTAGGGGCAATTATTAACTTAGCATAAGTTTTAAATCAATATAAGGATTATTTATCGTTTGTATATTGAGTGGAAAATTTCAAATGTTTTTATTGTCTGCTTACTCAAAACTCAATAAATATTGGAGACTCATTTCGCTTTGAAGTTAGAAATGTACAAGTTAAAGTATTGGAGATATAATAATCACTCAGCAGTTGCGATCTTCATTATTATAGAATTAGAAAGAATTTAAATTCTATTGTAGTTAAGATATGACCTAGGGAATTATGCTATAGTATTACCGACTCGATTTATGTAGGCTTCAGAGGAGGGCTAGCTTCAAGTTTTTGATATATGTTGTATATGATCAATGGAAAGGAGATATGATTATTATCTATAGTAATTATATGTGTGAATGTGAATAAAATGAGCGAAATAATTGATTTAAGTAAAAAAGGAAAAAAAAAATTAATAAGCATTATTGTAGTATCAACTATTTTACCTTCCATATCAACTTACATTTATAAGTTAATCGGAGATATTATAGATCTTGATATTCAAGAAAACCCAACTGCTTTCTGGATGATAGTTAAATTTATAATTGCTGCAAACTTGCTGTATTACTTCTTGACTAGGTTGAAAATCCAACTCCATGGGAACTTTACGCTTAATACTATAAGCGAGGTAAGGAAAAAGTTTTCTAGAAAAATTATTGAGAGTGATTTTAGTTACTTTGAGTCATCGACGCATGGTAAGTTTATTTCCTTGTACAACAATAACATAAATGGTTTGAAATTTCTGATAGAGGATATTCTGAGTCTAGTTTCAAATGTTCTAATTCTTGTGATAATGCTTAGTTATATAGCATTCAATAATATTGAGTTCTTATTATTTTCCACTGTTTCACTTTGTCTTAGCATCTATCTTGCAAATATTTTGAGTAAGACTTTGAATACATTAAGTAGGGATATATATGAGAATCAGTATATGGTAAGTCAAAGTATAGTTGATGGAATAAAGGGACATGAAGCTATAAGAATTCATAACTTACAACAACTGTTTAAAGAGAAGTTTAAGAAGCAATGTGATAACGTTTTAGAGAAAAATTTGAAATTGGAAAAAAAGTTGGTATTTATTGGCGCAACAACTGTGTTACTTAATATAGTCCCAGTTGTTTTATGTATAGGTTATGGAAGCTATCTAGTTCAGAGACAGATTATTACGATAGGGGTCATGATTAGTTTTATTCCAATTGTCACTAAATTATCTCAGACTATTAGTAATATGTTCAGTTTGGGAGGTAATATTAAAGCACAATTCGTCATAATCGATGGTTTGAAAGAAGTCTTAGAAGCACCAACAGAAAGAGTACCTGTTGGTCCAATTAGACCATCAAAATCAGACATTGCTATCAATTTTAACTCAGTTTCGTTTGGATATAATACTAGTAGTGTGTTGAATGATGTAAGTTTTTCAATTCGAGAAGGCAAAAAAGTCGGTTTAGCAGGTCCTAGTGGTTGTGGAAAGACTACAGTTACTAAGCTCATAAGTGGATTGTACTCTACTCAGATGGGAGTTGTTTCAATTTATAATCAAGAAATAAATAGCTTAGATTTGAAAAGTGTTCGTGACATACTCACAGTAATTCCTCAGAAGACACATATATATCCATTGTCTTTAGAGGAAAATATTAAACTGGATAATAGAGTAATCAAAAAAAGTGAAATAGTAAATGCATTTCGAAGCATTAATTTAGATAAATTCATTGAAGAGCTAGATTTAGATGCTGATGAAAACAGATATGTTAATTTATCTGGTGGTGAGATTCAAAGGATTGGTATCGTAAGAGGATTGTTAAACGATTCAAACATCTATATTTTTGATGAACCAACTGCTCAGTTAGATTTAGAAACCAAAGATAAAGTTATTAAAAAGATATTATCGTTAGAAAGCAAAACATGTGTTATTGTATCTCACGATATTTCAGTATTAAAGGAAATGGATGAGGTTATTCTAATTGATAATGGAAAAGTTGTAGGAAAAGGTAATCATAATGAGTTGATGAAATCGAATAGTTTGTATAGCAATTTTTGTATCAAAGGTAAGTTTAAAGGGAGGCCAGGATTTGACTAATATGCTAAAGCAAATTAATAGGTTGCTGGTTAATAATAAAGTAAGATTCACTTCATATGTTTTTATAGATAGTGTTGTTCGTGTTGCACTATTTATTATTCAAGCATTAGTAATTAAAAGTGTTGTTGATAGTGTAATCGAAAATAATAGTGAAAAACTGATAATTTCAATAATCTGTTTTGTGATTTTAGTTGGTCTTATTAGTGTGTTGGGACCAATTTCAAATTATGGAATGGTAAAAGTAATTAAGAAAGCAATCTATAGACTAAAATATGATGTATTTTCAATGTTAACTAATTTAGATATAGGTTTCTTCGACAATCACACAGATGGGGACTTAATATCCATATCACTTAATGATATAGAATATGTTGAACATATACTCTATTCTATTAGTAGTCTAATTTTTGCAATATTGTTTGGAGCTACATCAATGGTAATGATGTTTATCCTAAGTTGGGAGCTGACAATAATTATTGTTATAGTACAATTCGCTTACACAATTGGAGTAAAAAAGTTATCTAGGAATTTAACTGTGTATAATCAAGAAGTCGTTAGAAAACGTGGTAAACTTAATCAGATTATCGTTAGTACTATAGATAGTCTGGATTATATAAAAACATCACAATTGGAGAAGTACTGGATTAGTAAGTTTGAAAGCTTGGACAATAGTTATATTGCAGTGCAAAAGAATCTATTAAGAATAAACAAAAATATTTCGAGTTTAGGTATTTTAGTTGAAGGTCTTAATTTAGCAATAATAATTATTATTGGAATGTATGTTTTAAAGATGGGCACTGATGGAATAGGGAGTTTAATGGCTATTTTTCAGTTACAAACTGGAGTTTCGTTATTGTTCGAAAGTGTAAATCGAATATATCTAGATTTAAAAACTTCTAAAGTAAGTTTTGATAGAATAAATATGATATTAGATGAACCTGTTGAGAGTATAGAAAAATCAATTTACAAAGATAGAAAGTCTGAGGAGTATGTAATAAAAATTCGTAACTTAGAATTCTCTTACTCAGGAATTTCTGAAAACATCTTCAACAATTTCAACTTGGATGTCAAAAGAGGTGAGATTATTGGGATTGTTGGGGAGAGTGGAGTTGGTAAAAGTACATTAGTCAAGCTCCTTTTAGGATATTATGAGGCTTATAATGGAAATATAAAGTTGTATGGACATGATATTTCGAGAATTTCTACACATAATTTAAGAAAATGGATTGCTTTCTCACCTCAAAAAACCTACTTATTTGATGGGACAGTCATGGAGAACATTCAGTTTGGGAACTTAGATGCAACAGAAAATCAAATTTATGAAGCTACTAAATTAACTCAAGCACATGATTTTATACTTGAACTATGTGATGGATACAATACAAAACTTCGAAATAATGGACAAAATCTTTCAGAAGGGCAGAAACATAGAATTGGTTTGGCCAGGGCTCTTATTACGAACTGCGAAACTATTATTTTTGATGAGCCTACTGCATCTTTAGATAAAATTACATCATTTGAATTTGTTAAAGAGTTGAAAGAATATTGTAAAGATAAAACTGTGATATTGATTTCTCATGACTCACATTTAACAAGTTCACTAGATAGAATCGTGGACTTGGCAAATTACAAATTATAGTTTCATTATACAAGAGGAATAAAGTGAATGAGTTTAAAATTAGTGTTTATATAAAAATTACTGAATTGAATAAAAAAACTATTATTCTTAATGAAATGAATAGGATGTGTTTTCATTGAAAATACAGGTGCTTTCATCATAAAGTGTATAATCCAAAAATAACACTTATAATGAGATTGTTGAATTATTAAATAAAAAGTATAATGTGTGCATTGAAGATGTTTGCGCTAGTCAAGCATAATTGTAACATCAGGAGATGCGGACAAAAGCTTGTCTTGCCTCAAATGGTGTTAATATATTGTTGTAGGTATGAGGTTTTTGATAATTGTACCAAATAAAAGCATAGTCACTTATCACCTCATCGATTACACTTTCAGAATTATAACTATAGTGATTTAGAAATTCGTTCTTCGAGGTATTATAGTATCTTTCCATCACTGCATTATCATATTAACAATCACCTCTAAACTATAATTTGCTCTCTTTTGGAGTTCGATTTCTTTTAATTTCTTTGAAATTCTAGTTGGGTCTTTCGGCAGCTGCCTTGAAATATCTTTCAGTGTATACTCAAAACCTAATGTGCCCTCTATATAAGTTCTATCATGAACTGTTAAGTGCTTATCTTTATTATTTACTTTTTCTAACATAGTGTGTTTCCTGTCTATACAGGATAGATATCTACATCAGTATAAAGGAAAAATGAAAAAGTAACTTTCGCTCTTCAAAACTAACTTCCGTTTAGGTTTTAAAAACGGAAGCGACTTGTTCATTTAAGAAAGTAACATTTTTGCTCATAGAACCTCCATTTTCCGAGTACTATTTTACCGCAAATAAAATAAATGTAAAAATTATATTATTGTAAGAATTCTAGTATACTCTTGCTTGTATGCATATGGTTCAAATAACAGTCTCACTTTTCCGCGGCAGTCTATATTGATTATGTTTATATGTTAGTTTATTACCAAAATTTGAAAAATGGTTTTATATGGTAACACTATATGATATTATTTAATTGGAGATTTATGGATAGTTTCATAAATATACGTGTTAGCTGAAAGTGTGATATATAATAACATTGATTTTTATTGGAGGTATCAAATGCATAAGAAGTATATGAGACACTATTATGATTACCTTGGAATAATAGAAGAAGAATTAAGTAACGGAAATAGAGTATATGTTTCAAAACAAAGAGAAATTCCAACAAACCATAAATACTATTATGAGATAATATGTACATTAATTGATGGAAAAGTTGTTTTTTCGGTAGCGCCATCGTTATCGACTCAATTTCTAAGATATTTTGAGGGAAAAAACATAGTTACATTAAAGGATGCATATCTACTAATGAATGAGTTTGCAAATCGTGAAATGGAAAACACTGAAATAAGATATTTCACTAGAATGGGTCTGTTTAAACAGCACGATTTTATTCATGATAAGAAAGTAAAAGTATTAACAGAAGAGATATTTGAAAGAAGAATAGCGAGTTTATCAGTCGAAAATCAGCAGATTGCACGAGCAAATAATACTAATGAAATAAAAGGAAAAAGAAAATTTGAAATAAAAGATAAGGATCAAGTCGCATCGATGGCGAAGGTGTCTGATATATGTTTTAATGGTGGGAATTTGGTCGTATATACTCATGAAGAATATAGACAAAAAGGATATGGTAAAGCTTTAATTAATTCTTGCATCTTGTGGTGTCAAGAGAAAAAATTACTACCAATCTATTTAGTTGTAAGTTCAAATAAACCTTCTATTTCACTTGCGGCAAGCCTTGGCCTGGAAAAGTTTTCAGAAGAAGTTATTCTATCAAGAAAAAATAACCTCAATATCACACAATCAGCTAACACTACATCTGAGCAGAGGTCCACAAGTGAGTGATAGGATTTGTTTGTTTCGAGGAGCATTTACCTGATTTTACTATCATGGACAAACCCTCTCACTAACCGAGTCACATGTCCATTAGGCGTTCGCAGGCTCACTGCCATGAGGACAAGCTGTAAGTTCGAAGGCATCTCAGATGCGCTTTCGTTAGGTGCAATTATTAACTTAGCATAAGTTTGAAATCAATTTAAGGATTATTTATCAAACATATATGGAGGATATCAACATGACAAAAAAATCTGAAAGAAGTGTGGGGTATGTTCCAGGATTTGGAGTCCAGATATTTTTTGGTACAGATGATGGGAAACCTCAAATATATCGTGAGCTGAACGAAGTAGCTACACTTCCAAATAGTGAACGAGATAAAAGAATTTATAAATTACTTGAGGAAAACTGTGATCTAAGGTTTTGTAGGTATGAGATGAGTAGCGACTTCAATTTCATTGCTTTAGAACAATAGGAGGATTTGGCAATATTAATGATAGAGTATATCCAGTAGGATATGTCACATTAGATGGAAAGTGTGGAAAAGTGGCTTCTTTTATCAAAGAGTTTTTAGAACTTGTTAATTCTTATCCATATTGGCGAGAAAAAATAGAATGTACGAGTAAAAGAGAAAAATATTCTATAAAAGAGCTTGAAAATATATATAGATAATCAATTAGAAATATCTGACACATTAAAACTGAAAAAGAATCAGAAAGCTATTGAGTTATTATTATCTAACCTAAATGATGATGACGAATTTGTTGTGTTTAATTATCGTCTAGAGAATGTACTCTAAATAATGATCGTTAATAAATAGAGCTTAAATACTCATCGGAACTCCGTTATATTAGCTATTATGCCTATTGTAACTTGAAATGTAATATTTAATAGCCTAATTAGCTGATATAAATTTTTGTTTATTCTGTTTTTATGTTGAGATACGGGAGATATATGTCTAGAAAACATTCTTTTTTAAAAGGAGCTACAATACTTGGCCTTGCAGGCATACTTATTAAGATCTTAGGTGCATGTTTTAAGATTCCACTATCTAATAAATTAGGTGATGTTGGTATGAGTTATTTTATGGCACCATATCCTATTTATAACTGGATATTGAAAATTTCAACAGCAGGTATTCCAACAGCTCTTGCTAAAATGATAGCTAAAAGAAAAGCACTCGATGATATACATGGTATTTTCAGAATATTGCAAGTAATTTTTATACCTATGATTATAATTGCAATCACATCATTTGCATTACTGTTTTTTAGTGCAGACTTTATTGCAGAACTAGTAGGCTTAGATTCAGCGAGTATTGCCTTTAGAGCAATAGCACCAGCTTTATTATTCGTCCCACTTATGTCTGTTCTGAGAGGTTTTTTTCAGGGGATTCAAAGCATAAAACCTTTTGCTATATCACAAATTGTAGAACAATTAGTTCGTGTTTTTGTAGGACTATACCTTGCATTCACCTTATTTGATAAAGGATTAGAATATTCAGCAGCGGGTGCTACTTTTGGGGCAACAGCAGGTTCTTTTGCTGGATTGATAGTGATATTCTCAATTTATCTTTATACCAAAAGAACTATATTTAAAAGCAACCTTAAAGATGAACCTATGGTATCAAATGTTAGAAATTGTGATCTATTGAGACAGATAATAAAAATAGCCATACCAATTACAATTGGTGCATCGATTATACCAGTTATGAATACTATGGATTTATTCATCATAGTTAATAGGCTCAATAGTATAGGGATCGAGAATGCAGAGGGGCTATATGGCATCTTAACTGCATTCGCCATTACTATTGTGAACTTTCCACAGATTTTCACATCATCCATTCAAATCAGTATGGTACCAGCTGTTACGCAAGTTTTTGTAGATTATAAGAGTGCATTAATGACAGGTATTAAATTAAAAGAAAAGAAAATCAACCTAAACAATACCATAAATACAGGTATTAAGTTTGCTATGATTATTGCTATACCGTGTGCTGTAGGTTTAGTAACACTTTCTGAGCCGATTATGTTGCTAGTTTTTCCAAAAAGAGCTCAAAGTGGCATTGTAGCAGCTGATATCATGAACATACTAGGATGGAACTTAATTGGTCTTGGTTTATACCAAACAACAACAGGTATTTTACAAGGCTTAGAAAAGCAAAGCTTACCACCCAAGCATCTTGGTGTAGGCTTGATAGTTAAGGTCGTTTTATCATATACACTTGTTGGCATAAGATCAATTAACGTAAAAGGTGCTGCTATTTCATCTATTATGGCATATGCAGTAGCAAGTAGCCTTAATTTATATCGCATAACTATGCTAGAGGATATACAGATTAATTTGATGAAGTTAATGTACAAACCGTTGATAAGTGCTTTACTAATGGGTGTGTATGTTTTATGTACCTATGAAAGACTTGAAATGTTAATGGGTTTAAAAATAGCAGTCGTATTAACCATAATAATATCAGCTGTGATTTATGGGTTTTGTATCATTATATTTAAAACACTCAAACCATATGAATACGATTTAATTCCAGGAGGGATTAAGTTAAAGCATTTAGCAATGAAAATTGATAATTTACAGGAGGAACAAAATGATTAGACACGCAATATTCGATGCAGTAAAAGAAAAAGACTGGCAAAATTGGCAATGGCAAATGAAGCATAGCCTAAGCCATAATGATGATATCAAAAAGATTTTTCCTAACTTACCTGATAGGGAAATAAAGAAATTTAATGACTATGTTAGTAAATATAAGTTTAGAGTAACACCTTATTTGCTTTCTATGTTGGAGTTAGATTCCTTAGGTAATCCTGTCACAACAGATCCGATTTGGAGACAATTTACTTATTTTGATGAACCAGAAGACATTATGAGCTATGAAGATAAGGGTGATAATGAAAACTGGGAAAACGAAGAGGAGATGCCTACTAGGATTTTACAACATAAATATGATGATAGAGCAATAATAAGAATTACCAGTACATGTTTTGGTCATTGTAACTATTGTTACTTAACATCTCGTGTTCTTGATCACGAGACGAGTAGGTTAAAGTCATCTAGTGAAGATGAATGGAGACGTTCGCTAGAATATCTTAGAAAGAATCCACAAATTAGAGATGTGTTAATTAGTGGTGGAGATCCATTAATTCTTACTAATGAACGTATTGAAGAGATTCTTTCAGCTCTAAGAAGTATAAGAAGCATACAAACCATTCGTTTGAATACCAGAGTATTTACCTTTAATCCATTTAGATTTGATATAACACTTGTTAACTTATTTAAGAAGTATAGATTAACAGCTTTAGAAGTACATATGTGTCACAGCAAGGAGTTGACTGAAGTAGTGGATGCAAGATTAGACCTAATGGACCAAGTTGGCTATAGACCATTAATTCTTTGGAGAGCACCATTAATTAAAGGGATTAATGATTCTGAAGAAGTACTAGAGCAGCTGTTTGTAGAACTTTATAAGAGAAGGATTACACCATATTACTTGTTCCACTATGCACCATTTACTTTAGGACGTAAGAATCAAGGGGTACCGATGAGAGATGGTAGTCAAATTATGAAAAAGCTTAGAAGAAAGGTACCTGGTCCAGCGTTTCCTACTTATACCTTATTTCACATTGAAGGGAAACAAGATATTCCACTTGATAAACAAGGCACGAGTTCATTTAAGTATGAAAAAAACAATGGAAAGGTTATCGCAAGATTTGAAAACTGGAAAGGCAATACAGTGACTTATGAAGATGTTGAGGTAGAATAATGATAAATGAGATATTATATGGGGATGACAAGCTTGTATTGAATCAATCTTTATATTGTGATCAAGTTTTAACTTTGGGTACACAAGATTTTATTGGACAGGATGATATAAGGCTAGCACTTGAAAATCCTATTAATCGATTACCCTTGAAAGAAGACTTAATAACTAAAAAACCTAAAAGTGTTGCTATAGTTGTTGAGGATAAGACACGTAAAAATCCTGAATACCCACTAATCCTAGATGAAGTGATCACGACTATTCAAGCGACAGGGGCTCAAATTTACTTAATTATTGCATATGGTACACATGGACATCATACAGACCAAGAAAGTATAGACTTGTATGGTAAAAAAAATCTAGACAGAGTGACTTTGATTCATCACGATTGTCATGATCTGGAGAAACTATCTCACGTGAAAGATAATTTATACATAAACAAATATGCAAATGAAGCTGATTATTTAATGGTTATTGGATCTGTTAAGCCTCATGCTTTTGCGGGTTATACAGGTGGTAGAAAGGCAATATTACCAGGTATTGCCTCATATCAGGCAATTAGAAATAATCATTCTATGGTAGGAGAAAAGAATGTTCAAATAGGTTGCTTAAGAGGTAATCCTATACATGAAGATATGACTGCTAATGCTAATCTAGTGAACATAGATATGTCTATACAGATGGTTAAGGATGCATCTGGCAATCTTTTTTCTTACTTTGTAGGTGATAATCAAAGGGCATTTGAAGAAGGCACAAAGTTATCACAAAAGCTCTGCGGTATTATCATCAAAGAGAAATTCGATGTGGTAATAGCTAGTGTAGGTGGTGCACCTAAGGATTGTTCAATCTATCAATCACAAAGAGCATTAACCAATGCTGTAAGCGCTGTTAAAGAGGATGGATTAATTTTTTTAGTAGGAGAGATGAAAAATGGTATTGGTAACAGTATTTTTGAAGAGTGGTTACAAAAGCCTCTAGAGGAAGTTTGTAATCTAAGTAGAAGTCAAATTGATATCGGTATACATAGTGCTTTTTTAACAGCAAAGAATTTTGAAAAATGTCAAAAGGTTTATTTATATTCATCTAAAGGATCGGATTGGTCAAAAAAATACCATTTTGATTATTTGGAAGATTTAAGTGATATAAAAGATATCGTTGAAAATAAGTATGGTACAAACTATACAAGTGCTTTTATAGCTGATGCATCAAGTGTCATGATCAAATCTAAGGAGGCATAAATGAAATATCTTAAACTAAGATTATTACTCTTATTTTTAGATGATCTTATACATTTTAGATTACACAGGTATGCAAGTTTAAATAAGCTAGATATAAGAAACGAGGACCTGTATGAAGTGGCCAGTTTTTCCACAAACATAAGGTGTCGACCAGAATTAGGTGAACTAAACACGAATAGAATTGAGAATATGGAAAAATGTGCAAAAGCAATCAATGGGATGGTATTAAAGCCAAATACCTATTTTTCGCTTATGAAAGCTATTGGTAATCCAAGTATTGAAAGAGGTTTTAAAACAGGGCCGGTTGTTGTTAATGGAGAGTTAAAGTACATTGAAGGTGGCGGTTTATGTCAAGTATCGACTACTCTTTTTAACACAGCACTTGAAAGTGGTTTGAAAGTTGTTAAAAAATATAACCACACATGGGATATATGGGGAGAAAATCGTTTTATTGATTTAGGCAGAGATGCTTCCTTTGTGTATGCTAGAAAAGATCTTGTTTTTAAGAACACCTACAAAGAGGATGTGGTACTGAGTATGCATATTGATCAAGGAGCTTTAAAACTGAACATGAGTGTGTTTTCATTTAAACCAATAGCTGTTAAGGCTAAAATAAAATCAGTTATTTTAGAAGAAATAGCAGATAAGTCTAAAGACATATTATCTCATGGCTATTATGTAGAAACAGAGTGTTTGTGTGATTGGGGCCATGGAGAAAAAAGAAGCTTCTATAAGAAAGAAATGTACAAACCAAGATATAAGGGGTAATGATGGGAATAAAGACAATAGGTCTTGTACTTGAACAAGAAGAAGATGCAAGAAGAATAGGTGTGCCTATGGAACATTTGGCTCATTGGCGTGATGAAGGTGAAATAGAGGCAATAAAAAGTGCTTTAGAAGTAATGGGTTATCAAGTTATTATATTAGGGACGCCCAAAAATATATTAAAGAATAAACTAGATGTCATAAAGTCTATTGACTTTATATTTAATCTATCAGTGGGTTTTCAAAGTCGTTTTAGATTAGCTGAAGGGCCATTATTATTTGAACTATTAGATATTCCATATAGTGGCGCAGATCCGTACACAAAACTAACGACTCAAAACAAGCATAAATTCAAAGCTTTTATGGACAAAATAGGTATATCAACACCTGATTGGGTTTATATATCTACACCAGAGGACTTAAGTCATATGACATTACCAGACTTTCCGTTGATTATTAAACCAGCATTTGAAGGGACATCGATTGGGATATATAAGCAAAATAAGGTAAATTCTTTTGATGAATTAAAGGCTGCTACAGTTACTCTATATAATCAGTTAAAGATGCCCATGGTTATTGAACAGTTTATATCAGGAAGAGAGTTAAAACTTGGTATGATTGGTCATAAAAATAAAGAATTTTACTTACTAGAAGATGTTAAAGAAGATGGATCTTCACTAGGTCATGATTTCTTGTATTATGATATAAAAGAACATCGAGTCTATAATAAGGCATTTAGAGACATAAATAAAGAACAGTATAAAGAACTAAAAGACATGTGTGAGAAAGTTTATGATTTGTATGAACCGATTGATTTTGGTTCCTTTGATATTAGATGCGATCTTGAAGGGCATTATTATATTATTGAGTTTAACACTGATGCAACATTACATCCACAGAAAACTCTTTCAATGTGTTGTAAGCTGAGTGGTGTAAGTCATCAAGAACTTATCGAGAAGATTATGCAATCTGCATTAGAGAGATGGGGGTTAATATAATGGGATTTTGTTGTTCAAATCCATGGACTAGTGCATTTGTATGGAAAAACGGTGATGTGACACATTGTTGTTATTCTAGTGCAGGCCCTATAGGTAATATTAATAAGTCAACACTTGAAGAAATATGGCATGGTAAAAAGATAAATAAGATTAGAGAAAACATAAAAAAAGGTGATTATGTCAGTGCTGGTTGTGAGTATTTTTGTAGACCATTTAGATGGTCTCGGTTATATGGAGACGAGGCACATCCAATTCCTGAAGGCTTAGGAACAATAAATGATTATGATGTTAATAAGGTATCTAAACGTCCAAGAATTCTTGGCATGGAATTTGATGGTCATTGTAACATGGCTTGTGCCCATTGTCTTGGGAGTCATGACCATACCAAAGGCTTACCAGTTGAAAAAGTTGAACTCTTATCAAGTTATGTTGACACTGCTAAAGTAGTAAGAGTTGTCGGGGGAGAGTTCTCAGCTAATCCTAGGAATCTTGATTATATAAAGTCTATTAGTAAAAAAGATCCTCAGCCAACTGTATTCTTAAATACAAATGGTAAAATACCTATAACAGACTATTATGATAATGTAGGAAATTTAGAGTCGTTATATATGAAGTTTTCACTCGAAGGTTTAAATGAAGATTATGAAAAAGTACGCACAGGTTTAAAGTTTGTAGATTTTGAAAAGCACCTTGATATAGCCAATGAAGTGTTTAGAAGCAAAAAAGCTGAAAATTATGATTGGCGCATATACTTAAATTATTGTGTTATGTATACTAACTTCAAAAAAATACCTGAAGTATTAGCTTTTGCAGTTAAAAAAGATATACCACTAGTTATAAATACCATCAATGGTCTGCGTCATGTAGATGAGAATATGTTTATGTATGACCATATCAAACTTGAGGAAAGTGTAATTAGAGAAGTGTCAGATCAGATTAATGACATACTTGATAACAATACTTACATTTTTGAAAAACAATTTAGAGAACATTATGATTATATTTTAAGAACATACGGAATGGATAAGTTTAGAATCAAACCAAGTAGCATTAGTTTTATTAGAAATCATTTTAGAGGTATCAAAGCAGATAGGCTGATGTATACATTGTATAGATGGCAACAATCTAAAATAGGGACGATTAACTATGTATCAAACAAGTTAAAGAAAAGGTATTTTAGATTTAGCAAATAGAGTGACTGTGAGGGAATTACCTCATGCATTGAGGTGATTCCTTTGGGGCTATATCAAATATATTAAAGACTAAGTTTCTGTTTCTTTGCATCTATTCCTTTATTACTAGTACTAATTATATTTTTTCTCAAATTATTATAAGATATTTTATCACAAGGCAAGAGTATTATAATTGCTTATCTGATAAAATAGTAATAAATTAGGAGGTTCTCATGAAAAAGAATAAAGCATTCAATACTATACTAGATAAGATAAAAGTAGAACGGATTAAAATGACTTGTTTGGCGGTTCTAACATTTTTTCTATTATTGGAAGTAACCGTAGGATATAAAGCTTTTTCAAGTGGAAAGGTTTTTAATGGCGGTATGATTGTTTTATTCATGCTTTATGGATATAGTTTACCAATGAGTAATGACAGTAATAAACCAAGGGAACACAAAATAATTTTTTATTGTATAGTAATTTCATTTCTTAACAATCTGTTAGTAACATTTAGGATTTTTCTGCCCAATTGGACCATTTTATTAGTTCTGATGTTATTTATAGTTCTGAATTTAACGCATAATAGAAAAATAAGATTATCTGCAGTTGCAGTTGCTTTGACATTTAACTTTCTTATTTTATTTATTGTTTATCCGTTTAATGATTTTGGTATGTACCATTTATACAATAACCAAAACGGAAATGATTCAATTAATATAAGCAGAAGTGTTATAAGTATTAATGGTATAGAAAAATTTGAACAACTTAAAAGTCTCGCTATACATTCAGAGCATATAACTACATATGAACCAATTACAGAAATAAGTGCACTTGAATCTATTCTAATTAGAAATTGTGATTTATCCAAACTTAAAGAAATTAATCCCGTTAAGAAAGTAGAATCAGCAGTAATTTCTGTTCGTGAAGGCAGTGTGTTTGATATAGATACAGTTTTTCCGAATTTGAAGTATTTATTATTAACGGATATTAGTAGTGAGGATCTGACTTATCTAGATGGATTAAAGGACCTTGAAAGATTGGATCTAGCGTCGTTAGAAATGAATAATCTTAGAGGCATCGAAAGTCTTGAAAACCTAAGGGAAGTTAAGTTAGAGTCTGTAAGAGTTAAAAATCTAAGTGCATTAGAAGACCTGCAACATTTAGAGAAAATCATATTTTATAACTGTGTTATTGATGAGTTAGAGTTAATGAGAATTATAGAGAACATTGATCTTTTAGTAGAAATTAGATAGGGGATTTTTATGCTCTTTTATTTTTCATCATATGTACCAATTAAGAAAGCAAAAAAAGCTAAATACAATAGAAAGTATGGTAAAAAGTGAGATTGCCGCACTGAGTGAATTTCTATCATCAAATGTTTTGTATTAGCATGAGGCAATCATTTATGTCAGGAATGCCCAAAGGATGGTCATATTGATTACTTCAGCTACAAAAGGTCATTGTATAATTGAGGTTAGAGATGATTTTTATAAGTTCATAGTTTAAGTAACTGTGTTAGCTTGTGTAAATCATGACATGACAAGACCGATTATAAATAATTACTAATGTCCCTTATCCAACAGGAAGAAGTTTGGTAGGGGTATTTAATTTTTTGAAAGAGCTGTATCACATCAGACTCAGAGTAATTGTAAAATTTTTCATCTTTATAGTGTGATAGAGATTGATGATGCAAAACACATTAAGAACTGAAGGCATTGTATCATATGTATTGTTGGATAATAGAATTTTACCTAGAATGATAAGTCTTGAATATTAATTTGATATTCTCTTACGTATAACTTGTTGAACAAATATTGTATAACTGTTATGATACTAAGAAGAAGATTCTTGAAATAGGATAGGATAGAAAAAAATGGAGATTAAATTAAAGAAAGAATTATTGATACATATATACAATAATTACAGGAAAACCATGCTTTATATAGCAAATGACATATTACATGATTATCAAAAGTCAGAAGATGTTGTTCAGGATTGTATAGTATCCTTTGAGTCAAAATATGAGTTGCTTGCAAATCTCAGCGAAAAAGAGTTATCACTTTATATTAGTAGAACTGCTAAGAACAAAGCTATAAATTATTATAGAAAAAATACGAAAGTAATAACCGTTGACTTTAGTATTGATGAAATTCAATTGATAGATACTGAATATGATATAAGTCTACGACTTTTAGAAGAAGAATTTATATTAGATGCAAAAGATTATTTACTAAAAGTCTCGAAGCAGCAAGCTGAAGTCTTTATGTACAGATTTTATTATGATTACAATAATCGACAAATTGCAGAGTTATTAGAAATTTCACACATAAATGTGAGAGTATTAATATCTAGGGCAAGAAAAAACCTTAAAGACTTTATTGAAATGAGGAGGGCTTATGAGCAAAAAAATATTAGATAAGAAAGATCAGTTGTTTGATACCCTAGTTGCTGATAAGATCAAGGAAGAATTAGAAACTGAATATACTATATCAGAAGATGTTGATCACGATTTTTCAAAACTAGATGAATGGTTCAGTAATTATATAGAAAATATTGATGAAGTACAAACACGCAAAATCAAAAAAACATTTACAATGATATTTAGACTTGCTGCATCATTTTTAATAGCTATTTCCGTTGCAGCTGTTGCAATTGGCAATAATACAGAAGCCTTCAGGTTTGAAATATTCAATACTTTCTTACAACCAAAAGAGGAATATACTCAGATCAGCAAAGTTGAAGATGAGCAGCTTTACTCCTCAGAAATACTTCCAGTATATATCCCTGAGGGTTTAAAACTTTCAAAAGTAATAGATTTGGGAAGTATCAAAATGACATTCTATGAATCAGCTACAACTAATCTAACATTCAAAGTGTCTGACATACATACAACACTCGCATTTGATACTGAAGACTTGAATGTAATTGAATTCGATGAACTAAATGGTTTCTATGTAATTGAGAACAGTTATATTAAAGCATACTGGAGTGATGAGACTCATCATTATGTCATTATATCTAATTTGGATATAGAAGAAGTTAAGAAAATAGCAAAAAGTGTTGATTAAATTTATCGTATAAAAAAGAGCATTAACTTGAGAATGCTCTTTTCATAAATTCCAACCAAAGAATTTAAATTGTAACTACTAAGGAAAATTGAAACAATGATCATATTTTTCATATCCACTAGGAGCAATTGGATGTAATTTCTGATTAGTGGATACAACTGTACAATTGCGTGGTACAGGCTACTTATGTATTTTAGAGTTCATTAGAAATTATTTTAAAATTATCACCTCACTTTCTGTCGAAGCTTGCCTTCACTTATATAACAAATAGAAAGCACAGAATGTTACACGAAAATATTTTTTTTGTTTTGATGTAACAAATCAGCTAGCTTATTTGTTATATATGTGGGAGGAAATGAAAATGAAACTTAGAAAAGAAATTACTGTTATTGCTTTTGTGTTGGTATTACTAATGACAAACACTGTATTTGGGGCAACACCATTAGAGATGGATCAAAAGGGTGAATATGTCGAAATAGGTACAAGATTCAGTAGTATTCACGATATCCAGTGTGCATTAAAGGTGAATTCTAGTGATGTTGATGTAGATGTGCTTCTGCACGCTTCTACAGGTAATAAAACTAGAATCGTCGCATATCTTCAAAAAAATGATAATGGTTCATGGAAAACAGTTGAGACTTTGACCAATACATCTTCAGACATATTTTGTGCAATTGATGAAAAAGTTTCAACATCAACAAACTACGAGTTCAGAGTTAAAGTATATGCATATGTGTACGATGGCAATACACTGCTTGAAAAAGCAACAATGTATGCATATTAATTAATTAGGTAATCAAAAACACCATAATATAATGGTGTTTTTGCTTTATAGGTCATTATTAATTTAGAGTATACGGTGTTTTGTTTGAGCTAACGTAACCAATATAACTTTCATAACAAAGGGTGTATGAGGGGAAGCTTTCATATTGGCATACAATGTATGTATAGAATTCTTAAATGTTCTATCTTACTTGGTAATTACAAGAGCCCTTATCTACGTATTAAGGCTTATGGAAAAGATTCGCATCAGCACATTGTAGTTTGTGATGGAACTAATATACGAATGTCTACTTATGATAACAGAGGATTTATATCAGAAACAAGGATTATTAATCAGAGTTATAAGCTAATTAAGTCATTAAGTATTGATGAGTTGTTAAATAGGATTTCATTTAGTATTCTTGTACCTTAAATATTGAACAATAGCATTTGATTAAATAGGAAAGTATGAAATACCAAATTCTCGAAGTACGGAAATTACTTCTGAAAACTAGAACTCATTATTCAGTTTATCTATTTCAAAGAAATTTTTGTAAGCGAACTGCAGTTTAAGTTATTAATACAACAGCCTATATTTACACAAAAAAAATAGCAGTTTTTATTTGCTATTTTTCTTATGTCTATTTAGATTTGATCCTAATTGTTCTAGTGCATTACTGATTGTTTCTATTGCTTCGAAGAAATCATCTTTTTTATCATTATCAAGTTTATCAATCAGAGAACCTATATATGATTCATGATTGCTAGTAAACTGCTCTGCAAATTCATAACCTTTTTCGGTCAAGTTTAAATTGTAAACTCTTCTATCTTTTTGGCTTCTTTCACTTTTTACATAACCTAATTTTGTCAACTTATCAACTACTGTAGTAATTGATCCCTTTTCCATGTTTATATTATTACTTAATTTTGACATAGATTCGTTAGGATGAAAAAAAAGAATTACCATTGTAATAGCATGAGTTGGTTTGATTCCTTTCGGTAACTCGTATTGTCTAACAAAACCCTTAAAGAATAAGTGTTCCAATTGTGCTCTCATATACAGAATATGTTCCATATCATAATCATTCATTTTATTGTCCATATTTCCCATAATCTCCCCTTTACTTATTTGTTTATTATAACATAAAGAAAGTATGTCTGTAATATTTATGCAGCATATAGTGCTACTTCAACTTCATCGTTCTTTCTATCCTTAATTAGTAAATAGAGTGTAATGAATACTGCAATTCCATCGGCAATCGGTTTGGCACACCAAACACCAATCAGTCCCCCAAAATTTGGTAGTATTAGTATCAAAGGTATCAAGAGTATAAACTGTCTTAACATACTTAAAGACATCGACATTTTTGCTCGTGCAATTGATTGATAATAAGCTACTCCCATAATGTTTATGCATAAGAGGGGTAACATGATAATTTGGAGTCTAAGTCCTGTAATAGCAACATCCATGGTTGTAGAACTACGATCCAAAAACATACCGATGAAAGTAGAAGGGAATACCTGTAACAAGATGAATACTATAAGTGAGAATCCTACACCGATCGCAATGCCATATTTTAAAGTCTGATTAACTCGTTCTTTTAATTTCGCACCATGATTGAATCCGATAATTGGTTGCATACCTTGAGTGATACCGTTAATTGGCATGATAAAGAAAGTATAAAGGCTGTTAATAGCCCCCATTGCAGTAACTGCTTCTAGACCACCATATTTCAGTAATGAAACATTCATGAATGCCATTGCAACACTGGTACCCATTGTTGAGACAAATGTTGAAAAACCAACAGTAATTATATTTGTAATCAATTTGAAGTCAGGTACGATATCTTTCAGAGTCAGTTTCAATTGACTCTTTCCACCTAAGTAAAATGACATCAGGATTCCTAAACCAACAAACTGTCCTAAAATTGTTGCTATAGCAGCACCAGATACTCCCATTCCCATTACAGCTATAAAGATAAAATCAAATACAATATTAGTTAGTGCTGAAGCAATCATAGCGATCATGGAGAGAACAGGTTTACCTTCTGTTCGAACAAAACTAGTGAGTGTAAAAGATAGCATTTGAAAAACAAAACCACCAATGATGATACTCATATAAGCTGTAGCATATCCAACTGTATCCTCTGTAGCCCCGAACAAGTTTAACAATCCCTCCAGATTAAAAAATACGCCGATGAGAATGACGATTGTAGTCATCAAACTGAAGCTAATTGTATTTCCAAATACATGATTTGCACGTTTTAAGTCATTTTTACCTAGATTGATTGAAAGTAATGCTGCTCCACCAGTACCTATCAGACTGGCAAATGCAAAGACGATCATCATCAAAGGGAATACGACAGTTAAAGCAGCAAGTGCTGCTTCACCAGTATATTGTGCAATAAATATGCGGTCCACAACATTGTATACCGCATTTACCAGCATAGCTATTACAGCTGGAACAGAGTAGCTGATTAAGAGCTTAAAGACCGAATCTTGTCCTAATTTTTTTATATTATCCATAATGTCCTCCTAAAATGATATATTCTATAATGGTAAGTTTTCTTACTATAAGTTTTCTAACTATACTATAGCATATTGCTTGTTCGAAGTAAATGGTAAGAATTCTAACTAAATAATAAGGGTTTTATTCTGCAAAAGCTTTATATTAGATTTATTTTTATTTCAAGTAAAGTCTTGGTTAATTAATAAGATCAATTAGTGTTATTCAAATACTTGACTGTGTATTGTCATTTTGTCCAATTGAGGCTATTAATGAGTAACTTATGAAATTATGATATTGTATGATTGAATAAATTTTATTAGAACTTCTTTATTTACTTTTTAGATGATATACTTTGGTAGTTAACATTTTTTAGTGTAAAACTAATAACGATACTTTGGAGGAAATAAATGAAACAGAAAAATATATTGAGAATAGTTTTTGCTATTCTGACATTAATGGCTGTTCTGCTTAATGGATGCAAAGCATCAGATGATACATCTGTTGATTACCAATATTACTCTCAGGATCAATTAAAAACTACCATTGAAAATGGTTCGTCAGTTGTGATTTTAGATGTTCAAGTTGAAGAGGATTTTGATGCACATCATATTGATGGGGCTATAGCGACATATGCATTTCCAGTAAAAAGCGATGAAGACAAAGCAAAAATAGATGCACAGTTTCATTTTGTTGAAGAGTCAGATAGCGATATTGTAATTGTTTGTCCAAAAGGTCGAGTTGGAGCTGAAAGAACGTATATTTACCTACTTGAAAAGGGGATTGCTGCAGAAAGGATGTTTATTCTAGAGGGTGGTCAGGCAGATTGGACAAGTGAAACGAACAATGCAGATGAGACAGAGGAAACCAACTCACTAGATGATGTAGAGGAAACAGAATCATCAGATGATACCTGAGGTGCCTAAAAAATTGTAAGTTTACAATTAGAAAAGATTAAAGAATGTTCTCCCATAAGCTCAAGAGATGGTTTTCTTAAGTCTTATAAGGATGATTAGAAGACGATATGTGGTAAAATGAAGGTAGAATCAAGTACTAGAAGATTTTATTGACAGTTCTATGGATTAATGTGTAATATACTATCGGCTCTGGTTCTTTAGAAAGAGAGTCTGTGAGCCAGTTTTAACTTGTGTTGAGAAGGCTTAGGAAACTGAAACTGTACAAATAAGAGATTATAGTTATTGCATATTAATAGGTTGAGGCAAATTTAGTTAAATTATTTGATTGGCTAAATCAAAGTCTCTTAAACAAATGAAAATGGAGAAGAAAATGAATAATACAGATAGATTAATAAAGATAAGTAATGCACTTGGTTTTGAAGCTATAGATATAGTGGAAATGTTTGAACTTAGTGACGTGGAAATTTCAGAGAAAGAGGTAGAATATATTTTTGCCGATAATGGTGAGAAACAGATTCCGTATGAAAAGCTAGAAGCTTTTTTAAATGGAATAATTGTTTTTAATAGAGGTGAGGCCACATTAAAACCAGGCCAAGAAAAACGACAGCCAATGCAAATAGCAGATCCAAGAAGTTCAAATAATGTTGTTTTAAAGAAACTCAAAATAGCTTTTTCGCTCAGTAGTGAGGATATGTTGGAATTGATTAGATCAGCAAATGTAGAAGTCTCAAAAGATAAATTAAGTTCTTTATTTAGAAAAGAAGGTCATAAGAACTATAAGTTCTGTCAAGATATCTATGTAGAGGGTCTATTAAAAGCATTATCAGAGAAAGACTTGATTTAAAAGTAAAAAAAATATTGAACATAAAACATGAGTGATCTATACAGACATTATGTGATGAGAATGTTGTAGCTTCCGCATATAAAAAGAGAGAATTGAAGATATCAATTAAGATGTCTTCTTTTTATTTGCAATCCAAAGTAGAGAAAAGATGTGTTTTGATATTTAATGACTCTCTATAAGAGTTCAATGAAATTAAATTAATTAGTAAAGGTACAAGAATATGAATGTTGCAATTTAATAGCTTATTTCTTTGATTCATTAATAACTCCATAAATAAAATGATTCGTGACTGATATCTTTATTTATGATGAACTGATTATAATGATAAAGATAACCATAAGTGAGAATGAGACAAATTGTTTGTTGATTAACTCAATCAGAAGTTAAAAAATTGTGGAAAATATATTAGTTTTGTGTTATATTTTCCCTTGTCTTTAAAAACAAGGAGGAAATAGATGTGGATGAAAGTTAAAAATAATACGATTCTGTTTGTGATCATTCTGTTGTTTATTCATTTCTTTGCATTTTGTTTTGGTAAAGAAAACAATATTGTAGGAGTTACAACAATAATTACTATATTGATGGTTATGAATAGAAAGAAAATTGCTAAACCAAAAGAATATTTTCTCAAGTTATTATGTCTAAACATAGTATTAGGTATTTTTGCATCATTTTCAAATACCAATTCGATTCTTGGATTTTTTCTGAATTTTGTTATATTGTTGATCTTAGCATATACTTTAAGTGATAATCATAGCAAGGGTATGATTGTACCATTTGGTTTGCAATATTTGTTTATGCTTTATGCACCTGTGACGGGACAGCAATATATATATAGAATAATAGGATTAGCTTTTGCATCAGTATTAATTGTTAGCATTCAATTGATAACATTTAAGAAGAGCAATCTAGATGATAGTCTGAAATCTAACATTTTACATAAGGCATCTGAGCATCGTAAAGAATATTCTCTGTTAGGATTAAAAATACATTTAAATAAATTACGATTAAACTATGCATTTAGGATGGCAATTGCAGTTGCCTTGAGTGCTTTTTTAGTTGATGCTTATAATATTTTTAATGGAAGGTGGGTTGTGTACACTGTCTTTTCATTGACAGAATTTCATCATGCGTCTTGTTTAAATCGATCTATTCAACGACTTAAAGGTACGATTCTAGGTATAATAATTGTAATATTTTTTTGGGGATTGATTGAAGATAATAATCTAAGGAGTTTCCTTGTCTTAATCGGAGGATATTGTGATACGTACACATCTAATTATAAAGACAAAATGATTTGCGTTACTGTATCAGTTGTGGCTTCATCCTCACTGGGGAATAATCTATATTTAATCAGCTTTGAGCGTATTCTATATGTATTCATAGGATATATATGTGTATGGTTTTTTTCGAAGGTAGTTGTAGATAAAAGCATTATGCTACAGACATAAATAGTTTGGATGAAAATGTAACTTCCGTTTTCTTGAGTTTGAAGTAATTGCATCAGTAACTTTCATTTTAAAAGGTCCTTTTTACGCTTCAATAATCTATTATTAAGTTATCATATTGCTAGTTTATAAGGTGTTCTATCTCCTAAACTTAAAAGAAAAGTGTCTGATAACAGGTAATATTTACACCATCTAGTGAAATTAATATAGAGCTATAGGCTATAGAATTATTCACTGATACAATAGTCTAGAAACAGTAGATTTAGTATAGCTTGAAGCGCTAGCGGTATTGTATTTGCAGCAAATATTTAGATCAACATCTTATTGATAAGAAGTGAAAAATCAAGTGTCAGTACATATGTTGTTTGAAGCTAAAAAAGACTTGGAATAGTAGTTGAGATACTAGTTATGATGAACTCATTATTATATGTTTGAAGTTTGAAGGGGGTATTTCTGTTCTATAATTATAAAAGAATAAATATTTAAGAAATTTCATTTATTTTCTATAGCTATCAGCCCTATCTGTTGTAGTATTTTCATGGATACATCTAATAAATTCTTCTGCTGCTGGTGTCAATTTATGTTTTCTATTATGAACTAAGTTTATAGACCGTTTCAAATCATAATCCACAAGTCTGATTGTTTTAAGGAGACCTAATTCTAGTTCATACCTAATAGCTCTTTTGGAAATAAACGAAATGCCTAAATTCTTAACAACAGCTTCTTTTATACCTTCTTGATTACTAATTGTTAGAGTGTTAATATCGGTTAAATTCTCTATACCAATTCTTTCTTGTAAGAAGTGATATAATGAAGAATTTTGATCTTTAAGTATAAATGTTTCATTTTCAAGTTCCTCAAAGGTTATGACATCTTTATTTGCAAATCGATGATCTTTACTTACAGCTAGCATCAATTCATCACTAAAGATGGTCTTTGTTATAAATGAATCTTGATCTATGGTAACGTAATCTGATAAAAAGGCGAATTCAATGGTTGCGCTTTTAAAATGTTTAATTAGTTTTTTTGAGCTTGTAATTGTGAAGTTTATATCAATATTAGGGTATTTGCTCTTAAAAATTGAGATGATTTCAGGCATTAAATAAACGCCTATAAAATTAGTAGCTCCAAAATACATATGTCCTTTTTCAAGATTTTCAATTTGAAGAATATGCTCTTTTGCAATAGCAAAAGTATTTAATATACTTTGTGCATAAACTTTAAAGGACTCTCCTTGAATTGTTAAGTAGTTTTTATGATTAACACGATTGAATAGAGGGACACCTAACTCATCTTCTAGAGATTTTATTTGCTTGCTAATAGCAGGTTGTGATTTGTATAATTCATGTGCAACTTCTGTAAAACTTTTTAACTCTGCTAATAATAAAAAAGTTTTTAAACGATCAAAATCCATTTTAACCTCCTAAATAATTTGTTGTAGGTACTTTTTTAATTATCTCACTAAATGATTTAAAAGCAAGCAAAAAAAAAGTGTAACTAATAGAATATGGCTGATAGCATCGTTTCCATACTTGATAACTTTTAGTTATACACCTTAAAAACAAATCGAATTGTGTTACTTTAATACTTCCTTTAACATTATGAGTACGGGAATTATATCATTTATAACACAAGAAAAAAGGGGAGGAAATTTAATGAGTGACATTAAAAATCAGGGTAGAGCAGAAAAAATTATGCAAAAATATGGAATATTTATTGCAGCAATTACATTTGTCATACTTTACTTCATGCCTACGCCTATAGGCATGGATCCAGTTGCACAAAAAAGTTTAGCAATATTTATTACCGCATTAATTATGTGGGTTGCAAAACCAATACCAATTTATATTACATCACTATTTGTAATTATTTTACTACCAATTACAGGAGCTGTGGATGATCCCAAAGTAGCATTTGAAACTTTAGGATATGAAGTCATCTGGTTAATGGTAGCTGCATTTGTATTAACATCTGCAATGAATCACACTAATCTAGGTAAAAGATTTGCTTTGCATATGGTAACTAATTTCGGTAAGACACCAAGACGAATGATGGCAGTGCTAATCTTTGTAAACTTTACATTAGCATTCTTTGTACCATCAACAACTGCACGTGCATCATTGTTAGTACCAATTGTTTTAATTTTATTAGAAATGTACAAGGCGATACCGGGTGAGAGTAAATTTGGTAAACTAGTAATGTTACAAGGAGTTCAAAATAATCATTTCGCAACAAGTATGATTATGACAGCTACGTCAGGTCAAGTAATTGCAATTGGCTTTATTAACGAAATGACAGGAGCTAACATCGGTTATATGGAATGGCTGTTAGGTTCGATGCCACAAGCAATTTTAACGGCAGTAGTTATGTTCTTTATAGGTTTAGCAATATTCAAACCTGAAAATTTAAAAACAGACTTATTGGCAATAAATAAAGCTATGGAAGCACAATTACATAATCTTGGGAAAATGACTAAAAATGAGAAGAAAGCAGCTTTTTACTTTGGTTTAACATTATTCCTATGGGCAACTGGTGATTACCATGAAGCAGTTTTAGGATTTGAACTAGAGACAGCTCAAGTTGCAGTTTTAAGTATGGCGCTTATCTTAACACCGGGAATTGGTGTAATTAAGTGGAAAGAGGCAAATATTAAATGGGACCTGATGGTATTCTCAGCTGGTGCTTATGCAGCGGGTAAAGCGTTAAATAACTCAGGTGGAGCAACTTGGATGATTAATAAGATGGTTAATGGAATTGGTCTTGAACAATTACCGCATAGTGCGATTGCTATTGTATTAATTGCAATTTCAGTATTTAGCCATATTGTATTTACAAGTAAAACAGTTAGAACAACTATTCTAATCCCGGCTGTTATCGCTTTAGCAACCTCTTTAGGTATGGATCCAGTTCGTATGGCTTTAGCGGTATCGTTTGGTATTGCGTATACAACAACTTTACCGCCACATTCAAAGGTTAATACACTTTATTTTAGTACTGGATACTTCACAGTGTTAGAACAATTATTCTTTGGATTAGTAGCGTCGGCAGTTGGAACTATAATGATATCACTAGTATACTTCTTATGGTTACCAATTATATTATAGTATAGTTCAGAGATTTAAGTATAGTTTATGGAAGGTGAAATATAATGAATAAAAAAGTATTACTTGCAATTGCAGATGGAGTTGGTGATCTTCCAATCAAGGAATTAGATAATTTAACACCTCTACAATATGCAAAAACTCCTACACTGGACAAACTGGCTGAGGAAGGTTCTAGTGGAATAATGGACCCTTTAAAAGCAGGAGTACCAGTAGGAACAGATATGGGTCATTTACTAATTTTAGGGTATGAGCATACTGATTATCCTGGAAGAGGACCTATTGAAGCAGGAGGTATTGGGCTAGATGTAATAGCTGGAGATGTAGCCTTTAGATGCAATTTCGGAACTGTTGACGAAAACGGTGTAGTATTAGATCGAAGAGCAGGCAGAATAAGAGAAAAAACAGAGGAACTAGCAAAATCCTTAACAGGATTAGAAATAGACGGTGTTCAGGCAATTTTTAAAGAAGCTACAGAACATCGAGCTGTGCTAATTTTAAGAGGTGGCAATCTGAGTGCTAATATTACAGATACAGATCCAAAGCTTCCTACACCAGGTTTAAAACATAAATTGTCTTCTGCAACTGATAACTCGATTAATGCAAAAAGAACAGCTGATATTTTAAATAAAGTATTACATGAGTTCCACAAAATACTAGATGTTCATCCGATAAATGAAGAAAGAGTTAAAGAGGGAAAACTTCCAGCAAACTGTATTCTTACAAGAGGTGCAGGACAAGTTCCTGATATTGAAAAAATGACAAATAAACTTGGTTTTAAAGGTGCTTGTATCGCAGAAGAAGGTACAGTGCTTGGAGTTGCAAAAATTGCAGGTTTTAAAACAATCAAAAAAAACGGTATGACAGGTAATATAGACACCGATGTGAAACTAAAAGCCAATTTAGCAATTGAAGCTTTAAAATCAAATGATTATGTGCTACTTCACTTAAAAGCTACGGATCTAATGGGACATGATAATAATCCAAAAGGAAAAGTAGCTGCAATCGAAAAGTTTGATGAAATGCTTTCATATGTAGTTGCAAATAGACCTCAAAATACATTGATTGCATTGGCATCAGACCATTCAACGCCTTGTGAAAGAAAAGAACATTCTGGAGATCCTGTTCCAATTGTGATTAATGGCCCAGGTATTCGAGTAGATAAGAATAGAAAGTTCAATGAAATAGATTGTGCATATGGTGGAATAAGCCGTATAATAGCCTCTGATTTATCTGATTTACTTTATGATTATCTATGGTTAACAAAAAAACAAGGCAATTAATTTAGGTTTGTATGCAATACTGTTAAATAAAATTAATGAATAATTAGTAATGAGAATTTTCTGTATGTTTATTCCTCAATTGATAATTGTATATATAATTATCAATTGAGGTTTTTTCACTGTATTAAGCAATGAGTGTATTTGATGGGTGGCAATATGTCAAAAAAGGTTAGTAAATAATCTTTTATTGCATTTTAGATAGAATTAGCTTGCCTCCTACAGATATATCAGATTAACTCTTAATTGACATATTGTACTGATGGTCAAAAGGTATCTTTATTACTGTCGAATAGTTTAACCTGATTTTCACCAGATGATTTCATAATATATAGTTCAAATGTGCTTAATCGGTTACTTTGAAAAATAATGTAATTAGTATTGGTCCAAACTTGATTTTCACTTATATTATTTGCGTTTGTTAATTGGATGGCCTCTTTTTGAGGAGTATTGAATTTGTATATTTCATTATTATAAATTCCGCCTACTGTAGCTACATAGATTAGTTCTGAATCGTCATTTGAATACTGAGGAAATAGCTCCTGTTTTCAGATTCAGTTGCTCTTGTAAGAGTTAACGATTCTATTTTAAGTTCATAGAATTCCTAATTATCCTGTCTTGAAAAATTAGGTCTAAGATCCTAAGTTCATTATTTGTTAGTCTTTGCAAGTTGCTGCTATCTACATTAACCATGTACAGTTCTCTATTACCATCCATTTCAGACACGAAGGCTATTTTTTCATGGTTGTTTGACCAGGTAGGATGTGAACAAGATGCTGAGTTAATAGTAAGTTGAGTAAGTTTTGTACCATCTATATCCATTATAGAAATATTCTATCCTTTATGACTTGAAGAAAATGTGATTTTCATGCCATCATGTGATAGTGCAGAAGACTTAACTAAAAAGGTAAGATCCTTACTCATGTTTTCTATACTATTTCTTGTCCATAGAAATATATAATTTTGATTATCAAGATATTGATAGTATGTAACTGGTCATATAAATTCTTTTTATCATATGAATTTCCTGAATGGTAAAAAGATGAGTTAAGTAAAATTTAGCTGATTTATTTAGCTGATTTTTTTCTTTTGCTAATCAGTGTATTTGACATCTAAAATTATGCTTTCTCTAACTAATACCTCTAGTTTTCAAGAATTTCTAGAATTCACTATGATTTAAACTAAGAACTGAAATTACATTTATGTAATACTTAAACTTAATTAGAAATGGGCATTGAAATCGGTTTCGTAATAGGTTAAAGTATAGAGAATGTACTTTTAGGAGGTATTTATGGAAAAAAAATTAAGCTTATTAAAAATATCCACACCGATATTTTTTGAAATATTATTGTTCGTATTATTGGGTGTAGCAGATACATTTATGTTAAGTAAGTTTGGTGACATAGAAACATCAAAAATTGCAGTAGATGCTGTTGGTATGAGTAATCAGATCATCAGTAATGTTAATATATTCT
>PPCM01000306.1_pt1 | contig 57007 bp, 41 predicted proteins | sample 1555541 | NCBI WGS metagenome assembly PPCM01 (sample SAMN05284479, study PRJNA326546) | Marine sediment metagenome, whole genome shotgun sequencing project. | isolation source: marine sediment | place: Germany: Wadden Sea | collected 2012-09-05
GAGTTCCCGCGCCGCCGGGTCGTTTGTCCGCACCTTTACGACCTTCGCGAATTTCTTGCCGGCATATCCTCTTGTATCCGCCCTGATGGTGACCTCGCCCGTTGTGCCGGGGTAAATGGTTTCGGTGTAGTCGGCCGTTGTACATCCGCAGGTCGTGATCACCCGCATTATGTCCAGTGCCGCTTCCCCGTTGTTTTCGATGGAAAATGAATGCTCCAGAACGGTTCCCTCCACAACGCTCCCAAACTCGAACAGAGGTTCCACCACAACCCCACCCGACATTCCGATCGATTCTTCCGTTACGCCGTCGGTATTTTCCGTTTCACAGGCATCCCCTTCCCCTTGCCCCCAGGCACGGGCCGGCGTAACCCCAAGGTTACCCATCATTAAACAGAGACAGGCCATGGCCAACATTGCTTTCCTCATTACTTCCTCCCACCACATATTAAATTGACGTTTTAGTAAGTTCGGGTTTCGGAGTTAAATAAATCCACACTCTCGGGGTCCTCGCTTCAAGGCGGTTCAGGGGTATTATCCATTCCCGGGAGAACCTTGTCAAAATTTCCAGTGGTCAAATTATGGAAAAGGAAGGTAAAAACAGGCAAGCATTACTCTTTAGGCACGATTTTTTCGTCGCGCATTTATCCCATCCGCCGCCACGTTTTTTCAACGACATGAGCCGATGGTTACACCGGCGACAGCCGGGCGGCTCGCGGCGCATGTTGGTGGCCAACGGGAGCACCGCCGCCCTTGACAACAAGGCCAAGCCTGGGCAAATTCAATTGAATTTCCTCAGCAAACGCTCCAGAAGGTTTATTGTTTCTTCAAGCCCGGCTCTGAGCGGTGACCTGGAAGAACACTCCCTTAAAACGAAATATCCCGTATTGAGCACATTCGCCGTGCGGATATTTTCCGGAAGCCTGGCCAGGCTGAGGTACTTGTCCATCGTCCTTGTTCTGGGGCCGTTCCTTTCCGTGGTGACCGTCCAGATCCTGCTTTTTTCGGCCAGTTCGATCTTTGTTTCACCGGTGGCCTGTTCCCAGTTTCGAAGGGAAAGGGCCATCACTTCAACGGCCGTTTCGCGAATCTTTACCCTTGCCAGATCGCCTTCGGCCTTGCTTCTTCGAGCGATCTCGCTTTCCAGCAACTCTTCCAGCCGGGTGCGATACCTTGAAAGCTCCCTGTTGGCCGCCGCCAGCTTTTCCCTTTCCGCAAGCAGGCGGGCATTACTCTCTTCAAGCTCCGCCTGTTTTTCCGCCACCTCCCGGATCAGTCTTGCCTTGTCCATCGCCTTTATAACGGCCATATGGAGTTCATCCACGCCCACGGGCTTCGCGAGGTAGTCGGCGGCCCCCAGGCGCATGGCCGCAACGGCGGTTCCCATCTCTCCGTGCCCGGTAATAACGATGCACTGCAGCCCGGGAGAGATGCCGAGCCCTCTTCCCATCAACTCGATACCGTCCATACCCGGCATCCTGATATCCGCCACAAGAACATCAACCCGGGCTTCGGACAGGAGGGCAAGGGCTTCCTCGCCGGACAGGGCCGTCAGAACCGTAAGTCCCCTTTTCCCGAGTTGCCACTTGAGGAGCCTTGTCAATTCCGGCTCATCGTCAACAAGCAATACGGTTGCCGGATATTCCGCTTCTATTTTCATGGGTTGCCCCTGTTTCATGCGCTTCAAATCGATTTACGAAACCCTTCTCTATAAACGCAACCGCCGGAAGTCGCATTTGTCATAACACCGGGAGCAAAAGAAGGAAATCCCATATTCCCGATTAAACGGCTTCCGGGCGGATCGGCGTTATTCCGATACCCACAATAGTTCCCTCCCCCGGAGTACTCTCGATGGAAAGGCGCATCCCGTACTCCCGAACAAAGCCGTTTACCACGGCAAGCCCGATTCCCGTGCCCTCCCCCACCTCCTTGGTGGTAAAAAAGGGCTCAAGGCAGCGGCCTTGAACGGCGGGCGTCATGCCGATTCCGTTGTCTTCCACCTCGAAGACAACCCGGTTGCCCGCTTCCCCGTAAAAGAGGCGCACCCCTATCTTTTTCTCGTATGCTCCAGGCGCGGACGCCGCTTTGCCGTCCACGGCATGGCGGGCATTGGAGAGAAGGTTCACCACGATCTGCTCGAACTTCCGGGGATTGACCCCGACACCGGGAATGTTCTCGCCGATGGTTACGGTGAGGTCCACGGAGTTGATCCTGAACTGCTCCCTGAAAAATGAGAGGGCGGTGTTTACCGAATCGGAAAGATCCACCAATGCATGATCATCCGCGCCAACCCGCACAAAGGAGCGCATGTTGTCGATGATGCCGGCGGTTCTTTCCACCTGGGCGAGGATCGATCCGGCCGCCTCCGCCTCCATGGTTCCCGGTGCGTTCTCCTTTATATAGTCGGCAAGTCCCTCGGCGGCCACGCGGATAATGGAAAGGGGCTGGTTGATCTCGTGGGCGATCCCGGTGGACATCTCCCCCATTGCGGACAATCTCCCCGCCTGGATGATCTGCGCCTGCTTTTCCCGAACCTCCTGTTCGGCCCCCCTGATCTTCACCATCATGCGGTTCATCGCCGCCCAGGAGAGCAGGAGAAACCCCAGCCCCACCCCGGCGCCGGTGGCGAACATGGTCTTCACACCGCTCCTGTAATGGCTGAAAAACGCATTGCTGTTGTGGAGCCTTGCAACCCCCAGGGGCTTGTCGCCGGCGTTGTCGTACAGGGGCACCTCGGTGATGAAGCACTCGTCGCAACGGTTGTCCCCCCGCTTCACATGAAACTCGCCGTCGCAATAGTTCAGGACCTCGCAGTCAAGCTTCACCTCCACGCCCACGGTAAAAAGGGAACCCGTGCCGGGGTCTTTCAGCACCAGCATTTTGTCCAGGGCCTTGCCCAGCCTCGCATCCCGAATTTCCTTCCCGCCCCCGGCCAGCGCATCCACGAGATAATGGGCCTGGGAAAGGGAAAGGCGATCTGCCGTAAGGCGGATCTTCTTCATGATCTGGGGCTCCAGAACCCACATCCAATAGACAAGGAGCGATCCTTCCAGAAGGAGGGCCAGCACCAGGAACATGATGTTTATCCTGATCTGGAGCCGACTGCTTCGCAATATGATTTTACCCTCGGGCATCATCTCCGGCCCCTCTAACGAACCGTTACGCGGAACCAATATACACCCCCGTATTTCCAGCCCATTACAATCCGGCCGACAATAAAATACATCTCTTTCCGATCCATCAACATGAAGGCCTTATACCGATGCAGTCAAAAGCCGCCCGACATGACAAAAGAGATTTCAAACCGCTTCGAACTTTTCAAGAGAGCATCAACAACATGACCGGAAAGTACCCGGGAGCCCGTCAACACGTTGATTTAAAATGATGAAATTGAAAGATTCATTGTAATTCCCACCGCCTCGCTTTATTTACGTGCATGCGGCATTCAAGTCAAGTACTTCTCCCGCATGCTCCTCCCGGGCTTGCGGAACAACAATCCCCGGTGTTCATGAAAATTTCGATATCCTCGTAAGAAGTCCTAAGTAGATTTTTTTGATCACAACTTTCATGCACTCGTAAAAAAAGTCCGAATTAGATTTCTCGGCCGCGCTTTCAACAATCCGGGTGTGTGGAGGACCCTTCATGAACAGACGGGGCCGGCCGCCTCTGCCCCTGTCGCCCAAGGGCAGAGCGGTTGTTCCCGCCTTTCGGGGCGTTCAGAAGGTTGTTTCCAATGGAACGAGGTCTTGTTTTTCCCTCTTCCACGCGGCCGGAGGATTCCGGCCTTGTGGGGCAATCTGGGGATTCATATATTGGTATGAATAATGCATATAAAACTCCAGTTTTGACATTTTCTCATCGTTTTTCAATTATCCGAAGGATGTAATAACATGAAAATCTGTTTTATCATGTACCCCTGGGCCAACGTGGAACCGGAAACCGACACGACCCTTCGCCTGATCCATGAATCCGTATCCCGGGGCTATACCGTGGCGGTGGCAACCCCCAACAGTCTTACGGTACGGAACAGCGTTGCCAGCGCCTTTTGCGACGTGGTGGTCCGAAAGGGAAAGATCACCGACAATATCCCCAGCTTTTACCGGAAAATCGAGTTTCGCCGCTCGCAGCTGCCCCTGTCGGGTTTTGACGCCGTCCTCATGCGCTCCAATCCCCCCCTTGACACATTGGCCCTGAACTTCCTGGACTCGGTTCGGGCCGATACCTTTATCATGAACGATATCGACGGACTCAGGGTGGCCAACAACAAACTCTACACCGCTTCCTTACAGGATTCGGGGTTTGATTTCGTCCCGGCCACCCATGTTTCCAAGAACCGGGACTACCTGGAGCGGATCTTCAACGAGTCCTCCAGCGACAAGATGATCCTCAAACCCCTGAACGGCTACGGGGGCGAGGGGGTAATCGTGCTGGAAAAGAACGCGCAGCACAACTTCAGGTCCCTCCTGGATTTCTATATCGGCCACAACAACAGCACCGACGGCAACTACGTGATCCTCCAGGACTACGTTCACGGCGCCGAGGAGGGGGACGTCCGCATCCTCATGCTCAACGGGGAACCCATTGGGGCCATGCGCCGGGTGCCGGCAAAAGGGGATGTTCGATCCAACGTCCATGCGGGAGGCACGGTTGTCAAGCATGTGCTCACGGCCCAGGAGAAGAAGCTGTGCCGCTTCATCGGCCCCAAACTGATCCGGGACGGCCTCTACTTTACCGGGATCGACGTGATCGGTGAAAAGCTCATAGAGGTGAACGTACTCAGCCCCGGCGGCCTTACCCGGATCAACAAGCTCAACCGGGTCAAACTCCAGCGCAAGGTGATGGATTTCGTGGAGAGCGTCGTGAACACCAGGGAGTTGACGTACCGCCGTAAAAACGAATTTCGCCAGGTGATCGAAGATGCGGACGCTGTCTGAAAAAAAGATTCGCGCCCTGATCGCAGCGGAAAAACCTTTCGAAGGGCAGCTGGCAGGGGGCTCCCTGTATATCCGGGTCAGAGAGTATCTGCCCTATATCTGCACCGCCACCCATGCGGGACATCGACTCCGGGCCGAACTCAAGGGAAAATGCCGACTCGGAGGACCCGACCGAAGGGCCATGGAGGAGCCTTTCACGGACGTGCTCCTGGACCCCTTTCCCGTGGTAATCACGGCAAAGGATTCTCCCCTGGAATATGACCTTGACCTTCCGCCGGAGTCGCCGGTGGAGGACCGGCCCGACTCTCCCGAGACCTATCGGCCGGCCCTCACCCTTCGCCAGGTAAAAGATTCGGAATTGCGCCACAGGCGATTCTACAGGGTGTTCCAAGCCCTTGCCGAGGCCCTTGAAAAGAAGTTCGGCGAACTTCTCATCGTCCAGCTGAGGGGGCAAAGTCAAAACGACGCGGTATTTACCCTGGGCCCTGGAGCGTTGGACCCGAAACGATGGCGCCGCCTCGGGGAACTCCTTTATAAAGGGCTCTCCCATATCCGCCTGCCCAACCTCTCCACCACCGTGGAGCGCTCGGATGTCCGGGGCGGGGAGGGGTTCTTCGTTACCAATGCAAGGAACCGACTGCCCGGGGCCCAGGTGGTTTCCCTCGGGGTGAAAAAGATCTACATGGATCCCGAAACCGGAGACCCCTTCCCCCTGGTGATCGAAAGCCTCCAGGAGGGGCTTCACCAGGCGGTGCTGGACGCCGCCGCCCATTTCGGCCGAAGGCTCGACCGGAGTCGCCTGAAGCGCGCCGACCTCACCGTCTCCCATCTGGACGCCGCGGTTCTCAAGGTGGACCGGGCCCTGTTCAGGCTCGCCCGAAAGGTGGATACCCTCCTTTACGTGAACCCGGTGAACATTCTCCAGGAAAAAAAGCGATTCCTTGCCAGGCGGGGGTATGAACCGGTATTCCGATACCGGCAACTCAGGATCGATCCCTACGATTTCCGGGAGAAGCTCTACAAGCTGCCCGTTTCAAACATCAACGATCCCCTTCTCAGGGGGATCTACCGCTCGGTCGTGGACAGTTACGCCACCAAGATCGAAATGCTCACCCGGGTGGGCACCCCCCAGTTTCATTACAACTCCCTGCGCTATTACGGCGAACCCAGTTCTGCGGACATGGCCAACGCAAGATTTATCCTTCACGCCCCGGGCCTGCCGGGAGAGGCCGTTAAATCGGAAACCATGGACGCGGGGAGGGTCAAGGAGCGGTTCGAGGCGGCCGCAAGGGACTGGAACATCCACTGCAAGGTGATCCTCTCCACCCGCATTGTTGCCAAGGCCATGGTGGACAACAGCAGAAAAGCCGTTCTGATCAACAAGAAGGCACGGTTCACCGAAACCGATACCAGGGCACTGATCCACCACGAACTCGGGGTACACATGCTCACCACCGTGAACGCCGGTGCACAGTCCCTGCGCTTTCTTACCCTGGGGCTGCCGGGCAACACCTACACCCAGGAGGGCCTTGCCATCCTCGGTGAGTACCTCTCCGGCAACCTCACCCTCCTTCGCCTGAAGACCCTTGCCCTGCGGGTCATGGCGGTGGAGATGATGGTCAAGGGGATGCGTTTTACTTCCGTGTTCGCGCGCCTCGTGGGGGAATACGGCGTAGGAAGGGAAGAGGCGTTCACCATCACCGCCCGCGCTTTCAGGGGGGGCGGATTCACAAAAGACTACCTCTACCTGAGGGGATTCAGGGACATGGTGGTCCTCCACGGGAAACGCCCCGTTCTGCCCCTGTTTACGGGCAAGACTTCCAGCCTGTTCCTGGAGAGCATCGAAGAGCTCATCCAGCGAGAGGTACTCTCGCCTCCGGAGCTTCTGCCCCAGGCCTTTACCAAGCCCCCCGCTTTCAACACCCCGGTTCTCGATTACCTGATCCGGGCCATCAAGTAAGATTCCACGAAAAACGTCCACCGATACGCCGGATTTCCGATTCCTTTCCAAGGCACGGCATCCAAGGGCGCCCCCCAAGGGAGTATGCCGCCGCGCGGGTGTCCATGTCGTTTATGCGAGGGGAAAAACGATTTTTTTATTTTCATGAAAAAATGAGGGACGCAAATCCGCGAGAGAGGAGCAAAAAAAGAACTCGAAGTTCCGGTCCAATCAAAATCGGAACCCCGGATTCTCATTAATATGGGGAGGTCTGCTCCTCCCCTCAGGTCTTGAACTCTTCTTTACGAATTCCGTATTTTTTCATCAACTTATGAAGTTGGCGAGTGGTGATTCCCGCTTCGGACGCCGAATCCTTGATCTTTCCCCGGTTGCGGGTCATGAGATCCTTGAGGTACTGACGTTCAAAATCCTCCAGCACCTGCTTTCTCGCAAGGGCCAGGGGAACGGAAGCGTCCACGGGCAGGGTGGAGGCCACCTCGTCCTCGAGGAACTCGTAGGGCAGGCTTTCAGGCGTCAGTATGGAAGAGGTCTCGAGGATATAGGCCCTTTCGATAATGTTTTCCAGTTCCCGGATGTTGCCGGGCCAGGAGTAGCCGTCCAGGGCCTCGAGCACGAGCGGGTGCACCTCGCGGATCTCCTTGTTGCCCTGGCGGTTCATCTTGTCCAGGAAGAAATCGATAAACCCGGGAATGTCCTCCTTTCGTTCCCTCAGGGGGGGGATCTCCACCGGAAACACGTTGAGGCGGTAATAGAGATCCTTTCTGAAGCTCCCCTCGTCACTCATCCGCTTGAGGTCGTCGTTGGTGGCGACCACCACCCTGGCATCGCTGCTCACGGACAGGTCTCCCCCGACCCTGCTGAATGTCCCGTCCTGGAGCACCTGGAGCAGCTTGATCTGGACGGCCGGGGTGATGGTCCCGATCTCGTCCAGGAACAGGGTGCCGTTGTTGGCGATCTCGAACTTACCCATGCGCTTTTTAACAGCGCCCGTGAAGGCGCCCTTTTCATGGCCGAACAACTCGCTCTCCACCAGGTTTTCCGGGATCGCCCCGCAATGGAGGCTGATAAAACGGTCCTCTTCCAGGCGACTGTAGCGATGGACCAGCTTGGCCAGCACCCCTTTTCCCACGCCGGTCTCCCCCAGGAGGAGCACGGTGCTCCGCGTGGGGGCAACGGAGCGGATCTTGTCGAACACCTTCTGCATCTTACTGTTCCGGGTCGGAACGATGTCCGAGACTTCCGTTTTCCACTGGCGGTCCCTCAGGTACTCCAGTTCCGATTCCATCACCACGGTTTCGCTCACGCCGTCGATGACCAGCCGCGCCTCCTCGGGCACAATGGGGGTTGTCAGGTAATCCGCAGCCCCCGCCTTCACGGCCTTTACCGCCTGCCGGATCATCTCCGGAGCCGTCAGAACCACGATCCTGAGGGTGGGGTAGAGCTTCCAGAAGGGCCTGAGCAGCTCTTTATAGTCGATCCTGCCCTGTCCGCCGATACCGTCCAGGTGGATGATCACGATATCCCGTCGCTCCCGCTTGAGGAGCCCCACGGCGACCCCGGTCCCGGCCGCATGATCCACCGGGTAATCCGGCAACAGGGCCCTGCCCAGATTTTCCACCACCCCCGCATCCGAGGACACCACCAATATTCCGTTCATCTTTCCTCTCTTATGTTTTGTGGACGGACCCCACCGCCCGATGCCGGAACTCAGAGTTCCGATTTCTTATCTGCTTTACCCCATATATCGCCTAACATCAAGAGCTTATACGCCGGCACGCATCGTGCAGATTAAAAATTCCGAATTTCACGTGCAACCAACAGAAAAATGACGACACGCCGCAGGCGGCCCGCCGTTGAAACGGCGGCATTTTTCCATGCAACCTTAATATTTTATATCAGGAACAGAAACGCCATGACGACAAGAGCCATTCCACAAAGTATCCACCTCCCACGGACCAACCCCTTGACCTTGCGGAGGACCCCGGCAAGTTTATTGCGCGACATGACAAGGGTCACCGATATTGCCTGGAATCTCTTTCTTATTTTCACGGGATGCGTGATCTGCTCCTGGGCGGTAAACGCCGTGCTCATTCCCCACGATTTTCTGAGCGGGGGGCTCGCCGGCGCCGCCCTGATCATTCATTACATCCTGCCCGACACATCCGTGGGCCTGCTCTATTTCCTGCTGAACATCCCCATCTTCGTGCTGGGCCGCTTGTATGTGGGAAGACGTTTCTTCTGGTACAGCACGGCCGGTCTTCTTATCTTTTCCGGGACGATCATGTTTGTCAAAGGACCCTGCTCCGTGACGGACAAGCTTCTTGCGGCCCTCCTCGGCGGCATCGTGAGCGGAGTGGGCGGCGGCCTGATCCTCAGATCCATGGGCTCGGCCGGAGGCACGGATATTCTCTCCATCATACTGCTAAAGAAGTACTCCGTGAAGATCGGCTCCACGGTCCTGGCATTCAACGCCTGCGTGCTCGGGGCCTCGGCCTTTCTGTTCTCCATCGAGGCGGTGCTCTACACCATGATCTCGATGTACGTTTGCTCCCGCATCGTGGAACTTATGGTATCCGGGCTCAGCCAGCGAAAATCGGTAATGATCATCTCCCCCAAATGGAAGAAGATCTCCGGGATCATCAGGGAAGAGCTCGACCGGGAGGTCACCGAGATCCCCTCACGGGGGGGGCACTCCCGCAAGCAGGCCAACATCCTCTACACGGTCGTCACCTTCAGGGAGCTCGCAAGACTCAAGGAGAAAGTGAGCCGGGTGGATTCATCCCCTTTCATGGTGGTTTCCGATACCCTCGAGGTAATGGGACGGGGCATCGGAAATCAACCCCACTGGTAGTCGCCTGCGGCAGTCGTTTCACCGCGTTGCCGCCTTTGAACTCAACCACCGAACCGGCTGCCGTAAGGACAGGTTCGGTTAACGGCCCTCCGGCCGTCGCACGTAAAGGAAACCCAATGAAAAAAAGAAACCTGCCGCTACTCGTTCCGGTACTTATCACGGCCTTTATAGCCTTCACGGATCAAGGTCTTTGCTCATCTTCCCCCATGACGATTTCTGCCGGATATGCTCTCCAGTACGGCGACGAGGATGACGTCGGAACAGAGGTGACGAACCCCGAAACCCACGAAGGGGGGGATACCGTTTCCAATACCGAAGAACCCGAGGCAGATGCCGCCCCTTATGCCGAGGAGGAACCCGAGGCTGCGGATGAAGACCCGTATGCGGAAAAGGACCCCGAGGCAGATGATGATCAGTATGCCGGGGAGGAACCCGAAGCCGCTGATGAAGACCCGTACGCGGAAAATGAACCCAAGGAAAATGATAATGATCCATATGCCGAGGAGGAACCCGAAGCCGCAGATGAAGACCCGTATGCGGAAAATGAACCCGAGGCGGATGATGATCCTTACGCCGAGGAGGAATAGCCCAACTTCCCGGTGATCCACGACAAGCGTGCCGTCAACCGGGTCCGCGCTTTAATGAAGTTTACCCGGAATGTTCAAAACTATTGCGAGATACCTTCTCGGACGGGAAAAAGGGAGAATTTGAATTGAGAACACTGTTTGCCAATGGCCGGCGGCACAATACCCGCCGCGCATGTTTTTATTGTCCGACAACATGAATCTTAACCGTTTAAAGGAAACATCTTATGAAAAAGGGCAATCGAGCAAGAGTAAAACACATCGAAGTGGAACTCAAAAAAGATGCACAGGGCTTTTTGAGCAACTGGGACCATGAAGGAGAACACGATTCAGGCCTGGACTTGGATTTCGAGCTGTTTGACGATTCAGAGTTTCCGCAATTTCAGAAAATCCGCAAACAGAGCGGGCGCTCAGAAAACTTCTCCCTGGATGAAATCTGGAACGAATAGAAAATTCAACCGAGGGAACACCCACTTAACGATGCTGTACTTATAAGGAGAATGATTTCGTCACTCCAGGACACTTCAATTTTTTTCAATTGTTTTTCAGTAAATATTTTTCTCGCCGCATTGAGTGGGTGACACCGGCACCTGCAAAATGAGAACCGACAGGTCCGATTCACCCCATATCGGAACTGTCGGTTCTAGTTTCCTCTTTTCCCCTCTGAAGACCGCATGCCTCCTCTAAACACCTTCATTCGAATCGCTCATCCCACCCCTCCCTCGGAAACAATAAAAATCATATTTTCAAACACTTATTCACCAACACCAGAATCGTTCCCCTGTCCCTGAGCATCGAGTCATTTTGGAAGGGGCAAGCGTTGGAAATCAAAGCCCAATTCGTTTTTTCTCCTGTATGCTCCGGTTTTCGTCGTTTTTTTGGAAGCGGTACAATCCTTGTCCGAAAACTTCACTCCCGCCGGCGACAACGCCGTTCAGTGCATATTTCCCCTCAATCCTTGACGGTACGTCGGAGGTCGCCATTCCAAACCGGAACCAAAGGTTCCTATTTAAACACCACTCCACCCCACAACCATTGGAAATTCAGGCTTTTCAAAGCCGGCACGATTAGTGCTTTAGGCGTGGGCAAGGATACAACGCGTATCCCCGGCAAATAATAACCGCAAGCGGCCGTCCGTAAAAAATGAGGATTTACGACAAACCGCTTTCACTAAAAAAGCACCGACCCAAGGAACGAGTCATTATTTAAGGAAAAATGCCATGACCGCAAGAGCCCTCAACCACAACATTCCCCTGACACCCGCTTCCCACGAGCGCAAAACCGCCAATCTTCTTTCCCAGGCCAGGATCATCGCCTGGAACCTTCTCCTGATATTCGCGGGCAGCGCCATCTGCGCCTGGGCTCTCAACGCCCTCCTTATTCCTCATGACTTCCTTAGCGGAGGATTTACCGGGGCCGCCCTGATCGCCCAATATTTTCTGCCGAATATCTCTCTGGGCGTGATCTTTTTTCTCCTTAATATACCCGTGTTCATCCTGGGGTGGCTCAATGTGGGAAGGCGGTTCTTCTTTTACAGCGTTGCGGGGATGCTGATCCTCACCCTCGCCATCATGTTCGTCAAGGGTCCTTGCCCCGTTGAAGACAAGCTCCTTGCCGCGCTTCTGGCGGGAATTCTTGTCGGGCTGGGCACCGGACTGATTCTCCAGTCGCTGGGCTCCGCCGGTGGGACCGATATTCTCTCGATTCTCCTGCTGAAGAAGTTTTCCATCAAGCTGGGCACCACGGTACTTGCGTTCAACGCGGCGGTCCTGGCGGTGTCCACGTTCCTCTTTTCCATCGAGGCGGTGCTCTACACCATGATCTACATGTACGTCAGCTCCCGGGTGGTGGACCTTGTCATGTCCGGACTCAGCCAGCGAAAATCCGTCATGATCATCTCCCCCAAGTGGAAGAAGATCTCCAAAATCATACGCAAGGAGCTCAACCGGGGGGTCACCGAGATTCCCGCAAGGGGCGGCCATTCCGGCAAGCAGGGCCATATCCTCTACACGGTGGTCACCTTCCGCGAGCTGGCAAGGCTCAAGGAGAAGGTTGCCCTGGTGGACCCCGATCCCTTCATGGTGGTCTCCGACACCCTCGAGGTGATGGGGCGGCGCATCGGCAACCAGCCCCACTGGTAAAGCACCGTGTCCTCAAATTCCTGAAGTTGTCGTTGAACAAACAGCTTTTCGAACCCGATTCCCCCCCCCCCGGGGTACGACAAGCGCTCCTCCAAACGCCGCGCGGACAGAGGAGCGCCGATAAAAGCGCAACGTTTTACCGCTTCTCGGTTTAAAGCCCATGACCGCCGGGACTCTCCTTCCCGATCAGGGAAAGAGATCGTCCTTGGCGGACCGGGCTCTTTTAAAGAGACCCCGCAGTACAGTAATGGGGTGAAGAAGAGACAAGGCATCCGCCTCGGAACCGCACATACCGTTTCCGAGGCGGAAAAGCCGGTTCCCGTGGAGAAAAAAACCGATGATGCCGAAACGCCGCCTGGGGAAACCGGCCGGGTCAACGGGATATCAAGAAGCTCCCCCACCGGGTGTCCCGTCCATGGAATACAGACGCACATCGCGCTGGGGAAAGGCGATGGAGATGTTCCGCTCCCTGAAAAGCCGGTCGATCTGAAAGCGAATATCCGTTTCCACCTCCAGCATCCCCTCGATGGATGTCCAGATCCTGAGGGTAAAAATCAGGGCGCTGTCTCCGAAATCGGAAAAGATCACATCCGGGTGGGGAAAGCGCCTCACATCGGGGGTGCGGTCCGCGATCTCCAGAAGGGTTTTCCGAACCAGCTCGATATCGGAACCGTAGGCCACCCCCACCACGATCTTTCGACGCAAGCGCTTGTCCCTGAAACTCCAGTTGGTGACCTGGTTGCTGATGAATTCCGAGTTGGGAATGATCAGGGAAGCGTTGTCGTAAGTCTGCACCACCGTCGAGCGAACCTTGATCTTCCTGACCGTTGCCCATACCCCCCCCACCTCCACATCGTCCCCCACCTGGATGGGCCTTTCAAAGAGCAGGATGATACCGCTCACGAAGTTGTTGACGATATTCTGCAGACCGAGTCCGATACCGATTCCCAGGGCTCCGAGGCCAAGGGCAAGGGAAGCGGTGTTCAAACCGAACACGTGAAGGGCAACGAAGATTCCCGCCCCCCACACCACGTACCCTGTAATGGAAACAATGGACTCCTGGAGCCCGGGCTCCATACCGCTGTCCTGAAGCAGGCGCCCCTTCAACACATGACGCCATGCCCGGCAGAGGAGATGGGTAAGCACCAGGGTCAAAAACGCATACAGGCAGCCCATGAGGCTGAAGGTCATCTTGCCGACGGTAAGGGGGTACTTCAAGAGACGCATGCAGATCGTTATGAGTTCATGCCGGCTGCTCCACGACATGAGAACCGCGAACAGCAGGCTTGCAAACCACCCCACCCATCCCGCCTGCACGAATACCCACCGGATAAACCGGTCCCCCCCCTTATCCTCCGCCGGCTCTTCCGTTTCATCCTCCTCCCTTTTTGCTCCCCACTCACGCAGCACCCGGAAGAGCAGCGCCCACCACATGAGGGCCACGACGGTATTGCCCCACGACATGTACCAGAACATCACAAAGGCGCCGTATCCACTCACCTCGGCAAGGGGGCCTGCCGCCACAACGACATAAAGCAGTCGGCAAGCTGCGGGGCCAAGGAATGACAATCCTGGAAAGGCCGTGACAACCGGTTCGAAAACAGAGTTCACCACCCTCTTCGAGAAGAGGAGCAGCCAGGTAAGGAGACCCACCGCCGCCAGGATTCGAAGGAGCGCCAGAATTGCGCCGCCCCCTCCCACAAGCCAGACAACTGGGGCGTAAACAAGGCAAAAGACCCGTATGCCCGCGACAACGCTCCACACCCCCACCCGGTTCAATGTCGCGGGTTCCCCCGAACCGGCCCCGCCCATCACCGAAATGAGTTCCCTTGCCCAGCGGGTCATGAGGAAGGTCCAGAGGAGAGTCAGCACCATCCTCACAAAGGGCAGCGCCGTCAGGCCGCTGAAAATAGCCGCGCCGTGAACCATGAGGGCAATCCCCAGGAGGGGAAAACTTCTTCCAAACACTCCGAGGGCAACCCCCGCTGCGGGCAGTTCATCGAAAACCGGATGCCGGGACAGCTTTCCGCAAAAGAGGCGCAACCGTATCAAGATCACCGCAACCGGAAACAGGATAAGGAGAAAGGCCGGACCAAAGCCACGCCCGTTACGGAACACGGATCCCGTCTCGGAAATCCAGAAGTCGGCGGTGCCGGCCTTGACCAGTTTTTCAGCCACGATGGTCAACTCCCGCATTACACGCTGCCTGCGGGCTTTGGAAAATATGGGCTCCCCCCTTACAAAACGCCCCTCCTTTATCCGGTTCTTGATCTGGAGTTCCAGCTTCTCTCCCAGGGTTTCAAGCTCCGCGTTGATCCTCTGGAAATCGTTTTGTTCGGCTTCCACAAGGGTCAGCAACTCCAGCAGCAGTTTACTCTTTTCCGAGAACAACTCAAGGATCGAGCGAATATCGGCGGGTAGTTTTTCATCCTCGGGCCCCGAAAAGACCTCCACTCCCATTGTGGAAAGGTATTCCTTATTAAGGTTGATATTCTCTTCAACCTCATCCCGCAGGGCCCCCAGGCGCGAGAGGCGCTCGGCAACCTCATCGATCCGCCGGGTGGTTGCCCCATGGGCGTCCCGGGTTCCCTGAAGGGCTTTTTCCAGGGACTCCAGGGCCGTGCCGGGCAGCAGGAGGAGGCTGCGATGGGTCGAGTATTGAATTCGGTAGGCATTGAGTTCGCTTTCCACAAGCGCCTGGATCTTGCGGGTTCGCGCCAGTTCCGCCCTGAGTTCCTCCATGGCGCTCCTTTCGAAAACCAGGGCCGTTTCAACCGACCTCCCGAGCTCCGCGTATCGGACGGAAACGGGCGGAACCGTCCGGGCTTCGGGCACCCGGCCGGAAGCGCTGCCCCCGATAAGGAAGACCGCCAACGAAAATAAAACAACAAACCCACTCCTTTTTAAGACCGAGTTCCTCACAACCACCTCCGTTTTTTGAAAAATTGCAGCATGAGCCCCCACGAGCAGCCCCCCCGGAGCAGGGAGTATCCCCAGCGCCACCGCCGTTCGGGCACATGCTTGAAACTCGTCCCTTACCCCCCCGCAAGAAAGCTCAGGGGAATGAAGATCGTGGTGATAATCTTGAGAACGCGCACCACCTCATTGGTTCGACTGCCCACTCTTCCCACCATGTCAGCATCATGGATGCGGTTGACATGGCCCCAAGTGTTCAGCCCCTCTTCCCGCCCTTCCATGCATGCGTCCGGATCATCCGTTCGCATCTCTTCAAAACGCTCCTGGTTATACCGAATTCAATGCCGTTCCACTCCCGTTGCTTCCGGCTCTCCAAGAGAAACCAGCGACCCCGGCGGCACTCCCTGCTTGCGTGCTCTCCACCGGAATATTTCAGCATTTAAATTTCTCCAGTTCAAGGTTGGTTTCTCCAAATGACAACGTCATATTATACCATAAGCGCATACCGCCAACCAACCGTGCAAGATTTCCCCGCGCATATTTGGAAAGCACTCGCAAATCAGTCGTATTATCCGAGCTTATTCCGTTCCCCCATTCGTTTGATCCATATACCGCGATGCCGCATCCTTTTTCGACATCTCTTTTTTTGGTAGAGTTCCCAAGATGCCGCTTCATACCTGATTTCAACAGGAACTTTGTCCACGCCTGGAAACGGATTGCGACAATCAGATCTATTTCCGCTGCCTCCCAACACCCAGGCCATCAAGGGCATATAACATTGGCACGTTTTATGCTTTAATCGCAAACAAGATCAGCCCGACTGATAACATTAACGGGGGTAAGCGCGAACACGCGGCTTACCCCGATCCCATACCCTCCAAGGATTTTCCCTCCCCAAGGGGGCCGCCGATCCCGATTCCAAGCGAGCAACCGCGGCCGGGCATCGCAAGCTGCCCCTCCCCTCTCAAATTTCAATATCCCATATCCATCCGGTCAGGGGGAGGCAAGCCTCCCCTCTCCTTCTTAAATCCGCGAAAGGGGCGGGGATTTCGAGCCCTCCATTTGGCGCGGCCCTTTAAAAGCGCCGGTTTATCGAAGAGGGCCCATGGGAAAAGTTCGGTGATGATTTTTTTAGAGTGCATCAAATATGCTCTTCGGGCGTTACGGGCATCATTTTTGTGATGAAGCTGCCGGCTGTCTGGAACCACCGGTGGCCGTATATCGTCAATGGGACCTCTTTTCCCCGGTGATGCAATCACGATTTCGAAACCGCAATTCTTGACAGAAGATAAACAAGCCACTATCTTCCAATGTTTTTTTGATTGAAACCACACACCGGGGAAAGCTGATGAAAAAGATCGAACTCCTGGCACCCGCCGGGAATCTCGAAAAGGGGAAGGCGGCCGTTGATCACGGAGCGGATGCGGTTTACATGGGAGCCGAGGGGTTCGGGGCAAGGCAGGCCGCCGGAAATACCCTTTCCGACATCGAGGAGATGATCCGCTATGCCGGAAAGTTCCGGGCGGGGGTCTATATCACCCTCAACACCATCCTCTTCGACAACGAGCTGGACGCCGTAAGGAAGCTGATCCACAGGCTTCACGACATGGGCGCGGCCGCCCTCATCGTCCAGGACATGGCCCTCCTCGAGATGGATATCCCCCCCATCCCCCTCTTTGCCAGCACCCAGACCCATAATCATACCCCGGAAAAGGTGCGCTTTCTTGAGGACGCCGGGTTCGAGCGGGTGATCCTTGCAAGGGAGCTTTCCCTTCCGCAGATCGCCGGAATTCGAAAACAGACCCGGGTGGACCTTGAGTTCTTTGCCCACGGCGCCCTCTGCGTTTCCTACAGCGGACAGTGTTACCTCAGCCACGCCATCGGCGGAAGAAGCGCCAACAGGGGGGGCTGCGGTCAGCCCTGCCGCCTGCCCTGGTCCCTTGTGGATGAAAAGGGCAATGAGCTGCACGGGCGCTCCCACCTCCTCTCCCTCAAGGACCTGAACCTTTCGGCCCACCTGCCGGCACTGGTGGATGCGGGCATCTCCTCCTTCAAGATCGAGGGAAGGCTCAAGGACGCGGCCTACGTGAAAAACATCACCGCTTTTTATCGCCGGAAACTGGACGCCTTGATGGAAGAGCGGAAAAACCTTGAACGAGGCTCCTCCGGAACCACCCGATTTTTCTTTACCCCGGACCCGGAAATCACCTTCAACAGGGGATATACCGATTATTTTCTGAAGGGCCGCACCAAAAAGATCACCGCCTGGGACTCCCCCAAGTCCCTTGGTAAACCGGTGGGCAAGGTGACAAAAAAATCCCGGGACTGGTTTCAACTCGATAAGGGACCCGCCCTTCACAACGGCGACGGCCTCTGCTTTTTCGACAAATCCGGCAGGCTGCGGGGCCTCAAGGTGAACCGCGTGGAGGACCTGCGCATCCACCCCGGCAACCCCGCCTCGAGGGACTTTGCCGCCCTTGAAAAGGGCACCCCCCTCTTCCGGAACTTCGACCATGAATTTATAAAGCGGATGAAGGGAAAGACCGCCGCAAGGACCGTTGCCCTGGACCTGACCCTTTCGGAAACCACCGACGGCTTTCTCCTCGGGGCCATGGACGAGGACGGTTTCGAGGCCTCGGCACTCCTGGAATGGGAAAAGGCGGCCCCGAACAACCCGGAAAATGCCGATCATGCCCTTACAAAGCAGCTCGGGAAAACCGGGGATACCATCTTCACCGCAAGGTCCGTGACCCTTGACCTGGCGGCCCCCCGCTTTATCCCCCCCTCGGCCCTGAACCGGCTCAGACGGGAGGTCCTGGAGAAGCTCGAGTCCCTCAGGCAAGCACCCGCGCCTTCAAGGGCGCCGTTGCCCGAAAAGGGCTTTCCCCCTTTTCCCCACCACACCCTGGACCACCAGGGCAATGTGGCAAACCGGCTTGCGGAGGGGGTTTATGAAAAGAGCGGTGTCGCAAGGATCGATCCTGCTTTCGAAAAACAGCGGCCCGCCGGCAAGACCGTCGTGATGACCACCCGTCACTGCATCCGTTACAGCCTTGGGCTCTGCTCAAGGGGTGAAAAAAACGCCTCCCCTCTCTTCCTGTCCGGGGAAAAGGGCCGTTTTTCCCTCCTGTTCGACTGTGAAAAATGCGCCGACAGCTGCGTGATGCGGGTTATGTCGGAATAGCCCCGGGACACCCTTGTTCCAACCCGGGTATCCCCGCCCCCGGCGGGGACACCCATGACGCAACATAAGGAGCAGTCCGCTCTTTTTAGTATTCTCTTTTCACGGGAACGATCGACTCCGACTCCCCCCTCCTCGGCCCCCCGAACACTTTACTTCCACCGGCATTCCTTTTTTCGTCAAAAGACCGGCCGCGTTCGGCTTCAATTCATCTTATAAAGACAGGCGGAATCCATCCGCCGGAACCTTCAGGCACTGCGTTTTTTTGATGGTGGATTTTAGTTGGTTGACATCTCCTTGAAGGCATAATACATACTCAAATTCCGACAGGCCGGACGATGCCTGCTCGATTACTGACTTTCCTAAAAGCCGATTAACGTGACATAACGAATACAGGGGGGGCGTGCTCCATTGGCTCCGATTTTAAAAAAAAGAAGTATGGGGTTTGCCGGTATGAGTAAAAAGGCGGGATCGCTGTGCATGAATATATATATCGCGGCCGTTGCCCTTCTGTTTGTTTCAACCGCCGTTTACGGGGGGATTCGCCATTTCAGTCCGGTTCCCTTCTGGGATATGTGGATCTCATACATACCGGTACCCGAGCATTTGAACCTCGGCGACTTTAAATACTTATGGTTTCAGCACAGCGAACACCGGATTGTCTTTTCCAAAATACTATTCTGGATCGACATCGCTTTTTTCAAGGGGCATACCAGTTTTCTGATTGTCTTGAACTTTCTCCTCATGCTTTCCGGCTTTGCATTGTTTTTCCTGATTATCGGGTCCATGATGCCTGAAAGGAAAAACGGTTCACTGCACCGGTCGATACTGGCGGTGATTTTCTGCGGATCGTTTTCCTGGTTGCAGCACGAAAATATCTCATACGCGTTTCAGAGTCAGTTTTTCCTGGCCTACCTTTTCCCCATGGCGGCATTTTATTTTCTGTTCCGATCGCCTCCTGCAAGAAAAACACCGGATTCATTCTTTTACATCTCCCTCTTGTTCGGAATTGCTTCAGCGGGAACCATGGCCAACGGAATACTCGCCCTTCCCATCATGACGTTCCTGGTACTGCTGCAAAGGCAGGGGTATGTCAAGTTTTCGGTTCTACTTTTTGCATCCGTTGTCGTGATATCCGTTTATTTCCTTGATTTCCAGGCAAACAGCCAACACGGTTCCCTTGTTAAATCCCTGAAAGAGCATCCGGTTCAATATTTTGAGTACATATTCGCCTATATCGGCGGCCCCTTCTATCATATTACAGGCCGCAAGGGGGCGGCGGTGGCCGCCGGACTGATATTGACACTGCTTTCCGTGTTTTTTGCCGCCAAAACCCTGGTCCATGGGAAAAACAAACCGCTACTGTACACGCTTCCGGCATTTTTACTCTATGTGGGGGGAACCGCGTTTGCCACAGCCGGCGGCAGGGTCGTCTTTGGTGTCGAACAGGCTTTTGCCAGCCGATACTCCACCCCCGCCCTGATGGCCTGGAATGCGCTTTTCGTCCTCTGCTGTTATTACGGTTACGACAGAATTGAAAAATCCCGGATTTCAAGGTGGGGGATTCTCCTCTTGCCGCTGGCGCTGATTTCCTTCCAGTGCAAGGTTTTTGAAGACAAGGCAGAGGTGAAGTTCGAGAGAAAAGTGGGCGCCCTTGCGGTGGAACTCGAGGTACACGACAACGCTTTTGTTGAACGACTGTACCCCTTGACCGATCATGCCATCCTGCTGTCAAAATACGCAAGGGAGAACAACCTTTCGATTTTCGGCAACCCGCTCTTTAAAGACGTGAAAGAACTTGTGGGAAAAAAGACAAGAAATTCCCCGGGCCATAAGGGCATCGCCCATATCGACCGGGTGGAGCACCTTGAAGGGGATCCCCGCTACATGAGAGTTTCCGGATGGATGTTTGATCCGGTGCGCCGGGAGGTGCCGGAGAAGATTCTTCTGGTGGGAGGCGGAACGATTCAGGGATACGCAGTGACTGGAAAACCGAGACCGGATGTTGAATCGATACATGGGGAACAGGCTGGATTAAGTGGATTTACCGGCTATCTGCGAGCGGGGATGGGGGGCTCCCGGATAAGGGTGATCGGAAAGAATCCGGATTGCTTCATGGAGTTGCCGGTCGATGCACCGCCCTTCACTTTTCAGTTCGATACCGGCTTGAACACCGCCAATTCCCCGGCCGTCGTTTCATCCAAGAGAATAGTTCAAAGTCAATACAGGGAAGGCGGGGTGTATGAAAAAGAGGCATCCGAGAATTTCCTTATCCTGGGCTCACATATCAATGGCGACGGCGATCTGGCCGACATTTCCATAATGGCTCGCGGCGGGGAGGAATTATTTTTTAGAACCGGCCCCGTTGTGGGCAGGCAGCTTTTTAAAGTATACGATCCCGCGAAAAAAATACTGTACAGCGGCAATCTTCCCCTGTCCAACAACTGGTCCAGGCTGAGTCTTTCCCCCGATCTGCCGGAGGGAGAGTTCATGCTTGAAATTACGGACAAAGGCGCAAGCTGGGGGGAGTGGTCGGCGGTGGCGTTGAGAAAAGACTAAGCGAGGCGTCCCGGTAAGGATAAAGCCGCGCTCCAGCCCCCCCCCGGCCGATACCGTTTTCCGGATTCAGGGTCCGGTGAAAACCAGGGTTTAAGGCTCCCCGGCGCAAGGGGTCGAAGGTCCGGGAATTCAACGGCCCCTTGACAATCGTGGGTAAAGTATATTAGGAATTCTCGCTTATCGGTACGCGTTTTCCCGGGAACGTCCGCAACGCGGATCGGTCGAACTTATTAGAATCGAACACCCTGAAATAATATAATATCGAATTTAACAAGAGCGTGCGGCACCGTGAACGGCATCTGCGTTTGAATCTGCGGGCCCATGCCCTCGGCCCGGTTTTTCCGGGTTCCGGAGGCTGAAGAGTAAAGCGATGACAGCATTTTTTAAACTTGCGCGGCCCCGGCAGTATGTAAAAAACCTCTTCATATTCCTGCCGGTCTATTTTGGACTGCAAATTACGGATCTCGGCCGCCTGCTGGATGTTTCAACGGCGTTTATCGCCTTTTCGCTGGTGGCGAGCAGCGTCTACATTCTCAACGATCTCATGGATATCGAGGAGGACAGGAAGCATCCCGTGAAACGGGAAAGGCCCCTTGCAAGCGGGGCCGTATCCCGGAAAAACGCCTTGATATTCCTGGCCCTTCTCCTTGGGTCGGGACTCGGGACGGCCGCCCTGGTCAACTTCACGGTCCTGAAGCTCATTCTCTTCTACCATGTGATGAACGTCCTCTACTCCCTGAAGCTGAAGCATGTTCCCATCATCGATATCGTCACCATAGCCCTGGGATTCGTGCTGAGGGTGCTGGTGGGGATCTACTCCTCGGAGCTCCCCATGTCCATGTGGATCGTCGTCATGACCTTTCTCCTGGCCCTCTTTCTGGCCCTTGCAAAGAGAAGGGACGACGTGCTGATCCGGCTCAACGGGGGCCCCACCGTCCGAAGGGTGATCGACGGGTACAACCTCAAGTTCATCGACGGCGCCATGATGATCATGGCGTCCGTTGTGCTCGTGGCCTACATCCTCTATACGGTTTCCCCCGAGATCGTAACGAAGTTCGAGAGTGAAATGGTCTATATATCGGCGGTGTTTGTGGTTATCGGAATTTTGAGGTATATGCAGATCACGTTCGTCGAGGAAAACAGCGGCAGCCCGACCGATGTTCTCCTCAGGGACCGGTTCCTGCAGTTTACCATTCTCGGCTGGATCGGCGTGTTCGGATGGATTCTTTATCTCTAAAATTTCGGGGGAGTCTTGTGTTATGAAAAGAGTTGCCGTTGCGGGCGCCGGCCCCATGGGCCTTACCGCCGCCCACAGGCTGTTGAAAAAGGGTTACCGGGTCACGGTTTTCGAGGCGGACGACCGCGTGGGCGGAATGACCGCGTCCTTTGATTTCGGCGGAACCGAGATCGAACGCTATTACCATTTCATGAACCTGCCCGACGAACACACCCTGGAGTTCGCCCGGGAGCTGGGTATCGAGGACAAGATCCGCTGGACCCTCACGAAGATGGGGTTCTATTACAACGGCAAGCTGTACAAATGGGGCGATCCGCTGAGTCTCCTCGCGTTTCCCGGCCTTCCCATGATCACCAAGCTTCGCTACGGCCTCCACGCCCTGTGGACCTCCCGGATAAGCGACTGGAAGCGGCTGGACACCGTCGAAGCCTCCCGTTGGATTCAAAAATGGGTGGGAAAAAAGGGCTACGACGTTCTCTGGCGAATGCTGTTCGACAAGAAATTTTACCAATATGCAAAGCCCCTTTCCGCCGCCTGGATCGGAACCCGCATCAGAAGGGTGGGCCGCTCCAGGAAAAACATGTTCCAGGAAAAGATGGGCTGGTTCGAGGGGGGAAGCCGCACCTTCCTCTCCGCCCTTTCACGGGAGATCCTTGCAATGGGCGGAGAGATCCGGCTGAACGCCCCCATAACGGAGATCAGGACGGAAAAAGGAGGGGTTTCGGGCGTGACCTGCGAGGGCGGGTTTCACCCCTTCGACGCGGTTGTATCCACCGTTCCCCTTCCCCTTGTTCCGAAGATGGTCCCCGATCTGCCCGATGATTATCGCCGAAAGGTCGAGGCGGTGGTGAACATCGGGGTGGTCTGCGTGGCAGCAAAGCTCAAGAAACCCGTGACCCGCAACTTCTGGCTCAATATCAACGATCCATCCATCGATATACCGGGCCTGATCGAAGTGTCGAACCTGCGGACGGACCTTTCGGAACATATCGTGTACGCCCCTTATTACATGCCCGACTCCTGCCCCATGTGGCAAGCGTCCGACCGCTTCTTCGAGGAGAAGACCCGGAAATATTTTTCCATGGTCAACCCGCTTCTCACCGACGAGGATACGGAGGAGATACGGGTGATGCGCTACCGTTATGCCCAGCCCGTCTGCCCCCCCGGATATTATGAAAAGCTGCCCCCCTATGAAACGGGCATCCACAACCTTTTCATCGCGGACACCACCCACTCCTATCCGGAGGACCGTTCCATAAACGAGAGCATCCGTGTTGCTTCGGAGCTGAGCGAGCTGATATGAAGGACTTTTCCCCAAGGCGTCTTCTCACCCGTGAGTTCATGGAGTTCATTGCCGCCTGCGGTTTTGCCGCGGTGGTGAACTTTGTTTCCAGGATCGTTTTGAGCCGGTTCATCGCCTATGCCCCGGCCATTGTCGCGGCCTACCTCATGGGAATGGCCACCGCCTTTTTCCTCTGCAAGTTCTTCGTGTTCAAGGCCGGTGTCACCGGGCGGGCCAAACAGGAGGGGATCGCGTTTGTCCTGGTGAACATGGTGGCGGTGCTCCAGACCCTGGGGGTCAGCCTGCTCCTTGCGGATTACCTGTTTCCCAAAACCGGATGGACCTTTTACCCCCGGGAGGTCGCCCATTTCGTGGGGATCTGCGTGCCTGTTTTTTCAAGTTATTTCGGGCATAAATATTTTTCCTTCGGCACCTCCGCCAAGGCCCCCGGCCGGGTGCCCCGATGACGCGCGCCCTTGCCCCGGGGATATAAAGGAAATTCGGAGAAAACCCCTGGCCACGGCCTCGAACGCGATCCCCCGGATCGTTCCGCGATCGAATCGGCATCCCCATCGGGCCTGCCGTTCGTTATCAACGCGGCAATGAAAGACCCGAACCGGCGGGGCGGCAAGTTGCCCATCAGCAGGGCAACGCATTCAAAAGGGTTGCTGTTTATAGTCGCCGGTTTAATATGAACAACGTCGACCCGTTGCTTCATGGGGGGACGAGGATATCAAGGGTCGATTTTTCTTACATGCCCTTTACCGTGACGCTCCGAGCCGCCCCCATTTGGTTTGAAAACCGATCGGGAGCCGTTTTTACCGAAAACACGGCGTTTCGCGCCTGCCCCGAGGGCAAACGGGAAGCGCCGGAAAACGTATTACCCAAGGATGATCTACCTATGAAGAGAAAGATAGCCGGCTGGGGAAGGTATCCCGCCCTGCGGGCCCGGGTGACAAGACCCGACATGCCCGGCCGGATCGAGCCGTACCGAAAGAGCGGCCCCGTGATACCGTATGGCCTGGGAAGGAGCTACGGCGACAGCGCCCTCAGCACCAACGTGCTGATGATGGACCGGTTGGACAGGATCGAAAGCTTTGACCCGGACACCGGAATCGTGGTCTGTGAATCGGGGGTGACCCTGGAGGAGCTCATCAACCACTTCCTCCACAGGGGATGGTTCCTCTCCTGCACGCCGGGTACGCGTTACGTCACCGTGGGCGGGGCCATTGCGAGCGATGTCCACGGCAAGAACCACCATGTGGCCGGATGCTTCAGTGAATCCGTGACCTTCTTCGACCTGATGCTGCCGGACGGCACGCTCAAGCGCTGCTCCAAGGCGGAAAACCGGGATTTCTTCCTTGCCACCTGCGGCGGAATGGGACTCACCGGACTTATCGTCAGGGCCGGCCTTACGCTCAAGCCGGTGAACAGCTCAATAATCCGCCAGACCACCGTCAAGGCCCGGAACCTTACGCATATATTCGAGCTCTTCGAGGCCCATTCCCACGAGCCCTACTCCGTTGCCTGGATCGACTGCCTTTCAAAGGGCGACTCCCTGGGCCGCTCCCTCCTTATGGTGGGGGATCACGCGGACGACGGCAGGCTCACCCATGCCCCGAAGGAAAGGGTGGAGATCCCCGTGGATTTTCCCTCCTTTACCCTGAACTCCTGGTCGGTCCGCGCATTCAACATGCTATACTACCACCGCATCAGGCGGGATCTGGTGGAGGCCGAGGTGGACTACGAGACCTTCTTCTATCCCCTGGACGCCGTGGGGAGCTGGAACCGCATATACGGCAAGAACGGGTTCACCCAGTACCAGTTCGTGCTCCCCAAGGCCGCCTCCCGGGAAGGCCTCACGGCGATCCTGAAACGGATCGCGGACTCGGGTCTCGGCTCCTTTCTTGCCGTGCTGAAACTCTTCGGCAAGGGGAACGACAACTGGCTCTCCTTTCCCGAGGAGGGGTACACCCTTGCCCTGGATATGAAGATCGAGCCCAGGCTCTTCCCCCTCCTTACCGAGCTGGATGCCGTGGTCACGGATTTCGGGGGCAGGATCTACCTCACCAAGGATGTGCGCATGTCCAGGGGGACCTTTGAAGCAGGCTACCCGTTGCTCGAGCGGTTCCGGGAGTTCAGGAAGCGCAACGGCCTTTCCGACACACTGCAATCCCTACAATCCAAACGCCTGGAGTACTAATCATGAACGTTCTTATTCTTGGAGCAAATTCGGATATCGCGGCAGCCCTTGCCGGTATTTACGCGGAAAAGGAGGGGGCGAGCCTCACCCTTGCATCGCGGAACATGGAAGCCCTGGAACGGCAGGCCGAGGACCTTCGCATCCGCCACCAGGTCAGTGTGGACACGGCCTTTTTCGATGCCGGGGATCACGACTCCCACGGAGCGTTTTACGAATCCCTTCCGGCGCGCCCCGACGTGGTGGTGGCGGCGTTCGGACACCTCGGCGACCAGAAGCACGCGGAAACCGATTTTAACGCGTTCAAGAAGATCGTGGACGTGAACTTTCTCGGGGCCGCCTCGATCCTGGAGATCATCGCCGCCGATTTCGAACGGGTGCGACGGGGGACCCTCATCGGTATCGGTTCTGTTGCGGGCGAACGGGGCCGGGCAAGCAACTATGCTTACGGAGCGGCAAAGGGGGCCTTCGATATCTACCTGTCGGGTCTGCGCCACCGCCTCCACGGCGCCAACGTAAAGGTCCTGACGGTTCTGCCGGGCTTCGTGGCCACCAAGATGACCGACGGGATGCCCCTTCCGGTTCCCCTCACGGCAAAGCCCGAACAGGTGGCGGCCGATATCCATCGCGCCGTTAAAAAGGGGAAAAACCGCCTTTACACCCTCTGGTTCTGGCGCTTTATCATGATGATCGTAAAGTACCTGCCGGAACCGATCTTTCTCAAGACAAAGCTGTAAAAAGGGTCCGGCGGACCTGATTATCATGGGTTTGACTTTACACGGGAACGTTAATCAAATGAGTAAGACGATGCTCCAAAAAGAAACAGCTGCGGCCCTGTTCGATTTTGACGGAACCATCACAAGAAACGACAGCCTCATCGATTTTATCCGTTTCATGGTGGGGCCGGCGCGTTTTTTTCTGGGTTTTTTCCTCATGTCTCCCATGCTCGTCTTTTACAAGCTGGGACTGATTCCCAATTACAGGGCCAAGCGGATGCTCCTGTCCCATTTTTTCAAGGGAGTGCCGGAAGACCGGTTCAAGGAACAAGCTTCCGACTATGCCCTGTCCAGAATCGACGGCAACGTCAGGGCGCGGGCCATGGAGCGCCTGGAATGGCACAGGGAGCAAGGGCACCGGATCATCGTTGTTTCCGCATCCATGGAGAGCTGGCTTCAAGCGTGGTGCAAGCGGAACCGCTTCGAGCTGATCGCCACGAGGCTCGAATTTGCAAACGGAATCGTGACCGGCGGGTTCGCGACAAGAAACTGCCACGGCAGGGAAAAGGTAAGGAGACTGGAAGCGGTGCTGGACCTCTCCTCCTTCGATACCATATACGCCTACGGGGACAGCAACGGAGACAGGGAGCTTCTTGAAATCGCCCACAGGAAGTTTTATAAACCCTTCAGATAATATCCGGGAACCGGGGGCCGGCGTTCGACCACCCAACAGGCCCATGATGGTGCCGCAGCCCCTTACCGAACAGGGGTCGAATGCGTCAACGCCTTTACCGGCTGAACGGCTCCGCTCGGTTTCAAGGACGTTTTTTCGGTTCATCACAATAGGATCAATCGGATTTCCATATTCACCCGGCGATTAAGAACCGCAGCTTTCGAACCACGGGAGCACTGCTGGAACGGACGGATGGCGCCGTCACAGGTGCATGAATTCAGTCGCCGCTTTAACAACAACCGAAGGACGGGTAACGCATTATGAAGATCATACTTCCGGGCGGCGCGGGACTGGTGGGGCAGAACCTCCTGCTCCTGCTCAAGGAAAAGGGATATTCCCAAATCACGGTAATCGACAAGCACCACGAAAACATCAAGATACTCAAGGCCCTTCACCCGGATATCCGGGTGGTGGAAGCCGACCTTGCCGAAAGGGGCGAGTGGGAGGAGGCTTTTACCGAAGCGGATATGGTGATCATGCTCCAGGCGCAGATCGGCGCCAAGGAGGAAACGCCCTTTATCCGGAACAACATCACCTCCACCGAAAACATCGTGGAGGTGATCAAGAACCAGGAAAAGCCGCCCTTTCTGATCCATATCAGCTCGTCGGTCCTGGAATCGGCCGCAAGCGACCATTACACCTACTCCAAGGGACGGCAGGAGGAGATCGTGGTTTCAAGCGGTCTTTCCCATACGGTCCTGAGACCCACGCTCATGTACGGCTGGTTCGACCGGAAACACCTGGGCTGGCTGTCCCGGTTCATGCAAAGGGTGCCGGTTTTCCCCATCCCGGGCAGCGGCAGGTATATGCGCCAGCCCCTCTACGTCATGGATTTCTGCCGCATCATCCTCTCCTGCATGGAATCGCCCCACCCGGGACAGGTCTTCAATATCAGCGGGTTCGAAAAGATCGACTACATCGATATCATCCGGAACATGAAGTCCGCCCTTGGCTCCAGAACCCTGATCCTGAACATCCCCTACGGACTGTTCGACGCCCTCCTGCGGATCTGGGCGTTTTTCGACAGGAACCCGCCCTTCACCGTCCAGCAGCTCCAGGCCCTGGTGACAAGGGACGAGTTCGAGGTCATGGACTGGCCCGGCTGTTTCAACGTCCCGTTCACCCCCTTCGCGGCGGCCATCGACGAGACCCTCAACCATCCCGTGAACTCGAAGCACGAGCTCAAGTTCTAAACGAAAGCAGCAGTCCACTGAACGATTTGAAGCATGTTTCTTCACCAACGTACGCGTGGATTGGATTTTGATGCATCGGAAAAAAACCCGAAGAGAGTTTTCAACCTCGCGCTGTTGACGCGGGCCGAAACCGGGAAAACACGAAACGGTAATCAGGCATTTGACCGCAGATCATTGCAGAGCCGGCAATATCCGGATGACGGCCGGGTGACCCGGCGCATCCAGGACAACCGAAAGGGTGGCATGAATGCCGCCCTTTTTTGAAAAAACCGAATCGCCCATTCCCCGGCCGGATCAGAAACCGGGCAGCTTGAATTTCATGGTCACCTCCCCGGTCTCCCTGTCAATTCGGAGCATCTTTTCACCGCTTTGGGACCTTTCCAATTTTTTACCCGTTGCCATCTCCAGCAGGCCTCCGATAAAAACCATTCCGGAGTTCAGCACCTGTTCCACCTTCTCAGCTGATAGGCCTTCAAACAGGGGGACCGCTCCCCGCCCCTCCTGTTCAGCCCCACCGCCTGCGGAGTTCACTCCGCCGGATGATGCTTCTCCGCCGCCGGATGCATGTTCCCCTGGGTCTCCATTTCCGCTCCCGGCATTATCGATCGCGTTCGACGATTCGGAAACACCCTTCGCCGGCCGGGAACCACCGTCTCGTGGGGGCAAGGATTCCGAATCCGGTTGAGTTCCGGCATCCGGAGGGGGGATTCCCGCATATTTGACAACGGGTGCGGGTTTATCTATAGTCCTAGATGATGGTATTTCCCACAAAAACGGGCCCGCCGCCCATTTTGGCGGGTCTCCTTCCGGCCGCCGGGTGTAACCCTCCGGATCGCCGAAAACCAAGGGAAAAGGGTGTAATGATTCATACCGGCTTATTTGGACGGGGGAGACCATATACTCAAAAGGAGTTCGACGGGTCCGGTTTCTCCTGCCGCTTATCCGGTGGTGAGCAATCACATACGGAGCCCGGCGGCCCCGATTTCCCTAAAGACCATGGCGCGATCCCGCAGGGTGTGTCGCCCGAAAAGGAGGTACCGTGACAAGGTTGTTGTATGCCGCGATTGGAGGCCTGCTGCTATGGGCCGGACTTTCAGGGTGCGGGAACCGGGATGCCGCACGGGTTGAGGAATCCCGCGACAAACTCGAGACCCTCGCCCTCAAGATCAACACCGACTTCTCCTTGATCCGGATGGAGGTGAAAAATCTAGCGGGCTTCATCGAAAAGGTTTACGAAAACAGGGACGCCCACCTTGCCGGGGTCGACCGAAGCCTTTACGAAACCACCGAAAACGGGGCCTTTTACAAGCATACCGACGACGGCGGCGCCGCCCTCTGGGTATCGGGGCACACCCCCCTGACCCCCGAAATCAAGGAGATCGCCCTTTTCACCGAGGCCGTGGACCCGGAGCTCATAAGGATCTGCGACGCCTTTCCCGAAGTGGTTCAGGCATATTACAACGACCGCCATTCCCTCAACCGGATCTACCCGTTTTTCGACGTGCTCACCCAGTATGAACCCCGGATGAACATCCCCGCCTTCAATTTCTACTACCTTGCGGACGCCGCCCACAATCCGGAACGAAAGGCCCTGTGGGTCAACGAGCCCTACGTGGATCCGGCCGGCAGGGGATGGATGGTATCGGCCGTCGCACCCGTTTACAGGGGGGAAGAGACGGCCGGGGTCCCGGGGCTGGACGTCACCATCAACACCATCACCGATCGTTATATAAATGAACAGGACCGGAACATCATGCTCCTGGACGGCAACGGCGTTGTTGTCGCCGCCCACGCGGAGATGATCGCCCTGTTCTCCCTGGCCCCCCTCACCGACCACCGCTACATGGACACCATCAGGGAGGACACCTACCGGCGGGACGACTACTCCCTTCTCAAGAGCCGGTCCAGGGAGATCCGAGCCATGGCGCGGCGGATCCTGGAAAAGGGGGAGCGGCAAACAACGGCCCTCATCGACGACAGCCCCCGGACCATCCTCGCGGCCCCTGTTCCCGAGCTTGGCTGGATCCTCTGCATGCTCTTGTAACAACGCCCGGCAAGGAGCCGAACTTGATATTTTTCAAACAATTAACCCGCAGGCTGAACCGTATCTCCTCATCGAGAAGAGCTTCCGTCGCCGTTGTCCTGCTGCTTTCATGTCTCATCGCCCTGGGCTCCGGGGTGATCCATCGCATGATCAGGGACAGCATGGCGGACCGGGAAAAACACCTGACCATGCAGGTACGGCGAACGGGCAAGGGTATCGAGCGCCGTTACCGGGACTTCATCGAAGACCTCACGGGTTTCGCGGCCGCAGGCCTCTTCGACAATTTCCAAAGCGTCGCCGGCACCGACGCCAGGAGACTCATTCCCCTGAAACGATTCTACGCGAGGCACCAGGACAGAATCTCCGGCATCACCGTGAGGAGCCGGGACAACACGTGGGTCAGCCTCAGCAAGTCCAGGGACAACTACTATACCCTGGAAAAGGGCACGGCAGGCAACGGGGGCGAATTTTTCTCGAAAACCCCCAAGGTCATATGGGAAAGGGACCAAAGCCATTACGTGGAGCCGGTGCGCAACGCCCTGGGGGAGGTGAGTTACTGCGTGGTGGTCACCACCGACCTTTCCCGCTTTTTCGCCTCGGAACTCTCAGGCCTCTACCCCGGTCCGGACACCTGGCTGTGGGTGATGGACACGGACGGCGGAATCACCCTCGTGGTGAACTCCGAACGGCCGGACAGAACCCTCACCGATTTTTCCATGGAAAACATCGAACCGATCCTCGCCGACACCCGGGAAGAATACCAGGGAAGGATGGAACACGACGCCTTTTTCGGGCGCCCGGCCAGGGTCCTTTCGGCCTACTTTCCCCTGCGCCTGGGGGGCAGGGTCTTCGGCCTCGTGTTCTCGTCCGACACAGGGACCCTTTACGGGGGGCTCAAACGGGCGACCTTCGCCCTGTGCATCATCTTCGGATTTATCCTCCTGCTCTCCCTGTTTGTCTTTTACCGAATCCTGCACCAGCGGAGACTCTCCCAGCAGGCCACCGGGGAGGCCCTTCTCCTCAGGAAGAGCGTGCTGGACGCCGCCTCCCTGATCTCCATCATCGCCGTGGATACCGAGGGTAAAATCACGGTTTTCAACAGGGGGGCGGAAAAGATGCTGGGCTATGCGGCGGACGACCTCCTGGGCAAGGGGATCGTGGAAACCATCCACCTGGAGCCGGAGATTCGGGCCCTTACCGGGGGCGCGGCGGCTCCCTTCCGGGCGCTGGTGGAGAGAAACGTGAACCGGGGGGAGGACTGGGTCTGCACTTACGTGGCCAAAGGCGGGAAGAGGATCACCGTGAACCAGACCACCACGGCCATCACCGATCCTTCGGGCCGGGTCACCGGATACCTGGGGGTGGCCCAGGACATCACCGAGCGCCTGGAACACCAGAAACAGCTCGAGGAGAGTGAAAAGCGGCTCCAGACCATGCTGGACTCCCTGATGGTGGGGGTGGTGCTGGTGGACGTGAAGGGACATTCCATCCGCTATATCAATCCGGTGGGCGCCGACATGGTGGGCCTTCCAAGGGAGGAGATCATCGGGGAAAAATGCCTGAGCTTCTTCTGTCCCTCGGCCGTGACCGGATGCCCCCTTAAGGGCTCCCGGGAGAAACTGGAGAACCTCGAGGTCTTCCTGACCCGAAGCGACGGCTCCCAAATCCCGGTCATGAAGACCGTCACCCCGGTGGCCGTGGACGGCAACCCCCATTACCTTGAGAGCTTCATCGACATCACCCTGCGCAAGGCGGCCGAGGAGGAGATCCGCCGCCAGCGTTCGCTTCTGGACAGCCTCATCGACTCCATCCCGGACCTGATCTTCTTCAAGGATACCGAAGGGGTCTACCTGGGCTGCAACAAGGCCTTCCGTGATTTTTTCGGCCTCAAGAAGGAATCGGTGACGGGCCTTACGGACCACGATCTCTTTCCAAGGAATCTGGCCGACCGGATCCGCAAACAGGACCTGACCGTACCCCGGGAGATGAAGCCCGTCGCGGCCGAGGAGTGGACACACCATGCCGACGGAAGAAGGGTGCTCCTGGAGATCCTCAAGACCCCCTACATCGACACCCGGGGCAATCCCCTGGGCCTCGTGGGGATCTGCCGGGACATCACCCTGAAAAAACGCACGGAAGAGGCCCTTTCCTCAAGCGAGGCGCGCTTCCGGCTCATCACCCAGTCCGCCAACGACGCCATCCTCACATTCGACGCCGACTTCTGCATCACCTTCTGGAACAGGGGAGCCGAAACGATCTTCGGTTACACGGAATCCGAGATTCTGGGAAAACCCATGCTCACCCTCGTGCCCGATCGGCAGAAGAAGAGTTTCCGCAAGGTGATGGCATACATGGGCAGAACAGGCCGCCACCCCTTTGACGGCAAGACCATCGAGCGCCCGGCCAGAACCAAGGACGGCAGGGAGATCGCCATCGAGATATCCCTTGCCACCTGGGAGACGGCGGGGGAAAGGTTCACCTCCCAGGTGATCCGGGACATCTCACTGCGCAAGCAGGCCGAGGAGGAGCGGGAGAACGCCAAGCAGGCCGCCGAGGAGGCGAACCGGGCCAAGAGCGATTTCCTGGCCCGGATGAGCCACGAGATCAGGACCCCCATGAACGCCATCATCGGCATGAGCCACCTGCTCCTGGAATCCGAACTCGATCCTCCCCGTCACGACTACATGAGCAAGATCCTCTCCTCGGCCAATACCCTCCTGGGGATCATCAACGATATCCTCGATTTCTCGAAGATCGAGGCCGGCAAGATGAAGGTTGAGGCCGTTCCCTTCGACCTGGACGATGTGCTCTGCAACCTGTCGGATTTTACCGGGCTGAGGGCGGATGAAAAGGGGCTGGAGGTCCTGTTCGCATTTGGAAGGGATGTTCCCCGGACCCTCGTGGGGGACCCCCTTCGCCTGGGTCAGGTGCTCATCAACCTCCTGGGCAATGCCATCAAATTCACGGAAAAAGGGGAGATCATCGTGAGAACGGAGCTCCGGGAGACAGGTGAAACGCATATGGTCCTGGGATTTTCCATCAGCGACACCGGAATCGGCCTCACGGAGAAGGAGAAGCGTTCCCTGTTCCAGGCGTTCAGCCAGGCGGACGGCTCCACCACCCGCAAGTACGGGGGCACCGGCCTGGGGCTTTCCATCTGCAGAAAGCTCGTGGAGATGATGGGGGGGAGCATCGAGGTGACCAGCAGAAAGGGGGTGGGCAGCACCTTCACCTTCACGGCAAGGTTCGGCAGGAGCAAGACCCCTTCGGCCCCCCCCCCCCACATGCCCGAAAAACTCCCCAACACCCTCCTGGTGGACGACAACCCGGCGGCAAGGAGGATTCTCAAGGAGGTCCTGACCGCCCTCTCCCTTCCCGTCACCACGGCGGCCTCGGGAAAAGAGGCCCTCGCCCTGCTGTCCGAGCCCCCCAAAAAACCTTTCGAGCTGGTGTTCCTGGACTGGAAGATGCCGGAAACCGGCGGAGTGGAAACCGCCGCCGGGATCAGGAAAATGGCCCATATGCAAGCGGTTCCCCTGATCCTCATGGTCAGCGCCCACGACAGAGAGGAGGTGGATCTCCCCGCAAGGCGGGCCGGTATCAACGGCTATCTCCTGAAGCCGGTTTGCCGCGCCACCCTTCTGGAGTCGCTTCCGTCCTACCTGGGCACATCCCCCCGCCCCGCCCCGAACGGGGAGCGAAGGATCCTGCGGGTCTCCCCCGAAATGGAGAAGATCCGGGGGGCGAGTATTCTCCTGGTGGAGGACAACGTGATCAACCAGCAGGTGGCAAGGAAACTCATGGAGAAGTTCGGCATCCGGGTCACCGTTGCGGGCAACGGCCGGGAGGGGGTGAAAACGGCCCTTGAAGAGGATTTTTCCCTGGTTCTAATGGATATCCAGATGCCTGAGATGGACGGCCTTACCGCCGCGAAGAGGATTCGCGAAGGGGGAAAAAAGAAGCTGCCCATCATCGCCATGACCGCCAATGCCATGGAAGGGGACCGGGGAAAGAGCATCGACGCCGGAATGAACGACCATATCACCAAGCCCATCGACCCCAATCTCCTCTACGGGACCCTCATCCGGTGGATCGTCCCGAGGGGGCGGGACCCGCTTTCTGAAAACAGGGCCGGGGAAAAAGAGGCGCCCGAGCCGAAGATCCCCGATCTGCCCGGCATCAACGTGGCAAAGGGCCTGATGATGGTGGGGCGTATTCCCTCCCTGTACATTAAAATGCTCGGAAGATTTCTTGATAACAACCTTCGGACGGAATATAAATTAAGAGCCGCCCTCAAGGCGGGGGACCTTAAAACGGCGCGCCACATGGTCCACTCCCTCAAGGGGGTGGCCGGCACCGTCGGTGCCGGGGAGCTCTTTGATTCGGCGGAAAACCTGGAGCGGGAGATCCGGGGGGGAAAGGTGGAAAACCTCCCTCCCCTGGTGGACCTCTTTTCCGAAAACCTCTCCGTCGTCCTGAGCGGCCTCACTGTTTTTCGGAAACAACGGGAAAAAACGGAACCCGAACAGTCGGCCGCCCCCCCTCCCGTTGAGAAGGAGGCCGTGGCCCCCCTGCTTCGGGAACTGTCCACGCTCCTTGAAACGGACCTTGTAAAGGCCATGAAAAAACTCGAGGAGATCGGCGGGATGATCGCCCTGTCCCCGTTGAAACGGGAGTTCGACACATTGAGAAAACAGATGGAGGGGTTCGATACGGACAACGCGAGAAAGAGTCTCGGCAGGATCGCGGGGCTCCTTACGATCTCCCTTGACGGTAAATGACGCATTGCAACATGGGCCCTTTTCCAAACGAAAGGATAAAAACCAAATGACCGATTCGCCCCCGAAGGGAAAGGTACTGATCGTCGACGACACCCCCGAGAATATCCAGGTGCTCATGGAAACCCTCAAGGCGGAGTATACCATCGTGGCCGCCATCAACGGGGAAAAGGCCCTGCAGCTCGCGGCCCAGGAGCCGGTGCCGGATATTATTCTCCTGGATGTGATGATGCCGGGCATCGACGGTTACGAGGTTTGCAAAAGGCTCAAAGCGGATGAAAAGACCCGTCACATCCCCGTGGTCTTTATCACGGCCCTGTCAGACGAGTGGGACGAGGAAAAGGGGCTGACCCTCGGTGCCGTGGATTATATCACAAAACCCCTGAGGCCCGTGCTGATCAAGGCAAGGGTCCGAAACCACATGGAGCTGAAACACCACCGGGACCGACTCGAGGAGCTGGTGGAGAAAAGGACCCGGGAGCTCTTGATCACCCGGGAGATCACCATAGAGGGCCTGGCCTCCCTTGCCGAGACCCGAGACCCCGAAACCGGCGGACACATCAAGCGTACCCAGCATTACGTGAAGCTCCTTGCCGAGCACCTCAAGCCCCATCCCGCATTCAGGGACTTTCTCGACGACGAGGTGATCTACCTCCTCTACCTATCCGCCCCCCTCCACGATATCGGCAAGGTGGGGGTACCCGACAATATCCTCTTGAAACCCGGGAAACTCACATCGGCCGAGTTCAAGGAGATGGAAAAGCACACCATCTTCGGAAGGGATGCGCTCCGCTCCGTTGAAAAGAAGCTCGGGCCCAACTCCTTCCTCAGGTTCGCCGTGGACATCGCGTGGAGCCACCACGAGAAGTGGGACGGCAGCGGTTACCCCCGGGGCCTTGCCGGAAACAAGATCCCCATTCCCGGCAGACTCATGGCCATCGCCGACGTATACGACGCCCTCATCAGCAAGAGGGTCTACAAGCCCCCATTTCCCCATGAAAAAGCGGTTTCCATCATCTCCGAGGGAAGGGGCGGGCATTTCGACCCCGTGGCGGCCGACGCCTTTCTCACACTGGAAGAACAATTCAGGCAGATCGCCATCAAGTTCGCGGATTTCGAGGAGGAGCGGGAGATGCTCTCCCAGGTCTCGTGACCGGAGGCTTCATCCGCCTGAGCGCTTTCAAGAAACCAGTCCCCATTGAAACGGACCGGCGCTCTCCCTGCCAACGGTCCGGCCCGGCGCGGCCCCATTCGTTCATTCCCGGGACCCAAGCCGTCCGAATCGCTTGCCCTTCGGGGCACGATGAACTGTTCCGAAATTTACCGTCGGCAATTCACTTACAGGCGGGAACAGACGGTCTCCACGAGATCCGAGATGATTTTTTCCCCTTCGGAGAGCTCTTCGGGGGTCTTGAACACGGATGCCAGGGCTTCCAGAATCGGCGCATAAACCGAGCCCGTTCTCCCCAGGGCGGCAAAGTCCACGGGCACCGTCCGGTAATGCCCCTCCTCGAAGAAATAGTTTCCGAACCGCTTGAACCCCTCGGGCCTGAACGGCCAGGAACGCTTGAGCTCGAGAAATTCCCCGACAGCGGCAAGGGCCCGGGGATTATCGAGAATCCCGGCCTCCGGAAGCCCGCTCCCATGGCGCTCCGCCACCGCCTTGAAAAAGTTGTCCAGCATCGCCGTTTCCGTCATCACGAGCCCGTATATATGCCAGTCCGGGGCCGCCGCGCGAACGATTCGCTTGTACCCGGCATCCAGGCTCCGGCAGGTGCCGCAGAAATAGGTGCGGCAGGCAAAGCCCCCGTAATAGCTGAGTCCCCTGAAATCCACGCCGTTGTTTCCGCCGGCCAGGGGGTGGAGAAGGCATCCGATCCCGGAGTTTTCATCCCCCATGAACCCTACGAAGGCGCAGTGGTGGAACTCCTTTGGATACGGGATCTCGGGGTTTTCCATTTCCGCCACTTCCCGCGCGAACGCCATGATCGCTTCGGGCTTTCGTTCCACCGCCCGAAAATCCTCGGTCCGGCGCGCAAGGTTTCGGGTCAGGGTTTCCCGTGTTGCATCCATCACGTTGTACAACCCGCAACATGCCCCGCACGACACCGTATCGCTTACCTGGCAGAGGTAAACGCCCCCCGGTGTATCAAGATCCAGCTCACTCATATTTTCCCCTCCTTCACGGACACGGCCTCCGGCGCCGGCCGAGTCGTATTTCACGGTTGATCCACGGAGCTCCCCGACCGCCCGGCGTGATCCCCTTTGCGGCCGTCCTGAAAAACTCTCCAACAACAGGGTTCGGCGGGAAATAAAGGCCCCGGCCCCCGGTTCCCCACGAACCGCACCGGCATTAATGAAACAGCGGAAACGGATTGTCAACATTCAACTGTTTCCGACCGGATTCCTCCCCGATTCCATACCGGCATCATCCATATGATTAGAATCAATATCGAGTTCAGGGACGGAAAAAGGAGAATCGTGATCGTCGGCGGCGAGTCATTCCGTACCTGCCCGGCGCTTTTTTTTACCGTAAAACCGGCCCCTTAATTCACATTTCGGAACATTATTTCCAAGCTTGTCTTTCCTTCACCCGGCATTAAGTTTTCAGTTATAACGTTTCAGCAATAATCGGCCCCGCCATTCCAACCGGAACCGGAAGTACATTGAATAATTTACGAATAACCACCGACTGTCTTCCACTGTCCCTGTATTTCAAACGTTCTCTTTACCCGGGCCTTCCGGGACAATGGGGCGGCAGCGGCCCTGGTGCCCTTTTCCGAACAGGGGCCTTTTGGGATTCGGCGGGAAAACCGGCATCCATACCTGATCATTTCCGGCGAAAACAATTTAAAAAGAGATAAGGAGGACACCATGGGAGAGAGAGGGCAGTGGGAGAGCAGGACTTCGTTCGTGCTGGCAGCCATCGGATCGGCCATCGGCCTCGGCAATATCTGGAGATTTCCCTACATCTGCGCAAGCAACGGGGGGGGCGCCTTCCTGATCGCGTTTATCGTCGCCCTTTTCACGGCGGGGATTCCCATCCTGATCATGGAGCTCTCCATGGGGCACAGGTGCCAAAAGGCGGCGGCGGGTTCCATGGCGATGATCGGCGAAAGATACGAGATGCTTGGCTGGGTGGTCATCGGCATCGGTTTCGTGATCACCACCTATTATGCCGCCGTCATGAGCTGGTCCTTTAAATACCTATGGGACTCCTTTACCCTGGCATGGGGGGAGAACACATCGGATTTCTTTTTCAAGGAGACCCTCGGGGTCACTTCGGGGCCCTTTGAAGGGGGCGGCATAAAACCGCCGCTCCTTTTGGGGCTTGTGCTCACCTGGATCGCCATCGTGGGCTGTATCTGGAAGGGACCGGAAACCGTGGGCAAGGTGGTGTATGCAACGGTCCTCATCCCCTGGTTGATCCTCATCGTTCTGGTTATCCGCGGGGTAACCCTCGAGGGAGCGGGAACCGGCCTTGCCTGGTACCTGACACCCGTCTTTTCCAAACTCCTCAACGGCAAGGTGTGGCTTGCCGCCTACACCCAGGTCTTCTTCTCCCTGAGCATCGGATTCTCCATCATGTTTGCCTACGGCAGCTACCTGCCGAAAAAAACCAGCCTGGTCACCAATGCCTATATCGTTGCCCTGGGAGACTCCCTCACGGCCCTTCTGGGCGGACTCGCCGTTTTCGGGGCCCTGGGTTACCTCTCCCTTCGGACCGGCACCCCCGTGGATCAGCTCAAGACCTCCGGGCCGGGCCTTGCCTTCGTGGCATACCCCATGATCATCAACGAGCTTCCCATGCTGAACGCCCTGTTCGGGGCCCTCTTCTTTATCATGCTCCTGACCCTCGGCATCGACTCCGCCTTCTCCCTCGTGGAGGGGGTGACCTCGGCGGTCCGGGATAAGTTCGGGTGGTCCCACAAAAGGGCAAACCTCACCGTCGCTGGTTTGAGCTTCTGTTGCGGCCTGCTCTTTATCTCGGGCGCCGGGCTCTACTGGCTCGATATCGTCGATTATTTCATGAATTTTTTCGGCCTTGCAATCGCCTGTTCCATCGAGTGCGTGGTGATCGGGTGGATCTTTTCCACCACCCGGGTGATCGAACATATCGAGGCAATGCCCGGCATGAAGGTGGGAAGGGTCTGGGAGGTGATGATTCGCTATGTTTCCCCCCTGATCCTCGTCGCTCTCCTGATCACGGAAATCGCGGCAAGGCTCAAGGCCCCATACGAGGGGTACCCCAGGGGAGCGGAACTCCTTGGGGCAACGGTAATGTTCGTGGTAATCCCCGTTGCCGCATTTTTACTTGCAAGGGCAAAGGGATCAAAGGGCTGATAACGAGGCGGGCTCAACGGCACATCGGGTTCCGGCCTCGGTCTCAACAGGCCAAAACAACCGTTCAGATCAGGCGACCAACGGTTCCCGGGAATCAATCGCCCCGGCCGAGATTACGGATAAAGCGGAGCAGGCGGGGGTAATGTGCCCCCTTCCAGTAGAGCTTTTCACAGTCCCCGCAGATATGGAATGCATCGTAATAGAGAGCCGTTTTTCGCGGAAGGCGATGGAGAATTCGATGTTTTTCGATGGGCACCAGCGCTCCGTTGCAGAGGGTGCAGCGGCTTAGGGGCCTGATCTGTCCCCGCAGGTCGAATCGGCTCACCACCTCCACGACCTGCGCTTCGGGATCCGTTGCCCGGACCCAATAGCCCAGGACAACGGCCCGGGTCTTGAGAATCCCCAGATCCCTGGTGAGGATCACACGCTTTTCCGAAAGGGAGATTCGGATGATCTCCGGATCATCCAGGTCGTTCCGGTAAAGGGTGTCGAATCCCAGCACCCTGAGCCTTCTGGCGAGTTTTCCAAGGTGAACGTCCAGGACAAAGGCGATTTTCCCCCGGGGAGAGGGCCGGAGTCGCATCGAAGGGGATATATCCGGGCCCTCGAAAACAGGGTAAACCGAAACATGATCCCCGCGGCCCAGCAGGTAATCGAACCCGACGGATCTTCCGTTCACCACTATCAGGTCGATTTCCGGGTGGGGCACCCCCAGGTTTTCAACGGCATCCTTTACCGAGGGGGTGCCGTTGAAGAAATGGGTAAACCGGCGATCCCTCCTCTTTTTCGGAAGAAAGTCGTTCAGCTCCCCATAAAACCTGAAATCAGCGGATCTTTTATACATGACAAGGACCCCCCGAATCATTCCCTCCCCTCGGCAAGGGACGCTTCCGAAGATGAACGGATAAACCATGTATCATAAGCGCCCCCCGGGACTTACTCCTCTCCAAATATTTGAAACAGGGCGTCTTTTCGAATCCGTTCCCAGAGTTCCTCGCCGCCGAAACTCTCGATATAGAACTTCATCTTGGGTTCGGTTCCCGAAGGCCGCATGGCAAACCAGGAGTTGTCCGAAAGCACCACCTTGATGCCTCCCATGGACGCGCCGTTCCCCTTTGCCGTGTTCATGACGGAGACAACGGATTTACCCGCGATGGTTGAAAAACCCACGGTATCCGGGCCAAGGCCCGCCAGCACCGCTTTCTTCTCCTCGGTCACGGGGCCGTCCACTCGCCTGTAATAAGGCTCCCCATAGAGCCCCACAAGGGTCTCCCGGTAGATCTCATCGGGTGTTCTGCCGGTTTTCGCCAGTATCTCGGCGGAAAGGAGGGACATGGAGAACCCGCATTTGTCCGTTGACCAGGGGGTTCCGTCCTTTCTAAGGAAGGCCGCGCCGGCACTCTCCTCTCCGCCGAACGCCACGGTTCCCTCCTTGAGCCCTTCCACGAACCACTTGAACCCGACGGGCACCTCGAATATCTCTCCGCCGAGTCCCTCGGCCGCCTTATCGATCATGGAGCTGCTCACCAGCGTCTTGCCCACCTTGAGCCCCCCTTTCCATTCCGGCCGGTTCTGGAGAAGGTACCAGACGGCCACCGACAGGTAATGGTTGGGATTCATGAGGCCCGTGGGGCAGACGATACCGTGCCGGTCGAAATCCGGATCATTGCCCCAGCCGATATCGAATTTGCCGGACATTTCGATCAGCCCCGCCATGGAGTGGACCGAGGAGCAGTCCATCCTGATCTTTCCGTCGCAATCCAGGGGCATGAAGGCGAATCGCGGATCCACCCCGGGATTCACCACCTCGATGTTCAAACCGTATTTTTCCGCAACAGGCCCCCAGTAGTTGACGCCCGAGCCCCCCATGGGGTCCACGCCGATTCTTATCCCCGCGTTCCTTATCGCCGCCATGTCCACCACCTGGTCCAGGGCATCCACGAACGGGGTGACGAGGTCCGCCTTTCCGACATTTTCCGCGCCGAGGGCCTTCTTGAAGGTGAGGCGTTTTATCTCCCCTGCCCCGTCCCCCATGAGCCGGTTTGCCCTCTGCTCGATCCAGGAGGTCTCGGAAACATCCGCCGGCCCCCCGTGGGGGGGATTGTACTTGATGCCGCCGTCCCGGGGAGGATTGTGGGAGGGGGTAATAACGATGCCGTCGGCAAGATTATCCGTTCCCCCCCTGTTGTGTTCCAGGATGAAAAACGAGATCACCGGGGTGGGCGTAAACTCGTCATTGTCGTGGATCACCACCGTCGTCCCGTTCGCGGCAAGCACCTCCAGCACGGTCCTGAAGGCGGGTTCGGACAGGGCATGGGTGTCGTACCCCAGGAACAGGGGCCCGCGAATCTTCGCCATGGCCCTGTAATCGCAGATCGCCTGGGCGGTTGCGGCGATGTGACCTTCGTTGAAAGAACCGTCGAAAGAAGAGCCCCTGTGTCCCGAGGTGCCGAAGGACACGGGTTTTACCGGATCATCGGTATAGTATGAGCAAACCAGTTTTCCAACATCGATCAGGTCGGAACTATCCGCAGGCTTCCCTGCCATGGGGTGCAGTTTCATTATCCCTCTTATATTTATCCGCTGTTGATTGGTATAAGCTGTTGAAAACGACGATTTCACGTCGTTTTTATCCGTTTCTTTTCGCGCGCGCCCTGCCGGCATCCCGCGAGGCGCCGGCCGCCGGCCGGCTGTTGGGAAACCGTCCCTGCCGGCGGGGCTTTCGGCTCGGCGGCGTATGGAGTTCCCAGAACCCCGTTTAGTAACCGAAATGATCCATTTTGTAAATGCTTTCCATTTTCCAGGAACCTTTCCAATCCATCCCCGGCACCACGCGGGCTTGCTCACGACTTCGGCCATGTCACCACGAAACCGGCCCCGGACAGCGCGGGAAAAGCCGGGAGTGGGCGAGACAGGGCTTGGTCAAGGTTATGACCGGGCCCGGATTATACCCACCGATCCTCCTGTCTTCCCCGGCCGCGGGCAACCCGGGAACCGGAGTGCCGACTGAAACGGCAGGCCCCTTGCCCCCATTTAACCCAGAGGGGGTGGAGCTTCTGGACACCCGCTCGTCAAATATGTTATCCGAAGCAGACGGCATGGCCGGTCCGGTTATGACCGGACCGGTTAATGAACCATCCGCGATTAAACGAAAAAAGACGTGGTGGAAAAGAAGGCCCCGGCACGCATTCCCGGTTATTCAAAACAATTCGGAACCCTTTGCAAACCAAGAGACGGAGTGTGAAAATGGCGAAAAATTATTGGCTGATGAAGACTGAACCAAGCGCGTTCTCCATCGACGACCTCAAGGCGGACCCGGACAAAACCACCCACTGGGACGGTGTTCGCAACTACCAGGCCCGCAACATCATGCGGGATCTTATGAAGGTGGGCGACGAGGTGCTGTTCTACCATTCCAACTGCAAGCCCCCCGGCGTTGTGGCCCTTGCAACGGTCACCCGGGAGGCGTACCCGGATCACACCGCCTGGGACCCGGATGAAAAATACTTCGACCCCAAAAGCTCTCCGGAGGCCCCCCGGTGGTTCATGGTGGACATCACCTGGAAACAGGATTTTTCAAGAATCGTCAGCCTCAAGGAGATAAGGGAAACCCCCGGCCTCTCCGAAATGAAACTCGTGCAAAAGGGCCAGCGCCTCTCCGTTCAACCGGTTACGAAGGAAGAGTTTGAAATCATCGGCAAAATGGGGCTGACAACGGTGTAATCTGGGTGGGAGGCTGAATCGGAAATATAAACGAAGGGTCATTGGATTTATCGAAATATTTATTGACTTTTCCGCGCAGATCCACGATGCTTCCTGGAAAAATCACATTTACCGTAATTTTCAAGAGGATCGTACAAGTGACCGCAACAAGCGCATGCATAAAACGTATTACCGTGAAACCCCGCTCGAAGCGGGTTACCCCATATGCGTTTGAATTGCGGCCAAAGCACCCATTGTAAGACACTCGAACAAAGAATTGTCGACAACCCCCTGGAGCCGCCGGCCCCAGGGGGTTTTTTTTTGGATTTTACCAACCGCGCACAATTGGAAAAAAGGAGCCTGTCATGGAACTATCCGGTGTTTTTCTACCCCTTGTCACACCGTTTCTCGAAGGAGAGGTTGACTACGGGTCTTATCGCAATCTGATCGAACGCGCCATGGAGCGGGGCGTCTCCGGCCTGATGCCCCTTGGCACGACCGGCGAATCCCCGGTGATCACCGAAATGGAATTTGAGCGGATTCTTGCCGAAACCGTCGAAGCCGCCGCCGGCAGGGTTCCCGTTTACGCCGGCGTGGGAGGGAACTCCACGGCCCAGGTCGTCAAGAAGATCGGGATCACCGAAAAATACCCCGTACAGGGCATTCTCTCCGTGTGCCCCTATTACAACAGGCCCGATCAACGGGGGCTGTATCGACACTTCCTCACCCTTTCCGAGGCAACGGACCTGAATATCGTGATCTACAACATCCCCTACCGCACCGGCGTGAACCTCGAGAACCGGACGCTCCTGAGGCTTGCCGAGGAGCGAAACATCGTTGGGGTCAAGGATTCGTGCGGGAATATCGGCCAGTCCCTTTCCCTGCTGGCCGAGAAACCCGAGGGGTTTTCGGTCATGACCGGAGAGGACATCCTTTTCTACACGACCCTTGCCAACGGCGGCGACGGGGGCATCCTCGCCTCGGCCCACCTCTTTGCCGAGCCCCTGGCCGGGGTTTACAAACTCATGACCCAAAACGATCACTTGGCGGCCCTGGAACTTTGGCGCACCTTCTCCCAAAGGATTCCCATGCTTTTTGAAGAGCCCAATCCCGCCCCGGTCAAGCATTGCCTGGAACAGTTGAAGGAGATTGCTTCCGGGGAACTCAGGCTTCCCCTTACGGGTGTTTCCGCCGGACTGGAAAAGCGCCTTTCCGGCATTCTGAAATCCGATTCCCTCAACGGTTTTGCCTAATTCGCTGAAATTTGGTATTAATTACCTTGAAGCCGGGCCGGCTGTCCCAGCGGCCCCCCGGGAACATGCGGTTTGCGCGCCGCGGCCCCCCCCGGGTCGGAACAGGATTCGCGGTATAATGCCGGCGGATTGCAGGATCCGGGGGCTTTTGGTAACCTGAAACAACCGACCGGCCTTCCCCGCCCCTCCTTGACGGGGCGGGAGCCGATCCTTGCAACCGCCAATTTGATGGGGATTTTAACCATGTCCAACTTTAATCTGATGGGTTTGCTGTCGTGGGCCGGAGGCTGCCTGCTCCTTGTTTTCCAGGGAATATCGTCCCTCACCAACGAAAAGGAAGGATGGAACAACAGGAGCCTGGAGGACCTGATGGAACCGGGCACCTTTGCATGGATCGACGACATGACCGCCGTCTCCCTGGCGAACGCGGCGGATTACCTTGTGACGATGCCGTTTTATATCGTACTCTTCGTTGCCGGGCTGCTGTTCTTTGTCATGGGCATGATCTTCGACAAACACTAGACGGCGCGATGGAACCGACGGAAGACGTAAAAAAAAATCAACCCGCCCCATACGGCCTATGGCGGTGTTTCGGAACGTTTCGAGCCGGTCCCCCCCACCAATCCCCACCTAAATACTCTGCTTTATCAATACATTGTGAGCCATCCCCACTTTGTGGCACGTCTCAGCTTATGAGCATTTACCCAGAATCATAGGCCGCCACGTCTTTTACACGGATGGAACACCTATTTTAAAATAGGCTTTTTACCTATCGACATCTGAAAATTTTTTTTATACGGTCGCTGTTAAAGGGAGATAGGCAGACCTGTGTAGGGTACCGGAAGCGAGTCGTATTTGATTGCGAAATCATCAAATCTCGACATTTGAAGCGATCTTGTACGTTGAGGTTCTTCGGTATCGTAACATCGGGGATGGAGATTCTCCGTTGACCTCGGTGTGACACAGGGTGCACCGTTTATTGGGATGAACAACCGGAAAAAAACGGAACGGACATGGGCGATCTCCCCTGGGAGGCGGCCCACTGATCGTACCGCTCTTTTCCGGGGGGCATCGATCGGATTTTTTCAGAAGGAGGAGGATGTAGTTTATGAGTAACGAGACAACACCGCGTCAAGCATGGGTCACCGTTTTTGCAGGAACTGCTATCAATTTATGTCTGGGTATTCTCTACGCCTGGAGTGTCTGGAAAAAAACGCTGGTTAACACGGAATTGGCCGGGCAGGCAATGACCGGAATGAACGCCGGTTGGACCTACCTCACCAACTCGCAGGCGGCAACGCCGTTCTCGCTCTGCGTTATCTTCTTTATGCTGTTCATGATTCCGGGCGGCAAGATCCAGGATAAGCTCAGCCCCAAAATCGGCGCCACCATCGGCGGCCTCTTTGTTGCCGGCGGCTGCATCGTGGCCGGTCTCTTGAAGAGCTACACCGGTCTCTGCATCGGCTTCGGCGTCATGGGCGGTATCGGAATGGGTATCGGCTATGCATCCCCCACCCCCGCAGCCCTCAAGTGGTTCGGTCCCCACAAGCGAGGCCTTATCGCGGGTCTCGTTGTAAGTGGTTACGGCGGCGCGGCCATCTACATCAGCCCCCTTGCCCGTTACCTGATGAACACCTACGGACTTACCGGCAGCTTTCTTTCCCTGGGTTGCTTCTTCGCCCTCATCGTTATCATCGCGGGTCAGTTCCTTAACACGCCTCCCGCCGATTACGTTCCGGTAGCTCCCCCCGCAACCGGCGCCGGCAAGGCCACCTCGGAAGCCACCTCCGTGAACTGGGAGCCTTCCCAGATCGTAAAGACCTGGCAGTTCTACTCCCTGGTCGTCCTTCTCATGCTCTGTACCCAGTCCGGACTCCTGATCATCGGTAACGCAGCCGGTCTCCTCGGCAAGGTGGGCAAGGCGATCCCCTTCCTCGTGGCCAACACCTGGATCCTCGCCTCCTACGGCGGCGTCACCAACGCCGTGGGTCGTATCGGAACCGGCATCTACTCGGATAAACTCGGAAGAACTACGGCTTACGCCATCAACTGCGGCGTCTCCGCCATCTGCATGTTCTCCCTGCCCATGATCATCGCCTCCAAGAGCATCGCGCTTCTCTTCCTGGCAACCGGCATCGGTTACTGGCAGTACGGCGGCGGCCTCTCTCTCCTGCCTTCGTTCGCGGCCGACTACTACGGTCCCAAGAACCTCGGCATGAACTTCGGCCTGATCTTCTTCGGTTGGGGCTGCGGCGCTTTCATGCCCAAGCTCGCCGGTGTTATTCAGGATAAGACCGGAAGCCTCGACACCGCCTTCTACATCTCCGGTGCCCTGCTCGTTGCTTCGGTTGTCCTCGCACTTCTCACCAAGCGTCCCAGCGACGTGGGAATCGCGGAAGCACAGAAGGCATAAACGTTTGAATGAAGAATTGTGGAGGGGTCGCCGGCCGGCTGAACCGGCCTGTTGATCCCCCCATGAAATAAGCAAAAGGTGTTTGCCTTCGGGCAAACACCTTTTTTGCGTGCTAGATCGGAATCAGGGTGAATTATGAAATACGACATTCCATTTGCACTTATCCACCACCTTGCGGTGGACGATATCATCATCGCGCTCCTCGCCTTTGCCTTTGCCATGCTCGTCAGCGGTGAAGCTCAGGGCTATCTAACCTACCTGCTGGGCTACGACGACCCCGCCGAGAACAAGCGGATCTTCAGCTTCAACCCCCTTCTCCACACCGACCCCTTTGGTCTGATCACCTATGTACTCACGGGATTCGGCTGGACCAGACGCTATCTCCCGGAAAAGCCGATCGAAAACAAGTTCCACCTCTTTATCCTGCACCTTTCGGGTCCCATCGCAAACCTTCTCATGGCCAACATCGTTGGATCGATCCTCTACATCGTATCGAAAATCGCCGATTACATGGGCGAGGAAAAGGCCATGAGCGTGCTTCTCATTACGAACCTCTGTGTCGGATTTTACGGGCTCCTCCTGCCCATTCCCCCCATGCCCATGGGCAACCTCATCAGGGGGCTGCTGAAATCCCACGGAAAAGAGAAGATCGTATACCCCCTCGGCGTTTTGACCATCGCCGCTATTTTTGCGTTCGAGTTTCTGACCGGCAGCCACCCTGTATCGGGCCCGATCAACTTTGTGATCACAAAGGCCTACCTCTTTATCATTCCCTGATCCGGGATATACAAAGCCTCTCGACCCGGGGGAAAACGGATTTCCCCCCCGGGTCAACGAAGAAGTCCAAATAACTGCGGCGCCCCGGAAGGGGGCGCCGTTTTCGTTCACCACTGTTTCCTTAATCCTCCTTATCCTCCACCTGGCCAAAATCCGTCATTTCCAGAATCACGGGATCGGCGCCCTTAAGCTCAAGATCCAGCCAGTACGTGAAGCGTCCGGCGTCGAGACAGGGAACATGGAGCTTGTTCTCGATAAAGTTGAAGGTGGCGCAGTTGCCCTCGCCGCCGGGTTCCGGATCATCCTCGCAGGACTCTTTTCCCGCCGCGAATCCCTCTTCGTATTTCGCGTCCAGTTCCGCCTCGGTGCATCCAGGCGTTACCGGCGCCGGGCAACCGTCGGAGAACACCGCTGAATTGGGCGGCGTATCGGGGCACTTGTCCCATGGATCGATGACCCCGTCGCCGTCGGCATCGGGATATTCACAGGGCTCCTCCTCACTCTCCACAAGGAGAAAATCAAGGGTCGCGGTTTCACCGGAAATCAGGTCCACCGTCAGAGTCTGGGGTTCATACCCCGGTTTGGAAGCCGTGACGGCGGCAAGCCCCGCCGGCACATCGTTCAGGAAATATTCCCCATTCGGATCCGTGAAGGCATCGATGATCCCCCCCGCGCTGACCTTTGCGCCCGGGATGGGAGCGAAGGTCACGCTGTCCCGCACGGTTCCCTCGATGGTACCGGTCTGGGGAAGCACGCCGGGATTTATCAACAACCTGAAGAAATCAAAGGCGAATCCGTCACCCGCCCCCGTAACGGGGTCGTCAACGAATATCTCAAGGCTGCCGCTTGAAAGGGTCGAAACAACATTCGGGGGAAGCTGAAAGCTGATCAGCTTTCCGATGGGGCCCGTCTGGTTGAGACTGTTGAGGATTGATTCCAAGACCGGCACCCTTGTTCCGTTCAGGGTGGCCTGGAAAACGCTGTCCCACACGGGGGCCTGAAAATCATCCACGAACATCTGGAGGATCGCCGAACTCACGGGGCCAATGGGGGTAAACGTCATCTCCACGGCCAGGGGATCGTTGTCCGGACGGGAGGTGGTGTTGGTGTACCCGTCGTTGCCGTTGGGGGGCGTGCCCACATAACTGGACACCACCATGATCCGGTCCGTGCCCTCGGTGTCCGAGGGATCCAGTGTCCATGGAAAACCGTGCGGCGGGGTGGAGTTTCCCGAAAAGGGATCGAAGCCCGCCGGCCACCCGAACCCCAGGTTGTCGATATCCCCCTCCCTGACGATAAGCTGAGCTTCGGAGGTTCCGGTGATCTCCTCGTGCTGCAGGCTGAAATCCTCGGCACTCGCCGAAATCCCTCCAAACACAATACAGGTTACGATGACAAACAAGCCGACGATAGTTTTCTTAACACCACGTGTCCACATGACCGCCTCCTTTATACTGTTGACCATTTAATTGTAACCGCTAAACAGGCCCTCGGGCCTCACCCGTTCACGGGCATTCATGTCAGCGGGCCCCCGTCGTTTCAACGGGCCGGTCATTTCGTTGTTGATCAATATGAAGAGGCATTGCGCGGCCATTCCGGAGAAGAGGTACTGGTCGACGCGAGGAGCGTATCCGCAAAATCGTTCCAGGGAGAGGCCGTGTCGACTTTCAGAGGCGTATGTGTCCAGTTTCGGATCAAGGTGAACCGGGTATAAAGACGGCTCACTGCTTAAGATCCATTTTGAGCTAAAATACGCTCTTTTTCAACTATTAATTAACATTCGAGAATTCCGGCATCTTATTGAAATCTGCCGGCGGGGAAACGGTTCAGCGGATATACCCTGCACCCGATTATTATCTGGGCCGCCAATTCGACTGCCGAATTTTTCGGCCACCACAAGATCAAGCTTTTTGCTGATACCAAGGAATTTAAATTCATTAAACTGAACCCATTTTATCGTCAGTCCGGGTCATAATCGATGCCAACGATCAAGGGCTTTAAATATCTGCCGAATAATATTCAGGCAATGTGATTTTCGTACCTTATGATGTGGGCGGGATTTACGGTTGCCGCCCGTAAACCCGACGTTCATAAAGGGCAAAGGCCCAGCCCAACTCCGGTTCAAATTTTTTCATGGCTGCCCGCTTGAACCCGGCGCTCTCGTAAAAATGGTGATTTCGCGTTGCGTAAGCCGGTGTTTCGAGGGACCATATTTGTACTTGGGGATATTTTTTGAAAAGATGTGCCAGGATTTCTTTTCCCCATCCCCTGTTGTGCCCCCCGGGGTCCACAAACAGTCCGTGGATCAGAAAATGGGCCGCCCCCCTCCGTTCCATGCAACACCCCGCGACAATCCGGTCCCGGATCAGCGCCTTATAATAGAGCCGGTTTTCTATCCATTTCTCGTGGGCCGAGGGATCATCGTGACCGGGAGGGCCTTCCATGCATACCCCGGGGGGTTTGTAGCGGTTGTCGTCCATGAATGCAAGGGTTGCGATTCGGGCCAGTTCCACCGCATCTTCCTTTTCGGCCCTTGCCATGATGATTTGCTCCGTGTCCACATCCCCATCGCCAATTATCAATTCACGGCCGGGCACCTTATCCCACCAGCACCATTCCGGCCATCATTCCCGTTTCCACTTCATCGGGGTCCGTCTCACCGGTGATCCGCTCGATTCGCCACCCCAGCAGCCCGCTCAACTCAAAGAAGTTGATACCAAGACCCGATATGGACGGCCTCGCGGAATCCGGAAAGCGGCAGCCACCCTCCCCGGACAGGGCCCTGCAATCATCATATTCCTTGCAGAAAACCGGTTTGCAGGAACCCACCGCCAGCCCCCTTGACCGTTCATATCCCGCTTCAACGGCAAGCCGCTCGAGTTTTGCCGAGGCCCCGTGTATCACGGCGGCAACTTCGTATCGGTCGTCCGTCAGCAAAATCTCCGTGGGAACATCCACCTTGAAAACAAGGGCCGCCCTGTACCGGCCAAGGGATTCCGCAAAGGCACTGGGCTTCATCACGTGGGGCGGGCAGTTCACGGTCAGCCCGAATCCTTCGCATCCCGGTTCTCTGCACATTTCCGCAAACTTCTCCTCCACCTTGATATCCCCGGGCGAAACGATACCCGCATCGCTCAATCCGAGCTCCATGGCCCGCCCCTTCAACATCTCCAGTGCACCGGACAACTCCATATTGTTCCTCCTCCCTGATTCCTCGCCACCCGTGCCAACCTGCATTCTTCGACTAAACCCGCCCCCCTGTCTTTTCCCTTACCATATCGATATGTTCGATGCCGTCCTCGTCATAGGGGGCACCCACGGGGGAAAATCCAAGCTCCGTATAAAACCTCAGAAGGTAGGTCTGGGCGGAGATCCGCATTCCAAGGCCGGGATACTCCCTGTTGCATGTTGCGATCACCTCCCTTACCGCATCACGCCCCGCGCCGTCCTTCCTTACCTTTTTCCGCGTGAGCAGCCGACCCATGGAGGGTTCTTCATAGCGGGAACCCGGTTCGTTGAGCCTGGCGTATGCAACGATTTCACCGTCCCCGTTGCGCCCGATAAGATGCCGGGAAACCGGATCCAGTTCATCCGCATCAAGATAGGCGCAGTTCTGCTCCACCACGAACACCTCCTGCCGCACGGAGAGGATATCGTGCACCTCCATTCCCGAAAGCTCCGAAAACCACTTCCATTTCCAGGTAATACCGCTCATTATTTCTCCATTTAACTGTTTTCATGAATTTCTTGATTCACTCCAGGGCTCCCCCCAAGCTTCTCCAACGGCCCGTTGCAATCGTTTTCGGTTATACTGGATGATTGATCTTCCGGAAAGGATAAAAAACGTCGGGGACTCAGGGGGAATCGAGAGCCGGGGGCTCAAGGGGCATCTCAATGACAAAGGTGGTGCCCCTACCTTTATAGCTTTCACACTTGATACGGCCCATGAGGACGTGGGTCACCATATTGTAGACGATATGCATCCCGAGGCCGATGCCGCCCTGCCCCCTTTTCGTGGTGAAAAAGGGCTCGAAGATCATCCCGACCTCTTCATCTCCCATGCCCTCGCCGTCGTCGCTGTGGATCACCACCAGGTTTTTACCGGAGGTGAACGCCTCGATAATGATCTCACCGGTGTCACGGAAGCCGAACCCGTGGATCACCGAGTTGTCCAGAAGTGCCCGGACGATCTCCGCGAGGCAGTCCGGGAAACTGTCGACATGGATGTCGTCGGGGATGTTGACGACGATTTTATGATTGAGCGTTTTGTATTCGGATTTCGCCGCGATCACCACGCCTTCCACATGCTTGCCGAGGTTGAACCGCATCCTCGGTTCGCCGGCCCTGTCCACCGCCACCTTCTTGAAGTTCTTGATCATGTCGGCCGCGCGGTTAAGGTTCTCCAGGATCGTCTTGGAGCCCTCTCCCACCGTGTCCAGGTAGTTCAGGAAGTCCGACCGGGTAATCCTTCCCGCCGCGTAAAGCTCCGCATAATCCCTTGTCCTGTCCTCCAGGAAGGAGGCCATGGTGATCCCGACGCCCACCGGGGTGTTGATCTCATGGGCCACCCCCACCACGAGCCCGCCGAGGGATGCCATCTTCTCCGTTTCAACGAGCTGCTTCTGGGTTTTACGAAGTTTTTCAAGAGACCTGTTGAGACGCGCTGTCCGATCCATGACCCGCTTTTCAAGATCCCTGTTCAGCTCCACGATCCTCTCTTCGGCATTTCTCCTTGCCGTTGTATCGTGGATGATCACCTGCACGGCTTTCCTGCCGTAATGGCGGGTGGGAATGGCCCGCACATCCCCATACAGGACGCTTCCGTCCAGACGCGTCAGTTTTTCGTCCATGAGGGACACGGTTTTCCGCCCCACCGTGTTTCCGTTCTCAGGGGACAAGAGGATCTTTTCCCAGAGGCCCCCTTCGGCACGTTCGTCCAGAAACGTACCGATAATACCCGAGGGGGAGTCCCCCCCGAAGAGTTTCACCCCCGCATCGTTGATAAACACGATCCGTTTCCCGGCACAGATCAGAATACATTCCGGTGAAAGCTCCACGATATCCCGATACCTTCTCTCGCTCTCCCTCAGGGCATTTTCCGCCATGAGTCTGAGGGTAATGTCCTCCCCGGAACCCACCACTCCCGCGTGGATCCCTTTTTCGTCGGAGATGGAGATGAAGTTCCACTCGATGACCCGTTTTTCTTTCTTCCGGGTTAAAATGGTGGTTACCAGGTGCTTCTCACGACTCACCTCTTTTCCCGGCAACCCTTCATAATATTTCCTCATCTCCTTTCCTCCCTCTTCGGGGAGCACCAGGTCGAACCAGTTCCTTCCCTGAATCTCTTCAGGGGGATACCCCAGGATCTCGGTGCCTTTCCTGTTGATCAACACCACCCTGCCGGCATTGTCCATGACCACGATGATCACCCCGGCGATATCCAGATAGGAACGTGCCCGTTCTTTTTCCCCCTGAAGGGTCTTCTCCATGGCCTTTCTTTCGGCGACCTCGTTCCTGAGCTCCGCAGTCGAGATCAGCACCGCCCGCTTGAGCCGCCTGTTCAGGTATATGAGGCCGGCCCCGCCAAGGAGGAGCAGCGTCACAAGGGCTGCAAACCACCTTATAAGCCTCCCCATCCTCCCGGAACGTTTCCGGTCTTCACTGTCGAACAGGAACCCCGAAAGATTGTAAGAGGGCCCCGCCGCGCCAAGCTCCACGAAGGCATCGGCGATCCGCTTCCAGCGATGGGGATTCATATGGCCGATATGCACCAGTTCCGGCAATATCAGCTTCCGGATCGCCCCCGCTTCATTGAGGAGTTCACGGCGACTCTTTTTTTGACTGTATTTTTCGAGGATAAGGTCCACGATCTCATGGGGCTTTGCCATGGCGTACTCCCATCCCGCAAGGGTCGCGGCAAGAAATCCCCTCACCGTTTCGGGGCTCCTCCCGATTCGCCTTTCACTTGTAAAGAGGTTGTCCCCGTAAAAATCCACGGCATAACTCCTGGGATCGATAATGTTCACGGGAACCCCGGCCTCGGCAAGAAGAAAGGGTTCATTGGTGACATACCCCGTCACGGCATCGACGGTGCCCGCCGTAAGATCGCGCATATGGAACACGTGATTCACCATGGAGAAACCGGCAGGGTCGATCCCCTCGTTCTTGAGCATCACCAGAATCGAGGCATCCCCCCATCCGCCCTTCATCATCAACCGCTTTCCCCGAAGCTGATGCGGGCCGGCGATACCCGAACTTTTCAGGCTAATGACCACAAGGGGGGAATGTTGAAAAACAACGGCCAGAACCACCAGGGGTTTTCCAAGGAGCCTGTGGAGCAGGATCTCGGAACTTCCCACGCCGAAATCAGCCCTTCCGGAGTTCACCTCCTCCACCGTATTCCGATTTTTTCCGCCTTCCACAATACGGACAGAGAGCCCCCTGGCTCGGTAAAATCCCTTTTCGGAGGCGGCGTAATACCCGGCAAACTGAAACTGGTGAAACCAGCGTAATTGAAGGACAACAGGGATCGCTTCAGCTCCCCTGACCGATGGTCCGTTTTTTTTCGAGGCAGGTTCCTGTGCGGCCGACGGTGATGCAAGGCAGGTCAATATCCCGATCATGGCGACAACGGCAAAAATCCCCACCCCCTTAACGGCGGACCGGTGGATCTTCCCGTTCGTCATACGACAACCCATGGAGTGTCCCTGCATATGCCCCCTTCGCTACATGACGGGATAAAAAAAGGATGGGATCAAAACGTACGGCCCGGGGCCTTTATGAAGCAGCGCCGGCAAATGCGGCCCCGTTCCCGATCAAGGCCGCCGAAAAGGAGAGAAATGCGAAATGGTTATAAAAGTATAAAGTAAAACCAAGGGGAAATCAATCAAGCGAAAAGCCGCTTAGAGGCGGGAAGCGGCCGGGGCCCCGGCGCGGGCGATTTCAGGCGGGTTTTTTCCAGCGGGTGTCGAACCCCGCCTCCACAAGAACTTGAATTCCCCTGTCCATGTTCAGGCCCACCGTCGAAACACCGTGGGAATCATCCCCGGGTACCACCGCGATGCCGAGTTCTTTTGCCTCGCGAAGGATCGATGCGGTGATGTAGGGTTCCTCGGCCCCCTTATAAAGGGACCTGACGTTCAAATCCATGATGAGCCCCAGCTCCGCAATCCTCGAAAGGTTCCGGGTAACCCGGGCCTTGACGGCGGGTTTCAAAAGGCGGGCCTTGTATTCCAGGTCGAATATCCGCACCAGATCGAAATGCCCCACAACGGCAGGCTTCAGGAAATTGATCATCTCGAACTGCTGGTCAAAATACCTTTCATAAAGGGCGTCGAGCCCCCCGAGGGCTTCTTCCGCCTGCCGGTACATGGCCTCCGAGTAGTCGATGCAGATATCGTTCACATGGTGAACGGATCCCACGAGGTATTCGGGTTTGAATCGCCGGGTCAGTTCCGGGAGAAAATCCCGGTATCCGCTGTAGGTTTCCGTTTCCGCCCCCACAAAGATCCGAATCCTCGAGGCGTATTTCTCCTTGAGGGCCCTGCATCGCTCCATATACCGTTCAAACCCCCGGTAGAGAGAAACGGCATCCAGCCCTGCCTCCTTTTCGTCGGGATAGCACAACGCGTCGGTGGGGGGCGGCACATGCTCCGTGATGCCGACCCAGGAAAACCCCTTGTCGATATAGGCTCTTACAACATCTTCCAGTGAATCCAGGGCATGGTTGCAAAACTCTCCGCTATGCCCTCCGTGAACAGAAACAAGTTCCGGTTTTTCCATTTGATCATCCTATCCCGCCGGGTTTGTCAATCAGGTCAAATCAGCCGTTGTTTTTCATCAAGTCGATTTACATACACGATTCGGCCCGATCTTTCCATTCCAATTTACCCGCGAAGGTTAAGGCCCCCGCGCTACTTTTGTATTTGACCCCCAAGGGAAGCTGTTGTAGGGTCGTGCTTGATTGCCTGCCGTTTGCAACGCCTTTTACCAGGATGTTTTACAGTCGCCGGCCGCTCCTCTGGAGCGGCATCCCCGGCGAAATCGGGAGGTTCGGCGTTTTACGGAAAAGTGGCGGCGGGCAGGCGGGTATTCAGGGCATTTCCACCCATTGGATGATTGCGGCGCGATTTCCAACTGCCCTGTTTAAAGATTATCATCATGAGGAGTTGAAATAAAATGGTCGCAACTGATTTTACCGGCTTGTTCACACCGGAAGTTCTATCTGAGCTGTTTCCCGGAACACGGACCAACGATTTTTTCGATGCACTGTTCGGAGACGCCGAAGAGGGTGCCTACAATATTTCCCTTGGCTTTGCAAAGCAGGAGGAAAACAACCTCATCTTTGAGTTCCGCCTGGAACAGAGGCCCGGGAAATGCCTGGCCTGCAACCTGACCTACGGACTTCCCGAGGTCTTTTCCAGGCACCCCATCATCAACATCAAGGGCCTTGTCGCCGGCATCGAAGAGAAGTTCGCGGGCAAGGCAAAATGCGCGGGATGGAAGTTCGGCACCACCCGGGAGATTTCAAGGGATCTCCACATCATTCCCCTGTCCGTCACCCTCGAATAACGTCTTTTCCACCGTGTTCCGCCTTCCCCTCCGGCAGGCGGTGCGCGGTTGCCCCGAGGTACCCCAATGGATGAGCAACTCTCCCGGCTCATGGAAGAATCAATACAGCTGGAACTGAACATATCGGAACTCTACAAGCTGTTCCACGACCTCTTTGACGAAGATTCCGATTTCTGGTGGCGAATGCTGCTGGAGGAGAAGAATCACGCGGCCCTGATAAGGTCCATTCAGGAGCTGTTTGTTCCCAAGTTCACCTTTCCATCGGAGCTTTTTACAGCCCCCCTGAAAAATATACGGCAGGGGAACGCCGAAATCAGGAAACTCATCAAACGGTACGAGGAAAACGCCCCTTGCAGGGAAGAGGCGTTCAATACGGCCCTGCACCTGGAGTTGGCGGCGGGGGAGGCTCATTTTCAACTGTTCATGGAAAAAGAACCGACTTCAAAAATCGAAAGAATCTTCCAGCAGCTGAACAGCGCGGACCGGGATCATGCCCGAAGGCTCCGGGCCCGAATGAAAGCCCTCCAAATAGACGAGACCCTCCCTTCGGGACAAACCGTCCTGACGTCCGGGCCTTGATATTTTATTCCTTGGGAACCTTACCCGAAATCTTCACATCCCCGTCCAACACCGCGACAGGG
>PPCM01000307.1_pt1 | contig 56980 bp, 39 predicted proteins | sample 1555541 | NCBI WGS metagenome assembly PPCM01 (sample SAMN05284479, study PRJNA326546) | Marine sediment metagenome, whole genome shotgun sequencing project. | isolation source: marine sediment | place: Germany: Wadden Sea | collected 2012-09-05
TGGCGCCGAAGGCGTGGGCCTCGTCCACCACGGTGAGAAAACCGTGCTCTTTCTTCAGCTCGGCAAGGCCCTTGATGTCGAGGAGGTCCCCGTCCATGCTGAATAGGGATTCGGTGACCACGGGTGCCTGGGGCTGGGTGTCCCGGGTCAGGCGCTTTGCCAGGTGGGACACCCGGTTGTGGTTGAACCCCTTTGGGGTGGCGCCGGAGAGGGTGATGCCCTTGACGCTGCTGGCATGGATATGCTTGTCGTAATACACGGTGTCCCCCTTGGAAAAGAGGGTGCCGAGCAGACCCAGGTTGCACTGGTAACCGCTGGGAAAGAAGAGGGCTTCATCGTAACCGAAGAATTCGGCGAACGCGGCCTCGGCTTCTCCGATGACCGAGTAGTTTCCCGAAACCAGGCGGGAGGATGAGGATGAACTGCCGTATTTCGCGAAGTTGTCGCTGAGGATTTTCTTCAGGCGAAGGTCCTCGGAAAGACCCAGGTAGTCGTTTCCGGCAAAGCTCAACATCTTTTTCCCGTCAATAACAAGGTGCTTGCCGACCCTCTTTTCCACTTGCGGGGGATTCCTGTGAAGGCCCGCGCTCTTCTGTGCGTTCAGTTTTTTTCTGAATCGCTCTTTAAACATTGGAACACCCTCCTGTAATGGTTCTGCAGTTCATCTTTCCGGAACTCCTCCCCGTACTCCACGGTGGAGATGATAAACTCCCCGTGGAAACGGGAGCCGGAACCGTTTTCGGCGGTCAGTGTGTAGGCGCAGGCGATACTGCTCTTGCTTGCGATCACCCCCGTAAGGTCGTAGGTACCGTTCAGAACCGGTTCCCCGGGCGGGGTGAAGCTGCTGATCTTCAGCAGGAATGCGTGCTTTTCAAAGTCGGTGAGATAGCGCTGGTGAAGGGCACCGAGCTGGGCAAGGGCTTCCATTCCCTCGAAAACAGGGGCGTCCACGAACGATTTCCTTCCCCGGATACCCTCCCTGTCGGGGGGCAGGATGCTGTCCAGGAGCACGAAGCCTTCCCTGTTGGTGTTGACGGTCAGTTTCTCCATTTTTCGATCACCAACGCGCTGTTCTGCCCTCCAAAACCGAAGTTTTCAAGGAGCATTGTTTTAAACGGGAGGCATTCCGCCTCGGTGACAAAGTCGATCCGGCTGTTTTGGGGCGCCGTGAGGTTGCGGATGGGGGGGAGAAAACCGTTTTCCGGCATGGAAAGGGCGATTCCCAGCTCCACCGCCCCGCAAGCCGCCGAAAGGTGGCCGATCCACGATTTCAGGCCGATCACCCTCGGCCCGTTTTTCCTGAACACCCGTTCCAGCATGGCGGCTTCCATGGCGTCGTTCAAGGGGGTGCCCGTGCCGTGGGATGAGACCGCATCCACGGCGGAAGGGGCAAGGCCGGCCATGGTCAGGGCCGAGCGCACGGCCTTTTCCGCCCATTTTCCGTCCGGGCGGGGGGCGGTCATGTTGTACCCGTCCATGGAGGCGCCGAATCCCTTTACCTCGCAGAGGATACGGGCGCCCCTGGCCCTTGCGCGGTCCAGTTCCTCCAGGAGAAAAAAACCTCCGCCCTCCCCGGGGATAAATCCCCCCGGATTTTCGTTGAACGGGGCGTATTTCAATGCGGGCTGTTTGCTTCCGGTGAACAACGCGCCGGCCTTTTTATAGGCGGCGATGCCTCCGGGGCTGATTCGCGAATCCCCCCCGCCGGCAAAGGCAAGGTCCAGGTAACCGTCCCTGATTCTCCGGAACCCTTCACCGATGGCCTGGAGGGAGGCCGAGCAGGCCGTGCCCACGACGCTGTTTTCTCCGTGAATTCCGGCAAGGGCGGATATGGCCGAAGCCGCCGTGTTGGGAAGGAAGCGCAGTAAAAAGAGGGCCTGGAGCCGGTCCGCATCCATCTCTCCTTCCCGGATTTCCGGAATCTCTCCGCTGAAGTCGAGGTTGGGGCCCGCACCGGTAAAGAGTCCCGCCTCGGCCAGATCCGACTCGCAGAGCCCGGAACTGTTCACGGCGGCCATGGCCGCCGCGACCGCGAAAGCGGCCCCCCGGTTGAGATACCGGGCATTTTTAAAGCGGCCCGTCTGTTTTTTCAGGTCGAAGTCGCGTACCGGCGCCGAGGCAAGCGTTACGTCAAAGGGGCAGATCTCGAACGTGACCCTGTCCTCCTTCATGCTCTTAAGAATCCGCTCCGGGGTGTCGCCAAGTGATGAAACCAGCCCCATTGCAGTGATCACGACCCTTCGTGCCATTCGCTTCTCCGTTTAAATCCGTTTGAGTGTACCCGTGTCCCTGTTTGCCCCGGTCATTTCCGCATCATGGTGTCGGATTGAATCTTTTCCCGGATCGCGCCTGCCGCCCCCCCGGTATCGTGGCTTTCCATACAATCGGGAGACCTGTTTTTTCGACTGCGTTGTAATGTTGGTGCTCCTCTTATGAGTGCATCAATGCAGGCCGGGAAGCTGCCGGGTATACGGCTTCCCCATTCACTTAAGATTGATGGACATGTCAATAATCGGTGGTCGACTTTTGACTACAACCCGATCTGTTCGGCACGCCCAGTTCATTCTTCATGGTGAACTCGGAAAACCAGGTTCGGACATTTTACGAATGCATCAAGGGCATTGGAGTTTGGTTCCCCGTGTAATCGGCCGGCATCAGGGCGGTTGGCGTTTCCGCCCATGCCGTTTTTTTATATTTCAATGTAGAACCGGTCCACGGATTTTCTTCCGGGAGAGACCGGCTCTTCGTCGGGGAAGCCGGCCGTGACAAGGCAGTTGATATCCAGATCGTTGGTTCCGAGCACGCCGTTGATATCATCGATAAAGGAGAGGGGGGCGGTGAGCACGCAGGTTCCCACTCCCAGCTCCTCTCCCTTCAGGAGGAATCCCTTCAGGGCAAGGCCCGCTGTGATATCGTTGTCCCGCCTGCTCCGGAGATCCTCTTCCAGCAAGCCGGCGTCAAGGAGTCGCTTGGAAAATCCGTTCCTTGCGGTAACGGTGCCCACGGCAAAGAGCAGGGGGGCGCTGAACATGAATTCCGAGAAACGCCAGTAAACATTGACGGCATTTTTGACTCTTTTCACGCCCTTTTTATCCCCAAGCCGTTCCAGCAGCGTTTCCTTCCCCTTTTCCATGGCCCTGAACAGCTTTTTCCTGGCGGGTGCCGAAGCGATCCTCACGAAGCGGACCGGTTGGCTGTTGGATGGGGAGGGGGCATGGGCCGCGCTTTCCACCATCTTCTCGATATGGGCTTCCGGCGGCATTGTCTCCCTGTACTTCCGGATGCTCCGCCTGTCTGCCAGGAGGCTGTCCAATAAACGGCTGTGCATTTGTCTCCCCATTGCGGTGTTGGTTTCAGCGGTTTGAACCACAGCCGGCGGGTACGCCGGCGTAACCTGCGTTTGCTCCGTCAACATTCCGATCAGGCGCCCGCCCGCCACTGTACATATGAGACAAGGTCCTTGACCCGCAACACCGGCCCGTCTCCCACATCTCCGACGATCTCTTCCAGTCGCTCTTCCGTGAGAAAGGGATATTTTTCAATAAGAAAGGGGAGGGGGGCGTCCCCGGCATCGGTGAGGTGAATCCTCAGGCTCTTGAGGAAGATCGCGTCGTCGTCGATCTCCACGCCGAACTCCGAGTTCAGGGTCACGGCGATCTCGAGCAGATCGATGGACTCCACGTCCAGCTCCCGGATCAGATAGGTTTCAGGGTTGATCTCGCTTTCGTCGATGTCCAGGAGATCCGCCAAAATTTCCTTGATTTTTTCGAGGTGATTCATATCTATCCCATGCTCTTTCCGGCCGAAAGACCGCCGTCCATGATGATTTCCGAGGCGTTGAAGCCCCGCGCGCTTTCAGAGAGGAGAAAGAGAAGGGTCTCGGCCACCTCTTCTCCCGAAATCGCTTTTCCGGTGGGCACGTTTTTCAGTGCCTGCTCGCCCTTTTCCCGAAGGTAGGCGCTGCCCCGTCCGGTATTCACGTAACCCGGCCTCAGGCAGACGGTGGTAATGCCCCTTCCCGCCATTTCGATCCCCAGGTTCCGGTAGATTCCCTCGGATGCCAGCTTTGCCGCCGCATAGAGGCCCTGGCCGGGGTTGGGGAGGTTCGCGGCCGTGGAGGAGACAAAGACGAGCCTTCCTTTTCGCTTTTTCAGCATGACCCGGGTCGCCCTTTTTACCAGTTCCGCTCGAAAGGCGATGTTTTCGGAAAAGTAATCCGATACCTTTTTCCCGTCGGCCGAGGCGATCAGGCTTTCGAGGTCCGACTGGGCAAGGTCGATGAGGTAATCCAGCCCGTCTCCCGTATCCGCGAAAACCGCGTCAAGGGATTCGGGGTTTGCAAGGTCCATATGGGCTGTTCCGAATGCGCCCTCGTGGCGGGAAAGATGCGTCCGGATCTTCTCCATTCCCTCGGGGCTTCTCGCGGTGAGGATGGGGAAGATCTCCTCTGCTATGAGGTGTTCGGCCAGGAGGAGGGCGATGCGGCAGCTTCCTCCCGCGATCAGGGCCCGTTTTCCCGAAAAGGAGAGCTTCATACCAGCAATGTGCCCGTGGCGGCAACTTTTTTGCCGTTGTACAGCTTGAAGGAGAGCTTCTCCCCCTTGGCGCTGATGGTGCAGGGATATTCCCCCGGGGAGATGAAGTTTTTGAACCTGAAGTTCTCCATCTCAAAGGCGCCGCCGTCGAAGCCGATGCCCCTTGCCGCTTCCATGAAGGCATTGGCGATCAGGGTTCCGGGAACAACCGGGTTTCCGGGAAAATGGTCCCGGTAGATCCTGTCTTCGGGATCGAAGAAAATCGCTCTTTTCCACTCTTTCGCTTCTGCTGTTTCCGCTGTCTGCATGTTGTCGGCCCTGTTTGAGAATATTGTATCGGTTGAGTTTGGAGAGGCTATTTTTTTTGGGTTGTCAGGCCCATCTCCGCGATCATGGCCATGTCCATGGCGTAATCCCTTCCCGTTGTGGTGAGGTAATTGCCGCTCATGAGGCCGTTGGCGCCGGCCGTGAAAACCCATGACTGAAAATCCTTGAGGGTCACCACCCTGCCGCCGCAGATGGTGATGTTGGTCTTGGGATTGATAAACCTGAAGAGGGCGATGCACTTCAGTGCCTCCATGGGGGTAACCAGAGGCCTGTTTTCGAGCCGTGTGCCCTTGACCGGGTTGAGGAAGTTCAGGGGAATGGAATCCACTTCGAGGTCCCTGAGGGTCTCGGCAAGCTCCACCCTCTGTGCCCAGGATTCGCCGAGGCCCATGATCCCGCCGCTGCAGACCCTGAGGCCGGCGTGGGTCGCGGCCTTTACCGTGTCGATATCCTCCTGATAGTCGTGGGTCGTGCAGATTTGATCAAAGAAGCTGCGGGCCGTTTCGAGGTTGTGATGGTAGTTGGTGATCCCGCTCGAAAACAGGCGCTCGGCCATGGACTCGGTGAGGGTTCCAAGGGAGGCGCAAACGGCAAGGTCCGTTTTTTCTTTCATGGTTCTCGCGGCGGAACAGACGCTGTTGATCTCCCCGTCGGTGAGCTTGAGTCCGCTTGTGACCATGGAGTACTCGGTGGCGCCCGCCGCGTGCATCTTCAGCGCATCTTCCACCATTTCCCGTTCGCTCATCAGGGGGTAGGTGGAAACGCCGGTATCGTGGAACGAGGACTGGGCGCAGTAAGCGCAGTTTTCGGAGCATTTCCCGGATTTGGCGTTGATGATGGCGCAGGTGAAGACGCTGTTCTCCTTGAACCGTTCCCTGATCCTGTTGGCGCAGAAGATGAGGTCCATGAGGTCTTTGTCGGGGAGATCGGCCAGTTCCAGGGCCGTTTCCGTCGGGATGGAATACCCCTCGTTGTTGATGATCTTTTCGGCGGTTTCAAACACTTTTTTGTTGAACATATCTTCTCCTGCCTCGAGCCCTGGGTAACGAAGTTGCCTGCAACTTCAAATTCAGTTTGCAATAACCAACCAGATACATCGCATATTGTCAACCTTAAAAAAAAAGACGGTTGACAATGGTTGCTCTGGGTACCGGTTTGCAAGGGGGGAGGTGTGGGGGGGAGAAGGGTGTGGATGACGAGGTGTGAGGGGGACTGCATGTTGGTTGGAGGGAGATTCCGGCGTTTATCGGTTTGCGGCATGGGGGATTTTCGGAGAGGGGGAATTGGAAACCGAATGGTGAAATATTACGCGGTATGATGCCGGTCCCAATATTTCCGGCCGTTCAAGGGGCGTACCGAAAGTTGAAAAAACATCAACGAACGGATCGGCGGGATAAGGTAATGAAGTTATGGGGAAGGAGTATGTGTGTTTTTTCGGCTCCGGCGTGTCTCCGTTGTAATTTTAGGAAACAGGAGGGCGGAGGTTCGCCGGGGAAATAAGCGGGAATCCACGGGAAGGAGTGTTGCCCAGAGAGGGGGGGGGACTGTTGGTAAATAGGTATTTTTACTTGCAGATCAAAAGGTTGTCTTTGCTCTTTTGAGCTTGACAATCCACGGGCGCATGGCCTAACCCTCAAGGGGATAAAGTCTGTTGAATAAGGATTGCCAAGTATCGCGGTATTATCGAAACGGTTCACACCGAAGGCCCATCGGTTCCAATGGAATTGCCGGAACCGGCATTCGGCCCGGGCGGCATCCGGCGCCGTGAGAAATCGGAAATGAAAATGGAAAAATACAAATCGACATATCAAAAGTGGATGCATTATATCCTGATCGGTTTCGTCGGGATATCCGTTCTGTTTATCATGGGGTATTCCATTTTTTCGAGTAATCGAATGGTGAATACCTACGCTCCCCTTGCCGATGCCGCCATGGAGGTCAAGCTCGAGACCACAACGGCGCATCTCTGGTTCGAAGAGAAAATATCCGGAGACAGGTTTGCAAGTTTCGACGAGATACTGGGACATATCGACACGGCCAAGTGGTATGCCGCCGCCATGCTGGAGGGGGGGCGCAATACCGAGGGGGAGTTCAAACCCCTTCGCGATCCGGTTCTGAGGCAGGAGGTGAAGGAGGGCCTTGAGTATATCGAGCGGTTTGAGCGGATCACCCATAAAAGGTACGAGGCTTATGCCTCCTCGGGAATCGGGACCGAAATTGATCAGCAGTACGACAGGGTGTTCAAGCTGATTATTCACCAGCTGGACGATGTGGAAACGCTTTTGCAACAGAAAATCAGAAGCGATTTCGGGCATTACAAGGCGGTCCAGATCCTCTTGATGATCGTGGCCGCGGTTTTGAGTATGATCGCTGTTTTTTCCCAGTTCAGGCATGACCGCGAGATGAAAAAAAGCTTCTTCAGGGTAAACGAAGCCAGGGAAAGGGCCGAGGAGAGCGAGGTCTGGCTTAAAACCACCATGAACAGCATGGGGGATGCGGTTATCATCACGGATCACAAGGGGTGCGTGACCTACCTGAACCCGGTTGCCTCCTCCCTGACCGGGTGGTTGCTGAGCGAGGCAAGGGACAGGAAAATGACCGAGGTGTTCCACATTGTCAACGAGTATACCAAGGAGCCCGTGGAGGATCCGGTGAACATGGTGATCCGAAACAATGTGGTGGTGGGGCTTGCCAATCATACGGAACTCATCTCAAAGGACGGTAAGGTGTGGCCCATATCGGACAGCGCGGCACCCATTTTCGATCAGGATCGAAATCTCCGTGGGGTTGTTGTTGTTTTTCATGAGATATCGGCCCAGAAGAAGGCCGAGGCTGAAAAAACAAGATTGGAAACCCAACTGCGCCAGACCTTCAAGATGGAGGCGATCGGCACCATGGCCGGGGGCATTGCCCACGATTTCAATAATATCCTCGCCATGATCCTCGGTAACGCGGATATGGCCCGGGACGGAATACCGGCGGGTAATTCGGTCCGGCACAATGTGGATGAAATTCTCAAGGCGGCAACACGGGCAAAGGACCTGGTGAAGCAGATTCTCTCCTTCAGCAGGCAGGAGACGCATAAAAAGGAGCCCGTTTACCTCTGCCGTTTTGTTGAGGAGAGCATGAAGTCCCTCAGGTCGGCCGTTCCCGCATCCGTGACCCAAAGGGTTCTTGTTCCCGGAAAATGCGGGGGCGAGGGGCCGGAATGTCACCGGGTTCTTGCCGATCCCACGCAACTTCACCAGCTTTTGTTGAATTTGTGCGTGAACGCCGTACAGGCAATGGACGAGAAGGGCGTTTTGGAAATCAAGGTGGGCGAAGGAGACCTGGGGGCTCATATTCCGCCGGATTCCTTTAATGACGACGAGCGGTATGTTCACCTCTCCGTCTCCGATACCGGCTGCGGGATAAGGCCGGAGATGATGGACAGGATCTTTGATCCCTTTTTCACCACAAAGGAGGTGGGGGAGGGTACCGGAATGGGCCTTTCGGTGGTGCACGGCATTGTCGAGGGGCACGGCGGACGGATCTACGTGGAGAGCGAGGAGGGGGAGGGCGCCACCTTTCATGTGTACTTCCCGGTAACCCATGAAAAAGCGGAACCCAAAGCCGTGGAAAGCGGTCCCCTGCCCATGGGAAACGAGACGATCCTCTTTGTGGACGATGAAAAGATGATCGTGGATATCGGAAAAGAGATCATCGAAAGCCAGGGCTATGCCGTCACGGCCTTCACGGACAGCGTGGAAGCACTGGAACTGTTCAAGGAAGATCCGGAAAAATTCGATCTGGTGGTTACCGATCAGACCATGCCCAATATGACCGGGGCGGAACTTGCGGAACAGTTGCTGCGGATTAAGCCGGACCTTCCGATAATACTCTGCACGGGTTACAGCAACCGGATCGACAAGACCAGGGCTCGAAAGCTCGGTATCGGCGAGTTCGCCGAAAAACCCTTTATCCGGGAGGATATGCTCAGGCTTATCCGGAAGCTTCTGGACGCCTCCTGAAGGGTTCACGATGGGCAGGGTTGGGTTCGATCCTACCCGTCTTGTGCCTATTCCTGCTTTTATTGTCTAAAAAGTTTCTTTTCCGTTTGAATCGTCCATGGTATTGACAAGTTGCGGTGCGCTTGGTGCCCGGGGTGTTGACCGGGATAGAGGCCGGTATCATTTCAATTGACCGGTACTATAGCTTTGTTCGGCATGGTCGTCAGGTTGGAAGGACGGCCGTGAATTGCTTTGACGGGGGAAGAGAGATGATGGATGAAATTGCAGGATTGATGGCACGGTTGGCGAATGCGGAGGGGCTCAACGAGACCTTTGTGCCCGGGGTCGGGATATACAAGGCTTCGGAATCCCAGCCCCGGCAGCCGATCTGTTACCAGCAGGGTATACTGATCGTGGGGCAGGGGTCAAAGAGGGTTTTTCTGGGGGATCGGGTCTATCATTACAACCCCGAGAACTACCTGGTGCTCACCGTGCCCATTCCCGCGGAATGTGAAAGTTATGCAACTCCGGAAGAACCCGTCCTCCTTCTCACGGTGGATATCGATCTTTCGGTGCTGGGTCGCATTATCGGCCGGATGGACGAGCATATGGACCACGCCCTCTTGAGCCGGAACGAAAAACACCCGGGGCTTTTCCTGGCCCGTGCAAACCAGGGAATCAAGGATACGGTATTGCGCCTGCTCAGGGCCCTTCAATCTCCCGTTGAGAGCAGTGTGCTCGGCGAGGGGATCGTCCATGAGCTGATCTTCAGGATCATGTGCGGCGAAAATGCCGCGTCCCTGTACGCTCTTGCCGTGAAGAACACGAACCTGTCCAGAGTGGACAAGGCCCTCAAGAAGATCCACCGGGACTACAGCGCCCCCATGGATGTGGACGGTCTTGCGACCCTTGTGAACATGAGCCCCTCGGCCTTTCATCGCGCCTTCAAGGATGTGACCGCATCTTCGCCCATTCAGTATATCAAGAAGCTCAGGCTCGACAAGGCCAGGGGCCTTCTTGCGGAAGGGGGATTCAGGGTCAACGAGGCGGCAACCGAGGTGGGGTACGAGAGCGCAACCCAGTTCAGTCGTGAGTTCAAGCGGCATTTCGGTACGACGCCCGCGACGTTTATCAATCACCAGGCGGCCGTATGATCCCTGACGAGTGAATACGCGGTCGAGACCTCGAATTTTCAGTTGACCGTTGGGTTCCGGGGCCGTTTTTTCGAAACAGCGCCGGTATGCGCGGCACCGTCGCACTCATGCATTGTTTCCCGAACCGGGCGCTCCATATACCAAACGCGCCGTGGTCGATTTCGCTCACGATTTCTCCGTTGGTAACAACCATTCGGCATTCCTGCCGATATAAAATCGGTAACTCAATATTTGAACCAGATGCGGAACCATCCGTTTGTTTTTATGATTCATTTCGATTTACAAAACGGCTGTCGCTGATTGCCGGGTTAATAAAATCGTTTTGCTCGGTAGTCGAGCCCGGGACCTGTTGGAAACTGTTGTCGCTTCTTTATCGTTGCCGTGCCTCGAATATTCCTTGTGTGGTTACGGGCGACGGATTCTGTTTGCATTTGCGGAAGAGATATGGTTAATGTTTGTCAACCAAAAACAGAATGCCGGTTGACAATGCTGCGGGGGGGATGAAATGAGCACAAAAGAGAAATTGATCGCGGCCCTCAAGGAGAGCCGGGGAAACTGGATTTCCGGGGAGCTTTTGAGCGAGCGCCTTGCCGTGAGCAGGGCGGCGGTTTCAAAGCAGGTGAAGCGGCTCAAGGATGAGGGGTACGCCATTGAATCGGCACCGCGAAAGGGATATCTCTTCACGGAGGAATCCGATCTTCTCCTCCCCGAGGAGATAAGACAGGGACTTGAATCGAAAGTTTTCGGCAGAAACGAGATCGCCTATCACGGGGAGCTCGATTCCACCAACACCCTGGCAAAGGAGCTTGCGACAAAAGGCGCGCCCGAGGGCACGGTGGTGATTGCCGAGGGCCAGAGCCGGGGGAGGGGAAGGAAGCGGAGGAGCTGGTTCTCCCATGAAGGCGGGGGGATCTTTGTCTCGATGATACTGCGGCCGGATGTCCCCCTCACGGACGCCCCAAAGTTCACCCTGCTCACGGCCGTTGCCCTTGCCGAAACCCTGATTGCCCATGCAGGCGTGGATGTGGTGATCAAGTGGCCCAACGATATTCTCTGCAAGGGCAGGAAACTGGCCGGTATCCTCACCGAGATGAGCATGGAGATGGATGCGGTGGATCATATGGTCGTGGGGCTCGGCATCAATGTGAACATCGAAGAGGATGTCTTCCCCGGCGAGCTTTCGGAGATCGCAACCTCCCTTTACATGGAAACCGGAACAAAGCTGTCGCGGGTTGAACTGCTGCGGCGATTTCTCGAGCGCTTCGAGAAGTTTTACTTTCTTATGGAAGAGGAGGGGTTCGATCCCGTGATCCGGAGATGGCGGGAGTTGACCGATGTTCTCGGCAGGGAGGTGACGGTGGACCTGATCAACAAGCGCATCACGGGAAAGGTCGTGGATATCGATGAAAACGGAATCCTCATCGTGGAGGACGACCGGGGCGAAGGGCACAGGATCTTTTCAGGCGACATATCATACTCAGGACGTAAGGAATAAGAAAATGGACGCTTTTTCAGGAGAAGCTTTGCTGAATTTCGACAGGGAGCATATCTGGCATCCCTATACTTCCATGCTGGAGCCACTTCCCGTGTATCCGGTGGTCTCCGCCAGGGGCGTCAGGATCACCCTGGAAGATGGACGGGAACTTGTGGACGGCATGTCCTCATGGTGGGCTGCGGTTCACGGATACAACCACCCGAAGCTGAACGCGGCGGCGGTTTCCCAGTTGGAGAAAGTTTCCCACGTGATGTTCGGCGGACTCACCCATGGGCCCGCCGTGGAGCTGGCGTCCCTTCTGGTGGAGATGACGCCGGAACCCCTTTCGCGGGTGTTTCTCTGCGATTCCGGGTCCGTTTCCGTGGAGGTGGCCGTGAAGATGGCGATCCAGTACTGGAACAGCGCCGGCAAACCGGAAAAGAGCAGGCTTCTCACCGTCCGCTCCGGGTACCACGGCGATACCTTCGGCGCCATGGCCGTGTGCGATCCTGTGAACGGCATGCACGGAATCTTCAGTGGGGTTCTGCCCGAGCATTTTTTCGCCGATGCCCCCGGCCCCGGATTTCACGAGCCCTGCACGGATGACGATATCGCCGGGTTCGCCGGGATCCTTTCCGAAAATCACGAGAAGATCGCCGCCGTGATCCTGGAGCCCGTTGTACAGGGCGCGGGGGGGATGCGGTTTTACTCTCCGGCCTACCTGAAACGGGTACGGGAGCTTTGCGACAGGTACGACGTGCTCCTGATCTGCGACGAAATCGCCACGGGTTTCGGAAGAACCGGGGCGCTGTTTGCCTGTGATCATGCCGGTATTTCACCGGACATCATGTGCCTTGGAAAGGCCCTGACCGGAGGGTACATGACCCTTGCCGCGACCCTTGCCACCGAGGAGGTGGGGCGAATGATCTCCTCGGGGGGGCCCGGGGTGTTCATGCACGGCCCCACCTTCATGGGAAATCCCCTTGCCTGTTCCGTTGCCGTTGCAAGCATCCGCCTCCTCCTGGAGACGGACTGGAAACGGCGGGTGGCGGCCATCGAGGCCCAGCTTGAAGAGGAGCTTTCGCCTGCAAGGGAGTTGCCCTTTGTGGCCGATGTCCGCGTCCTGGGCGCGATCGGGGTGGTGGAGGCCGTCCGTCCCGTGAGATCGGCCGAGATACAACGGTTTTTCGTTGAGCGGGGTGTATGGATTCGCCCCTTTGGAAAACTCGTCTATATCATGCCTCCTTTTATCATCGAAAAAGAGGACCTGACCCGCCTTACCTCTGCCGTGAAAGACGCCGTTTCTTCGGAAAAGTATATCTCGGCCCCGTAATCAAAAGGGGCTTGCCCGTTCCCCCGGCCGGCCCCTTTCGAAGCAAATCGGATGGATCGGAATGAGAGTTTTAAGCCACCCGCCCACTGTTCTTCTCTTTGCTAAAATATATCAATATATCAAAAGAATACGCATTTGGTCGATTTCGCGAACCCTTGGCGATTTGACAATTTTACCATAATAGGGTAAAAAAGAGAGAAGATCAGTTGTTTAATTCACTATATTCAACTTGCGGAACCGAGGCGGTGGTTGAATCACGCGGGATAGTGTCCGGCTGTACAATCCTGAAACTGAATATCATGCGGACCTGAATCGACTCTCGTCGCCGTTGCGGCATGCATGGGCGTATTCCCTAATTGACCCGCCCGGCGGCTTGTCCCATGTCCAGATCGCGCCCTTTCAGGCTTCCTGTTTATCCGGCGTTGCCGGCCGAAACAATGGGGGTGTTTTCGAAGGTAAGAACCTTCGCGACCTCTGTTGACGTACCGGCAACAAACCGGCGGGACGGCCCTGCTCGGGGCATTGTTTTTAACGAAATATTACAAATATGTAAAAGGAGAAAATCTTATGGAAGGAATGGAGAAAAAATACAGCAAGGTGGGGCGGCAGTTAATGTTCGATACGGCCGGAGGCGAGGCCAAGCGGAATATGACAAGCGCTCTTTATATGCCTTGCTGCAAGAAATTCCACAGGTGGGACGGCAGCGGAATGGAGGGGTTGAAACAATCCACCCCCAGCTGCCCCTTATGTGGTAAGGATCTTGGAAAAGAGGGACCTGTCGCGGGCTGAGTCCCCTGAATGAAACATGCGGGCGCGGGAAGCATTCCTGAAAGAGGTACCGGGTGATATGGATACCGGGCATTGGCGAACAATATCATCGGAACCCGGTCGCAACACGACGTCAGGAGAATGGAACAGGAGGCTTCCCGCCGGAATATACGATCTCAAGAAAGCCCGGTTCGGAATTTAAAAAGAATCGTTTATTTTAGGGTTGAAGGACCCTCCGGAAACACGTTCTCTCGCCTGTCCCCCCGGATCACGGGCCCGGTTTCCGAAGCCGGAGATACCCTGCCTTTCTCCGCCGATACATCCATTCATATGTAACTGTGTAAGTTTTTCTTTCTCGCCCCCTAAGTGCCCACTTCTCCTTCCTCTTCTCCATTGGTTGTCTGATGCCGCCCGATAGTAAATAAGAAGAATATTGTTGCCGGATGGCGGCCGCCTCTTCTTCTTAAAACATCGGAATTTACTCTCTTGTTAAAACGGAAATGATGCTTGATTGCGGGGAGAAGATCGCTTATTGCGGAAGGACAATAATACTCCCCCCTTCGGTTCAGTGCCGAAAGGGGGAGACAGTGTATTATTCGCCGTACAGGGTGAGGTAGTTGTGGAAAAGCCTGGGGCTCACCCTTGAGAATTCGTCGAAATCCGCCGTCAGCTCAAGCCCGGGAACGATGGCCTTGACCACGGGAATATCGAGATCCTCGCGGGTGAGGTCCACGTAAACCGGGTGGTGGCCGTTTTGGGTCAGGATCTCCTCGAGCAGGGCCAGATCTCCCTCGGGGGTTCCGGTCCTGTAGTCGGGCAGCTCCTCCAGAAGAACGGTGAGAAGGTCTTCGGGAACGGCGTCGGTTTCCGGGCCGTTGGGAAAGGGATGGGTGGTCTCGGTCATGGCCGATACCAGGGCCCTTTCGGCGGAGAGATGAGCCCCCGTCCCTTTTTGGATCTTGCCGTCCTCGTCGATCACGAAACACTTGCAGCAGGGGACTCCCAGGTGGGAGGTGAGGTCCTGGAATTGAATGTGGGTGCCGCATTCGTTGTATGCCCCGAAAAGGGAGGCGACCCCCGGAATCCTTGTCACCGTCCTGAAGAGCTGGGAGGGGTGAAAGGGGGTGGTACCCTCGCAATCCCGCTCGATCACCTCCAGGAGCGCCGAGACCTTTGCCTCGGCCATGGTGTTGCCCGATGCAAGGCCCGTGGATCCCAGGCCGCTGAACAGACCGGGCTCGTCCAGGTTGCAGAACAGGAAAATCGCCTGGACCGGCACGAGTACCGCCTCTTCCGCCGCGTTCTCCCCCTTGATCCAGTAAACCGTCTCATCCTCGTAAGGGACTTCCAGGGCCATGAGGTTGGGGTCCAGGGCCTTTGCCCCGCTCTTAACAAGCTCGCCGAAGGAGGCCCGGGTGAGGGGGTGCGGGGTTTTGTATCCCGTGACCCGCTCGTCCGTGACGCTTGCAAAGGAGGAGACCCTTTCGGCCACCTCCATGAGGTTCGAAGCCCTGGCCGCCTCGACCCGGAGACCCTTGCCGTAGCTGTTCTGGATGCCCGAAAGGGTGTACCGGTTCCTTCCCGTTGCAACGGAAAGGTTCATCTTCCACTTACGGATCAGGGCATAGGGGCTCAGGGATGCCTCGTGCCGCATCTCCCCCTCGTGGAACACCCCGAGGGCGTTGAGCTTCCTCAGGGCCATGACGGTGGTGTCCATGAGGGGAACCGGTTTATAGTCTGTTTCCTTGCGGTATTTTTGGCAAATGGCCTCGATATCGGTCTTGGCGCCGAACCTTGCCCCAAGGTCCGCCTTTTCGAACAGGGGGGCAAGGCCCGTGTCGGCCGGTGCGGGCAGTGCTTCGTGGCGGGTGATGTTCTTGTTGAACAGCTCCATCCACTTGCCGTTCAACTCCCGGTTTTCGCTCTTCTCCCACTTGATATAGACCAAGGGAGAGAGGGCCGACAGTTCCTTCAGGTCCATCCCCGCAAAGCGCGGTTTCAACTCCCCATGGCGCTCCACGGTAAGGGCGGTTTCGTAGATTGCCGCGAGCAATTTCCCGTCGTTTTCAGAGGCGGCTTTTTCAAATAGTTCGGCCAGTTCTTCGGTGTCCAGGGAGCCGAGGCGGCTCAGGAGCCGCTTGTGCATAAAGTCATCCATGGGAGCGGCTTTGGCCTTTTCCAGGATTTGATCGAAACTCAGCTCCTCTTTTGGAACGCACCCGAAAAAACCGGTTGCCGATTCCGTGTTCATCAGTTTCAGCTCATATTCAAGCCCTCCGGGGGAGGGATCGGTATTGGAATTCATTTGTTATCCTCGCATGGGTCTTGCCTGCCGTTGTCAAATGGGGTTTGACGGCCCGGCGGGCCTGTCGTCACTCCCCGATCCGGCCGAAGGAGCGCAGCTCCCGGCCCGTCGTCCATCACAACGTTACAGGTATATGAATGTCATGTTCCAGTCAACCCGCAAGGAGTCGTGAATTCATGGATGTGGGGGAATGGCCGATGTTGCGGCAGGGAATGGTTGGGAAAGGGGCGCGGGAATCATGGTCCCACGCCCCTTGGAGGTTTGAATCAGGGGATCTCGATCAGTTCGATATTGGAAAGACCGCCCGTGTCGTTGCCGGCGTTATAGGGTTGAAGCGCGATATAGTAGGCAAACCCGCTCCAGAGTTCCAGTTCGAATTGGTTGATCTTCCCCGCGTCAATGGATTTGACAAAGCTGATGTCCGGGGGAGCATAGAACAGGGTATAGCCCTCGGCGCCCCCGACGGATTCCCAGGATACCGTAACCTTCGTCCCGTCTTTTTCAACCGTGAGAAGGGGGGAGCGGATGCCGTTGGGTACCGCCGCGAAATTCTCGGCCGATGCTTCGAACAGGGTTTCGATGGTGTTGCTGTTTATGCCGTTGGCGTGGACCCTGAACCCGAGTTCGTGGATGCCCCTCCTGGAAGGGGTCCAGTAGGTGACCGTGTAGATGCTCTGGAGATAGTTGCCGATGGTGTCGAAGGTGCTCATGAGCGCATCCGCGTCCTCGGCAATGACCACCTCGCCGTTGGTGGAGACGGCATCCAGGTCCGGCCGGGAGACGTCGCCCAGTCCCACCGAATATACGGTGATCTCCTTTTTATTGATCTCCGAGGTGAGCTCCGAAAGGGACTTGAGGCTGTGGTTGTCCTGTCCGTCGGAAAAGAGCACGATGATCCGTTTTTCCACCTCGGTGGTGGTATCCTCGATGGCCCTTGAAACGGCGTCGTACATGGAGGTGAAGCGATCCATCTCGTCAAAGGCGAGATCGTCCACTGCATTGATCTCCGTGACCCTGTTGGCAAAGCGATAATACCGGAACTCCGCCCTTGCCCCGAGCTTTTCCACCAGGGCGTCGGCGGCCTCCTTGAGCTTTTCGTCCGCGCCGTTCACGGTGAGGCTGTAACTGGCATCCAGTACAAGGGAAACCTTGAGGATGGTCTCCTCGGTCACATCCGAGAAACTCTCCACGTCCGCCGGGATACCGTTCTGCTCGAAGGCGAAATTTTCGATGGAGAGCCCGTTCACGGGAAGGCCGTTCTGGTCCTTGACCTGGAAAACAAGGGTTCCGAAGCCGGCATCGTAGGCCGAATCGAAATCAAAGGTGAAGCCCTCGCCGAACTCGTCGATCACTAGATTGGTGACGTTGGTAAATGGGTCCACGGTAACGACGACATCCACGTTGGTCCCCTCCGCGTCGCTCACGGTCATGACGGTGCTTCCCATGGAAAAGAGGGAGGCGGCGGTAACCGTGACGGTGGTGCCGGATACGCCGGCAGTTGCAACGGCGGGATCATCCGTTTCAACGGTATAAGGAGGCAGGCCGCTGAGGATGGTAACACTCCCGGTTTCGCCCTCGGCAAGGGTGAGGCCGGCGGGGCTCACGGCAAGGGGGATATGGGCGGTCACGAGAACCTCGGTCCTGTTTCCGTCGGTGTCGGCGATGGTGATCACGGCTTCACCCTGACCGTTTCCGGTTACCAGGGCAGTTTCGTCGTCCATGTAAACCGAGGCGATTTCAGGGGCGGACGAGAGGGCCGTGTATGGTGCGGTGCCTCCCGTAACGGTGATTGCCGAGGATTCGCCCGGTCCCAGCTTGAGTGCGGAAGGATCGGCGGAAAGACCCTCGGAAATGGTGACCGATGTGCTGGAGATGCTTGAGAGCCCGGAGTTGTTGGTGACCTTGAGGGTCACGGTGAAGGTGCCGGCTAAGGCCCATGCATGTTCCGTCACGGGGGTTTCGAGGATTTCGTCGAAAGTGCCGTCCGATTCCCAGTCCCAGGCGTAGGCGGTGATCCGGCCGTCGGGATCAAATGAGGCGCCGGCGTCCAGGGTGATGATGGAATCGACGGCCCCGCTGTACGGCCCTCCCGCATTGGCCGAAGGGGGCTTCAAGGTATAAAGGGCATTGGCCACGTTGAGGCGGCCTCCCGTTACCGTGGTGTTTTGAAGCACGGCAACCGGATCCACGCTGGAGAGGATCAGCGCCTTTACCTGGGTTGCATCGTAGCTCGGAGTGCCGGCCCAGATCAGGGCCGCCGCCCCCGCCACATGGGGCGTTGCCATGGAGGTGCCGCTGTAGAATCCGTAGGCGTTTCCGGGCAGGGTGGAGAGGATGTTGCTCCCCGGAGCACCCAGATCAACGGATTTTTTCCCGTAGGATGAAAAGGAGGAGAGCCCGTCCCTGTTGTTCACGGACGCAACGGAGATAATATTGTCCAGTTCGTAGGACGCGGGGTAGGAGGGGGCCGCGTCGTTGTTGGTGCTGCTGTTTCCGGCGGCGGCCATGAAGAGCATCCCGGCCTTGCCTGCGGCATCGATGGCCTCGTACAGGGCCCTGCTGTACCCTCCGCCGCCCCAGCTGTTGTTGGTGAGCCGGATGTTGACCCCGTGGTTGTTTTTCATCATCAGGACATAGTCGAGGCATTCGATGGCATCGGAGGTGTACCCGCCCCCCGAGGCGTCCAGGAACTTGAGGGCCATCATCTTCACGTTCCAGTTGACCCCGGTGACCCCGACGCCGTTGTCCCCAACGGCGCCGATGGTACCGGCCACGTGGGTGCCGTGGCCTTCGTCGTCCATGGGATCGCCGCTGCCGGTGATGGCGTTGATGCCGTGAATATCATCCACGTAACCGTTGTTGTCGTCGTCGATACCGTTGCCCGGAATCTCACCGGGGTTTGTCCAGATGTTGGCGGCCAGGTCCTCGTGGGTATAGTCCACGCCCGTATCGGTAACCCCGACAACCATCTCGGAACTGCCGGTGGTGATCCCCCAGGCCCGGGGCGCCCCGATATCGGCGCCGCTTATTCCCCCGCTTTGCCCCGTGTTCTCAAGTCCCCAGAGGAGGCCGAAGCTGGGGTCGCCCGGGGTGTTGTAAAGGTGCAGGACAAAATCGGGTTCGGCATAGTCCACGGAATCCATTGCATTGAGTTCCGCGACGATCTCCCCCACGCTCCGCTCATCCTGTCCCACGTCGAGTATGGAAAGATCGATGTAGCTGAAACTCTTGAGGGCGCTTTTGCCGGCAACACGGCTCAGAACCTGTCTTGCCCGGCTCCTTGAGACGCCGCTCTTCATCTTGACGATGATGCGGTCCGCCGAGAAGCTCTCCGAAGTCACGGGGGGCGGTGAAACATCGACGCCCCATACAGGGGCCTCGGCCCATGCGGCGGTCGAGAGCATCGGGAGACAGAGGGCAAGCACGATCAGTAAAAAATGGTTGAATTGGGGTGCTCTTATGTGTGCCGGCATATGCGTTCCTCTTATTGAAAAAGGGTTCGTTATAATTTTTCTTTTTTAATGCAATCCATATGCCGTTAGTCTTGATTGTTTTAAGGTGCTGTAATTGCGATGAAATATTGGATATGGCGAAAAAGATGCGTGTCGGATATTGAAATAAGTGCAACTAAAGTTGCGGGTAATGGGGTGTGGTGTGATTCAATTGTCTGTTTTTAAATAAGAAATGTAAAATTGTGATGGAGGTATGATGCAACTTAAGTTGCGCAACCGTTATTGGCTGTTTCCGTGCCGAGGGGCCACGATGCAGGTGGCTGGAATCATATTGCCCATAACATTTTGATCATCCGTTACGGGGCGGGCTTGCTTGAAACGTCCGTAACCCGGGCCTCAACACACTGACGTGCTTTTATGGGACAGCCCTTTCCAGGTCCACAACCGACAGCCGGTTGAAGCGGGGCCATGTTTCAATTTAAGGGGGGCGATAGGCGGAACCGTTCAGTTTGAAAGGAAAACCAAGTATGATGCATTCTTAAAAAAGCAGTTTCAGACCATGAACGGCCTTATATCCGAAAAGGAACTCGGTTTTTCCCGTGATCGGATCGACACCGCCTTGGAGGCTGATCATAAAAATCAGTGTGCGAATTCAAGAGTTCCCTGTGAGTCCTATCCTGATTTTCGGACTCCAATATGGGGTATGGGCATGGCATGTCGAATAGATCAGGTTGTGGCTGGAACTCCGCCCGCCGACTTTTTACGGGGCCGTATAAGATTGATAAACTCGTAAAAAGTCTGAAGCGTATTTTTCAACCACAACACATGGTGGCCCCGCCGAGTGGAGACACCCCCCATGCTGTGTGTGTCTTTTCGAGGCATGACTTTTTACAGGATCATCCAGATTGATGCCATCGGAAAAAATGAATTGCGCAATTGAAGGAACTCAAACCTTGCGGCTGTTGTCGATATTGACTGTGTTCCCCTTATCCTGTATTTAGGAATCAGTAAAAACGTATTCTGAAAACGGCTTTCAAGTGGTACTTTCAGATTCCGTGGTCGTTCCACGGAAACTGTTATGAGTAATAAGTGAAATCTTCCCGATTGTTGATTGCCGCCCCATGGTATCCCGGATTTGGCGAGCCCGGTGAGCGGGGAATCCCGATTCGCCGCTTCAATCCGAGACGATTCCCGAAGGTCGGCTGTAACAAACGTTGCGAGCAATTGACGAGACATTTGGTATAGAACTAATAACGTATCAACCCTTTTACATATTGAGATTATCAATTTGACCTCCATGCCATCCATGCTTCCGAATAGATCGGGCCGTTTGTTCAATCGTTATCCCCTGTATGATATTTTGTTTTTCCTTGTCTTTGTGGGGGCGGGGTTATTCCTGCTCAAGCGGGGCGCGTCCAGGCTCGAGTATTACTGGCAGTGGTACCAGGTGCCCCGGTATATCTATGAGATCAAGGAGGGCCGGTTGATTTTCGGCCCCCTGCTCCAGGGGCTTGGGGTGACGGTTCGGATTACGCTGGTGAGCCTTGTGCTTTCGTTTATTATCGGGCTGATCACGGCCCTGTTGAGGGCGTCGGGGTCCTTCGTGGCAGCCGGCTGTGCAAGGATATACCTTGAAACCGTAAGGAATACCCCGCTTCTGGTGCAGCTCTTCTTTTTTTATTTTGCCCTCGGGCCCATACTGGGCATCGGCCGATTTGAAACTGCGGTGCTGGCGCTGAGCATCTTTGAAGGGGCATATGCCTCCGAGATCATCAGGGCCGGCATCCTCTCCATACCAAAGGGGCAGTATGAGGCGGCCCACAGCCTGGGGCTCGGGAAGTATGCCGTTTACCGGTGTGTTGTGCTGCCCCAGGCCATTCGGAACGTGCTGCCGCCCCTGACGGGCCAGGCCGTTTCCCTTGTTAAGGATTCGGCGCTGGTGAGCGTGATCGCGGTGTATGAGATGACCATGCAGGCCAACGCCGTGATCGCCGAAACATTTCTAACTTTTGAAATCTATTTTACCATTGCGGGAATATACCTGCTGATGAACCTGATCGTCTCCATCGCGGGCAGATTTCTGGAGTCCAGGTACAAGGGGTATGCCTAAGGTTTATCGTTCACATTCACATAACTTGATTGGAGGAATTATGTTTAGGAAATTTACGGTGTTCACGCTTCTTACGATTGCATGTTTCTTACTTGCGGGAGCGGTTTCGGCGGGTGAACTTCAGAAGAAGCTGACAAGGGAGAGCACCATCGAGAAGATACTCAGATCGGGAACCATGCGGGTGGGCATCTCCACCTTCGTTCCCTGGGCCATGCAGGACAAGCAGGGCAACTGGGTGGGATTCGAAATCGATGTGGCCAAAAAACTCGCGGCGGATCTCGGGGTGGAGGCGGAGTTCATTCCCACCAAGTGGCAGGGACTCATCCCGGCATTGATGACCGGAAAGTTCGATGTGATCATCGCCGGGATGGGCAGCACCACGAAAAGAAGCCTGAAAATCAACTTTACCGTACCCTATGATTATTCCAGCCAGACCATCTGCGCGAGTAAAAAGAACGCCGAAGGGTTCACGGGAATCGAGGATTTCAACAAACCCGAGGTTACCATGCTGGCCAGGCTCGGCACCACTTCGGTGGAGATCATTAAGAAGCGGCTGCCTAAGGCCAAGATGGTGCTTTTTGACGACGAAGGGTCGATGATCCAGGAGCTGCTCAACGGAAAGGCCCACGGTTTCGTCACCTCGTCGCCCCTTCCCGCCCACACCGCAGCTAAGCACGGCGAAACCGTGTTTGCCCTGAACGAGCCGCTCACGGCGGACCCCATCGCATTTGGCGTGAAAAAGGGAGATTTCGATACCCTGGCCACCTTCAACACATGGATCCGGAACGTGGAAAGCGCGGGCTGGCTCGAGGAGAAGAGGACTTACTGGTGGAAAACAACGGACTGGGAAAGCCTGATCAAATAGGCGTTTCCAAACGACGGTTGACCATCATATCTTTGCAACGGATGGGCAAGTTGCCGGCGGAAGACGATTCCGGCGGCCTTGCCTGTTCGTTTTGCAAAGCCGCCCTGCGGGGATTACCGGAACATGACACCCAGCCCCTTGCCGTCGGACCTTGTCACAACCCCGTCGGAGATCCAGGTGATGCCTTCGGATTTGTAGAAAAGCGTCAGTTCGGTCCCGGGATGGAACGGATCTGATGCGTCGATGAGCATGCCGCCCGTGGAAAGGTTTTTTACATTACGTCGATAAGATCCCTCGGGACCGAAAAAATTGACGTGGGACCTGCATTCTTTTCTCTCGTACATTCTTTTTTCCATGGCAACTCTCCTTTTTGTTATATTTAGAAACTAACCATTATCCCCATCATGGAAAATCATGCGGCTTTTCAGGCCTTGAACCCCCGGGGAAGCCGGTTTGTTCAAGGGGGGATGTTCCACGGAAAACGACGGAGTTTCTTTTAAATAGAGAACTGTTCGAGGGCCGGAGGGCCTCCTCTTGGGACAGAGAACCGCTCAAGTCCCACCGAGGCTTCTTTTCGAATAAAGGAGTGCTCGGGGCCCGGTACCGCTTCGGCGGAAGCGTCATGAGATGTCGGTTCAATTGGCTGAAGTCGTTGTCATGTGGAGGATAATGGTTGATGCCTTGAACCACTTCCGGTATTTAATCGTTCGTAACGGGGGATGCACGGGGTAGGAATACCCATTGTCGAACCGGACAGGATTGTGGCCGGAGTGGAATGAACCTTCGGATTCACGGAGTAACTTTGGAGTGGGGCCCGCCCGGGCCGGCGAAAGCAGCCCGACTCCTGAACTTTATGCATATCTTTCGGGCGCGTTGTCCCTGAAAGCCTGTGCGGGGCCGGGCCATGAAAGGGTGTGCGGTAACAAATCGGTATGAAGCGTGAAATCAAAATCAAGCCCCTGGATGCAGTGCTCTGCTTACTGCTGTTTTTCGTTGCAGCCTTTATGCTGTACCGTATCAACGTGGTGCTGAACTATAAATGGGCCTGGGAAAGGATTCCCGGCTACCTTTTTTTTGTGGATGATACCGGAAGCCTGAGGCCCAATATACTGATCAAGGGGCTTTTCAACACCATACGGCTCAGCTTCTGGGGCATCCTCCTCTCTTCCGTGATCGGGATCGCCGCGGGACTCTGTGCAACGAGCAGGAGTCTTTTTCTCAGGCTTGTGAGCCGTTTTTACGTGGACACCATAAGGAACCTTCCCCCCCTGGTGATCATCTTCATCTTTTACTATTTTATCGGCGATCAGATCCTTCCGGGACCGGAGATCGGCCGTTTCGTCAAGGGGTTGCCCGAAGGTATCCAAAAGCTGATCGAGATCCTCGTGGCAAAACCTTCCGGGGTTGCCTCGTTTATCTCGGCCGTACTGGCCCTTTCCCTTTTCGAAGGCGCCTATATGGCGGAGATCGTCAGGGCCGGGATCGAAGCGGTGAACCGGGGGCAGTGGGAGGCGGCGGACGCCCTGGGGTTTTCCAGGTGGCAGAGCATGCGCCATGTGATCCTTCCCCAGGGATTGATACAGATCCTGCCCCCCCTTGCCGGCATGTTTATCTCCCTGATCAAGGACTCTTCCATCGTTTCGGTCATCTCGGTCCAGGAGCTGACCTTCGGGGGAACCGAGCTGATGTCGAGCACCTACCTTACATTCGAGATCTGGATCACCATTGCCCTGCTCTACCTGATGCTGACCCTTCCCTGTTCGTATGTGGTGACGCGCTTTGAAACGTACTTGACGAAAAAACGCGGCGGCAAAAGGAGTACACCATCCCGTTAACCGGAGTTGCCGAAACCCGGGGGGCGCTCCGTTTCGACCGGAGATGAACAGGGGGTACGTTTAAAGGGCGTTTTCCGTTCTTTTCCCATGAAATTGTTTTGCGGGTATTCGCCGGGACGGGTCGTTTACGCCAAAGGTGTGAAGCGCTCTGGTTTTGCAGCGGGATAAGCTGTTTGCGGTATGTCGGTTTCATACGGCGAGTTAAGGGAGCGCCCACAGTCTCAAACCATACGTGGAGTGCTTAACGGTATATGTTGTTGCAGGGATAAGCGGGGTGGCGGGGTACCCGATAAGCTGACTGGTGCACCGGAGGGCGGGCGCCGGGTTAGAGGGCGCTCGAATCGTCCGGGCGGCAAAGTTGGATAGTTAAATCAGGGAGTATAGGGGGATCGTGAGAAAATACACTTTGTATCAGGTAGATGCGTTTACAGGGGAAATCTTCAAAGGCAATCCGGCCGGGGTCGTTCCCCGGGCGGACGGATTGACCGAAGGGGAGATGCAGCTTATCGCGAGGGAGCTGGGCAATTCCGAGACGGCCTTTATACTGCCGGCCCAGGGGCCGGATCACGACGTCTGGGTGCGTTTTTTCACACCGTCCAACGAAGTTCCCATTTGCGGTCATGCCACCATTTCCGCCCATCTCGTGAGGGCCCTGGAGGAAGACCTTGCCGGCTGCACCGTGACCCAGAAAACGGGCGCCGGGATTCTTCCGGTCGAGGTGGTCCGGGAAAATGATTCTCGCAAAATCGTCATGACCCAGGGGGAGGTGGTGTTTTCCCCGGTTCTTGGAGAGGAGCAACAGGAGCGGATCGTGAAGGCCCTGGGGCTCTCTTCGGAGGACCTGGACACCCGGTGTCCCATACGGATTGTTTCCACGGGCCACTCAAAGGTGATGATCGGCATTGGAAGCCGGAAGCGATTGAATTCGCTGCGCCCCGACAACGACGCCCTGATCCGTATCAGCGATACAATCGGGTGCACGGGGTACTACGTGTTCACCCTTGACTCGGGAGCAAACGCTCCGGATGAAGCCCAAATTCTAACCCACGGCAGGATGTTTGCCCCGGCCATCGGAATCGCCGAGGATCCGGTGACGGGAAATGCGAGCGGTCCATTGGGGGCATACCTCGTTCACCATCGCCTGGTCGAGGCGGAAGGGGACGGGTTTCGCTTCATGGCAAAGCAGGGGGAGGCCATGGGAAGACCCGGCGTCGTGGAGGTGGAGGTGGAAATCGTAGCCGGCCGGCCGGTGCGCACCAAGGTCGGCGGGAGCGGCGTGGTGGTGTTTAAAACGGAGATCGAGTTGCCTTGAGTCGAAGGGCGGACCGTTGGGAAATCGAGTGTTCCCGGTCCCTGATAAATGACTGTTGCGAGAACGGGTTCCCCTGTTTCGAGTCCGTGGACTTGTTGGCGTAAGCGTGCCGGCAGTCCGGTACGGCAGCGTCGCCGCACGGTTCCGAGGACCGTCATTCTTCGACCGGTATGCGATTCTTTTTCCGGATATGATCGGGCAGGGGCCTGAGTTCCCTGACGATGCGAAACCAGGAGAGAATCACCAGCAGGTACCAGGTGATGTCGATCTCCCACCAGTAGAAACCGGCCCGTGCCGTGATGGGATAATGGTGGTGGTTGTTGTGCCATCCCTCGCCAAGGGTGAAGAGGGTGGCGATGAAGTTGTTGCGGCTGGTATCCGGGGTGTTGTAGCGCCTTGTCCCGTACATATGGTCGAAGGAGTTGATGGAGAAGGTGGCGTGGCTGCACACCACGGTGGAGATGAAGAAGCCCCAGATCAACAGTTGGGGACCGTCGGTATTGAGTTCGGGCATGTGAATGCCGAGCAGGGCGCCCACGATGAAGATGATCACCGCCTCCACAATGGGTACGACCTGGGCGTACCTGTTGATAAACACCAGTTCCGGGAATTTGATCCAGTCTTTGACGTATTTTACCCTTGTCTCGTAGTTCTCGCGGGCCGAAATCCAGCCGATATGACTCCATAAAAATCCATGGATCCTGGGTGAGTGGGTATCGTGCTCCGTATCCGAATAAATATGGTGATGACGATGGATCGCCGCCCACCACAGGGGCCCACGCTGCACGGCGGAACATCCCCATATTGCAAATAAACACTGGAAAAAACGATGGGTTTTGAAGGACCTGTGGGAAAAATACCGGTGGTAAAAGGCGGTGATGGAGAACATGCGGACGAGGTAGAAAATCAGGGCAAAGAGGACCGCGAACCAGCTCCAGCCTACCCATATGACGGCCAGGCACGCGATGTGGAGAACCATAAAGGGGATGCTGCCGATCCAGTCGACCCCCCTCCTTGTATCGCCTTCGTTTACCCGGTAATCTCCCAGAAAGCTCCTGATGACGGAAGTGAGGATATTGGAAAATTTCATGGGACCGAATAACCTCCCTTGTTTTGGTTGCCGGTGATGGTGAATTGCATGAATTAAAAATAACCATGATCGTGAAAGTGGGCAAATGTTTTGAATTAAAGGTTTTTGCTGTTGTTGTGGGAGCTTGCCGGATTGGCGGATAAACCTTGGCGGGAGAGTTCGTTGGTGGAAATAAACAGGTATCGATTTTAGCGGAAATGATGTAAAATATCAGGAAGTGCGGATATATTCCTTGCAATAATAGTGTTGCGTTTCCCTTTTCAGCTGGGTGGTACATGATAATCGGCCGTGGGCAAAAAGGAAATAAATGATCTCTTCTCTCAGGGAAAAAATGGGTAGCCGGATTGCCGGGCGCCTGGTTGTTGCGACGATTCTGTTCAGTTCGATCATCACCCTTATCACCACGGGGATCCAGATCTACCTGGATTACCGACACGATATCGGCATCATTGAAAACTCCTTCGGCATCATCAAGCGAAGTCATCTGAAGAGCCTTGCCAACTCCGTGTGGAACTTCGACGAGGACCAGGTGGTGGTGAAGCTGGAGGAACTCCTGCAGCTGCCGGATATGGAGTTTATTGAAATTTCCGGCTCGAACCAGGGGGGATGGTCCAGGGGGCGGGTTGAATCGGGCCATACCGTTGAGGCCAAGTTTCCCCTGCTCTTCAACTATATCGACGAACCCATGCAGCTAGGGGAGATCCGCGTGGTGGCGAGCCTCGATTCGGTTTACAGCAGGCTGATCAGGAAGGCCGTCCTCATTCTTATCAGCAACACCTTCAAGACCTTTCTGGTGTCCGGATTCATCCTGCTCCTGTTCAACTACCTGGTGACCCGGCACCTGAACACCCTGGCGGCCCATGTCCGGGATATCCGCTTCGATGAGGGGGACAGGAGATGCCGCTTGAACCGGAAGAGGAGGGAGGGGGCGTCGCCGGATGAGCTGGAACAGGTGGTCTCGGCCATCAATACCATCCAGGGGAATCTCAGGCAGGCGTTCAAGGACCTGAGCGAGAGCGAAAAGCGCTTCAGGGACCTGTTCGAAAACAGTCCCGTATCCCTCTGGGTCGAGGATTTTTCCCGGGTGCGGCAATATGTCATGGGGCTCCGGGACGAGGTGACGGGGGAGTTTGGGGATTATCTCGAACAAAACCCCCATGTGGTGCAGAAAAGTGCCGAGCTGGTGGAGATCGTGGACCTCAACAAGGCCACCCTGAGCCTCCACGGGGCCGACAAAAAAGAGGAGCTCCTCGATAAACTCCCCACAACCTTCACACCGGCTTCGTACTGGGCATTCAGGAAGCAGGTGGCGGCCATATGGGAAGATCGGCGGCAGGTGGAAACGGACGCGGTGGTTCAGACCCTCACCGGGGTTCTTCGGCATGTGAACCTGCGGTGGCAGGTGGCGCCGGGGCACGAGGAGGACCTCTCCAAGGTCCTGGTCTCCATGATCGACATCAGCGAGCGCAAGCGGGCGGAGGAGGAGCTGGCGGGGATCAACGCCCACCTGGAGGAGCTGGTGGAGGAGAGGACCCTCGAGCTGGAGGAGAACATCGAGAAGGCAAGGGCCGCCAACAGGGCCAAGAGCGAGTTCCTGGCAAGGATGAGCCATGAGATCAGGACCCCCATGAATGCCATTATCGGGCTTACGAACCTGGTGATCAAGTCGGGGCTTTCCCCCCGCCAGCAGGGCCACCTCACCAAGGTCTGCGAGTCCTCCAACCACCTCCTCTCCGTGATCAACGAGCTCCTGGACTTCTCCAAGATCGAGGAGGGCAAGCTGCTCATAGAGGAGCGGCCGTTCATGCTCAGCGACCTCATCGGCAAGGCCGCCGGAATACTCGGGGACAGGTCCGCCCAGAAGCGGGTGGAGCTCTACTACATCATCGGAAAGGATGTGCCCCTCTCCCTGATCGGAGACCCCTTCCGGGTCAACCAGATCCTTATCAACCTCCTTGGAAACGCCATCAAGTTCACGGAAAAGGGGCAGGTGATCCTCAAGGTGGAGCTGGCGGAGGGCGCCCCTGCGGGCGAGAAGGTGAAGCTTCTCTTCTCGGTGAGGGATACGGGCATCGGCATCCCCGCCGACCATATCGAAAACCTCTTCCATCCCTTTACCCAGGCGGACGGTTCCGTGACCCGCAAATACGGCGGAACCGGCCTCGGGCTTGCGATCTGCCGGAGAATGGTGGACCTCATGGGGGGAAGGATCTGGGCCGAGAGCGAGGAGGGTGCGGGAAGCACCTTCAACTTTATCCTTCCCTTCGGGTACGGGGGCAACGGGGAGGGGTATGCCCTGACCTCCCCCGGGGACATGACGGGGCTGAAGGTCCTGGTGGTGGACGACAACGAGGCCGCGCGCCTGATCTTCACGGAGATGCTGGGGGCGTTCGGCAGCTTCCGGGTCAAGGCCGTGGGATCGGGGCGGGATGCCCTTGCCGAGCTCACGGGCGCCCTTGGGGACAAGCCCTACGACCTGGTTCTCCTGGACTGGAAGATGCCGGACATGGACGGCTTCGAGGTGGCCAGGAGGATCGAAACGGACCCGGTTCTCGGGGAGGAGACCGTTTCCCCAAGGGTCATCATGGTGACCATGTACGGCAGGGAGGATGTTTTTCCGAAAATATCCGAAGGGGAGACCGGGATCGACGGTTTTCTCATCAAGCCGGTGAACTCCTCGGAGATGTTCAACGCCATCATGGAGGCCTTCGACAGGAGAGATGCCCTCATACCCGCAAGGCGCACGGAAACCGTCGAGGCGGACTCCAAGGCACTGGCCCGGATCTCCGGGGCAAGGGTTCTCCTGGTGGAGGACAACCTCATCAACCAGAACGTGGCGGTGGCCGTGCTGGAGGGGGCGGGGCTCGTCACGGAGGTGGCGTCCAACGGCATGGAGGCCGTTGAGATGCTGGGGGCTTCCAGAACGCCCTCCTACGATGTGGTGCTCATGGATATCGAGATGCCGGAGATGGACGGTTATGAGGCAACCCGGAAGATACGGGAGAACCTAGCCATGAAGGGACTGCCCGTGATCGCCATGACCGCCCATGCCATGAAGGGAGACAGGGAGAAGTGCATCGCAGCCGGCATGAACGATTACCTGTCCAAGCCCATCGATGAGAAGGAGCTCTACACCGCCCTTTGCAGGTGGATAGGCCGGGATAAAGCCGTTACGCGGGAAGCTGCGGAACCGGAAAAATCGGTGGCCGCGCCTTCCCCGGGAATCCTGCCGGAGCGGTTGCCCGGAATCGACCTGGATTCCGTGCTCAAAAGGGTCAGGGGAGACGAGGGGCTGCTCAGGTCCATGCTCATCCATTTCAGGGATTCCTATGAAGATGCCGGGGAGCGGATCAGGGAGGCCCTGGAGGCGGGTAAACGCTCCGAAGCCAAGCTTCTGGTTCACAGCATAAAGGGTGTTTCCGGAAATCTGAGCGCCGGAGAGCTTCATGGGGCCACCAGGGCCCTGGACCTGGCCCTGAAGCAGGAGGGGATGAACGGGGTGGCGGAGCTCCTTTCGGTTTTTGATGAGAAGCTTTCGGTGGTGACGGCTTCCCTGAAGACCCTTTCATCCGAAGATCGCAAACCGGCCGTGGAGATGGAGATGCCCGGGGATCGCCCGGCGAACGGGGCGGTGGAAGCGGACGGGGAATCTTCGGAGCACCCCCTTTTACGGATGCATGCCCTTCTTTCCCGCAATCGCTCCAGGGGGTGGCATTTTATCGATCCGCTCCTTTCGATCCTTCCGGACAGGGATTTCCCCGAGGAGAAGGCGTCCCTGGAAAGGGCCATGGCACAGCTCGATACGGAAAAAGCGCTTGTGATACTTTCCAGGCTTGCCGAACAACTGAACATACCCCTTGAAGGAGGCGAGTGATGGACGCAAAACCCAGGGTGCTCATCGTGGACGATGCGCCGGAAAACATCTGGCCCCTGATCCGGAACCTGGAGGACGCCTACGAGGTGCTCTACGCCACATCGGGGGAGAAGGCCCTGGGGCTGGTCTTCTCCGAAGAACGGCCGGACCTGATCCTCCTGGACATCATGATGCCGGGCATGGACGGTTACCAGGTGCTGGAAAGGCTCAGGGCAGATAAGGCCTCCCGGGACATTCCGGTGATCTTCCTCACCGGAAGAAAAGATGAGGCGGACGAGACAAAGGGCCTTGGAATGGGGGCATGGGATTACATCACCAAGCCCTTCAGCATGCCGGTGGTGAAGGCCAGGCTCAAGTCGGTGTTCAACCTCAAGCGGGAGATGGACAGGAGGCTCTTTCTCAAGGAGCAGATGGAGTCCCTGAACATACAGCTGGAAAAGCAGGTCCAGGACAAGATGAAGGAGCTCAAGGAGGCCCAGGAGACCCTTCGGGCCAGCGAGGAGCGGTACCGGGTGCTCTTCGACGGCGTGGACAGGATGCTGGATGCGCCCCGGACCATCCTTGTCGTTGACGACAACCCCGAGAACATCCATGTGCTCGCAAGGAACCTGGAGGAGGATTACGAGGTGCTCTACGCCACCTCCGGCGAAAAGGCCCTCTCCATCGCCTTCTCGGGGGAACCCCTGGACCTGATCCTCCTGGATATCATGATGCCCGGCCTGGACGGATACGAGGTCTGCGCAAGACTCAAGGCCGATGCCGCCACGTGGGATATCCCCGTGATCTTCATCACGGCCATGAGCCAGACCGAGGACGAGTCCAAGGGGCTGGAGCTCGGGGCGGTGGACTATATCTCCAAACCCTTCAGCATGCCCATCGTCCAGGCGCGGATCACCACGGCCCTGAACCTCAAGTCCGAGATGGACAAACGGCAGATGCTCACAAGGAAGCTCCAGAACCTGAACCGGGACCTGGAGAACCGGGTGACCGAAAAGGTGGCCGAACTCAAAAAGGCCCACGAGGACCTGAAGATCAGCGAGAGCAATTATCGCTCCATCTTCGAGAATGCGGTGGAGGGGATCTACCAGAGCACCCTTGACGGGCGCTTTGTCACGGCAAGCCCCTCCATGGCCGATATACTGGGCTACGATTCCCCGGAGGAGCTGATCGAATCGGTCACCGATATCGCCGGGCAATGCTATGCGTCCTCCGAGCAGCGCGGGACGTTGATCCGCATGCTCGGCAAAGACGGCGTGGTCAAGCGATACGAGACCCGCATGATAAGAAAGGACGGTACCTTTATCTGGGGCTCCAACTCCTGCCGCCTGGTAAGGGACGACCAGGGACGGGAGCCCTATATCGAGGGATTCTTCATGGATATCAGCCGCCAGAAGCAGGCGGAGGAGGCCCTGCTCAAGAACGAGATCCACCTCAGGCAGGCCCAGAAGATGGAGGCCATCGGCACCCTCGCGAGCGGTATCGCCCACGATTTCAACAATATCCTCTCTCCCATCATGGGGTACACGGAGATGTGCATCGGCGAAATGGAGGAGGGGAGCACCGAGGCGCGGTATCTGGGGGAGGTGATGAAGGCCGCGAAAAGGGCCAGGAGCCTGGTGGACCAGATTCTCTCCTTCAGCCGCCAGACGGAAAAGGATCGAAAGCCCATTGTCGTGCGCCCCGTTGTCAAGGAGGTGGCCAAGCTCCTCCTCTCCGCCTTTCCCACCTCCATCGAGATCCGCCGGGATATCCGGTCCGAGAGCATGATCTCCGCCGACCCGGTGGAGATCCACCAGGTGGTGATGAACCTCTGCACCAACTCCCTCCACGCCATGGTGGGAAAGGGCGGCATTTTGACCATCGCCCTTACCGATCTTGCGGTGAGGGAGGGGGACGATATGCATGCCCGGGGGCTTGCCCCCGGCGAGTATGTTCGTCTCACCGTGGGGGATACGGGGTACGGCATGAACCGGGAAATCAGGGAGAAGATCTTCGAGCCCTATTTCACCACCAAGCCCAAGGGGGAAGGGACCGGCCTCGGGCTCGCCACCGTTCAGGGCATCGTGGCCGATCTCGGGGGTGATATCTTCGTGGACAGCAAGCCTGCGGCGGGGAGTACCTTCACGGTCTGTTTCCCTGCGGTGAAAAGCGGGAGCGGCACGGCCGAGGCGACGGCGCCGTCGACCATGGCCGGGCCGGGCCGGGAACATGTGCTTCTTGCGGACGACGAGACACAGATCTGCGAGATGATGGGGGCCATGCTCCAGAGCCTCGGTTATCGCACCACGACCCACGGTTCCGCCGTGGATGCCCTCGCGGCGTTCAAGGCCGACCCGGATTCCTTCGACATCATCCTCACGGACATGACCATGCCGAGGATGAGCGGCCTGGAGTTCGCAAGGGAGGCCCTTTCCCTGCGGCCGGAGATACCGATCATCATCCTCACCGGCTTCAGCGAGGCCGTGGACGAGAAAGACGCCCTGGAGCTGGGGGTGCGGCAGCTGATCATGAAGCCCGTGGGGCGGAGCGATCTCTCCAGGGCCGTGAAAAAGGCCCTCGGACAATAACCCCTGTCTTTGATGTCCGGATATTCACGATTCGAATCGTCTGCGGTCATTACCTGGTTTTTTTCCGCGCGATACCCGCGAGCCCCACCAGGCCGATCCCCATGAGAACCATGCTTGCGGGCTCGGGCACGGGAGCCGCCTCGGTATTGTGGGCGAACCTGAAATCGTTGAGCTGTGTGCCGCCGTTCACGGCGTCGACAAAAGATTTCGCGATAACCTGACCGTCGACCATTCCGCTTCTGGCGATAATGTCCGCATTCGGTGCCAGAATTGAACCGTATATCGATGTCTCGATGCTCAAGGTGTCGGCCTCCCAGAAGTTGAACAGTACATGGTTCTGGTTGGACAGCCAACTGTAGTTTTCGTCCTTCATCATGAAGTCCATGGAGGTGATATTGACGTTCTTTCCCGAGACATTTATAATCACTTCCTGATTCCCGGCGATATCTTTTGACAGCAATCCCCAGGCCCCGGACAGTTGATCCGAGCTGATATTGAATATCTGCTGATCGGTCCCGCCGTCCCCCTGAAACATGAGCGCGCCCCCGCTCAATGACGCGGACACACCGTTATCCTTTAATGCCGTTGATGTCTCCGTGACCATGTCGCGGGTGGTCCGAAAATCCACCGGCAGGTCGGCCACACCCAGGTTGTCGTGGATGGTGCCGTTGACATTCAGAGGGTTGTCCGAGTTAAAGCCGCCCTCCGTTTTCACATCGCCGTGGATATTGCCTCCGGTCTGATCGGCGGTGCCGGCCACAAGGGCAAGGCCGCCGTTTGTATTGCCGGTGTTTACCGAGTATCCGTCCAACACGGCATTGCCCTGCACGGCCAGGGCGCCCTGGCTGTCGCTGTTGGACGAGTTGAAATTATCGAAGAAAAACCCGTTGTAGGAGGCCGCATCCCCGAGAACGACCGGAACGGCGGAAGCCTGGGCGGGAAGAACCAAAAACAGTAAGAGGATATAATAGTATGATTTCATAAGATGCATTTTTTACTCCTTTTTTTTAGAAGAGAAATCGATATGGTTGTTGGAATCGTTTAAATGGGTTGTTGCAGTCCCGGCCGCTGAAGCTGCCGACAGCCTTAACATTACTAAAAAACTTGCTGATAATCAGGTCTCTCATAAATCCCCTTCCTTTTCATTTGGAAGGTTGCGGGGGGGGCCGTGGAAAGCTTCCGTTTTCCGCCTCTTTATGTTCCGTTAATAATGCGATGAACCGGGTGTAAAACTCAGCATGGCGATATGACGCATCCTCAAGTTGAGGTAAAGCAGGGCAACACCACGAACGCCGGGGTTGCCTGATTGGATGCAATTCGTATCCGGAAAAGTGCAACTCCGACAGTGCACTTTTACCACATGAATGTAACACCTATGTAACAAGTTAAAAAAAATGAGAATTATGGTATGCAGTTAAAGGTAATGTGGGGGATTGTTGAGTTTATATCTCCGATTTCGGTTGGTTATGTTCGTGGGGGGCTTGTCCGGTGAAGTATTTGCTTCAGCTTGTCAAACTGTTTGCGGATTTTGTTCAAGTCCCCGTCGGCGGCGCTCTGCTCAATGGTAACGAGTATTTCGTATACCTTGTCGTAACCCAGCATACCGGAAGAGCTTTTATGTTTATGGGCTGTTTTGGCGATCTCTTCAAAGGAGCCTGCCGACAGAAGAGACGACAGCGTATTTTCCATCACGTTCATTTCATCCTGAAACATTTGTTCAAGCGTCGCCCGCCTTGACGTCGACGGTTCCGTGTTCACTTGGTTGCCGGTATCCCCGCCTTTGCCGTGACCCGTGGTGGAAGCGCGGATCGGTTTCATGGTGTTTTTTTTGAATCGGTATCCGGTGCCGCGCACGGTTTCGATATAATCGCGGGCATCTTGAAGTTTGGTACGGATGCGTGAAATACTCATGTCGACCGCCCTGTCGGTAAAGGTGCCGGCCGTGTCTCCCTTGGTAATCGAGGTGATTTGTTCCCGGGTATAAATCATACCGGGGCGGGAAGCAAGGATATATAGGATATCGAACTCCGTTCTTGATAAGGCTATGATTTTTGAGCGGTATTCCACTTGATGCGCGGCCGGGTCAATGACGAGTTCATCTATTTTCAACGAGGTGTGTTTAATGAATGTGCTTTTAACGAATGTGTTTTTCCGCCTGAGCAGTGCCGCAACCCTGGCGGCGAGCATTTCCTCTTTGTAGGGCTTGGTGATGTAATCGTCCGCATAATCCTCAAGGCCCGCGATAACATCCTTATCGTCGTCCCGCGAGGACAGCACCAGAATCATGATATTTTCCGTGCGTTGGTTCCTCTTCAGAGTCTTGGCGATCTCGGCTCCGTCCATATCCGGAAGGCCAAGGTCGAGAAGGATTAAATCTGGTATAAATTCAATGGCGTACAGAATACCAGATTTGCCGTTCTCGATCTTTACAACCCGGTGGCCTTTATCTTCCAGAACGGCCGCAGCAATTTCCCTTGCGATCGGTTCATCTTCTATGATCAGTATTGAATGTCGGTCTTTCATACTCTTTCAAACCCATTGGCAACATCTCTCTCCAAGGCGGCGCCCGCTTAAAAAAACATTGCTACATACATCAAAGGCAAATTTGTTTCAAGGGTTTTACAATGCCGTAATCCACCGCCTAATTTGAACAGACTGCTCCCAGTCGCACATTTCCGTAACCTGAAACCGCAAGCGCGATACTCGAGATCAGCATGATGCTTGCCGTCTGCATGACAAACCATCTGCGGCTTCCGCAGGGAATTCGGAAAACAGATCCTCCTCGGCGAAAAAGGGCATCCGGGACAACAGCGGATTTTGTATGGGAAGGGCTATCGAACAAACGGCGGGACTTTTCAAAAATCCACCATATTGTTCCCGGGGATGGAAATTTTATTTCTTGGTCCTCTTTCCGGCGAAACCGACAAGGCCCATGAGCCCTACCACCAGGAGTACCGCAGTTGCAGGTTCGGGAACAGGCGATGGGGGCGTTTCGAAGGCAATACCTTGCAAATTAAAGCAATAGCCCGAATTCTCCGCAAATCCGATAGCAAAAGACCTGCCGGTAAAATCCCCCTGGAAGATGTACTTGTTGTCCCCCGTGGTTTTGTTATCTTTAAACACCTCTTTTGTTAAGTCATCGAACCAAAATGCAAAAGGGTCGCTGGAGCCGTGTATGAAAAAGGCCTCCTTGAGCGTTACATCTGTATTGAAGGTGAGTACGATTCTTTCATTTAACTTACTACCGTCTATTTTTTATTATCATTATTATAGGAATCGATTCCCAGTCCATCATCATCCCATTGGTCGAAGTCTGTCCTGATCCAGTCGGTTGTCCCGTCTACCCGATGCTCCGCCGTGATCGTCAACTCACCGGACAGTCCATATTCTTTAGAAGACAAATCGGTATGGTTGCCGGAATCGTCGAAATAGATTGTTGTCGCCCCAGCCACTGAAGCCGTCGAGAGCATTAACATTACTAAAAAGCCTGCCGATAACAACTTTCTCATAACGGTCCTTTCCTTGGTATTACAGGGTTGTTGGATTGCCTCCGTGGAGAGTTTCCATATTCCGCCTCTTTGTGTTCCGCCAATAATGCGATGAATCCTGTGTAAAGCCCGGCATGACGATCTTCCGCCTTCTCGGGTTGGGGCAGATCGGGTCAACACCATAACTGCCGGGGTTGCCTGATTGGATGTAACTTATGTCCCAAAAAGCGCACCCCGACAATGGAGTCGTACCACATGAATGTAACTGCCGTGTAACAAGTCAAAAGAAAAACCAAAAATCATGAAATACCGTTAAATGAAACATGGAGGAATAATACGCTTACATATGAGATTGGGGGGATGTATGCGAAACGCATATTTGAGCAAGTATTTGTTTCAGTCCGTCAAACTGTTTGCGGATTTTACCCAGCTCCCCGCCGGCGGCGCTCTGTTCAAGCTCTGGGCATTTCGTACACCCATGGTTGGGCGCCAGGTTCGCTTATTTATTTGCCGGTTTAATAATATGAAAAAGGATGACTGTTGCTGTTTCTAACTGTTTGTAATGATAGGGAGAGTTTTTTCCCGTGGTGCATGGAAAGGATTTTCCGGCAAGTCACGGGAACAACCCTTCTTGACGACCGGTCGGTAGTGAAATATGTAATAGGCATTTTTTGACCGTTTATTGTCTGCTGTAATCGTGGCGCGGGCTCGTTTGTCAGGTGGAGCAATGGGAGGATTTAGCCGGCGGTCTCGTTGGGAGCCGGGGATTCGGCCGTTGCCTGTCGGAGCCCTGCATACGGCGGGCAAAGCGGGCAATTGAACTTAAAAGGGGTATAAAATTCAATTTAAACAAGGTTAAGGAGTCGGTTATGATGAAAAGAGTTTTCAGTTCCGTGGTGATTTCCCTGTTTTTTCTGGCAGGTGTTGGGGTCGCTTCGGCCGAGACCCTCGAACTTCTCACATGGAAGGGCTATGCCCCCAAGGTGCTGGTGGACAAGTTCCAGAAGGAAACCGGCATCACCGTGAAGGCCACCTACACCAACAACGAGGAGATGATCGCAAAGCTCAGGGCCACTAGGGGCGCGGGCTTCGATCTGGCACAGCCCAGCCAGGACCGTATCTCCGCCGTCCAGGCAAAGTATAAGCTTTACCAGCCCATGGATTTTTCGAAAATTAAAGCGGAGCAGGTGATCCCCTCCATGCTGGAAGCCGTGAAAAAGAACACCCTGGTAAAGGGTAAATCCCATGCCGTGCCCTTCTGCTGGGGCACCTCGGGGCTCATCGTTAACAAGAAGAGCGCCCCCGGCGTGACCGATTACACCGACCTTCTCAATCCCAAATACAAGGGAAGGATCAGCTACCGCCTGAAACGTCCCACCCTTATCGGCATGGCCTTTGCCCTGGGGGACGATCCCTTTGCAAAATACGGGGATGCCGCCGCTTACAAGGCTCTGATGGACAAGGTGGGCAATGCCCTGATCGAGAACAAATCCCTGGTGAAAAACTACTGGTCCGGAGGGGACAGCCTGCTCCAGTCCATGCGTGCCGGAGAGGTCAATGTTGCCATGGCATGGGACAACGGCGGATGGAAGCTCCACAAGGAGAACGCCGATATCGATTTCCTGGCCCCGAAAAGCGGCGCCCTGGGCTGGATCGACACCTTCGCCATTCCCGCAAAGGCAAAGAACGTGGAAGGCGCCTACAAGTGGATCAACTTCATGCTGAGGCCTGAGAACGCGGCCGTTTTCACGAACCTTGAAAAGGCCCCCACGGCCTCGGACGGCGCCCTCAAGCTGACGGACGCGGCGGTTCGCGAAAACTTCGAGAGAACTTTCCCCCAAAAGGATATCGACAATATCAAGTGGTATCCCCCCGTTCCCGCGAAGCTCGAGTCCATCGAAGGAAAGATTCTGGATAAGGTAAAAGCTTCCAAGTAAGGTCCATCGAGGGAAAGATCCTCGACAAGGTGAAGGCGGCCAAGTTAGGCGGATATCCCGCCGGGTCTGGAGAGGATTCGCTTGGGAGCGGCCGGGATGGATGCGGGAACCTTGCTTCTGTTGATCATGGGGCCGGGATGATCGCTTAACCGGTCCCATGCTCATTTGCCTCAAGATCATAACGGGGCAACAGGGGGCGGAACGAACCGTGTTCTCCGGGGGGAACCGCAAGAGCGGAGCCGTGAATCGTTCGCCGGTTGGTGAGGTTTACTCCGGGATCTCACGTTCCATGCCGGGCCATGCACACCATGGCCCGGCCGTTTATGAAAAGCCGTATCCAGTAAGGCCGCATGCGGCATTGGCGGAGAAGGGAACACTGGGACTGGGGCGGGAAACAGGTTCCATGAAGCAGGCCCGATACCCGGACAGGCCGCCTGTAATAATTCAATCGGATCTCCCGCTTGCTCTCATCCCCCGGCCCTTCAAGGGGATGCCCAAGGGGAAGACGGAGAGAGGGGAAGACGGAGAGAGGGGAAGACGGAGAGAGGGGAAGGAGGCCCGGCGGTCATGAAATCCGCCCGGGCATTTTTTTACGGAGTCTTCCGAAATCGACCAACAGTATAATGGAACCCTATGCAGACAGATTTATCGTTAACGGATGTGGTTAAAAAATTCGAGGACTTCACGGCGGTGGACGAAGTCTCCTTTGATGTGGAAAGGGGGCGCTTCTTCTCCATCCTAGGCCCTTCGGGCTGCGGCAAGACAACCCTTCTCAGAATGATCGCGGGCTTTATCGAGCCCACCTCGGGAACCCTCCGGATCGGCGGAAGGGACATGGCCAGGGTCCCCCCCAACAAGCGACCGGTAAACCTCATTTTCCAGCACCTGGCCCTTTTTCCCATGATGAACGTGGGGGAAAACATCGCCTTCGGCCTCAGGCAGCGAGGGGAAAACAAGCGAACATGCGCCCGCAAGTCGGAGGAGATGCTGGAGCGCGTTGGTCTTGCCGGGTTCTCGGAAAAAAGGATCGAGCAGCTCTCCGGGGGGCAGAAGCAGCGGGTTGCCATCGCGAGAAGCCTGGTGCTGGAACCCACGGTGCTCCTCCTTGACGAGCCCCTGGGAGCCCTGGACCTGAAGCTCAGGGAGCAGATGAAGGTGGAGCTCAAGAAGCTCCAGTCCGAGGTGGGCACCACCTTTGTGTACATTACCCACGACCAATCCGAGGCCCTGGTCATGTCGGACTACGTGGCGGTGATGAACAACGGGCGCTTCGAACAGGTGGACACCCCGCAAAACCTCTACGCCGATCCGGCCACCCCCTTTGTTGCCCTTTTCGTGGGGGAGAACAACCGCTGGCCGGGCCGAATCGAGACCGCAGGCGGAAACAGCGCGGGGTTTCGCACCGCCTCGGGCACGCTTTTCCGGACCCGGGTGAGGGAGAACATGGAAGGAGGAGCCTCCGCCGAACTCTTTCTGAGGCCCGAGGCCATGGTGATCGAGCCTCCCGCCGAAGACGGGGAGCTCAACCGCTTTCCCGTCACCGTGAAGACGATCCTCTTTGACGGGGCCAACAGCAGGCTCCTGGTGGCTCCCGACGACACGGACACGGAGCTGACGGTGGCCCTTCCCCAGAACCGCAGGTTCGACCATATCCGCGCGGGGGATCGCCTGACCGTGGGCTGGCATATGGATTCGGGAATCTGCTTTCCGGGGGGGGAGGGGTGATGAACAGGTCCGGAGCCCGTTTTTTTCTATTCTTTTTTCTCACACCGGTGGTGCTGTGGCTCTTCCTTCTGATCCTCCTGCCCCACCTGGACCTTTTGATCATGTCCTTCAGGGCCGAGGACGACCTGGGGGAGATGGTCTGGACCCTCGCCAACTACAGGACCTTCTTCGGCGAGCCCATCTACTGGCTCACCTTTGCCAGGACCGCCCTCTACTCCATCCTGGTGACGGGAATCACCCTCGTGATCGCGCTGCCCGTCGCCTTTTACATCACCAAGGTGGTGGGGAAAAAATACTCGGGATTTCTCACCCTCCTCCTGCTCCTGCCCTTCTGGGTGAGCGAGCTGGTAAGGGTCTACGGCTGGATGATCATCCTCCGGGAGAGCGGGGTGATCAACCATTTCCTGGTGGGCATGGGAATCCTGGACAGCCCCATGGAGCTCCTCTATAACGACGCCTCCATGATCCTCGGGCTGGTTTACACCTCCATGCTCTTTATGGTGGTGCCCCTGGTGTCGGTGATGGAGAGCCTGGACGACTCCCTGATCGAGGCCGCCTGCGACCTTGGGGCGGGAAACCTCTCCATTGCCATGCGAATCGTGGTCCCCCACAGCGTGCCGGGCATCGTGTCCGGCTCCATCGTGGTCTTCATGCTCACCCTGGGGAACTACCTCACCCCCAACCTCATGGGGGGGAAGAACTCCCTCTGGTTTACAGAGCAGATCTACAACCAGTTTATCGCCAGCTTCAACTGGAACCAGGGCAGCGCCTTCGGGTTTCTGCTGCTCCTCCTGTCGTCGCTGATTATCTGGGTCGGGCTCAAGCTTTCCGGCCAGAAACTGAGCAGGGTGGTACAATGATCAGAACATTGCCGAAATCAAGGGGGTACAGCCTCTCTTTCAAGATCTACATGGTGCTCTACTTCACCTTCCTATTCGCGCCGCTCCTGGTGACGTGCGTCCTTGCCTTCAACGACTCGGATTTTCCCGCGCTTCCCTGGAAGGGGTTCTCCCTGGACTGGTTTATCGCGGACACCCCCGAGCGGGTGGGGATCTTCAAGGACAGCATGAACCTTGCGAGCATCTGGGTGAGCGCCAAGGTGGCGTTCTGGGTCTCTCTTATCTCCACCACCGTGGGAACCATGGGCGCCTTTCTCTTCGAGCAGGAGGAGTTCCGCTTCAAGCAGCTCCTCTACTTCCTGATGCTGGCCCCCCTGGTGATCCCCGGGGTGATCCTGGGAATCTCCATCCTCATGTTTTCCAACAGCCTGGGGCTCTTCTTCGAAAACACGGCGGGGCTGGATATCGGCCTCTTCAGGCCGGGGTTCTGGCTGGTGGTCCTGGGGCAGTTCTCATTTATCACCACCTTCGTGACCCTGGTGGTGTCTGCACGGCTCAAGAAGTTCGACCCCGCGCTGGAGGAGGCGGCCCTGAACCTGGGGGCGGGGCGCTTTGCCGTGATATGGCACATCACCCTCAAGTTTCTGCGTCCCGCCATCATCGGGGCGGCTGCCGTGGCCTTTCTCATGTCCTTCGAGAACTTCAACACCACCCTTTTTCTCATCGGGTCCGAGGCCACCCTGCCCATCAACCTCTATCTCCAGGTAAGGGACGGCAGCACTCCGGTGATCAACTCCATCTCCTTTCTGATGATCCTCTTTACCTCGCTGGGTGCGTTTGCCCGGCTTTACGCAGGCAGGGGCAAGGTGTAGGTGTCGGCGAAAGTGGAGGCAATTGATTATTGCTTCCGGGGTTGGACGGGATCAGTTCAGGCCGTATTTCTCCAGAATTATATCAGATTCGATTCATTTTCCCACCGGTGAATTCTCAATTGGCAAAAAGGGCGGGACCATCGCGGCGGGCATCCCGCAGGCTGCCGGCGGGTGTTTCAGAACTGCCCGGGCAACCCGTACCGTGTCCGGATCTTCTCAACATCACCTGCCTTTCGAAGGGCCGTGAGTGCACGGGCAAACCGTTCCGCGAGTTTTTCTCTTCCGGCGGCTCTCGAAAACGCGATATAGGAGGGGATGGGCGTGAAATTGGGTTTCAGAAAGGTGACCTTTTCAGGGCACTTCATCCGGTGCAGGAGATAACGCATTATAGCTTGATCGCCGATGGCCATATCGAACCTGTTGTGCAGCAGCTTTTTAAGCAATACTTCGTCGGAGAGCGCTCCCATGTCCTTTTGGAGAAAATCGGCCCTGTTGAACGCGTCCGGGTAAGTGTAACCGAGCACCGTGCCGATGCGAAAGTCGCGCAGATCTTCCAGGTTTCCGAGGTATCGTATTTCGTGCGCTTTTTGGGAAAGCACAAAAAAGGCGAAGGTTGTTCGGGAGAGAATATTTCCATTGAGGAAAACGGCATATGCCTCCCTTTCCGGTGTCCTTGCCGCGTACGTGACGGCATCGGCGGTTCCTTGCCTTACCATGCTCAGGGCACGTTTCCATGGGTAGCTCCGGAAATGCACCGTGACATTCAGTGTCCTTGCGGCGGCTTCGACAAGGTCCACGTGTACTCCGCTCAACTTACCGTTTTCCATTATTTCATTGGGAGGGTAGGAGCCGTTTCCCCGCACCACGGTGATTTCGGTTGTTTCCCCGAGGACGGAAGGGGCCGGTAAGCCGAGCAACATCAGCAGCAGCAGCAGCAGCAGCACCGGAAGCACCGGAAGCAGGCATGGTACCTTTTTCATGGTCGATCCTTTGATGTTGTCATGTTGTCGAGGCGGCCGTTAAGTACCCAAACCCGACACGGGAAGATTGTCCGTATGGCCCCCTGAGTCGAGAAGGTCGCGATTCTATTTTGCCGGGGCAAAAAGGCAATCGGATTGCCGTGCCGTCCGGAGTCCGAATCAACCCATGCGGGGCGGGACCCTAATTGAAGAACGGTCGCGCGTGCCCCGGAATGGTTGATCCCATTGGACGGCACATTGGATCGTAAGCCACACTCCCCCCTTGATGCGGGGACTGAAAATGCCGCGAAGCCTCGAATTCCGGTAAACCACGGGTAGGAAGGCTTTTTTAACGCATATCATACCGGTGGGAAAATACCAGCGAATTCCATATTCGCCCTTTTTCATTGGAGCGTGGGAGGCGGGCGGCGCCTCCCTGTCGATGGGGAGTTTCAGGAAATATCCACTTCTTGGGGTTGACAGTTGAAAAGTGTTCATTACTATGTGTTGAAAAATATAAAAAGTAATGAAGTGTGGGGTTGTTATTATTGAAAACTGGAATCGGCAAAGGGGCGGAGCAAGATCAAGGGCGTAAAAGGATGAAAGGGATTCTAATATGGATATGAATAAATTCACGGTAAAATGTCAGGAAGCGCTTCAGGCCGCTCAGGTTCGGGCCGCCGACCTCAATCACCGGGAGGTGGACGGGGAACATCTCCTCGCCGCCCTCCTGGATCAGCAGGGCGGCCTTACGCCCAGACTTCTTCGGAATATGCAGGTCCCCGGGGAGGCGTTTCGCGAAGGGCTCACCGGGGAGCTGGCCAAGATCCCCTCGGTGACGGGAAGCGGACAGGGCCGGGTGTATATGACCCAGCGGCTGGGGAGACTGCTTTCCAAGGCGGAAAAAGAGGCAGGAAGGCTCAAGGACGATTACGTGTCCGCAGAGCACCTGCTCCTGGCCTTTATCGACGAGGGAAAGAGTACGCCTTCGGGACGGTTGCTCAAGGAGTTCAAGGTCACCCGTGAGCTGTTGCTCAAGACCCTCACGACCATACGCGGTCACCAGCGGGTTACCGGCCCGGATCCCGAGGGAACCTACGAGGCCCTGGAAAAATACGGCCGGGACCTCGTGGAGGAGGCCAGGGCCGGAAGGCTGGACCCCGTTGTGGGGCGAGACGGGGAGATCCGGCGGGTGGTGCGGATTCTCTCGCGGAAGACCAAGAACAATCCGGTCCTTATCGGCGAGCCCGGGGTGGGCAAGACCGCCGTCGCGGAGGGGCTGGCCCACCGGATCGTCCGTCAGGACGTGCCCGAGGGGCTGAAGGGTAAGACCATTTTCGCCCTGGACATGGGGGCCCTGGTGGCCGGGGCGAAATACCGGGGGGAGTTCGAGGAGCGCCTCAAGGCGGTGCTCCAGGAGATCAAGGGGGCGGGGGGACGCATCCTCCTCTTTATCGACGAGCTCCATACCATCGTCGGGGCGGGAAAGACCGATGGGGCCATGGACGCAGGGAACATGCTCAAACCCATGCTGGCAAGGGGGGAGCTCCACTGCATCGGCGCCACCACCCTGGACGAGTACAGAAAATATATTGAAAAGGACAAGGCCCTGGAGCGCCGCTTTCAACCGGTGCTGGTGGAGGAGCCCACCGTCGAGGACACGGTTTCCATCCTCCGGGGATTGAAGGAACGTTACGAGGTGCACCACGGGGTGACCATCAAGGATTCCGCCCTGGTGACGGCGGCGGTCCTCTCAAACCGATACATCACCGACCGGTTCCTGCCCGACAAGGCCATCGATCTGGTGGACGAGGCCTGCGCCATGATCCGCACGGAGATCGACTCCATGCCCGGGGACCTGGATGCCGTTTCCAGAAGGGTGATGCAGCTTGAGATCGAGGAGGCGGCCCTTAAAAAGGAGAAGGATCGGGGAAGCCGCGAGCGCCTGGAAAATCTCCGCAAGGAGCTGGCGGAACTCAGGGCCGAGGCCGATGCCATGGGCGCCCAGTGGGAATCGGAAAAGCAGTCCATTAATAAGGTGCAGGAACTTCGCGAACAGCTTGAAAAGACCCGCCACGAGATCGAAATGGCGGAAGGGGCCTACGACCTGAACCGGGCCGCGGAACTTCGCCACGGAATGCTCCCGCAATTGGAAAAACGCCTGGAGGGGGAAGAGTCGGTCATGGCCGAAAACCAGTCCGGCGCCTCACTGCTCCGGGAGGAGGTGAGGGAGGAGGAGATCACGGAGATGATCTCCCGCTGGACCGGCATTCCCGTTGCCCGGCTCATGGAGGGGGAGCGGGAAAAGCTCCTGCGCCTGGACGAGGTGCTTCACGAGCGGGTGATCGGCCAGGACGAGGCCGTAAAGCTGGTGGCCGATGCGGTGATCCGTGCCCGTGCCGGCATCAAGGACCCCCGGCGACCCATCGGCACCTTTATCTTCCTGGGGCCCACGGGCGTGGGCAAGACCGAACTGGCAAGGACCCTTGCCCGGACCCTTTTCGATTCGGAAGAGAACATGGTGCGCATCGATATGAGCGAGTACATGGAAAAGCATACCGTTGCAAGGCTCATCGGCGCGCCTCCGGGGTACGTGGGGTTCGAGGAGGGGGGCCAGCTCACCGAGGCCGTAAGGCGGAAACCCTATTCGGTGATACTATTTGACGAGATCGAAAAGGCCCACAGGGACGTGTTCAATGTGCTGCTGCAGATTTTCGATGACGGCAGGCTCACGGACGGACAGGGGCGCACCGTGGATTTCAAGAACGCGGTGATCATCATGACCAGCAATATCGGATCGGACCACCTGCTGAACGGGATCGGCGACAACGGCGCGGTGGACGAGGGGGCAAGGGACAAGGTGTTCGGCGAACTTCGTCGCCGGTTCCGCCCCGAATTTCTAAACCGGGTGGACGATATGGTGATGTTCAAGCCCCTGACCCTGCCCGAGGTGGAGAAGATCGTGGGGCTCATGACCGGAGAGCTGGCGGATCGCCTCGGCGAGCGGAACATCATGCTCGAGGTCGGGGACGGTGCCCGCAGCTTTATAGCAAGGGCCGGTTACGATCCGGTTTACGGCGCAAGACCCCTTCGGCGCTATATCCAGCGGGAGCTGGAGACGCGAATCGGGCGCGCGCTCATTGCGGGGGATGTGGCCGAAGGGGCCGTCGTCAAGGTGGACCTGGAAAACGACGGCCTTTGCGTGCGCCATGAAAATCCCCGGTAAGATTCGCGTGAGAGCGGGTGGGCGGTGTCGGGGCGGAGAAGAATCGATCTCCACCAAGGTCCTTGGGTAGTGATCGAGCCGCCATGTCCCGGAAAAAAACGGCAGCCACACGGAAGGCAGGGGAAATGATCGGGGCGGCCCCTCGTGCCGCCGGCGGAAAAATTCATCGGCGGCATTGCTATTTTCACATGGTTGGGATGTTGCAATTCGTTGGTCGTTCTGTCGGGGGAATCATAACTTCTCTTCCCGGTTATTCCGGGGAGGCGGCGGTGTAACAATTCTTTTGACAAGGACGATCAAATCCTTGATCTTTAACAGGGCGGGGGCCTCCGGGAGCAATTTCGTGGAAAATGTCATACAGGCATCCAGCATGCAGCAGACCGGTAAAAAATAAAGGAAAAAAGCGGTTTCCGAATCAAGGGGGCGGTTTACCCCGAACAGGTCCGCCCTGGTGAGAAACACCGCAGCGATAAACCAGGCCAGATGGTTTATAGCTCCCCGACCGTCGTAAAAATATCTTCCGGCGCAGAAAAACCGGGCGGCAAGCCCCACGGCGAGACAGGTCGTGAAAGCGTCCCGGTTCAGGTGTAATGCCGTGAGAATGATGTTTCCCGAAATTTCCCCGATGATCTCCATGTACACGTGGGCCGAAGCGCCGGAAAGAAACTGCATCCCCACATGGGTTTCCCGGATAAGAAACCATGAGTACTTCACAAGGCCCAGAATCAGGGCATGCCCTCCCCACACGGCAAGGAAGAGAAGCAGCAGATTAAAAAGGAGTCCCAGGGTGGTTCGTGTCCATTTTCGGAACTCGAAACGGGCGTCATGTATTTTCCGGTCCAGGTCGGGTACCCGTTCCCGGATACCGCTCAAAAAGCCGATAATGCTCATTTGTTCTTCATCTGCCTGTGATGTTACAATAATTGCCGACAGGTGCCTGGGGATAAAACAGGGCTGAATTGCCGGCGGCTTCCGGATTTCCGCCCCATAAAAGCACATAGTTCGCAATGAAAATCAAGCCTTTAATATACTCCCGATCCGGGAGTGAATTATAGTGAAACCATCTGAAATCTTGTTGTATAAACGTTGATGCCCCTCCTTCTCGGTGCTTGTCGTCAATTATTCGATCCATCCCGGCAACTCAGAATCGCTGTATTTGGTACGAGGTACCTCCATGAAAGTAAAGTGATGATAATCGTGGTGATGGGATGCTTTGAGCATTTGATCCATGGAACCGCCATGAGAACGAAAAATTTCATGACGGGTTCGTGTCATTATGTCCATAAAGGGGAGGCACAAGGTGTATAGATGATGAAGCGTCTTTAGCATCAGAACCATGGCAAACTCCCTTTGAGTGTGCATCGCCGGGGTACCCACCCATGTCAACATGGCCGGCATTGTAACCAACCCTTCTTCCCACAGGGTATGGAGATCTCCTCGTTACGGTTTGAAATCGATTTTCTCGAAGGCACGAATAGCCCTGCAATGCCGCTTATGGTTGAAATCCCTTACATGGCATTTCAGGTCGTGTCGGCAGCATACGACCGCTCGTTGTCCGACACGGCATTCCCCGGGACGGGAAACGTGGAAGGGGGATGCCTGGGCTTGGCTAATTCATGCCTGGGGCCTGGATAATTCAATTGATTAACGCCGGTGTATCGTGTAGTTTGAGTTTCCAAAATCAGCCGGCGGCATGCACCTTGGGGCATTTTAAATGGAGATTGATTTCAACGGGAATTGTATACCCCGAAGCATGCACCGACTTGAACCCGTTGCTCCGGCTTGTTCCGTTGCTCCGGCTTGTACCCGTTGCTCCGGCTTGTACCCGTTGCTCCGGCTTGTTCCCGTTGCTCCGGCGGTATTCAGGGCCGGCCGTGAAAGGCGGCATGGTTGAATGAAAGCAGCGGCGTTTTGTAAAGGGAAGGACGCGGCCGTTCAATGGACAAGGCTCCCTGAAACGCTTCCGGAACCACGGTGGCCGTTCGGTAGGGGAGCTCGTGGAATCGGGGACGGGAACTCCGAATGCGAATTTATGGACAGTGGGATCGTTTTGTTCAAAACCGGGAGGAGCGAATCGTGATGCGGTTTTTCCCGGTGTCCGGCCTGTTGACGGGCCGTTAAACGTGGAGGTGCTTCCTGTAATGGCAGACAGACCAACCCGCCGGGAACTGGAAGAGCGGATCCTGGAACTTGAAAAGGAGGTCGATAGGAGCCGCCGCCTGGAGCGCGAACTACTGGCAACCCGCCAGAAATTCAAGGATATTGTCGAGTTCCTGCCGGATCCGACCTTTGCCGTGGACAATGAACGCAGGATCGTTATCTGGAACCGGGCCCTCCGGGAGATGACAGGATTGACCGAAGAGGAGATGATCGGCAGGGGGAACAACGCGTACTCGGTGCCGTTCTGGGGAGAGCCGAGGAAGGCGCTGGCGGATCTTTTCCTGGACGACGATCCCGAGGCCGATCTTTTTTCCTATGATTTTATCGAAAAGAGCGGAGAAAGCTGGATCGCCGAGGCCTTTCTGCCGGCCTTCAGGGGCGGCGAGGGGATCCATGTGTGGTTGCGGGCATCCCCTGTTTACGATGAAAATGGGAACCTTGCGGGGGTCATTGAAACCGTGAGGGATATCACCGACCGCAAGAGAGACGAGAAAGCCCTGGGCCTCTCCAGGCAGAAGCTGGACCTTCATTTCAAGCAGACCCCCCTTGCCGTCATGGAGTGGGACCCGGAGTTCAGGGTACGCTCCTGGAATCCGGCCGCCGAGAGGATGTTCGGCTACTCCGAGGAGGAGATGACGGGCAGGAGCGGCCTGTGCATCGTTCCGGACGGCGGGCGCGGGCAGGTGGGTGACGTGTGGGCGGAGCTACTGAAGCATAAGGGCGGCAGCCGCAGTACCAACCGGAACATTACCCGGAACGGGGAGGTCCTGTTCTGCGAGTGGTTCAATACCCCCATCGTCAACGAGGCCGGGGAGATCATCGCCGTGTTCTCGCTGGCCCAGAACATCACCGACCGGAAGCGGGCCGAGGAACGACTCCAGATCGAGCGGGACAAACTCCGAAGCGTCATCAACGGCATCGGCGACGCCATGTACATCGTGAACAGGGACTATATCGTCGATTTCCAGAACAATCTGGCCAAGGAGCAGTTCGGCGATTTGGTGGGCAGGAGATGTTACCGAGCCCTGTTCAACCGTGAAACCCCCTGCGATTTCTGCCTGATGCACGAAACCATTCGGGAGAACCGCGTCCGGCAGGTGGAGACGGATGCCCTCGGGAGCAGAAATTACGACATCATCTTCTCGCCCTTCAGGGAGGCGAAAAAGGAGACAAAGTCGGTGGTGGTCCTGAGGGACATCACCGAGAAAAAATCCCTGCGGGCCGAAGCCGAGCGGGCCGGGCGCCTTGCCTCCCTCGGAGAGCTCGCGGCGGGGGTGGCCCATGAGATCAACAACCCGGTCACGGCGATCATCAGCATCGCGGAGGTGCTTGGCGTGAAGTTCCATGAACTAGGGGGGAACCGGGAGATTCCCGACCGCATCGTCCGGGAGGGCGAGCGCATCGGAAAGATCGTGAGCAACCTTCTCTCCTTTGCAAGGTGCCGAAAGGAGGCCCACGCGCCCGTTCATATCGCCCATATCTTCGAGGCCACCCTGGAACTGGTGGAAAAACAGCTCCACAAGGACGGAATTCACCTGTCCGTGGATCTGGCCCCCGGTATCCCGGAGATCCGGGCCCGGAGTCACCAACTGCAGCAGGTTCTCCTGAATATCATCAGCAACGGACGTTATGCCCTGAACAGGAAATACCCCGGGCTCGACTGGAACAAGAAACTCGACATAAGAGGCGAGGCAACCGAAGGCGGGGAGCGCCGTCTGCGCCTGACCTTCCACGACAGGGGCACGGGGATCCCCCCGAACCTCCTGAACAAGCTCACCGATCCGTTCTTCACCACCAAGCCCCATGGGGAGGGAACGGGACTCGGGCTCTCCATCAGCCAGGGGATCATCAACAACCACGGGGGAAGGCTCGGCTTCCGGAGCAGCGAGGGAGAGTACACGAAGGTGATCGTGGAGCTGCCTTTCTGGAGCGACGATTCAAAGGAGGAGACCCCATGAAACCGAAAATCCTCATTGTCGACGATGAAGAGAACATCCGTTTTGGCTTTTCCATGATTCTCGAGGACGCGGGATACGAGGTTGCGGCGGCCGGAGATTACGACGCCGCCCTCTCGTGTATCGCGGAGAGCGAACCCGATCTGATCATCACCGACATCATCCTCGGAGGAAGGGGGGGCGGGGAGTTGCTCCTTGCGGTCAAGAAGCGTGAGCTCAGGTGCCCCGTGGTCATGATAACGGGTGAACCCAATGTTCAAACATCCGCCGATGCCGTGCGCCTGGGGGCGTTCGATTATGTTTCCAAGCCCATTCGAAGCAGGGCGCTCCTGAGGATCACCGCCCACGCCCTTCAGCATAAAAAGCTGCTGGACAAAAAGTACGTCCTGGAAAAGGAGAACCTCAGGGTGCGATTGAAGATGGAGGCGATCTTCAGGAGTCTGCAGGACGGGGTGCTCACGGTGCGGGACGATATGCGGGTGATCGAGGCCAACGACGCCGTGGGAACCATCTGCGGTTTTTCGGCCATGGACATGGTGGGGGAGAGGTTCGATCGGGCCCTCGCCCGGTGCGCCAGGTCCTGCATGGGGGTTCTCAAGCAGACCCTCGAGACGAGAAAGCCCATGGGCGATATCCAGGTGGAGTGCGGGCACCCGGACAAGCCCAGGCAGGCGGTGCACCTTACGGGTTCTCCCCTTGAAGCGGATGCGGCCGGCGCCTTCGGGGCGGTGCTCGTGATCCGGGACGTGACGCGCCTTTCGAACCTCGAGCGGGAGTTGAAGGAGCGAAGACGGTTTCACCGGATGATCGGCAAGAGCGAGAAAATGCAGAGTATCTACGGCCTGCTCGAAAATATCGCCGATACGGACAGCACCGTCCTGATCACCGGCGAGACCGGGACCGGCAAGGAGCTGGCCGCCGATGCCATCCACCACGGCAGCGGCCGGAAGGACAAGCCCTTCGTGAAGGTGAACTGCAGCGCCCTTTCCGAGAACCTCCTGGAAAGCGAGCTGTTCGGCCATGTGCGGGGGGCCTTTACCGGCGCCGTGAACAACAAGGTCGGGCGCTTCGAGATGGCGGACGGCGGCAGCTTGTTCCTTGACGAGATCGGCGACATCTCCCCGTTGATACAGCTCAAGCTCCTCAGGGTCCTCCAGGAAAAGGAGTTCGAAAGGGTGGGGGAATCGCGTCCCGTCAAGACCGATGTGCGCGTTATCGCCGCCACCAACCGGGATCTCGGGGAGAAGGTGAGGCGGGGGGAGTTCAGGGAGGATCTTTACTACCGGATCAAGGTCGTGGACATCTCCATTCCGGCATTGCGGGACAGGCGCGAGGACATCCCCCTTTTGACGGATCATTTCCTCCGGTTTTTCAACGGACACTCCGGCAAGCGGCTCAAGGAGATGTCCAGCGAGGCCACCGCCGCGTTCCTGAACTACCCCTGGCCCGGAAACGTCAGGGAGCTGGAGCATGCCGTGGAGCGCGGCGTTGTCCTGAGTCGGGGAGAAACCCTGCTACTGGAGGATCTGCCCGGTGAAATACGGGCTTATGTGAAAAACGGGGAAACGGCCGCTCCCGGAAAGAGGGCCGTTACCGGAGAAGATGTGCGAAAGGCCCTGGACAGGACGGACTGGAACAAGGCAAAGGCCGCCCGCCTCCTCGGCATCGGCCGCAGAACCATCTATCGAAAGATAGAGGAGTTCAATATCGTGAAATGATCGGCTGGGTGTGCGCGGCGCACAAGTGTGCGCACGCTTGTGTGTCGCGCACGCTTTTTTCTGTTTGATCCGTCTCCATGTATCTCCCCTTTCATTGATTTTCCCCCCCGAATAAACGGCCCCGCTTAAAAAATCTCACCCACGTGCCGGACCCGATATCATGTGTTTCATAAACCAGCTTATGCCCTTATGGTGCGTCTGGGCTCCGGGCGGCGGAAGGTTCGCGGGTGAAAAATGAACGGCCTCTGCCGTTGTTAATCCCCTGTCCCGCTATTTGGATAACCGGTGTTCGGTTGCCGGCACGACTATTGAATCGATTCACGGCATCGATTGTAGAAAAGTTGAAGAAGGCGAGAAAAACGAACAAGGCGTAAAAAACGGTTTATTCATCGGGATCAAGGACGTGGGGTAAAACAGGGGGTTTTACTTTCCGAGGTTCGGGAAATGGAGCTGTTTTTTGACGACAAAACCGTTGACAGGAGATAGCCATGAACAACCTGAGTTTGCGATTTAAATTCCTTTTACCCATCACTGCCCTTGTTTTTATCGGGCTTTCGGTTTCCACCATGGCCGCTTACCTGAACTCCAAGGGGGCGCTCCACGAAAGTGTTTCCGGTAATATCCGCCTGATCGCCACATCGGCTTCCAAGTCCGGCTCCGAGTGGATCTCCAGGAACCGGCTGGATGTGGTCCAGTGGAGCAAGATGGACCTGGTCATGGAATCCGTCGGAGACTCGGCGGATTCCGGTGCCGCGCGGACAAGGCTCACCGGCAAGCTGAAAGCCATCAAGGCGGATTATCCCTATTACGGGGTGGTGATTCTCGCCGGGGCGAACGGAGATATCCTGTCGGCTTCCAAGGAGAGCCTGGTGGGTAAGGTGAATATCGCGGACAGGGGGTATTTCAAGGAGGTGACCGCCACCGGGAAAAGTGCCTTTTCCGGGGTGATCATAAGTCGGGCAACGGGAAAGGCGGAGCTGGTGATCGCGGCCCCCGTCAAGAAGGACGGGAAGGTGCAGGGGGTTTTTCTGGGGTCGGTGTTTGTATCCTACTTCTCGGAGAAATTTATCGACGGCATCAAGATCGGGAACGAGGGGTACGGATTCGTGGTGAACAAAGGGGGCCTGACCCTGGTCCATCCCGATGCCGACATGATATTGAAGACGGATCTGTCGAAATTCGAATTTGGAAAGGAGATCGTCGAGAAGAAAAACGGGCTCATCCAATATGCGTTCAAGGGGGTCTCGAAGATTGTCGCCTTTGCGGAAATTCCGGAGTTGGGATGGGTCGTGGCGGTTACGGCCAACAACGGGGACGTGTTCAGCTCCGTTGCGAAAATAAGGAATCTTCTTCTCGGCATCGGCGTCTCCACCCTGCTGGTCCTGATGCTTGCCGTGTGGTTTCTCACCAACCGGGTGCTGCTGATTCCCATCTCCGATGTGATCGAAACCCTCAAGGATATCGCCCAGGGAGAGGGAGACCTGACCCAACGTCTTACGGTGAGAAGCAGGGACGAGATCGGGGAGCTGGCCGGCTGGTTCAACACATTCGTGGAAAAGCTCGCAGGGATTATCGCGCTTCTGGTGGAGGATTCGGCCGGGGTGGAAAAGGCTTCGGTGAATCTCCATGAGATCTCCGAGGGGATGAGCAAGGAGGCGGAAAAAACATCCCATACGGCGGATTCGGTGGCTTCCGCCGCCGAGGAGATGAGTTCCAACGTGGCCTCGGTTGCCGCCACCATGGAAGATGCCACTTCGAATTTGACCATGGTGGCGTCCGCCGTGGAGCAGATGACCGCGAGTGTTCACGAGATCGCCGAAAACTCGGCAAATGCAAGGGGGATCACGGAGAAGGCCGTTGCAAGATCCCTTGATACGGGCAAGAAAATGGCCGACCTTGAGATGTCGGCCTCGGATATCGGCAAGGTAACGGAGACCATTACCGAGATTTCCGAGCAGACGAACCTCCTGGCGCTCAATGCCACCATCGAGGCCGCCAGGGCAGGGGAGGCCGGCAAGGGGTTTGCCGTCGTGGCCAACGAGATCAAGGAACTGGCAAGGCAGACCGCCGACGCCACCATGGAGATCAAGAGCCGCGTGGGCGGTATCCAGTCCGCCACCGAGAGCACCACGGGGGATATCACCGAGATCTCCAGGATCATCGGCGAGGTGAACGATATCGTGGTGGGCATCGCAAGCGCGGTGGAGGAGCAGGATGTCACCACCCGGGAGATCGCCGACAACGTTGCCGTTGCATCGAGGGGGATCACGGAGGTGAACGACAGCATGTCCCAAACCAGTGTGGCGGCGAGCGAGATCTCGAGGGATATGGGCGGCGTGAACAGTTCCGCCAACGAGATGACCGAAAGCAGTTCCCATGTGAACCTGAGCGTGGACGAATTGAAGGGGATGAGCGTCAAGCTCATGGAGATCGTTGGCCAGTTCAAGGTCTAACCTTTTGTCGCATCTCCACCCGTACAGGGAGTGTTTTGAGGAAAAGGCCCGCGCCGGCCCCACTCCCGCGAATACGGAAGAAGAGGTCCGTTCGGGTACTGTCCTTTAGTTCTGCGGCCGCCGGCATTTCTGGGGATAAAGCAGGCCGATGATCAGTGGCCGAGGATCGAGAAAGGAAAGTTTCCACAATGCCGGATGGTTCGCGTTGCCGTTGGTGTACATCAACGCCCCGGCTTTTCTGAACCGAGAGGCTTGAGCATGGGGATTGATTTAATTCCGTAGCCTTAAGCGGATAATAAAGAAGGGGCCGTGTCGTAAATGACGCAGCCCCTTTGATTTTCAATTGCCTGTTTGTTGGCGTTTATGCGGGTTTATTTTTTCGCATGCGGAAAGAAAGACCGAGGAGACCGCAGCCCAAAAGAATCATGGTACCGGGTTCGGGCACGGGCGCGGGGCCGGGGTCCTCGCCGGGCAGATCCCCCGTGAAGGGAACATGATTCTGCTGAAAGCCCCCCTCAAAGGATTCCGCTATGAGCGTTCCATGGATTACGCCGGTGGGGGCAACAACATCCGCAAAGGGCGCGAGCACGCTTCCTTGAACCGCGACACCGGACATGTGCAGGTCGACGGCATCGGGAAAATTGAACAGGACCCTGTTCCGAATGGGAATAAGCGTATCGAGGTTCATATTGACAAACCCGGTGAAAGGGCCGGAGACATTGATAACAACCGTTGCATCCCCGGGAATGTCGTTAAGTGATAGTCCCCAGGCACCAATGAGTTCGGCGCCGTCAATGTTGAAAATCTGCTGATTGCTCGTGCCGTCTCCGGTCAGCACCAGGCCGCCAAAGTCGTTCCGGACGGTGCCGGTCGGTGTCTCGCCGGCCAGACCGAAGGACAGATCCTTTAAATAACTCTCTTCGGTGGTGAACTCAAAGGGAAGGGCGGCATTCTGCACAAGGTTCCCGTCGGCCACGGGGTAGCCGGGCATATTGGCCGTTCCCCCCACCAGAATATCCCCGTAATAGACCCTGCCGCCCGTGACGGTGAGATCTCCGCCCACGACCAGGATGTCGTCGTTTGCGGCAACCTCGGACGGTGACAGCTTATCTCCGACACTGTAGTGTTGGAGAAAAGCGTTCCCACCGACGGCAAGGCGGCCTTCCGTATCCGAACTGCCGGAAAAATTATCGAATATGAAGGTGTTGTAATCCGATGCAACCCCCAGAGAAACGGCGCCCGCCGTAAGGGGAAGTGCACAAAGCGAGACCCATAAAAATAAAAACAGCCAGATGATTTTCTTCATATTACCCCTTGATTGTAATCAATTAAAAATTTCGCGACATCGGACCGGGTACGGTGCCGCTGTCGCTGTCGCGATTTTGCCCGCGACCGGTTGGCCGGGACAGCAAACTGGTTGATATCAAGCAAAGTTGATGCCACATTCCACCAATCCGTCTCCTTCCCGCTTACACGGGGGATAAGGGGAGTCGGGAAAAAAAGGATTGTGTAAAACTTTACATACAAAAAGTACCCGGATTACCCAAATACTGATGTTCTTCTTCCGGATAATCTTGATCTTCATGGAAAAAGGTTCGAAGTCATTTCGTATCTTATCTACAACGTTGCGTTCTTTTACGGCGGAAGTGTTTGGTTTCAGCTTTTCCGGGCCATGGCGTGGAAGGAAATAACTCCACCGTGATTCATGTTTGACGGATGATATGAAATAGCGTTATCAAAAGGGTGGCAAGGCCGAAAACCACGGATTCAGCTCCCCACTCATGTGACTTGCCGGTTTGGCGCATGACGCCGGCGGTATGACTGTTTGCTTCAAAGGAAACTTCAAAGGAATGTTGATTCGGGACTCCGCCCGCACTGGAAACCGGTAAAAGGAAGTTCGCATATAATTATCTTTACAATCAAGGGAAAAACATTAAAAGTGGTATCAAACTCAGTAAACCGGAGGAGGTATTGAATGGCCAAAATAGTAATGGTACCCGTCGCGGACGGTACCGAAGAGCTTGAAGCGGTGGCGATTGTGGATGTGCTGAGGCGGGCGGGAGCCGAGGTGGTCATCGCCTCGGTCTCGGGGGCCCTTACCGTGAAGTGTTCCCAGGGCACCCGGATCTGTGCGGATTGCCTGATCGGGGAATGCCTGGACAAGGCGTTCGACCTGATCGCCCTGCCCGGCGGAATTCCGGGGGTCGAGCGTCTGCGGGACTCGGAGGAGCTGATCCGGATCCTGAAAAGTCAGAACGACTCGGGAAAGCTGTACGGCGCCATCTGCGCGGCACCCGCCGTGGTGCTCCAGTCCCACGGCCTGCTCGAGGGCAAGACGGCCACCTGCCATCCCGGGTTCGCGGACCGGCTGGAAAACCGGGATTCGTCCAAATCCCTTGTGGTTTCCGACGGCAATTGCGTCACCAGCAGGGGGGCCGGAACGGCCGTTGATTTTGGCCTTGCACTGGTGGAGCGGTTGTTCGGAAGCGATAAACTTGCCCAGGTGAAGGCGGGGCTTGCCATGGTGAACTGACCATGCCGTTCTGTTTGGGCCCTGCCGGCTCGAACAGAACCCCCATCTTCCCAGCTTTACACGCCACATGTCGCAAGTCGCAAGTCGCAAGTCGTAAGTCGTAAGTCGTAAGTCGTAAGTCGTAA
>PPCM01000308.1_pt1 | contig 56672 bp, 44 predicted proteins | sample 1555541 | NCBI WGS metagenome assembly PPCM01 (sample SAMN05284479, study PRJNA326546) | Marine sediment metagenome, whole genome shotgun sequencing project. | isolation source: marine sediment | place: Germany: Wadden Sea | collected 2012-09-05
CCGCCGAGGATGTCCTTGATGGACTTCTTGTCTTCCTTGATGAACGCCTGGTTCACGAGGCAGACTTCGGAGTAGAACTTGTTGAGGCGACCGGTGACGATCTTCTCAGCGATGTTCTCGGGCTTGCCTTCGTCCATGGCCTGCTTCAGGTAGAGAGCTTTCTCTTTTTCCAGAACGTCTGCGGGCAGCTCGTCGGAAGTGATGCAGGTGGGGTTCATTGCAGAAACGTGCATGGCGATGTCTTTGGCCAGTGCAGCGTCATCGGAGCCAGTGAGCTCAACGATGCAAGCAAGCTTGTTGTTGGAGTGGACGTATACGCCGATGACACCTTCTGTGGTGCATTTGGCAAAGCGGCCGACACCCATGTTCTCGCCGAGCTTGGCGATGAGGTCGGTTACGTCTGCAACATCTTCGGGCAGATCGGTGGCAACGCCAGTGGTGACGTCCAGGCCTGCGATCTTCTCGGAGAGAGCTTTAGCGAAAGCCTGGAAGTCGTCGCCTTTGGCAACGAAGTCGGTTTCGCAGAGGAGCTCGGAGATGACAGCAGTTTTGCCGTCTTCGGAGATGAAAGGAGTTACCAGACCCTCGGAAGTGGCGCGGCCAGCTTTCTTTGCAGCCTTGGACAGACCCTTCTCGCGAAGGTACATGACTGCTTTTTCTTCATCGCCGCCAGACTCAACAAGAGCCTTCTTGCAATCCATCATGCCTGCGCTGGTTTTGTCGCGCAGAGCCTTAACCTGAGATGCAGTGATAGACATTATTTATTTCTCCTCAGCTTTTTCTTCTTTAGCGGCCTTAGCGTCTTTGGCTTCCTGAGCAGCCTTGGATGCGTAGTCCTTCTGCATGGCAGCGCCTTCGATGCAGGCATCAGCCATGTGAGTTGCGAACAGCTTGATAGCGCGGATAGCGTCATCGTTACCGGGGATGATGAAATCAACCATGTCGGGATCGCAGTTGGAGTCGACGACTGCAACAACGGGGATACCGAGCTTGCGGCATTCCTGGATAGCGATGTGCTCGCGCTTGGGATCAATGACGAATGCAACTTTCGGTGCATCGTTCAGCTCTTTAATACCGCCGAGTGCGAGGTTCAATTTCTTGACCTCACGGTTCATGCCCACAGCTTCCTTCTTGGTGTAGCGGGAGATGGAACCGTCTTCGAACATCTGCTCGAGGTGCTTCAAGCGGTCGATGGATTTTTTGATGGTCTGGAAGTTGGTCAGGGTGCCGCCCATCCAGCGATGAGTGACGTAGAACATGCTGGCGCGCTCAGCTTCCTGAGAGACGGCTTCCTGTGCCTGACGCTTGGTGCCGATGAAGAGGCACTTGCCGCCTTTGGCGACGGTGTCAACGACGAAGTCGTGAGCGGTAGCAAACATTTTAACAGTCTGCTGAAGGTCCATGATGTGGATACCGTTACGAGCGCCGAAGATGTACGGACGCATTTTCGGGTTCCAACGACGTGTCTGGTGGCCGAAGTGGACGCCAGTCTCCAGCATCTGCTTCATAGTTACGTAAGCCATGATAATCTCCTGGGTTTTTCGTCCATCCTGCAGTCCAATAAGGAGTCCGTACCATTACGAACCACCCGGAGTTATGGGCAGGATGTGTGAATTAAAGTCGAGCGTACTTAGCCCATTCTTATATGGTTGGCAAGAGAGAACGTGCAGATTCTTTTAAGTTATTGTTATCCAGACTTTCTCATGAGCTCTTGTATCCGCTCAAGGTATTGCTCGAAATAGTAATAAAATTTCATGTCATTCCCCAGCACTTGGCCGAGTTGTGCTTTGCTCATTTTGCGCTTGAACCCGCCGCCTGTGTTTTGGTGATGAATACATTTTACCAATCCACAGTATCGGACTTCGCCACCATCGACTCGGAGTTGCAGGTCGTGGGCGATGTCATCCATCTGTGAAGGGGAATAGCGCAGGTCGAATTGTGGCCCATTGGGCATATGAGCAGAGCGAAGGAGGTGACAGCACCCCATGACGTGGTCGGTGGTGCGAATGTAGTCATATTGGCCGTAGTCGAATTGACCGATCTGGCACGGGTCTGTGAGTTTGATGATACCCGGTTTGGCCAGAGATAACGAGCGGTGTAGATATTGAATCATACGAGGCTCGGAACCGAAGACCACCTTACAGCCAACAACTGAAGTGTTCGGATGGTCTTCCATTACATTAAGGAAATGAGCGAGCCAGTCGGTGGGAAGTTCCACATCATCGTCAAGATAGGCGATATATTCGCAAGCCCGGACTTCTGGAAGCGCACCGAGCCAGTTGCGGGCTGCAGGAGCACCTACATTAATGAGAAGAGGAACAACCTCGTAATCATTGTCAGGAAATAGCATTCGAGCATTATCTGCGACATCAGCGCTACGATCAGTGCAGCCATTGAGGAGAATACGGATGCTAGCTGAGCCTATATCAGTATGAGCAAGACTTGCGAGCGTGCGTTCAAGGTCGTCAGCTTTGTTCCAGGAATAGATGCAGATGGCGACACTTTTCTCGGTGAGCAGTGTCTTGTTTGGCTGCGTAGGGTTTTCCAATTCTGCCATGCGTAGGCGAATTGGCATCTGATGCGGATCAATTGTGAGCGACTGTTGATACAAGGCCATTGCCTGTGACGTTTCACCTGCTTGGACAAAGAGTTCAGCACCTAGGTTGAGCTGGATTTCACTAATTGGACCACTGGTAACTGCAGGCCATAGTGCCATTGCTAAATCTAGAGCGCCCAGCCCTGCATAATGGAGGAAGAGACGTTGATTCCATTCATCTTGAAAGAACCGGGGAGCTGTAAAATCGTTCAGCCATTCGCCCTGTTCAATCCCCTGATAATAATCAAGTTGCAAAAGTTGGGATGCAGCCAACACATGCCCTGGCATGCGCTCAAATACATCCATGAGTTGAGAACGTTTTCGGCGAAGCTTTTGAGGATCATTCATTACCGAGCGAAAATCTAGCAGCTCTGGTTCGAGCTGAAAATAAGCGAGGCGTTCCAAACGGGCATCCAGTGTCTGGTCACGAGTGAGCTTTTGGGCAAGATCAAGACCTTGTGGATTGAATGGACCAAGGTTGCGTATCTTTCGAACCAGATGGCTTACCCATTCATGTGTTTTGGGATGGCCTTGCGCCTCTTTGTCTTTAAGGATGCGGAGCAAATACACAAGACACGCTTCCATGTCGGGGAGCAGGGTGTTGCAATAGATTTCGAGAACGTTGAAAACGGCGTCGAGGTCAATGCGATCCAGCTCTTCAAAGCGGTCAGTGGGTGTGTATTGTTCTTGATTCATGATTGTTTATTGAGTTTTCATGCTGTATATCGGAAAGCTGACAGGATTGCATTATATATTGCCTTGCAACAGTTTAGCTTTTTTGAATAAAGATATTGGCAGAATGGTCGATAATAGTTGCAGGATTACCCTTGAATAACAGATGGAGAATGCAGTCCCCATGGATAAAGTGCTCGTAATAGCGGCGGCGAAAAAGGAATTTGTTGAGGCATGCCTTGATGAATTGGATGACGATGCTGAAGTTCATCTGTGGCTCAATGCAGCCTCTTTGACGGACTATGCGGATTTTTCCGGGAGCAAACTCTGCTACGGGGAAAGCTTCGAATTGCCGACTGTATCCATGCTCCTTAACTTCTTTCGCTTTGGGCCTACTAAGGTGGTTATGGTTTGTGGAACTACCTACTATCATGAGAATATTTATTCCGTAGTGAGCTTTCTGAAGCGGCTTACAGGGAATAAGTCTCCTGTATTTCATTTTTCACTCAACTCCCTTCATGAATTGGAGCATGCCCGATCCGGTGAGGCTGGTAAGTACGGGATGGCTCCATTTGCAGGACTGATGGGACTCTTTCTCCTTTTGTGTGGATATTTAGCATATTCGTTCCCATTGGCTTTGGTGGCACTCCTTTTGTGTTTTGTTGGGTATGAGGTTGCAGCTCAACCGAGGGGACATCGCAAGATTGTATCGAAAGAGCCTGTCTTGTCTCGTGATATGGATTTTGATTCAGTGCGAGAAAATGATGGGGCCGTAACTTACAGTGGTTGTATTACTCGGACGGATCAAGATGGTAAGCTTGAGTTCGTTGAGTCTGCTGTGAAATATCCATGGTTTGAGCATGGATCCCGTATCGTTTCAGCTGAGCCAATAAATAAAGATAAGCCTCGTATTTTGTTGCTTGGATGTTCGGTTCTTTACGGCTTGAATGTTGATGACACCAAGACGTGTGGTTGGCTGCTGCAAGAACGTTTCCCAGAGTATTCCATCATCAATGGTGCTCGGAGTGCTTCGTCTCCTTTTGAAATGCTTCATTTCTTAAGAGAGAGTATTGAAGCTATCAAGCCGGAAATTGTTCTCTTTGGGTTCTGGGATGGATTGGAAATGCGTAACGCCCGGCTTGGTAAATATTCCTGTACCGTTGCGGAAGGAGCTTTCAAGCACGGCTTTGGGGTGCTGGAGCGGGGGACTATTGTGCCTGTGCCGAATTTCCCGATGGTGAGGAAATATAATGATGGTGTGTTGCAAAAGAATGAAGCTGCAGCGAAAGAACGCGTCCACGAAACACAAGAGGGTGTTTTTCAAGGATTCAGGCATCTGTGCGAGAAACACGGTGCTGCATTTGCCGTGGCTTGCTTGAATAATGGATCTGGATTTCACGGTTTTTTACACCGAAATCGATTCAATTGGTGCTTTGCAGAAAATGATTGGGTTAACGAGCGTGAGAAGTGGCTACTCGCTCCTTTTGATAGCCATCCGAATGCAGCATCAAATGTTGTCTATGCTGATGTTATAGAGGCTGCCATCAAGGACATTCAGGAGAAGGGTACATGTTCTCCTGAACTATCCAAGATAACGATTCGGGACACTGGTTCGTTAGGGCCGGATGATCAATTTATTTATCCGCATTATTAAGTCTATTCTTCGCCGAACGCCTGAGCCATGAGGCGTTTACCCAATCCTCCGAAATCTTTCGGCGCATAGCCGAAGACTTCGTTCCACACTTCTGTGGATTCCATGCAGAAGTAGAGTTGTTTGTCCATGCCATGTGAACGTAGGCGGTTGACCATGAAGGTGAATTGCTCAACACGAAGTGGGCGGAGCAGTCGCACCTTGCCATCCAGGCCGGGGACAAATTCATTATATATATACGTTGTGTCCGGGAAGTTGTCCGCGATGATGGGATTGAGTTGCGGCATGCATCGGAAAGAACCGATAGATATGTAAGCTATCTGCTCTGGTTTTACGTAGTCGAAGATCATATCGATGGTTTCAGCGTAACCCTCTTTCCAGCCCGGGTAATGAATGACCGGGTCGAAATGGAGGCAGACTTTAAATCCAGCCTCAGCGCATGTACGAGCAGCCTCAAGACGCTCCTTGAGTGTGGAAACATCGAACTCTTCATGCTCGTTGACGAAGGGGGCATTAAGCGACCACGCCGGAAGAACCCTATCCGTCCGAGTCGTGGCGTTCATCCATGTGAGGTCAACTACCTTGGATTTTAATTCGAGGGCCACGTTGTCATACTTCTCTAAAAAACCGACAAGGTCGTGGCTATAGCCAGTGAGGTGCTCTAGGGCGAGGGAGTCTGTGAATTCCCCCGTTCCAACACGGTAACGAGTGTTAGGCTCAGCACCAAATCCATCTGCCAACTGGCTGAACAAATCATCTTGGTTAGCCCATATCTTGAGTACGCGATCTTGAAAGTACGCCTGCAGGATACAGTAAGAGCAGCGCATGGGGCAGTTCTCACCGATGTGAATGATGCGATAACCGCAACAGTGATAGGCTCGGGTGCCGGGACAGAATCGAAGGAATTTTCCCTTGTACTCTTTTAAGTAGAGCGCTTGCTCATCACCTTGCTCGAATTCAATGCGGTCTTGCTCTGGGGGCACAACCGTCCACGGGATATCTGCCTGCGTTGTGCCTGTGAGACGGTCGCGCACACGCTGGGCCACGACGGAATCCTGCATGGTCTCATCTACATATACATGAGAAATTTTACGCAGATGCTTGGGGAGTTGAGCTGGGTTAGTCATTTTGCCCTCCTTGCTTCCAAAGGTCGTTCCATGGGGAAAGTGTTGCCATGGTTTCGAGGTCCTTTGTTGCCTGAGCGAGTTGTTTGGCGTCTTTGACCTGAATGGATAATTCCGCACCGCCAGTTTCAAAGCTGTTTGGTTGAGTCATCCGCCACTTAGTGCCAACGGTGATTTCCTGCGCTGCTTTAGTGAATGTGTTTTGCAATGCAGTGAGCTCTGGGTAACGGGCGATCTTGGCTGCTGCAGTCAAACGGGCAATAGCGTCTTTGGGTGACAGGCCTTGTTTCAGGATATCGTGAAGTCCTGCGCTTTGCATAACTTCTGAGATAGGGGAAGATATCATTTTGCTGGTTTCAAAAAGCCAGTTGAGTACGTTTACAGCATTGGAACGAGACCATGAGAAACCGGAGAAGAGTGGTTCAACCGCAGTTCTGTCAGCTTCATCCATACGAGCTAATGTGGCTCCAGCAGCCAGAGGAACAAAGCCGTTGGCGAGATGCGTTTGCCATGTTTCCGGCAACTTTAGCCACGCGAGCAGGAGTTTGGCATCCTTGCTCTTGGGCTTGATCCCAAGGCGGGGCATGATGTTGATTTTGAGTTTGTCACCATCCATCAAGGGCTGGAAATACTGTAGTGCTTTGAGACGCATGCCGTCATCCAGGACGCGCTGGCTGTTATCTGCAAGGTAGAGAAGCCCCTTGTTGATATCGTCGGACGCTATATATATATGTATTAGTACCAGTTCATTCAACTGGCGGCAGGCCTCTACTCGAGAATGGCCTGCAATCAATTCCAGACCATTCTCGGTTTCCTGAGCAAGAACAGGAGATACCTGTCCGAATTCACGGATGGACTTGATGATTGTGTCATCTGTTTGGGTGGCCCAGAAGATGTGGCTACCTGTGCTGGAAATGGCGCTAGCCGGGGCGGTACGGGTCTCGCGTAAAAGCTGCAATCTTCGCTCCTGTGTGAATATATGAATTTAGGTGATAATTGTTTGTAATAAATGAGTAATGTTGTTAAGCTGTAACAAAATTATTGGAATTACACTGTAATAACAATAGTTTGCGGTTAGATTAGTCCCGGCGTTGCAACTTGACTTTTTTTTGTTGCTCTTCCTATAGGACTAAACCTGTGAAAAACCAAGTGCCATTGATTGTATGGCCTGAGCAAACATCAAAGGCGCGAGGAATAACCAATAAATAGAGTGGAGTAGAGAATGGCTGACCTGAAAACTCAAAGAACTTACGCACTCGTTGGTCATGGTGGAAGCGGTAAAACCACTGTGGCGGAGATGCTTCTTTTTAACGCCGGGGTCGTAAATCGTCTCGGTAAGGTCGAAGATGGCAACACCGTGCTTGATTATGAGCCGGAAGAGATCAAACGTCGCGGCTCAACGCAGCCGGGCATTGCCACTTACAAGTGGAAAAAGAACGACCATTTTCTCATAGACACTCCAGGTGATTCCAATTTCGCAGGCGACCTGTCTTACAGTCTGACCGCTGCCGATGGCGCAGTGATGGTCATTGATGCTGTAGACGGCGTCAAGCCGCTGACCCGCAAAATTTGGGCACAGGTTCAGGGAATGGGCCTCCCCTCCATGATCGTTATCAATAAGATGGACCGTGACCGTGCGGACTTCGATACTGCCTTCAACGGCATTTCCGAAGCTCTCGGCGCTCGTCCTGCTTTGTTATACTATCCCATCGGCACCCGTGAAGATTTCAAGGGCGTCGTGGACATGATGTCGGGCAAAGCCCTGATGTTTGGCGAAGATGGTGCTGTCTCCGAGGGCGAAATCCCTGCTGATATCGCTGATGAAGTCGAAACCATTCGTGAAACCATGATTGAGAATATCGCCGAAGCTGACGAAGATCTCATGGAAAAATACTTTGAGGACGGAGAACTGTCCCCGGAAGATATGACTATTGGTCTTCAGGGTGGCGTTGCCTCTGGCGAACTGGTCCCTGTCGTCATATGCTCTGGTTTGAATAATCAGGGTGGTCAGATGATTCTCGACACTGTTCAGAATTTACTGCCTGGTCCGCTGGATCACAAGGTGTGGGAAGGTGAAGAGGGTGAGCGTGCAAGCTCCCCGGATGAACCTCTGTCCTGCTTTGTCTTCAAAACCTTGGCAGATCCGTTCGCAGGTCAGTTGACCATCGTTCGAGTCTTGTCTGGTGAACTCAATTCTGATTCCCATTTGCTGAATACAACTAATGAGGAAAAAGAACGTGTGGGGCAGTTACTGCTCAACAATGGTAAAGAACAGGCTCCGGCCAAGGGTGCTATGGGGCCTGGTTCCATTGTAACGCTTGCCAAGCTCAAGAATACCGCCACAGGCGATACTCTGGTTGAGAAAGATGTCTTTAAGCTTAATAAGCCTGACATGTCACCGCAGTTGATTACCTTTGCTCTGGCTCCGGCTGAGAAGGGTGAGGAAGACAAGGTCTACGCTGCTGTAGCCAAACTGTTAGATGAAGATATTACGCTGACTTTGGCACGTGATGAAGAATCTGGCGACATCCTGCTCTCCGGTATGGGCCAGAACCACATTGAAGTTTCCGTCGAAAAGGCGAAACGTCGTTATAAGACTGAGATTGTCCTGAAAACACCTAAGGTCCCGTATCGCGAGACATTCAAGACCGGAGCCAAAGAGGTTCAGGGTCGTCACAAGAAACAGTCCGGTGGCCGTGGTCAGTTTGGTGATTGCTATATCAACGTAGCTCCCCGTGTGCATGGCGAAGGTTATGAGTTCATCGATAAGATTGTTGGTGGTTCTATTCCGCGCCAGTTCATTCCCGCAGTCGATAAGGGTGTACAGGAAGTGGCCGCTCGCGGTGTGCTCGCAGGTTATCCGATTATCGACTTCGAAGTGACATTGTATGATGGCAGCTATCACAACGTTGATTCCTCGGAAATGGCATTTAAGATTGCTGGCTCTCTGGCATTCAAATCGGCTTGTGCCAAGGCAAAAATGGCTTTGCTTGAACCTGTTATGCTGGTTACCGTAGCAGTGCCTGATTCCTTCATGGGTGATGTGATCGGTGACTTGTCCTCACGTCGAGGCAAGGTGCTTGGTTCTGATTCCCAGACTGGTCTTACAGAGGTCAAGGCTCACGTGCCTATGGCTGAGATGTTGAGATATGCTCCTGACCTCAATTCCATGACAGGTGGTCAGGGTACTTTCTTCATGGAGTTTGCCTCCTACGAGGAATGCCCGCCGCAGGAAGCTGAGAAGGTTATCGCAGCAAACAAGAAGGCTGAAGCGGAGTAGGGTTTTTACACCTATAAATACCTCTCTGAATAGCCTTTGGTTACAATGAAATGGAAAGGGCAGCGGGATTATCTCGCTGCCCTTTATTTGTGGTGTTCTACACTTGTTTCGCATTCCGATTTGGTTTACTCATTCCTGAGTCATAACAATAAGGATGTCTGATGATTCGACGTTTATTTTTCATATTTATTCTCTGGTGGATAACAGTCTATTATAGCTATAAAATGCTGCAGGTTGATCCTGAGAATTGTACTCCAGAAGAATACGATCGCTGGGGACTGAAATGGGGAGAGGCTGCTGTTAAGCTCGCAGGAATCAAAATTGATGCTGATTTGGGTGATCTTGATCCAGAAGGGCATTACGTTTTTGTCTGTAATCATCAGTCCAATATGGATATCCCGGTTGTTTTTGACCTTCTTCCAAAGAATCGCATCAGGTTTGTTGCCAAGAAGAGCCTGTTTAATGTCCCCATTTACGGTAAAGCATTGGCTCATTCGGGGCACATTTGTGTCGATCGAGAGAATCGCCGTGCTGCAATGAAAAGCCTGAATGAGGCTGTGGAAATTTCGAAAAAAGGATTTTCTCCTTTTATTTTCCCCGAAGGGACACGCAATACGAATTTAGAAGAGCTCATGGAGTTCAAGGTCGGTGGAATGATCATCGCCCTCAAGTCAGGATTACCTGTAGTTCCCATTGTCATGACCAACACTGGCCGTATTATGGGCAAAGGGCAGGGGGGGCTTGATAACCGTCCGGTCGTTCGTGTTAAAGTTCTGCCTATTATTGATCCCGCAGATTATACCCTTAAGGATCGTGAAAAGTTTAAGGATGATTTGTACGAGATGATGAACAAGGCGTACAAAGAACTTCTGGCGAAAGGATAGTATATGGCAGCCCCGTCCCTCACTCTCTATCCTCTGGGTGGTCTCGGCGAGATCGGTATGAATTGCATGGCTTACAAAACCGAGCGCTCAATGGCTCTGGTTGATTGTGGGCTTATGTTTCCTGAGGATTACCACTTCGGCGTGGACGTGGTTATTCCCTGTTTTGATTTTCTTATTGAAAACAAGCAGATGCTGCATGGTATCGTTTTGACCCATGGTCATGAAGATCACATTGGTGCTTTGCCGTGGTTGCTTCAAAATGTAGATGTGCCTGTCTACGGCAGTGAGTTTACTCTCGGTCTGGTGGAGAACAAGCTCCGCGAACATGATTTGGACAGATGGGCGGATCTTCGCCCCGTGCGTCCTTATGATCGAGTGCTGGTTGGCGATTTCAAATTTAATTTCTTCCCGGTTTGTCACTCCATCATTGAAGGTTTTGGTCTCGGTATTGAGACTCCGGTAGGTCGTATTGTTCACACTGGCGATTTTAAGATCGATCGCAATCCGCTTGGTGGGCACGCTACTGACTTAAGTGCTTTCCGAAAATTTTCCGAGCCCGGTGTGGAATTGTTGATGTCTGATTCCACCAATGTTGGGAGCGAAGGTTTTGCTCTGACAGAGCGAGAGATTAAAGTCGCTTTGCGTGAGTTATTTGCCACAGCGAAAGGGCGTATTCTCGTATCACTTTTCTCTAGTCATATACAGCGAATGCAAGAGGTCTTTGACCTTGCCGACGCCGAGGGCCGCAAGGTCGGTGTGTCCGGACGTAGTCTCTGGCGTAACATTGAGTTGGCGCGTGAACAGGGGCATTTGAAAATCCCGAAAGGCACATTAATCGATCTCGATCAGCTTGATGAGTACGGCGATTCCGAATTAGTTTTGCTTGTTACTGGCTCACAGGGCGAACCGCTTGCTGCTCTTTCGAGGATGTCTGTTGGTGAGCATCGTCAGTTGCAGGTGAAGCCGGATGATCTGTTCCTTATGTCCTCTCGATTCATCCCTGGAAACGTCAAAGCAATTACCAGAGTCATTAATAATCTCTATCGCTTGGGGGCCGAGGTCCTCTACGAGAAGATGCACGGTATTCATGCTTCCGGTCACGCTCATGCTGGTGAACTGACCTTAATGCTGGAAGCTGTCCGCCCTCGACATTTCATCCCAGTTCATGGTGAGTATCGCCATCTGGTCAAGCATAGGCGTCTTGCCGTTGATTGTGGCGTAGAACCGGAACGTTCCATGGTCGTTGAGAATGGTCAGTCTGTCATGATGGATGGCGATAGTGTTGTCTTTGGCCCAAATTTCTGTGCAGATAAAATCCTTGTCGATGGCAAGGGGGTCGGTGATGTCGGCCAGTCTGTCCTCAAGGAACGTCAGCTTTTGGCTGGTGAAGGAATGGTCATTGTTGTGCTGGTGGTAGATGAGGCTAGCGGAGAAATTACCATGGGCCCGGATATTATGTCCAAGGGCTTCGTGTTCGAGCAGCAGTTCAGTCATGTGTTGGATGACGCCAAGTGCATTGTACTCGACGTGCATGAGAACATCGCTCCCGGTGAGACCACCAAGTTGAAAGAACGTATTCGCTCGGCACTTCGTCGCTTCTTCCGTAAGGTGCTGGGTCGCGATCCTGTTGTTGTCCCGCTGGTTATCACGACCTAAAAGAATTCAATTAAAAAGCCCGGCTTCTAGTGAAGTCGGGCTTTTTTTTGTTTGGTGGTCTGAATGCGATTACTGTTGCGATTGCTCCGAGTTGTGTCCAGAGCATGTCGACTGTGGGCGTTCCAGATGGGTCTTTGTGAACAGAGAAACTCGATACCGCCGTCACCGTCTGCAATGATGGTATGTCGCTTTCAATTATTTCATATCCAGCAGAAAACGCCATGATGGAGAAAGTCTACAGCTTGAATCAGAGAAGATCTATTGCCGAAGGTCTTCTCTGCTCCCCATACTATTTAGTAGGGGGGACTTTTTTCATACGTACTGCAGTGCCGTAGCAAGAGTAATATTTGTCGCCCTCAGGATGAAATGCAACGGTTTCACGGTAGCCGATGATTGCGTCTGCATTGACGTCGATAGCTTGGGCCATCAGTCCGTAAAATGCGTTATCGAACACATAGCTGCGGTGAACGATCAGGCCGAATGCAGATTGAATTTCACGAGCCGGCACATGATCCGTCGTCATTATTTTCATATTTCCGGCCATGTACATGTCTTTGGCCAGTTTCAAACGATGATCATTTTTTACGTCGTCTCTGCGTACACCCTGTTTCTTGGGCGAACCGAATATGAGCGCCATGCGTCAATCCTCTCTATAGTTTTTCTAAAATGTCTTGAGGATTTATAGCCTAGAGAGAGGGGCGGGGCAAGTCTAGGGATGGTTTTGCTTTTTTCGTTGTTGGGAGAGAGGAGTGGGGAAGGCCGCCTTTGGCAGCGATGAAGAATTGGGTGAAAGCTCCTGACGGAGCAGAGTCAGGTTGGTTGCTGTGCAACCAAAGCCCTCCATGCCTTGCGCAGGCGGCGCTACTTTTTGGCTGGGCCGCCCCAAAAAGTAGCAAAAAATTCGGCTCGTGTAGCTCGGTCGCCCGGTATTCGCAGATCAAGAATCTGATCAAAACGGTTGTGGCTCCATCTACGGAGTATGGGGCGGGTGATTACTTTCGGTAAACTGTAGTCCGTACGAGGTCGTACTTCTTTCGGTGAGAAAGTCGCCGCAACAGTTTTGTCAGCTTCTAAGCCCTGCGAATAAGGGCTGGTGTGGTGCGTCGTTTGGGAACTGATGGTACTCTTTGGTTATTGGTATCAACTTACTACTGATAGTAAAATTTATAAATCTTCACCATTATGATATTGCTCCAAGAAAAGGAGAAACACCATGGAAAGCGGATGGTTTGTTGTTATTGGCGCGATGGTTGGTGCGATAGTTGGAGCGGTTCCCACCGTCGTCATTGGCTGGCTTAAAAATCGAGCAGAAAAAGAAACACAGCTTCGCCAAATGGCTTTGGAACTCGCGTTGGCCGATCGCAAGAATCATTGTGAAATCAACTCGCGAAAAAGGGGCCAAGTCGCCTATTTCCCGCCCACAGCCTTTATTGCTTCTGCGTATGTTAGTGTTCGTGAATTCATGAGCGGCAAATTGCGGCCAGAGGACATTGAAGACAAATATGCTCGTATTGCAGAAACTGTATCCGCTAATGGCTCGGCAATTCGTGATCATATTAACCCCAAATAGATGTAAGATACTCATTCACATCCACCTGTTTTAAAATCTCTGATTGTACCTTTGTTGCAATAACTCCATACAGGATGCATAGTTCCTGCAAATTCAGGAGGAAAGGAAATGCCAAGTTGGGCACATGATAAAGTAGACCAACTCTTTGGCGGTTTTTTTGGATGGCAAGAAGGGTGCTGCCACAGCACGTTTTGTCGGTTTTTCTGGAAAAGCCTTTGGACTTGACAGTTTTTGCTGTTGGATTCTGCAGCGTTTTCCTTGTAGACCTCGCTCTTGCATTTCTCGTAGACTCAACAAAAGCTTGGATATTAAGCTTGTTCCAATAAATGGAAAGGATTCAACATGGACGTAAAAGATTTTATATCTGAGTCGCTGAGACAGATTATTGATGGAGTAAAGGATGCCCAAAAACATGCAGAAAAAAATGGAGCATACGTTTCGCCGGATGTGAGCAGATATGTTGACGATCCTGCTTATACAAAAAGCCAAAACATTGAATTTGACATCGCGGTAACATCTCAAGAAAGCAGCGAAAAAGGTGGCAAGGGAGGGCTTAAAATCCCTATCCCCTTTGTAGATGTGGAGGCCGGAGCTGAGGCAAAATCCGGGCGCACAAACGGGAGCATATCCCGCATTAAATTTGAAGTTGCCGTAAAGCTTCCAGCGCAAGCAAAGAAATAAACTTTTCATTTTGATAAACTGCCTATCAATTAGCTTAGATACTAACACACTTGCGATTTTGAACAGAAAAACCGCCGCACATTGTCTCGAACATGAGACAGTGTACGACGTTTTTTTTGTTTCAAATCGCCTATGGGATTCTTAAAACTACCTACCGCGTTTCTAAAAAACCGCTCTCTGCCTTATTTTCATATAATGGCAGAGGGTTACTTGTGGGTGGGTGATGGTTGTTTTCGATGTTATGTTGTGATTTTTGAATGAAAATCACACATTTTTTCACACACTGCGAGCTTGTAAAACATTCATGTTTTAAGCGGCATAGCTTTAAAGTCAGAAGGAGCCAACTTAGCTGTCCTGAAATCACAGTACTCTTCATGACTTATTGGATACTATCCTTGTGACCCCGAACTGAACAATCAGACGGAACTTACTCGTATCCATGCCTCTTCACCATCTACAAAATATGTATTGAGAGCGTGGATTATCGTCGTCGTTGCAGGGCAGCACTCATATAGTGGATACAAAACAGGCCAAACAGAGCCGCCACCTCAACTCGTTTGCCATTTCTAATGCGGGTTTTTTTGCACAGCGGGCAAATACACACACTTTGCTATGTCAAAGCATATCGGCGCATTAAGGCTACAACGCGAGCATTTTTGCCCACGTATGTTCAAAAAACAATCAGGTCTATACGGTGCTCTGAACAAAGAGACTAATTAAAGTTAGTTTTTTCAAAGTATTGCCTAGATTATTTCCATTCAAACGCATGTCTGGCACGCTAGTTGCCTTTGAGAACCCAGACTGCGTGTGCTTAAGTCACCTTCCACCTGATCCTTTGAGCGCACATGATTTGTAAATTCATGAATCCTGCAGAACTTTGAGCGGATGGGTCTTTGTGACCTTCATCCGATGAGTCAAAGAGCCAGCAACAATGTCGGTTCTTTTTCATTAACTCTGGAATACTTCACAGTATAAAAAAAGACTGCAAGGAAGACTTTAATGGCGACTCCTTTCACCATAAATATTCCCGACGAAGAGCTGAACATCATCAAAGAGAAAGTTCGTTCTTTTCCCTGGCAGGCCATGCCCGCCTTGGGTGGTTGGGATCACGGTGCCAATCTCGATTACATGAAAGAGATTTGCGACTACTGGGTAAACACCTACGACTGGCGCGAGCATGAAGAGAAAATGAATTCGTTTTCGAACTTCAAAGCCGACGTCAAAGGCATCGATCTCCATTTCATTGTTGAAAAAGGAAGCGGTGACAATCCCACGCCACTGCTGATCAGCCATGGCTGGCCCGGTTCTTTTGTGGAAAGCATCGATATCATTGACCGTCTGGCCCACCCCGAAAATTACGGGGGCAAGGTCGAAGACGCGTTTGACGTCATCGTGCCTTCGTTGCCTGGTTTCGGTTTCTCCGGCGCTCCCGAACGCCCGTATGGCCCTCGTGCCATGGCAGATGTGCTCAACAGTTTGATGGTGGATGAGTTGGGTTATGACACCTACCTCATGCACGGTGCAGACTGGGGTTCTGCCATTGCAAGCTGGCTTGGCTACAACCATGCCGCACACTGCAAAGGCATCCACATCTGTTTCCCGACCATGCGTCACCCCGAAGGTCCGCAGACCCCGGAAGAAGAAGCATGGGTCAAGGAATGCGAAACCCGTCCGGGCATTATCCTGCATGACGGATACCGGACCCAGCAAGCCACCAAACCGCAGACCCTGGCGTATGCCATGGCCGACAGTCCGGTAGGCGTTGCCGCCTGGATTATCGAGAAATTCCATGGATGGTCCGACGTCAAGAATGATGACGTGGAAACTGCTCACTCCAAGGACGGCATGCTGACCAACATCATGGTCTACCTGGTGACGCAGACCTTTGCGACATCCACCTGGATTTACTATGGCCGCCGCGAAGAAGGTGGACGTATTCTCGGAACCCTGGAACGCCCAAATGTCGAAGTGCCGACAGCAGCGGCGATCTTTCCGGCCGAGAACTTTCCGTGGCCTCCGCGATCCTATGCCGAAAGACAGTACGACATCATTCAGTGGACTGAAATGCCGCGTGGCGGACATTTCTCCTCACTGGAAGAGCCGGATCTTCTCCTCAACGATATCTTCAGCTTCGCAAACAAACTGCGCTAGCTGATACTGTAGTCTAAAAAGTCCCCGCAAGGATGCGCCCTCACCTCTCAAAACAAGAGGGCGGACATATTCTCCATTTGGGCGGGGGCTTTTAGACTAACGGAGCATCGGAAAGACACATGATCAGGATTGAAAACAGATACACGCGACAAGTCGGCTGCACGCAAGGATTCGACCAGCAGAAGATACAGGGCACAACAGCCCTGATCGCAGGCGTAGGTGGACTTGGGTGCTCCGTTTCCATGCTGTTGGCAGCGGCTGGAATCGGCACGCTGCTGTTGTGTGATCACGACACAGTCTCGATTTCAAATTTGAATCGACAACTACTCTACACGGAGCAGGACCTCGGCGCGAGCAAAGCTGTCACGGCGGCCTTAAAGCTAAAAGAATTCAATCCCGACAATGTGTACCTTCCCGTCAAACATCCTTTTTCCGAAGAGGTGCTGACGCCACTCCCGCGTCCTGACATCATCCTTGACTGTCTGGACAATCTTGAATCCCGCATGGATTTGATTCGTTATGCGGCCCGCAATGGCATCCCACTCGTCCATGCCGCAGTTCAAGAATTCTCAGGACAGATAGTATCGTTCATCCCGCCGCTCTCAGGCTGCCCGGTTTGCGCCCTGAGCGGAGAAGGATCTGGCGAAGATGAAACCATCCTTTCGCTTGGAGCCTGTGTAACGACCATAGCCGGGCATCAGACCACAGAAGCCATCAAGTTGATCTGCAAAATTGGTGAGCCGAATGTCGGACGAATGACCATCTTTGACCTGCTCTCCAACAAGTTCGAAACACTTCATGTTGTCAAAGATCCCACATGCGCCGCATGCGGAAACACACAGGAAACTGCGTAATGAAGATCAGACTCACCATGAGCGGCACCATGTATAAATTTCTCTCAAAGGAACGCATCGATCTTGATTTGAAAACCGATGGGACTCTTTCAGATCTCTATGACGCCCTGGCTGAAGTCGCCATACAAGGCGCACCATCCGCAATCTGGAATCCGGCCAAAAGGCGATTCCGGGGACCGATCATCGTCCGGTCCGGCGACACAGTAATCAAAGACGAAAACACCCGTCTGTATGACGGGCAACAAATCGAATTCAAAAGATTTTTAATCGGAGGATAATGAAATGAAAGGTTACACCGGAAAAATTTTGAGGGCCAACCTCACCACTGGCGAATGTATCGTGGAAGCTGTGGACCCGACCGCTGCCCGCGAATTTGTGGGGGGTGCTGGCTACGGCGCAGAGATCCTTTATCGAGAACTGGAAGCCGGAGTCGACCCCCTCGGCCCGGATAACAAGCTTGTCTTTGCAACCAGTCCGCTGACGACCAACTTGGTTCCGGGCGGCGGCTCCATCATGGTCTGCTTCAAATCTCCCCTGACCGGCGCATGGGGCGAGTCCCGTTGTGGCGGCAATTTTGGCCCGGACATGCGCAAAGCAGGCTTCGACATCCTGATTATCGAAGGCTCGTCTGACAAGCCTGTTTACCTCTCCATAGCCGATGGTGAGGCTTCTCTTGAAGACGCCTCGCATCTCGTAGGCAAGGATGTTTATGAAAAGACGGATATTCTTGAAGAACAGTTGGCTGACGGCAAGAAGAAGCCCTCTGTAATGTGTATTGGGCAGGGCGGTGAAAACCTCGTGGCCTTTGCCTCCATCATGTTCCGAGACAGAGCGGCTGGCCGTAATGGCGGTGGTACTGTCATGGGCGCCAAGAACATCCTCGCTATTGCCGTGGCAGGTAAAGCCAAGGCTGACCATGCTGATGCCAAGGAATTCATGGCTGCCTCCAAGAAGGCAATGAAGACCGTCCGCGAACACGAGTTTCGTGAAGGCTTCAACGAATTTGGAACCATCGGCGACATGGTTGAAAACGACGAGGACGGCGATTGGCCTTCCAAGAACTGGCGCTCGAACAGTTGGGGTAAGGCAGCGGAACTCTTCGACAATTTTCAGGACAACAACCTGGTCAAACCCAAGCAATGCTATTCAGGTTGTCCCATTGGCTGCGGACGCGTCTGTGAAGTGAAGGAAGGCAAGTTCAAGACCCCGAGCCATGAAGGTGGTGAGTACGAAAGCATCAGTGTTTTCACCTCCTACCTGATGAACAAGGACATGGACGCAGCAGTCCACTGCGATTACCTGTGCAACCGCTGGGGTGTGGACACCATCTCCACCGGGGCCATGATTTCCTTTGCCATGGAATGCTATGAGAAGGGCATCCTTACCGATGCAGACCTCGATGGCATGGACTTGACCTGGGGCAACAGCGATGTCCTGCCTGTCATTCTCGAGAAGATCGTCTTCCGTAAAGGCATCGGTGATGTGCTCGCCCACGGTGTGCGCAAAGCCGCTAAGATGATCGGCAAAGGCTCTGAAGAGTATGCCATCCACGTCAAAGGCCTCGAAGGTCCGGCGCACGATCCGCGCTCCGGTAAGCTGCTCGGCATCGCCTACGGTACCGCAAACCGTGGCATGTGCCACATCCACCCGCTGGAAGGCATGGCCTACGATCGAGGCAAGATGGACTGGGGTATGAAGTCACACGGCGTGACCGATCCCGAAACTCTCGACCGTTGGGACGAAAAGGGCAAAGGCACTGACTGCGCCATCCTCCAGCGCGGCCTCATCCTCCCGGACATCCTCTGTACTTGCAAATTCATGAGCTACACAGGCCTCAATCCGGAACACTGGGTGGAAATGCTTAGCGCGACCACGGGTTGGGACATGGACGCCGAAGAACTCATCAAGGTCGGCGAGCGCGTCCACACCCTCCAGCGTATGTTCAACATGCGTGAAGGGCTGCGCCGCAAGGATGACATGCTCCCCGAGCGCGTTCTTTCCGCCCCGGAATTCGGTGCATACAAGGACAATAAGGATTGTGTTATCGACAATTACGAAGAGTTGCTCGACGAATACTACAAGGCCTGCGGCTGGGATCTCAAAACTGGTATCCCGACCCCTGAGAAACTCGAAGAACTCGGCCTGACAAAATACACCGACTCAACGGAATAACATCAACCTCCCTGCGGCGCATATCTCCTCCGATGTGCAATGCAACCTCTATGCAGTGCGTTTGCGGTAATCCCGTAAACGCACTGCTTGCACAGAGCCCCCGCCGCTTCTTACCTATCAAGGAATAATCATGGAAAGCCTCAAGCAACTCTACCGCATCGGCGCTGGCCCCTCGTCCAGTCACACTATGGGTCCCAAGTTCGCTGTCTCCGCATTCGTGAAAGCCCATCCTGCGGCCACATCATTCAGAGTGACGCTCTATGAAAGTCTGGCAGCAACAGGCCGGGGTCACCTGACGGATCAGGCCATACTCAAAGTCTTGGGTGAGGAGCGCACGGAAATCCTGTGGAAACCGGAAGAGACAATGCCGGAACATCCCAACGCCATGAAGATCGAGGGATTTGATGCACACAGTACACTGATCGCCGAACAAATATATTTCAGCGTTGGGGGCGGTGCTGTTCGTACCCAGGAAACCATCGGCACTCAGCATGAGAGCGTATATCCGAGAACCACACTTGAAGAGATCATGAGCCAGTGCGCTAAAGAGGGCATCACTTATTGGGAATATGTCCTCAAACATGAAGGTGACGAAATAACGGAATACCTCGGTGATGTTTGGCAGCATATGACCACGGCCATCAAACGTGGACTAGCCGCGCAGGGAGTCCTGCCTGGTTCCATCGGATTGCGCCGTTTGGCCTGGAATTACCACCAGCGGACTAAGACTGCATCCGATGCCCTGCTTCAAACCGGGACGCTTACTGCATATGCCCTGGCGACCTCGGAAGAGAATGCGGGAGGTGGCACCATCGTTACCGCGCCGACCTGTGGTGCGTGTGGCGTTTTGCCAGCGGTCCTACTCCATCTGCAGGAAAGCAACAATATGTCAGACACCGATGTAGTCAAGGCGCTGGCCACCGCAGGAGTGTTCGGTAACATCCTCAAGCACAACGCCTCTATTTCCGGCGCAGAGGTTGGGTGTCAGGGGGAAGTCGGATCGGCCTGTGCGATGGCTGCGGCTGCGGCCTGTCAGTTACTCGGCGGCTCCCTGCGCCAAATCGAATATGCTGCGGAGATGGGGCTGGAGCATCACCTCGGCCTGACCTGTGATCCGGTGGACGGGCTAGTACAAATTCCCTGTATCGAACGGAACGCTTCGGCTGCCACTCGCGCCATGTCCTGCGCGGAAATGGCGATCCTCTCAGACGGCTCCCACTACATCAGTTTTGATGAAGTCGCTTCGGTCATGAAGCAAACCGGGCACGACCTACTCAGTCCCTACCGTGAGACATCCACGGGTGGACTTGCCAGAATTTACGCAGACCGACCCTCCAAGGTCTAACTCAATAGAAAAACAAACGCCCCGGTCTTCATCAAAGACCGGGGCGTTTCCCATTCATATTTGTATAGCAGCTATTTCTTGAGCTTTCGGGCGACCGTGGTCCGATCGATTTTAAAGAGTTTTCCCACTTTGGACAGGGAACCGTATTCTTTAAACGCCCGTTGAAGGATATCGCGTTCAATCTTTGCGGTAATCTGCTTAAGTGTCTTTCCTGCAACGTCGACGTCAGAATAAACCAGAGAATCTGCACAATGCTTTTGAGCGTTCCTATGTACCGCTCTCGGTAAATCATCTGGCTCAATGACGTCAGTCTCACAGTTGATCACAATACCCTGAATCATATTCTTCAATTCACGCACATTCCCCGGCCATCCGTGTTGCAGTAAGAGCAGGGATGCTTCTTCTGAAAATCCAATCTTCCTTCGATATTTCATATTGTATCGCTTCAGGAAGAACTGGGCCAAAGGCATGATGTCCTCCACCCGCTCACGCAAGGGCGGAACTCGCAGCACACTTACGTTGAGGCGATAGTATAGATCTTGCCGGAAATCACCATCTTCCACGGCTTTATCCAGATCAACATTAGTGGCTGCAATAACCCGAACATCCACTTTTTTCGGTTTTAGTGAGCCAAGCTGCATGATCTCTTGATCTTGCAAAACACGAAGCAGTTTGCTCTGCATCATAATTGGCAACTCACCGATTTCATCTAGAAAGATTGAACCATCTTCGGCTGCGCTGAAATATCCGTCCTTGCCCTCCTGATTGGCACCCGAAAATGCGCCCTTGGAATAACCGAAGAATTCCGATTCGATCAGATTGTCCGGGATGCTGGCGCAGTCGGCTTTGAAGAAAACTTCACGACAGCGTCGGCTCATGGAGTGAATCTGCCGCGCTATTTCTCCTTTGCCGACACCAGTCTCGCCAAGAACCAAAACCGTAGCATCGGTCTGGGCAACTTTTTTCATCTGCGCCCATAGCGACTCCATCTTTGGACTCTTGATGATGAGTTCCGTTGAATTGGACTGATCCGAATCGATGACATTGATGGTCTTCCTGAAATGATCATAAATATCTTTATGATATGCCATCTGCTGTTCGCTAAAGAGGGTAAGATGACTGATGTCGCGAACAAAGGTAACGACCATCGCCACATCACCTTTCTCATCAAAGAGAGGATAACCATGCAGCAAATTCCATTCGCCGCCCTTCCTTCTCTGGATGCCATTTGCCGGCTTCTTGGTCCGCAATATCACCGGGCTGACAGGCCCTTTGAAATACCCTTTTTCCTGCTGCACTAACTCGGCATTGGGTTCCGGCGCATCAAAAATCCCTTCCTTACTGTTCAGAAAGCTCACTTTCTTGCCAAGCATGGCCTCGGGCGACACTCCTGCCAAACGCGTGTACATGGGATTCATCTTAATGATGACCCCTTCCGAGTTACTTATGCAGATGCCTTCATGCAGCACATCCATGATCCCGGTCAGTTGATCGAGCAAGTGCCCGTATTCTTGATCAAAACCCGGAATTTGGTATCGAGATTGTTTCATAGCTTGGTTTCCACAACACGTTATCCCTCTCTATGAGGACTATTTATCTAGAAAAGTTCGTAGGGTAGTAGTCTACCTTAAAATACCCCTTCACGCATTGTGTCTTGAAAGACACAATAGTCCATTATTATTCATTTTCTCCAAAAGCTGTTATTCACGCCGACCGTATTGCTTACAGCAGTACAAGGCATGCTTCCTAACTCTATTTAATGTATTCGTGTTCAAGGAAATCTAATCATGACAATGGTATGCAAGTTTATTCATATAAAATTATTTCCATCAAGATTTATACCGACACGCTACCTTGACTGATTCACTGTAATTTAGTGGGCATTTTTGCACAGCGAGCCTTTTTACCCATTTGAGAAAACACCATAAAAACAGACCATTATCATAAAGTCGTGAGCATTTTTGCCCATACCTTTTGCGGACAATGTAGCTCTTCAAATTTGTCTTTACACTAAAAACGAAAATATCTCTTATTTTCAGAGTGTTGGGCCGCAAAGGCAGCACTTCAAATTTTATGGCGCACATATTGCTCAAGGGCACAATGGAAGGTGTGCGCCCGGTGTTCGCTTAGAGGGTACCGCTCAGGCGCATTAAGAGGATTCATGGATTAAAGTGTCCTTTAGCGGGATGACTGAATAAATCATCGCGTTAAAACAGGTAATCGACTAATTTGAAACTTTCAGGGGGATTATTGATCATGAAACGTTATACCCTTATCTGCACATTGGCAGTGATGCTGGTAGCGACTTTCGCCGTTCAGGCTATGGCCGGACCGAAAGTGCTGAAGCTTGGTACCACTGGCCGCCTCGGCATGCCCATCGGTGACGCCATCGAGCAGGCATTGGTCCCGACCATCGAAAAGGTTTCCGGCGGCAAAATGGTCGTTAAGCCATACTACCGCAAATCCCTATGCGCAGAGCAAAAGTGCGGCGAGCAGGCCAACCAGGGTCTGATCCAGCTCTGGACCGTATCCACCGCCAACTTCGGTAGCTTCAGCACCGATCTGGCCATCTTCGACCTGCCCTATATCTTCAAAAGCATCGAAGACGCTAACCGCATCACCAACGAGTGGCTGGGCCAGAAGCAGTCTGAAATGGCTTCCAAGAACTCCGGTCACATGCCCCTCGCCATCTACTCCTCCGGCGGTTTCCGTCAGCTCGGTAACGCTGCCAAGCCTGTCCACTCCCCCAAGGATATGAAAGGCGTAAAATGGAGAGTCACCAAGAGCCCCATCGAATACACACTGATCAAGTCCTGGGGCGGCGTTCCGGTCCCTTACGACTGGGGTCAGCTCTACCAGGGGTTGCAGTCCGGCGTTGTTGAAGGCCAGTATGTAGCCATCCCCTGGCAGGAAGTCGCTAAGCTGCAGGAAGTCTGCAAGTACTACACTGAAATCGGTGGTTCCTGGTCCGGTAATGTTCTGGCCATGGACATGTACCAGTACGAAAAGCTTTCTGACGAAGAGAAAGAATGGGTCAAAGCTGGCGCTCAGGCCTTTGCTGAAAAGGTTGCTGAACTCGATAAGAAGTGGGTAGCCGACGGCACCACCGCCATCAAAAAGAGCATCAAGGAATGGTACGTACCCAACGACGCCGAGATGGGCGAATGGCGCAAAGGTGCCATTGCTGCATGGAAGGACGCCAAAGGCACCTTCGATCCCGCCGTTGCCGAGCGCGTTCTGGCTGACCAGGGTCTGCATGGCTTCATCAAAGCTCTGAAGGAAGCCGGCGCTCTGTAGCCGACACTCTTCCTGACTTCAGGGAATTGATGCTATAATAATAGTATAAAGGGGCTGCACCGAATACCTCGCAAGGAGTATCTGGTGCAGCCCTCAAAATGAACGCTATCGCGATCAACCGCAGCTCCGCTCTATTAGGCGGGGCACCTGAATCCTGATCGGGCTCCCTGACCCCGATACCCTGATGCGGTGTAAAGGACACAATAATTATGGAAAGTATCATACTTCTCAGCCTGCTCATGGTCTTCATCCTCTTGGGCGCACCAATTGGATTCACCATGATCCTTCTTCCAACAGCTTATATTTTCTTCACAGACGCGGCCCCACTGGTACTCATACCGGGACAGATGTTCAGCGCCATCGACTCTGTGCCGCTGACTGCCATTCCCTTCTTCATGCTCACTGGTGAGCTTATGACCAGCGCCACGATCACGGACCGGCTCGTTGAACTCAGTCAGCGGCTTATCGGTAGAATGCGTGGCAGCCTGGCCCAGGCAAACGTATTGGTCTCCATGTTCTTCGCGGGCATGAACGGCTCGGTTGTCGCGGATACCGCCACTGTCGGTTCCCTGATAATCCCGGCCATGACCAAAGCGGGTTACCCCCGCCCGTTTTCTGCTGCAATTACAGCAGTCAGTTCCACCATTGGCGGTATTATTCCGCCTTCCATCATGATGATTGTACTAGCGAATGCCAGTGGTCTTTCCGTTGGCGCGCTTTTCTCAGCAGGTATCATTCCGGGCCTGCTTGTTGGTGCGCTACTGATGGCGGTCAACCATGTACTGGCAGTGAAATACAACTTTGAACGCAGCGAAGAGCCTTTCAGCTGGACCGCAGTGAAAGACTCTGCTGTAAAATCATCCTTTGCTCTGCTCATCCCCGCTATCCTTGTAGGTGCTGTTGTTGGCGGCATCGCAGGCGTTGTCGAAGCAGGTGCTCTGACTGCAACCATTTCGCTCCTCGTGGGCCTGTTTGTCTACCGGACCATCAATGTCGCCAACTGTAAATCCGCCTTTACTCGGGCATTCCGTAACAGCGCATCCGTCTTCATTATCATTGCGGCTTCTGGTCCCTTTAGCTGGCTGCTGACCTCTCTGGGCGCATTGGGCCAGTTGGAAGAATTCCTGCTGGGTTACGCAGGCAACCCGTTCCTGTTCGCCCTAGTCCTGATCACCTTTATCTACCTGCTCGGTATGATCATGGACTCTGCCGTCAATATCATCGTTGTCGGTCCGGTCATCGTCGAGGTCATGGCAAAAGCTGGATACCCTGAAATTCAGGGCGCCCTCGTCTGTATCGTCGGTTTCCTGATCGGCTCGGTAACCCCGCCTCTTGGCGTTGCGTACTTCACGTCAGCAACGGTCTCCAAGGCAAGCCTGGAAAGCGTGGCTGTAGCTATGCTCCCATACTTAGGTGCACTGTTCATCCTGATGTTTGCACTGGTTCTCATCCCGGACATCACCATGTGGCTTCCCACTTACCTGGGCTTCATCCAATAGAGAGGGGGAAACAGTATGTTTAAAATTATAGCAATAATCGACAAGTGGGCCAGAAAATTCATGGCTGGATTCTGCATTCTGATGATGTTCAGCATGGTCTTTTTCACGGACTACACCGTGGTCATGCGATACGTTTTCGAGAATCCACCAGTCTGGGGAGATACACTGACTGTGTTGTCCAACATTTGGCTCGTGTTCTTCGCTCTCGTTCTAACGGTTCGTGAAAAGGAACACATCGCCCTAAATGTTATCTACTCGCGACTGCCGACCAAATATGGTTTTGCTATCCAGCAATTCTGGACTCTGGTCATTCTCTCACTCGGCATCGTCATTTGCATCTCGGGTATGGAAGTCGTTGCCAGAATGGGCGGCAAGTACTGGGAGATGTGGTACATCACATGGGAAAACGGTTGGTTTGTTTTCAAGCCCAACTACATGCCCAAGAAATACGCCATGTTCATCCTCCCGCTCATGGGTGGACTCATCAGTATCAGCGCATTCGCAGCTATGGTTGAAGATTTCCTTCGACTCAAAAGGTGCGAATTTAAAGTCGCGGGTGGCACAGGTACTTGCGACGAAGAGTAAAGGCACTTCGCACAACCAATTATTCAATGAGAAGGCTAGCCGTCATAGACGGTTGGTCTTCTTTTTGTTCTGAACGACATGATCGCTAAGGGACCTGCTATCTGCCATCCCTCTTGTCGTATGTACCTTTAACAACACCGAGCAGTTAAGCGTTTAACCGAAGAGGATGGGCGGCTGGTCCGTTTGTGTAAGAGGCACAGAAAAGGCGGAGATTAATCTTTGTCGGACCTTGCGCGAAGATTAAGTGGCGTCATATGCTTAGAACATAACCCAGTTAGGTTCAGTGTTCAGAAGGAGGTAAAACTGTCTTACGCAGCCAAGCAGTGCGGATTCACCAAGAAGGAAAGCGGGTGGACATTGCATAGCAATCGCTATGAAAGGTTCCACCATATGTATGTTGAGCACACTGGCTTCCAGCCGCCGAACCAGTATGAATCGGCGGCAGCCTTTCAACAGGCAGCACAGGACGTAGCTGTGTTCTTGGGCAAAAGTGTGGATTGGGTCTATGACAATGCCGAAGAACTTGGTGGCGTCAAATGCGGTGGGTCGTGGTTCTTTCCGAACAAGGAAGATATTTATGACCGTCTATTTCAAAACCGGAAAAGGGTTCCGGTTCGATTTCATGGTAAAGGGAAAGCGTCACACCAAGGCGTGGTTCAAAACGAAACGGGCTGCCCAAAAGGCAGAAGCTAAAAGAAAGGAAGAAGTAGAAAAGCAACTGGAAATGGATGCCCAGGGCGACATGGTCTTACGTGATCTTCTGAATCTGCGTTTGGACTATCTGCTGGGCCGAGCCTACTCCGAGTCTCATTATAAAAAGACCAAGCTTGCTGCTCAGCGGTTGCTTGATCATTTTGGCAATGTTCCGTGCAGCACTATCACCCGCTTGAAGGCAGATGAATTCTTGATGGCCGTGGTGAAACAAAGCACCCCAGTTGCTGGGAACAACGACTTGAAAGTCTTACGTGCAGCATTTTCTTGGGCAATGATGCGGGGGCAACGGTTTATCCAAGACAATCCTTTCGCAGGACTGGAAACGTTCCCTAGTGACAAGCCCAAAGAAAGGAAACTCACTCCAACGAGTGAAGAGCTGGACCGCATTATTGAAGCGGCAAAACCGAAGCACTGCTCCTACTTGTGGGTGTTACGTGAAACATTAGCTCGAAGCATCGAAGTACATCGACTCAAGTGGAAGCGTGTAAACTTCGAAAAGCGGTACGTTGAACTGAAGACATTCAAGAATAAAAACAGGGAACCTGTTTTGCGTCAGGTTCCAATGACAGACAAGTTGTATGAAGTCCTTTTGGACTTATACAAGGACCGAGAGCCCTGCAAAGAATGGGTGTCTTGGACGAAAGCTTACAACCATATGACCCGCAGGATGGAAGAAAGGCCTTACAAGCAGGGCAGGTGTTCCATGCTCCAAAATACCTGCAAAAGGGCCGGTGTCGATTACTACAGCTTCCATCGCTTCCGGGCATCGGGTGCTTCCGTCATGGACAATAATGGAGCCTTGCTTCCCGGCATCCAGCGCGTCCTTGGACACGCAGACCGCAAGAGTACGGAAATCTATTTGGAAAATCTCCGTGACGTGGAACGCGATGCCATGGATGTCTATGAAAAGGAAAGCCGCAGGGATGAAAATAAAGTCGCGTAGCAATTTCACACATGCGGTTCACACACAACAACGGAACGGGTTGCAGACATTAGTCGGCAACCCGTTGATAACAGAAGGAAAGAGCTGATAGTCACACACGAAGAACGTGGCTAGTCTTAAGGCCCTCGGCCTTGAGTCCCCGCTGGAAAGCGCCCTCGGAGAGTCCCCGAAGGGCGGCCGGAGGCTTCTTTGTCTTACGGCGTGACCTTCATCAAGTATGCCTTCTCAGGATCAAGATACTGTTTCACCAATTCCTGAATGTCCTTAGGGGTGACAGTTTTGGCGCGCTCTATGACATCTTCTTCGTAGTGGCGATCAAATCCGCGGGTGATCAGGCTGGCGGCCTGACGACTGCGGGATATCAGGGACTGATGTTCCTGATAGTAATCGCCGAGCAGGATGTTGCGGGCGCGGGTGAGTTCTTCTTCGGGCAACGGTTTGTCTGCAAGTTCGGCTACGACGTTCTTGAAACCTTCGAGAGACTGCTCGACCTTATCCGGGCTGGTGCCGATGTAGAGGGCGAGGAAGCCCGTTTCCTTGGATTGCCAGAGCAGTGAGGTGACGGTATAGGCCAACCCTTGCTTGTCGCGCAAATCGCGGAAGAGCAGACCGGACTGGCCGGACAATGCTGCCTTGAGCAATTCCAGACGTGCGGAGGTATCGCGATCCACTTTACCGGGGGTCGGGAAGACCATGAGCATATGTGACTGCTTGCGATCTTCAAGATGCAGAGTCTCTTCGCGCTTGGTTCCCCATTCCGGGGTGGTGAATGTATATTGCGTGCCCGGTGCGGTCATGGTGTTGGAGATCTTTGTGGCGAATGCTTCAATGGTCTCCGCATCAAACTGACCGCAAACTGCGATGGTGAAGGGCTGCATGGACTGTCTGCCCCAGAATCGCATGATGTCGGACTGGCCGAGATTTTCCACTTCCTCCGGTGTTCCCTGATGGAGCAGGGCGTATGGACCTGTCTTGTACAGGAACGGAAAGAGGTGGCGGAAAGCGAGGCCGAGCGGGCGATCTTCGCGACGTTTAATGCCGGAGATCTGGTCCTGCTTGGCGCGTTCGATCTCTTTGGGATCAAATGCGGGAGAAGTCAGAACATCGGTCAGGAGCGGCAGTACTTTATCAGTAAAGCGCACCGGGAATTTGGATTCGAGGGCAAAGATATTGCGCCCGGAACTGGAGCCAAGGGATGTCGCATGGTCGGACAGGAAATCCTGTACTTCGGTAGCGGACATTTTCATGGTGCCACGGGTGAGCGCCTTGGCGGTTAGTGCCGCCAAGCCTTGTTGGTCAGGCGTCAGCTCGCCGTCACCACCAGTCCAGTACATGGAGATAGCGGTATAAGGCAGAGTGTTATCAGGCAACAGCACGAGTTTGTTGCCACCGGGCAGCTCAATTTCTTTGTCTGCGGTCAGCTGATCCATTGCTTGGGCGGTCTTCCCCCCAACTTCGTGTGGCCAAGCTTTCTCTGTGATAGTGGTCAACGCTTCAGGGGACACACCATTAGACTCAGGGACGAGCACTACGCTGGAAAGTTGATCCGGTCGGACATATTCATCATATAAGGACTTCATTTCATCTCGGTTCACCTGGCTCAGCTGGAAGAGATAGTTCTTCTCAGCCTCTTCGCCATTCTCAAAGAACTGGAAGTAGCCGAGTTTTCCAGCCGAACCTGAAAGCGTCTCTTTGGCCAAGAACAGGGAGTCTTCAATGTTGAGGCGTGCGCGTTCGATTTCACGGTCAGTAAATGTGGCCGGATCAAAAGAGGCGAGCTCTTCCATGAGTTCGGTCCAGAATTCTTCAATTCTATCGGAATCCAGTGTGGCGTGAATGTAGAGCATGCCACCGCGTTCCAGCGTCAGAGGGGAGATGGAGATATCGTCGACAAGTTGCATTTCATACTTGAACTTGCGGTAGAAGCGAGATGTGTCATCGCCACCCATGAGCTGGGACAGCAATTCCAAACCAGCGGTTTGAGCTGCCGAGCCATTCGGAATCGGGAAGGCGGCGCCCATATATACCTTATTCCAGTTGCCAGTGAGCTTGACCACCTGAGGGCCATTGCCCACTGCGGGCACCGGAATGGTTTCAGGCGGTGTTACTGGCAGAGTGTTGGTCAGGCCGCCGAGCAACCGTTCTGCTTCGGCCAGCACCTGGTCCGGGTCTACCTTACCAACCACGCAAAGCAGCATGGATTGGGGCTGATAGAACTTGGCAATATAGTCCTTGATTTTCTTTTGATTAAAAGCAGCAACCGTCTCGCGAGTACCGATAATAGGCCATTCGTAGCTGGTTCCTTTCCAAATCATGCTTTGCAGGCTTTTGAAAAGCTTGTTGCCGGGGGTGTCTTCGCCACGCTCCAGTTCTTCAAGCACGACTTTCTTTTCGCTCTCGAGTTCATCGGGATCGATAGTCGGATTGAAGGCCATGTCGGTGATTACGTCCAAGCCGAGTTTCCATTCCTCATCGGGAACTTCTACATAGTACATGGTGTAATCAAAGCTTGTGGCTGCGTTCATGGAACCGCCTACAGACTCAATGTCACGAGCGGATTCGCCTACGCCACGTTTGGCTGTGCCCTTGAACACCATGTGCTCAAGCTGATGGCTGATGCCCGCAATTTCCGGGGTCTCATAGGCGCTGCCTGCATGAACATAGAGGCGCGCATTGACCAAGGGAAAGCGATCATCTTCTTTAATAAGGACAGTCAGGCCATTCTTGAGCTTGACGATGTGTGTTTCACCTTTGGGCGTTTCGGCCAGGGTGGGCAGGGACTCAGACGGCATAATAGTTGTCTTTTTATTCATATGTACTTGGCAGGATGTCAGGAGCATGAGCATGCCTCCCAACAATAATAATGTTCGGAACATGGGGGTTCTCCGTATGTATCGCTCATAATCAAGAGCGTCTTCGGCAGTCGTTCTCTCGGTTTCTTCATAAATAGATAAGTCATTAACCCGTAGAAGCAAGCGTGACTTGCATTGGGTGCTGCAGAGCAGATTCGAATCCTAACTGAGCCTGCATGAAATTAAAACCGATAATCCGCAATTGCATCGAATTCCTTTTTCAAACAGCGGTTTTGTGCGTGAATTGACTGGTCAGTCAATAAAGTGAAAAAAAGTGAAAAAAGTTTTCTAAACGATAAAAGATGTTGTTTGACCGCCCAGTCAATAGGTTTCACAGACTTTTTTACCCATGGTAATCAAGGGATTGAGGGGCTTTCAAATGAATGGTGGCGTTGACAAAAAAGCGGTGGCATGCGTACGATTTCTCCGCTAATTGTCGAGGGTTTTTTGTTTTCAACACAACGGAGGAATGAATGTCCATCAGTTATGCACCGGCCGGCAAATCCGGTAAGTGGGATGGCGCAATGGATTGGCTGCAGATGCTTTCTGGCGCCAGCCTTATCCTGTTCATGTGGTGTCACATGTTACTGGTATCCAGTGTCGTTATTAGTCCTGCTGTCATGAATAGTATCGCCCACTTTTTTGAGGCGACCGGTATGGCACAAGTCGGCGGTCCGCTTATCTTTTTGGTATTCCTGACGCACTTTGTACTCGCTGCACGGAAGATTCCCTTCCGCTTTGATGGTCAGAAGACCGTCTGGCAGCACGCGAAAATGCTGCGTCATGGCGATACCTGGCTGTGGGTTGTTCAGGCCGTGTCCGCAATGATTATCCTGATCATGGGTTCCATCCACATCTGGGTGGTGCTGACCGACCTGCCTATTACAGCCATTAAGTCTGCTGCTCGCATCCAGACTGGTTTCTGGGCCGTATTTTATCTGATCCTCCTTCCGCTGGCTGAGCTTCATGTAGGTATCGGTTTCTACCGTATCGCCATCAAGTGGGGCTTTGTGAAGGACAAGGACCGTGCAAAGTTCAAGCGTGGCGAGAATCTGCTCACCATGATGTTTATTGCCATCGGTCTGATCACCTTGGTTCGTTTCATGTTCCTGGCAGTCAACTAACGGAGAACCATCATGCAGACTATCTACACCGATTTACTTGTCGTCGGCGCGGGTCTTGCGGGTGAGCGTGCAGCTGTTGAAGCTGCCGACGCCGGATTCTCCGCCATCTGTCTTAGCCTCGTACCAGCTCGCCGCTCCCATTCTTCGGCAGCGCAGGGCGGTATGCAGGCATCCCTCGGTAACAGTGTCATGGGTGAGGGCGATGGGCCTGACGTCCACTTCGCTGACACCGTCAAAGGCTCCGATTGGGGCTGTGATCAGGAAGTAGCCCGCTTGTTTGCGGACGCCGCTCCTATCGAAATGCGTCGCCTCGCTCATTGGGGTGTGCCGTGGAACCGCGTTGTTCCCGGAAAATCCATCTATTATAAAGGTGGTAAGAAGTACGAGAAGGTTGAAGCCAAGGAAAAAGAAGGCCTGATCATGGCCCGTTCCTTTGGTGGTACCGCTAAATGGCGTACTTGCTACACCTCTGATGGAACCGGACATGCAGTTATGTGTACCATGGACAACCGCTGTGCTCAGGCTGGCGTTGAAGTCCACGACAAAACCGAAGCGATCTCCCTGATTCAGGACGGCGACACATGCTACGGTGTTGTTGCTCGCTGCCTGCGTACCGGCGAACTGCGTAAATACCTTTCCAAGGCGACAATGATCGCTGCGGGTGGTTTTGGTCGCATCTATCCGAATACTACCAACGCTGTCATCTGTGACGGTGGCGCGCACACCATGTGTGTTGATACTGGTGTGGTTCCCATGGGTAACATGGAAGCCGTACAGTTCCACCCCACAGGTATCGTGCCCACTGACATCCTCGTAACTGAGGGCTGTCGTGGTGATGGTGGTACGCTTCTCGATGTTAATGAGAAACGTTTCATGCACGAGTACGAGCCTGATAAAGCTGAGCTTGCCTCCCGCGATGTTGTCTCCCGCTGGATGACGCATCACATGCGTGAAGGCCATGGCGTAAAGTCTCCGTATGGTGAGCATCTCTGGCTCGACATTCGCCATCTTGGTGAAGAGCACATCACTGGTAAACTCCGCGAAGTATACGAAATCTGTACTGACTTCCTCGGCGTGAACCCGATTCATCAGCTTATTCCGGTACGTCCCACTCAGCACTATTCCATGGGCGGTGTCCGCACCAACCGTGATGGCGCCGCTTACGGTCTCAAAGGACTGTTCTCCGCTGGCGAAGCTGCCTGTTGGGATATGCACGGCTTTAACCGTCTGGGTGGTAACTCTTTGGCGGAAACTGTTGTTGCAGGTGGAATCGTCGGTAAGAAAATTGCTGAGTACCTTGAAGGTAGCGAGACTGTCTTCAAGACTGGACTCATCAATGATGAAGCCAAGAAACAGCAAGCCCGAATCGATGCTTTGGCTAACTGCACGAATGGTAGCGAGAACGTCTACAAAGTTCGCGCCGCCATGCAGGATGCTCTGAACAAGGGTGCTAACATCTTCCGTAATGAAGCAGGTCTCACCGAGTGTGTCTCTTCCTTGCAGGAAACTCTGGTCCGCGCCAAGAACGTCGGCCTTCGTTCCGATGGTAAGGGCGTTAACCCGGAACTGGCTTCCGCACTCAAGTTGGAAGGTCAGGTCAAGATGGCCCTGATGGTCGCTTACGGTGCGTTGCAACGCACAGAGTCTCGTGGTTCTCACAACCGTGAAGACTTCACTGCTCGTAATGACCGCGATTGGCTCAACCGTACTTTGGCATACTGGAAGAATCCGAGCGATGATCTGCCGACTCTCGAGTACGAGGCCGCAACAGAAGTTGTTGAGATTCCTCCGGGCGATCGTGGTTACGGCAAGTCCGAAATCATCAGCGCCGACACTCCGAAGGCTAAGGGAAAGAAGGGTAAATAAATGTCCAGATTACTGAAATTCAATATATTCCGGTATAATCCAGAAGACCATCTGTCCGAGCCTCATATGGAGGAGTTTGTTCTGGAAGAAACTGATTCCATGACACTCTTCGTGGCGCTCAATCGTATCCGCGAAGAGCAGGACCCTTCTCTGCAGTTCGATTTTTGTTGTCGTGCAGGCATTTGCGGTTCCTGTGGCATGGTTATCAACGGACGTCCCGGACTTGCCTGTCACACCAAGACTAAGGACCTGCCCGGTGAAATTACGCTGCTGCCGCTCCCGGTCTACAAACTGGTTGGCGATCTCTCGGTAGATACTGGTTCCTGGTTCCGTGAGATGTACACCAAGACCGAGTCCTGGATTCATACGGACAAAGAGTTTGATCCCAATGCTCTCGAAGAGCGTATGGATAACAAGCAGGCCGTAGAAATCTATGAATTGGAACGCTGTGTGGAATGTGGTTGCTGCGTAGCAGCTTGTGCCACCGCGCGCTTACGTGAGGATTTCCTTGGCGCTGCCGGTCTTAACCGCGTGGCCCGTTTCCTCATCGATCCGCGCGATCAGCGTAGCGATAATGACTATTACGAAATTGTCGGTAACGACATGGGTATCTTCGGCTGCATGGGCCTCTTGGCTTGTGAAGACGTTTGTCCGAAGCATCTGCCTCTTCAGAACCAGTTAGGTTTCTTGAGAAGGAAGATGGGTATTACTTCCTTGAAGAAGATCTTCAAGAGGCCATAAAGAAGTTTAAGTCGGGAGGAGGTTCTTCTCTTCCCGGCTTTTTCATGTGAACTATTTGAATTGACCGCTGACGGTGCGGTCCCTGCCTAGTGCAAGGAGTTATGATGAGAGAGATTCAGGCTGCGGATGTCGTTGAAGCTGTCGCCAAGATGTGTATCAAGGCGAACACTGAGCTTCCTCAGGATGTCCGTAATAAATTTGAACAGGCCATGGCTGAAGAGACTTCTGAGTCAGCTAAGGAAGTTCTGCGTCAGTTGTTGGAAAATGCTGATCTGTCCATGGAAACCAAACTGCCCCTGTGTCAGGATTGTGGTCTGGCTGTGTTCTATGTGGAAGTCGGCGATGACTGTAAAGTCGTTGGTGGCAATCTGCGTGAGCTTATCAATGAAGGCGTTCGCAAGGGATACAATGATGGTTTCCTTCGTAAGTCTGCTTGTGATCCGCTGACTCGTGCGAATACTGGTGACGGTACTCCGGCAGTTATTCACTTTGATATGGTTCCCGGTGACAAGTTGAACATTGCCTACATGGCAAAGGGCGGCGGAGCTGAGAACATGTCTCGCGTCACCATGCTTGCTCCGGCTCAGGGCTGGGAAGGCATCAAGAAATTTATCGTCGAGCGTGTGGCTGAGGCCGGTCCGAATCCGTGTCCGCCTACGGTCATCGGTGTTGGTGTTGGCGGTACGTTTGAACATGCTGCCAAGATTGCCAAGAAAGGGTTGCTTCGTAAGCTGGATGATACGCATCCTGATCCAGAGATTGCAGCCAAGGAAAAAGAACTGGAAGAAGCTATCAATAAGCTTGGCATCGGTCCCATGGGACTTGGTGGCAAGACCACGGTCTTGGGCGTTAAGCTCACTATGGAACCGTGTCACCTGGCGAGCCTGCCGCTGGCTGTTAATGTCCAGTGTCACTCTCAGCGTCACGAGGAGGTCGTACTGTAATGGCTGAATACAAATTGAATACCCCTCTGACTGATGAAGATATGGAGCAGTTGAAAGCTGGCGATGTTGTTTTTTTGACCGGCACTATCCACTCTGCTCGTGATGCAGCACATAAGAAGCTTTTCGAACTGCTGGACGCTGGCAAAGAATTGCCTTTTGATCTGGAAGGTTCTGCCATTTATTACGTTGGCCCTTCTCCTGCACCTCCGGGCCGTCCCATTGGTTCTGCTGGGCCGACTACCAGTTATCGCATGGATACATATGCACCGCGTTTGCATAGCTTGGGCATGAAAGCTTCCATCGGCAAGGGCAAGCGCTCTGATGAAGTGAAAGCTGCCATGAAAGAGCATAAGGGTGTGTACTTTGGAGCTACTGGTGGAGCGGGCGCCTTGCTGTCCAATTCCATCGTTGAATCTACGGTAATCGCTTTTGAAGAACTTGGTCCTGAGGCTATTCGCGCCATGAAGGTTAAAGATTTTCCGCTTTTGGTGATCAACGATTGCCACGGTGGTGAACTCTACGTGAAACCGGATCTCGAAGCGGCTTTATAATCGCTTGACACAGTCGGGTAATTCATTCAGAGAGGAGCTGTATGCACTAAGCATACAGCTGTTTCTGAATAGATTTCGGGGATAGCGAAAATCGCTTTAGAGAGGGGGATGTTATGGAAAAATCGTACTTTAAAGATGCTGACTTCCCGAACGAAGAGAAGCAGGACGAAAAGACATACACGCCTTTTCCTGGTGCGGATGAGAAATATGACGACGGTCGCGACTGGCGCCTATACAATCCGGACAAGTACCGTGATCCGAATTGGTCACCCGACAAAGAGTAATTAGATCAATATGAAAGAGGGGCTTGATGGCCCCTCTTTTTTTATGCTTTATTGTAGCACGCCGTTCGGCAGGTACTTTGCTACGATCTTATCGAATCGACTCTTACCGTCTTTTCCCGGCTTCTTCATTTGAACCAGATTCTTGTTCAGCTTTGCAATAAAGCTGTCCTTCGTATCCTTGCTGAATGCGTAATAGAGCGGCACCTCTAAAAAGGTCATCTGCACAGTATAATCCTTCAGCTTCATACCCATGGCCTTCATCATATACGCCGCAGAACTGTCTGTGTGGACAAAGTAATCAACCATCTTCATCTTAAGTTGCTTAAGTGGGATGACATGGGTCACAGATTGCTTGAGCGCCTTCTTTGGAACTCCGGAAGCAAGCAATGCACGTTCCGGCATACTGTTTCGAATAGATGAAACCTTGTGACTGTTCAACTGGTTGAGGTCTGAAATTTCCTTACCATCCTTTCTGCTGATAACCACATACTTGCTGACGGTTACAGGTCCTACCCACTTGAACATTGGAGTGAGCTTATTGGTCTTTGGTACATTGAGCATGATCTTGTGAGGTCCCTTGGCTGTGAGCTTTAAGCCATGGCTCCAGAGCATGAGCTTTACATCATCCGAAGTCATGTTAACGCCTGAAAGAGTCATAATCATTGCTAGTGTATCGACGGCTATACCTTGAACATGAAGCCCCTTGTTGATGCTATATGGTGGGAATGGAGCGGTCATAGCCATAAAGTCGCTGGCCCGTAATGGGGCAGCGCTCAAGGCTACTGCTAAAAGACAGAATATGAGTATTCTGACGTATCTCATTGAAAAACCTGCCATTAAATTTTGCCGCAATCCGCAAACTCCCACTTCTATCATCAATATACACTTGATTGAAGAAAATTCGCAATGAAACGTATGTTTTATTGATGAAAGAGTTTCGTTGTTACAATTAAATAATAATTATTGCCAAATTGAATGACAATGATATTAGCGTGAATTTTGTGCGGCCACCGCTGTTTGAATTGAGCTTTTGGTCGTTTTAGAGTGGGACCTCATCGTTGTAGGCAGAACGTCGACGTGTATTCTACCGTCTTCTTGTTTTCTTGAGCTGAGAAAGGGCGGTTCTTTTTTTGGCCCGATACTTAACGGCCTTTCATTGGGTATAGGTACTTTTGCGGTAGAGAATCAAGATGAAAAATGTGTGAGGGCTGTTAGAACTAGTTGATTTTGTAAAGAAAGATTTCGGTATGTTTTATGGGGAAATATGGCTGTGTGTCTTGCGAAGTATACCGTTTCGGGGTATGCCGACATGGTCATAAGGAGACCTGTAATGTCAGATAAATTTGCCCGTCGTATGGGGACTGTTCATCGTTCGTTTATCCGTGAAATTTTGAAAGTAACGGCTGACCCAGAAATCATTTCATTTGCGGGTGGTTTGCCGAATCCAGAGCTCTTTCCCGTAGAGGCAATGGATCAGGCTTCTCGCGAAGTTTTTGCAGATATTGGAGCTTCCGCACTTCAGTATTCCACTACAGAAGGCGATGCCAAACTTCGTTCTATTATTTCCAAACGGTATGCCAGCCGTGGGCTGACTGTGAACCCTGACTCGATTCTTGTGACCACTGGTTCTCAACAGATTCTGGATATCTTCGCTAAAGTATTTCTCGATAGGGGTGATAAGGTCGTCATCGAACGTCCTGGCTATCTAGGTGCCATTCAAGCTTTTTCCATTTTTGAGCCGGAGTTCGTTACCGTTTCTCTGGATGATGATGGGCCGAACCTTGATGAACTGGAAGCTGCTTTTAAAGATGGCGCCAAGTGTTTTTACGCCGTGCCCAACTTTCAGAATCCCTCAGGCGTTAGCTACTCTCTGGAAAAGCGTCAAAAGGTCGCGGCCTTGTTGGACAAGTATGATGTGCTTTTCGTGGAAGATGATCCATATGGCGAGTTGCGCTTTATGGGTGAGGACATGCCGAGCGTTTTTTCTTTCTGCAACAAGCCGAGTATCTTGTGCGGCTCCTTCTCCAAGATCGCAGCCCCCGGTTTCCGTATTGGTTGGGTCGTGGTGGAAAACAAGGAGATGTACGACAAGCTCGTCATCGCCAAGCAGGCGTCTGACTTGCATACCAGCACGGTGGCGCAGGTTATCATGCGCCGGTACATGGAAAATAACGATATTGAATCCCACGTGGATTTGATCCGTGAACGATATGGTCGTCAACGCCAGTGTATGGTTGAGATGATTAAGAAATATTTCCCGGCCGAAGTGACTATCACTGAGCCGGAGGGCGGCATGTTTTTGTGGGCGACTATGCCTGAAGGCGTATCCTCCATGGACCTCTTTGATGTCGCTATCAAGGAAAAGGTGGCGTTTGTCCCCGGTCGTCCGTTCTTTGTGGACGATTCTGGTGAGAACACCCTACGGCTGAATTTCTCCAACTCTGATGAAGCTCGTATTGAAGAGGGCATCAAACGATTGGGCAAAACTATCAGCGAATTTTTGAAATAGAGTTTTCGGCGGTGTTTTGCCACCGGAAACCGAAAGAGGCAGGACAGAATTATGTCACAGCATATTGTTGTTATTGGTGGAGTGGCTCTTGGCCCCAAGGCTGCGTGTCGTTTTAAACGTCTGGAGCCCGGTTCCACGGTCACTATGATCGATCAGAGTTCCCTTATATCCTATGGTGGTTGCGGCATCCCGTACTATGTTTCCGGCGATGTTTCTGAAGCCCGTGAATTGTGTACTACCAGTTTTCATATGGTGCGCGATCCAAAGTTTTTCAAGGAAGTCAAAGGAGTTGATGTTCAGATTTTGACCAAGGCAACGCGCATTGATCGTGAGAACAAGTGCGTCGAGGTCGAAAATGTCACTACTGGTGAGAAGGCTACTATTGATTACGACAAGCTGGTCATTGCTACCGGAGCTGCTCCTCGTAAGCTTGGCCTGCCCGGTGAAGATCTCAAAGGTGTGAACTACGTTTGCAATCCGGACGATGCCACTCGCATTCGTGAATCAATTTCTAAAGGTGAAGTCGGTAATGCTGTCATCGTTGGTGCTGGATTCATTGGATTAGAAATGGCCGAAGCCTTTGCTGATATGTGGGGCGTAGAAACAAGTGTGGTCGAGATCACTGATCAGATCATGCCTCGTCTTGTCAGCCCTGCGTTGGCAACCATGGGTCAGAAGCATATGGAAGAGAATGGCGTGAATTTCTACTTCGGTGAAATGGTTGAACGCTTTGAGGGTGAGGATGGCAAGGTCACTCGAGTTGTCACGAATAAACGCACCTTGGATGCAGAGGCCGTTATTATCGCCGCAGGCGTTGTGCCTAGTTCCAAACTTGCTGAAGATGCCGGTTTGAATTGTCATCAGCTGGGCGGAATTTTTGTGGACGAATTCATGCGCACCAATGACCCGGATATCTACTCCGGTGGTGACTGCGCCATCGTCAAGAATTTGCTCACCGACCAGCCTGCATTCCTGCCTCTTGGCTCCATGGCGAATCGTCAGGGACGCGTTATTGGTAACAATTTGACTGGCGACAATACGACATTTGATGGTGTGGTTGGCTCGTTTGTAGTCAAACTGTTCGAGACATCATTGGCTGGCACGGGCCTGAGCCTGGAAGCTGCTAAAGCTGCGGGCTTTGATGCCATGAGTGTGTTGCTCATCCAGTTGGATCGTGCTCATTTTTATCCAACCAAGGAACTCATGACACTTGAGATGGTGGTGGATAAATCCAATCGCCAAGTGCTTGGTGTGCAGGGTTTTGGTAGCTCTGGTGATGCCATGGTCGGTCGTATCAACGCTGTGGCTGCATTGCTCAAGGGCAAGCCTACCATTGATGATATCTCGAATATGGAACTCGCTTATTCTCCGCCTTTTGCTGCGGCCATGGATATTCTCAATACTCTTGCCAACCTCGCGGACAACGCGCTGCGTGGTATCAACCAGGGTGTTGGTCCGGATGGATTCAAGGAATTATGGGCCAATCGAGATGAAAGCGAGTGCTTTTTCATGGATTGCCGTGAGGCATCAGATGCCGAGCAGTACATGGAACGTAATCCTGAGAAATGGCACAACGTGCCCCAGGGTGAAATCTACAATCGATTGGATGAGATTCCCAAGGATAAGCCGATTGTTTTGGTGTGCAATACCGGTGCTCGTTCTTATGAAGCACAGATTATGCTCACGGAAAAAGGTTATACTGATGTCACTAACGTACATGGTGGCATGGCTGCCATTAAGAAGTATGGTGTAGACGTTTAGTTGCTTTTCTCAAAGAATGTCGGTAGTTCCATTACAAGCGGTGATGACTATTGCTTGAGGGGAAGCGGCTATCTTATTCATAAACGAGGAATAGAGTGCGTTTTCTGATTGTTGATGATGATGAAAGTATCCACTTGTATTTACAAAGTGTTTTGTCGTCGTATGCACAACTGGACTTTGCAGCTTCTGGTGAAGAAGGTGTGGAGTTGTTTGCCAAGGCTCATGAAGATGGCAAACCATATGATGTAGTTTTCATGGATATCCTTATGCCTGGCATGAATGGACATCAGGCTGCGGAGACTATGCGAGCGACTGAACGTAAATTATGTGTTGGTGCTTTTGCCCGGTTTAAGCTGGTCATGATTACATCCCTGGTGGATGACACGAATGTCAGTAAGGCGTTCTTCAGTACTCATGCATCGTGCTACATTGTGAAACCGCTGGATAAAGCCAGAGTGCTTGATGAGCTTCAGCAGAATCTAATTATTGAAGCTTAATCTATTGAATTGAAAAAAGAGAAGGGGACAGCCGTGTGGCTGTCCCCTTTTTTATTTTATTATCTGGTCTGCTAGATGCGATTTTCCTCTACTGCGTGACAGGCCACGATAGTCCCGTTGTCCAGTTTGCGCTGGGCGGGAATCTCTTGCTGACAGCGCTCATTGGCGTGTTGGCAGCGGCCATGGAATACACAACCTGTAGGCAGATTAATGGGGGTAGGCACATCACCAGATAGGCGAGTGTGTCCTCCTCTCTTTCCACCGATTTTCGGAATGGCGGAAAGCAATGCCTGAGTATATGGATGGCGTGGGCTAGTGAAGAGCTCTTTTGCCGTTGCCAGTTCGCATATACAGCCAAGGTACATAACTGCCACACGGGTTGATATGTGCTCCACAACACTCAAGTCGTGGCTGATGAACAGATAAGTCAGTCCGCGTTGCTCTTGAGCGTCCATAAGCAGGTTCAGAATCTGCGCCTGGATGGACACATCAAGTGCTGCAATCGGTTCGTCAGCTGCAATGAATTCAGGACCGAGGACCAGAGCACGCGCAATAGAAATGCGCTGACGCTGACCGCCGGAGAATTCGTGCGGGAAGTTGGATGCCCATTTTGGATCGACACCAACCTGACACATGACCTCTGCGACAACATCCTTGACCTCTGCGCGTGAGAGCGACGGATTGTGGAATCGCACGGGTTCTTCAAGGATTTCGCGAACAGCCATACGCGGGTTCAGGGATGCATAGGGGTCCTGAAAAACCATCTGCATTTTGGTGCGATAAGGCAGCATCTGCTTGGAGTTCAAGTTGTCAATACGATTACCCTTGTACAGAATCTCACCCTTATTGGGGGCGTAGAGTCCCATAACTGTGCGAGCCAGTGTGGATTTGCCACAACCGGATTCGCCTACGACACTCAGAGTCTCACCTGGCAAAACTTCCAAGGTGACGTTATTCACGGCTTTGACCACTGTCTGTTTGCGGCTGATTTTGCCACCTTCAAGACGCAACTGGTCGAGAAAAGAGCCGGATATATCGAAGTGCTTGTCCACTCCCTTGATTTCAAGAAGCTTACTCATTGGTGTCGCCTCCTTCGCGCTTGAAACAGGCAACCTGTCCACCGTTGGGCTGATCGCTCAGGCTAGGAACACTCTGACTACATTGCTTGGAGCAGATTTCGCAGCGAGGCTCAAAAGGACAACCATCAGGCATATCAAACAGGGACGGCATCATGCCAGGAATCTGATTGAGGCGGTTGGCGCTGCCAGCCATCTGGGGCAATGCTTTAAGCAAGCCCTGAGTATATGGATGCTGTGGGTTTTGAATGATCTGATCTGTGGGTCCGATTTCAACGACACGTCCTGCATAGAGTACTGCGATGCGTTGAGTCACCTCAGACACAACCGCGAGGTCGTGTGTGATGAGGATGAGGCCCATATTGTCAGTTTCACAGAGTTCAAGGAGCAGGTCCATGATCTCTGCCTGAATGGTCACATCAAGAGCTGTGGTTGGTTCATCCGCAATGATCAGTTTCGGGTTTGTCAGCAGTGAAATTGCAATGACGATACGCTGTCGCATACCACCGGAGAATTCGTGGGGGTACTGCTTCAACCTTTTTTCGGGTGAAGGAATGTATACCTTACGCAGCTTCTCCAGACAGATTTCTTCTGCTTCCTTGTCGGAAACGTTCATGTGGGCCAGAATGGTCTCTTTCATCTGGGTACCGATGGTCAGTACCGGATTGAGCGTCATCATGGGATCCTGGAAGATCATTGAGATATGGTTACCACGAATCTTGCGCATCTCGTCGTAGCTGTATTTGGAGATATCTTTGCCATCAAACAGGATCTCGCCGCCAGTGATTTTACCCGGCTTGGAGATGAGGTTAATGATGGAAAATCCAAGTACGGATTTACCTGCACCGGATTCGCCGACGATACCGAGGCGTTCACCCCTGTTGATCGTCAGGGATACGTTGCGCACGGCACGCAGAGTCTTATCGCGCAGGGCGAAGTCTACATTGAGGTCTTTTATGTCAAGGAGTTGTTCCATGATTTACCCCTTGTACAGTTTCGGGTTGAGGTAGTCGCGAACCCAGTCACCAAGCAGGTTAATCACCAAAACCAGCAGGACCAGAAGGATGCCAGGGAAGATGGTGATCCACCATGAACCGGAGAATATGTATTCGAAGCCGGCGGTGATCAGGGAGCCGAGAGACGGCTTTGTCATGGGCATACCCAGTCCCAGGAAGGAGAGGGCGGCCTCACTCATAATGGCATTTGCCACTTGAACCGTGGAGATAACCAATACGGGAGAAAGGGTGTTTGGCAGGATGTGGCGCCACATAATGCGGATTTTGGAAAGTCCGATGACGCGAGCTGCTTCTACATATTCTTTTTTCCGTTCGGCCAGTACGGAAGCACGAACAGTACGTGCATATTGTGGCCATTCGGCGAGCCCGATGATCAAGATCAGCAGCGGGGCTGCGATCTTTTCATAGTTGGCTACGCCAAACATGGTTTGGAAGATCGCACCGATGAAGATGGCGATCATATATGTTGAAAATGAGAGCTGTACATCCGCTATTCGCATGAGGACGTTATCAAGCTTCTTTATGTAACCGGACAGTAAGCCGATGACGATACCAAGGAAAGCCTGGAGAGCCACAGCACCAACGCCGATGATGATGGAAATACGCATGCCGTAAAGCATGGTGGAGAACATATCTCGTCCCATATCATCAGTGCCAAGCAGGAATTTTGATGTTCCTTCTGCTTCCCATGCGGGGGGCAGTTCTGAATCCATGATATCAATCGTGGTCGGGTCATACGGGTTGTGCGGAGCAATAAGCGGGGCGCCGAATGCACCGATAACCAAGATGACTAAAATGGCGAAACTGACGTACGCCATGGGGTCGCGAAGGAAAGTGTAAAGGAAGAAAGACTCCCTGAATCGTTGCCATCTGGATCGCATTACTTCCTCCCCGCTACACGTACGGTGGGGTTAACCAAACCGTAAATGAGGTCTACAATGGTATTGACCACCACGAAGATGAAGCCGACCACAACGATGTATGAAACCATGAGTGCGGTATCGGCGCGCTCAACGGATTCAATAAACATGGAACCCATGCCTTGCCATTGGAATACCGTTTCAGTGAGAATGGTGAATGCTACCATAATACCGAGCTGGACACCGCCTACGGTGATGACGGGGAGTAGGGTGTTTTTAAAAGCATGCACCCACCAGACGCGGCGAGGCTTGATGCCTTTTGCCCAGGCATATTTGACGTATTCACTTTCCAACACTTCCATCATCTCGGAACGGATGAGGCGGATGAAAAGTGGCAGCATGATGGACGACAGTGCAATGGAGGGCATGATCAGATGTTTAATGCCATCCCATGTGAGCAATCCACTTTGCCACCAACCGAAGAGCTCAACTGTTTCCCCTCGACCAAAGGAGGGAAGCCATTTGAGCTCGACTGAAAATATGTAGATGAGAAGGATTGCCGTCAAAAAGACTGGCATTGATACCCCGACGATAGAGCTTCCCATAATGAATTTACTAAATAGTCGTTTGGGATGGATGGCGGAGTATATGCCGAGTGGAACAGAAAGAAGTATGACGATAAGAGAAGCACAGAAAACCAGTTCCAGTGTGGCTGGTGCCTTGGAGATGATTACTTCGGTGACCGGTTTCTTGAAAAAGAATGAGCGGCCAAGGTCTCCCTGCACAGCGGCAGTGAGGAAGCGACCATACTGAACCATGAAAGGATCGTTGAGGCCTAGTTTTTCCCTGATCTGGGCGCGTTCCTCGGGGGTGACGCGCTCACCCACGAGTTCTCGTACCGGATCGCCAAAAGCGTTCTTGATGGAGAAGCCGATCATGGAGATGATGAGCATCACCAGAATGGCTTGGGCTATTCGTTTTATTGTAAATGCAAACATAGTACTCTGTTGTTAAGAGGGCTAAAGGGGAACCCCGTTTTGTCCGGGGTTCCCCTTTAGGGTTGTTTTTCAATTATGGCAAGAGCCAATTGGAGCTACTTGACGATCAGGTCACCAAAGTAGGGGAAGTTCATGACGTTGACGATGTCAGCGGTGTTCATGCCCTTCTTGGAGGCCCAAGACAGGTTCTGCCAATGCAGCGGAATGAATGCTGCGTCATTGTAAAGAATAGCTTCAACCTGCTGGAGCATGGCCTTACGCTTTTCGATGTTGGTCTCGGTGTTGGAAGCTTCGGTCAGCTTGTCAACTTCGGGGTTGCAGTAGTTACCGGAGTTGTACTGGCCCTTACCGGTTTCCTTGTTCGGGCACATGTAGAGGTACTCGAAGAAGTTCGCGGAATCTTCAGTGTCAGAATGCCAGCCGATCATCTGGATGTCAGCAGCCTGTGCGTCGAACTGATCCCAGTACTGAGCTTTAGGCATGGTCTTGAGGCTGATCTTGATACCGATCTTGGACATCATGGCAACGAATGCCTGAGAGATCTTCTCGTCGTTTACGTAACGGTTGTTCGGTGCGATCATGGTGCACTCGAAGCCGTTTTCGTAGCCAGCTTCTTTCATGAGCTGCTTGGCTTTGGCGAGATCATAACGGAGCTTCAGGTCCTTATTGTGGCCCTGGTAAGCTGCGGGGGAGTTCTGGGAAGCAGGAGTTGCAAAGCCCTTCATGACTTTCTTTGCTACACCAACGTTGTTGTAAGCGTAAGCCATTGCCTGGCGAACCTTGGGATTAGCGAAAGCTTTGAAACGTTTCTGATTGAGCTGGAAGGTGATGATACGACCACCAGACATGGTGACGAGGTCAAGGCCTGCAGTCTCTTTAACGCGTTTCAGATCGTTCGGCGGAACGGGCATGATGAAATCAACATCACCGGACAGCAGAGCTGCAACGCGAGTCGGGGCTTCACCGATGGGAGTCAGGACGATCTTGGAAACGTTACCAGCATCTTTGTCCCAGTAGTCAGCGAAACGATCGAAGACGACTTTAACGCCCTGTTCACGCTCAACAACAGTGAAAGGACCGGTGCCGGATTCGTTGTAGTTAGCGAAGGTGTAGTCAGTCTTGAGGATCAGGTCCTTGGACTTGCCGTTCTTCGGATCGGTGCCGGAGTAGAACTTGGAATCCAGCGGGAAGATGTAGGTAGCCATTGCCATAACCAGGCCGTAAGGCTCGTGGGTGACCAAATCGACGGTGTACTTATCAACTGCTACGGTGTCGGCAAAGGCAGTGAAAAGGCCTTTGAAGTCTTCGGATTTTGCGTAGCGGTTCATGGTGAAGACTACGTCCTGAGCAGTGAACTCATTGCCGGAGTGGAACTTCACACCTTTACGCAGGTAAAAACGAGTGACGTTGTTACCAATAGTTTCCCAGCGTTCTGCCAGGCGGGGTTCGAAGTTACCATCCTGGGTCCAGCGGACCAGAGGATCGAAAACCATGTGAGAGTACTGGAGCATACCACCGGACAGCTGAACCTGCGGGTCCAGGGAGACGGGGTCTGCGTCCATTGCGAGTTTCAGGGTCGGGCCGGCCATGGCGGTGCCTACCAGCAGCATTGCGGAAACAATGAATGCGAGCACCAGGCTAGTCAGTTTCTTCATAAAAATTCCTCCGTAAAGTTGACCTATTACGCCGCGTGCACGGCGCGCTGTTACCTCTCCTCAGCCCGTCAGGGATTGCCTTGTTACGGCAACCCGGTGTAAGGAACGGGCGAAAGCCGGATATTCATACACCTTTCACTGAATATTAACAATATATTGACGCTATTATTATCCTGCGTATGGAGATACTATTATGTTCAATAAAATCAGGTTCTTTTTGCTCTTTCTGCTTTTTGTTCTGTTTTTAAGCGGGTGCGGGGCAACTTTAAGCGGCGATAGTGGGATTGAGCCGACGGAAATTCTTGATCTGGATGACGAGGCAGAAGCCAAGATTACTATCGACAAGATTGAAGTTGTAGCATTGGATATGCGAGTACCTAAAAAAAGCGGGTATAAGCTTGTTGGAGCTTCTTTTGATCCTGAGATATTACAGATGGTGCATTATCTGGAGTATGATGATGACGGCCAGCCGCGTACCCAGTACATGTTCCAGGCCGTGGCAAAAGGAAGTACCACGGTCCTGGTGAAGATGCAGCCTGAGGGCGGCGGAGATGTCGAAGTCTACAAACAGATCACAGTCAATGTCGGGCAGAATAATGGCCTTTTCGACTAGAACCGTTGTGCTGTTTTAGTGAGTTCGAAATCGAGAAGAGATGCCCCGTTCATGACAGCCTTGGATAGTACCAACGGGCTCATGTAGGCGTTGCGCCAATCAAATACGATGGTCAGTCCGTTCTCGTCGCCAGAAAGTTCTTTGACGATGGGACGGATGTCCACATTCTTCATACCTTTCTTGGTCCGCTTTTCTATCACAAACTCAGGTGCTTCCATGAAAATATTCCACTCGGCAACATGTGTTTCCGCATTCTGTTTGAAGGTCAGTTCAAAGACTTCTTCAACAGATTGCGGTTGTTTTTTGCCCATGGAAAGGCGGTCTGCTTTGAGGGGCTTGAGGCCCACAGGCATGTTGGGAATGAGGCGTTTGACTACATCGATGGGTTCAAAGTCTTCACGGAAATAGACGTTGATCCATTCCGCTTTACTGGAAACGCCAACAGGCAGTGCTTTACCAAAGGAAAGCTTCGGCATTGGATGGAATCCTGCGGAGAAGGCTAGCGATAGCTTCGCGCGACGGAAAGCGCGTTCGAATACGGACTGGAGTTCCAACTGACTGAGGTATGCAGCTGGGCCGTTCTTTTCATACCAAAGACGGAAGTGTGAACCTTTGATTGTGAGGTCCGGTTTTTCTACAGAGAAGGCAGGCTGTTCGCCTTCCTGATCTCGTTCGGTGAAAATCATCTTGGGCTGAATGTCTTTTACCTTGGCTTGCTTTTCCAAGATAGACACATGACCGTCGAATTCACAGACACCGCAGTTGCGGCAGGCTGCGTAGCGACAGTCTTCAGTCATGCTGCATGCTAAAGCGCGTTCTCGTTCTTTCAGCAGGAATTTCTTGGTTACACCACAAGAAATGTGATCCCACGGAAGTGGGCCATCAACATCGCGTGCACCAATGAATTCATCCCAATCAAGGCCAGCTTCTTCCATCGCTTCTTTGTACGGCTCAATCTTCAGATGGTCTTTCCAGCTGGAGAAGAGTGCACCCTTTGCATAGGCAAGCTCAATGACTTTGGCGAGACGACGATCTCCGCGAGAAAACACACCTTCAAGTGAAGTCATTATTGGCTCGTGGAAACGCATGGAGATACGCTTGTGTCGGCGGAACTGGTCACGCAGGTAGCCGATTCGACGATATATTTCGTCAAAGGAAATTTGTGGTTCCCATTGAAATGGGGTTTGCGGCTTGGGAACGAATGGTGAGACGGCTGCGGAAATCTGGAGGCGCTTGTTGTGGCGTCCTGCAACATCGCGCACCTTGAGGCAAAGGTCGACGATGGCATCAAGATCTTTGTCTGTCTCTGTGGGGAGTCCGATCATGAAGTAGAGCTTCACGCCGTTCCAGCCGTTGTCGAAGAGCATCTTTACATGCTCCATTAGTTCTTCTTCATTGATACCCTTATTGATGACATCGCGCATACGCTGGCTGCCCGCTTCCGGTGCCAATGTTGCGCCGGTGCGACGAATAGAAGAGATGCGTTCCATGATGGGGGAAGAAAGGGAGCCTACGCGCAATGAGGGCAGGGATATGGAAATCTGTTCAGCCGCACATTTGTCAAAGCTGCGGGTGAAGAGTGAATCCAGCGCGGAGAAATCGCCAGTAGACAGGGACAGGAGAGAAGTCTCTTCATATCCCGTCTCAGCAAGACCGTTTGTCAGGATGTCGTCCAGAGAATCAAGAGACCGCTCACGGACAGGGCGGTAAATCATACCAGCCTGGCAGAAGCGACAACCGCGAGTGCAACCTCGAGCGACTTCCATGGTGAGGCGATCGTGAATTGCATCAAAGGCAAGCACTTGTCCCTTGGGAAATGGTGCTTTGTTGAGGTCGTCTACTACTGCCTTCTCGACAGATTCATATCCTTTAACCAAAGGTTTGAGGGGCTGGCCTGCACCTTGATCTTCAAAGAAGGATGGTATGTAAATGCCGGGAATCTCGATGAGGCGTTTGAGCATTTCATCGCGGGAAATATTGTCAGCCTTACCCTTTTCAATACATGTCATGACGGCAGGCATGGTTTCTTCACCATCGCCAATGACCATAGCGTCGAAGAAGGGGGCCATCGGCTCGGCGTTGAATGTCGCGCCACCACCAGCAATGATCAGTGGGTGGGATTCGTCTCGATCAGCTGAACGGAAGGGGAGGTTTGCGAGGTCGAGCATGAACAGGATGTTGGTGTAGCACAACTCATGCGTGAGGCTGAAGCCCACAGCATCGAGATCGCCCAACGGAGTGTCTGATTCGAGTGTTGCCAGTGGGGTGTTGTGCTCGCGAAGAATCTCAGCAGTGTCGACACAGGGAGTGTAGACGCGCTCTGCCCAGAATTGCGGGTGCGCATTGATGGCTTCGGAAAGAATTTTCTGCCCAAGGTAGGACATGCCGACTTCATACATGTCGGGGAAGGCAAGAGCGCAATGTACGGTGACAGTTGCGGGGTCCTTGATGGTGGTTCCCCACTCGCTGCCGAGATAACGGGAGGGGCGGGGCAAGATAGGCAGTAATTCTTTCATTGTGATTCTTACGCTGGCGGTTGAAAAAGTGCTATCTGCATCGTTGCTGCGGGGAAAGTGTGTCCTCATGTATTTATCAATACATTGCGGAACCCTTTCCCTTTGCGCCTAGCAGCTGTCGTTTTTTGAACAGCCTTGAGTTGAGTTAAAAAATAGAAAAACGGGGGCAATCCTTTGGGATTGCCCCCGCTTAATAGCATAGAACGGTTCGGAACTAAACGAGGTTCAGACCGCCGCCATCGGAGCCGCCACCGACGCCGTCGGGGCCTGCGCCGCCGGACAGGTCGAGACCGCCGCTGGACATGGAAATGTTGGTAACAGCTTCAATGTACTTGGTCTTAAGCTCTTCCGGGCAAGCCTTGTACTCAAAGAGAATGTTTTCCATGGAAATTTCGCCGTGCATTTCCTGATCAAAGGGGTAGCCGAAAGGCAGCAGAACCATCTGGGTTCCCTGCTGGGTGGGCATAGCCTGAATGGTTGCCGGATCTTCGATTTTCTTTTCGTCTTCGTTGAACTTACCGACGACCATGTCGCCGCTGATCAGTTTTACAAGTCGGATGTCGTAGCTCATCTATGTTCTCCTTAAGAAATGTTTGCTTGGTTGGCTGACTAAGTAGGTACGTCCCACCTCAGTGTCAAGTGAGGTTGTCCGATTTTGATTTTGTTCGTGGTGCCAGAGTGATGGGATGTCCGTTTTTCTGGACAGGGATATATGTTTTTATCCTGTGAACAGAAGAAAATTCATTAGAATCAATACCATACCAAAACAGTCCAGTTTATCAGATTGAAAGTCCAGCAAATCGGACAAAAGTATTTATATTTTCAAGTGTTTACATAAACATTTTTTTGTGGTTAGAGCAACTCTCAAAGAGTTTTTTTGTGGTTCTGAAAGGCGGTTACTGCGTTTGGGTGCAGTTAACACTTCATGAACTATCAAAGGGGGGAGTTGTCGCAATGTATAATACAGCGGTCCTTGCGACATCCCATGACAAATCATGAGTGAGGATATTGTAAGTGTCTGATGAAAAAATAGAATCGTATAGCGAACTTCACAAGCCATCGAGTGAGTTCGGTAGTCGTTCAGAATATCTGGACCATGAATTAACTATCATGCGTCCCAAGCGGTGGGGATTGAATTTGCCCGGCCGTGATTTCCGTTTTGAAATTGAAGACCTGATTCCTGCCATTGCGGGAACCATTGGTCTGACAGTCATGTGTACAGCTGTTACCAAAGCCTTTGCCAATGCTTACGGTTTGGATATGGCTTTCATTATTGAAAATGTACGAGTGGACATGATTGCCGTGTCCGTCCTCTTCGTTATTTTGTTCTCCGGTATTTTTAACCCCAGAGCCAACCTCGCAGGTATTCACGGGCCGATGATGCCCCTCATCCCCTTGATGGCTGTATCCGGTACGCATCCCCTTGCTTTGGGAGCGCTCATTGCTGTCTTCGGCCTGATACTCAGTGTCACTAAAGGTGGTTCTCGTCTGGTGAAGGTTACCAGTCAGGGTGTAGCTGGAGGTCTGCTTGTCTATCTTGGCGCCATTGGTACCATTGGACAGGTGGGAGCGGTTCAAAGTTGGGCTACTTCCATTGATATGGGATATGTCGGATTTCTCGTACTGTTTGCCAACCTTTTCCTCTACGCATGGTTGGCACGTGTCGGGAAACGCTGGCTCGCCATTCCAATGTGTTCTGCACTGGCTGCTATTGTAGCTCTTACCTTGGGCGCACCTTTTGAGTTCACGACTGGTCCCGGATTGCCTAGCTTCAATCCCATGTACTGGTGGGGCGCGGACACTGGGTGGAAGCTTGGGTTGCCCGGTGTGACGCATTTCGTAGCTTCTCTGCCATTTGCTATTTTGGCAGTGGCCATGTGGTCCCCGGACTTCCTTGGTCATCGAATCTTTCAGGAAATGAATTACCCGAGAAAAGCTCGTGGTGTGCTCATGGACGTCGATGACACCATGGTTGGTTGTTCCTTGCGTCAGGTCGTAACTAACTTGTTGGGTAGCGGTTGCATCACTTCATCTTGGGGAACATACATGATTCCCGCTGCTATCGCGAAGCGTCCGATCCCGGCTGGTGCGATCCTGACAGGTGTTCTCAGCATAACGGTCGCTATCGCCGGATTCCCCATGGATATCGCTGTATGGCGTCCGGTTCTGAGCATCGCATTGCTGGTTGGTGTATACCTTCCGCTGCTTGAAGCTGGTATGGAAATGGTTCACGAGACCAAGGATACCAAAGCGGCAGGCATCTGTATCTTCTCTTCCGCGATCGTCAACCCGGTGTTTGGCTGGGCGTTGACACTCTTCCTCGATAACAATGGTATGATCGCAGACCGCGATCGTCCGAAAAATCTTAATATAGTTGATCGCCTTATCATTCCGGGGCTGGCTCTTTCTGTCAGTACCATTGCCATGGCCATCGTCGGCATGATTCCGGGGATCCCCGCACTCATCAAGTAAGAGTGAGTTGCACACCATTGAAAAAGCCGGAATGGAGTTGGTCCATTCCGGCTTAATTCTTTTGAAACAGGGCGTGTTTAATCGAAGTGTACGCGGATGCAATCCGAGAGGCTTTCGATGGATTCGGCCAGGCTTTCCTTTTCCATGTTCTCAGGAATTCTGACTGTCATCTTGGCAGTATACACAGTGCCGCCAACAGGGGTGACCGGGAGGCGGTGGAATTCCATATTTTCTGCCTCAAGGTTCAGGTCGGAAAGTACCTTGACGATGTCGTGGGTCAGACCGGGACGATCCTCACAATCCACTGTGAGGCTGACTGTCTGAACGTCTCCGTTTGTCAAATCTGTCGCCGGGGCATGGAAAAAATGCAGATCAGGGTAAGCGCTCTGTAGCTTGTCCTTGAGGGCCTGTTCACTGCCTTCATCAATGACAACCTTCATCAGAGCAGCGAACTGGTTGTCCAGCTTATTGACCTTGCTCTTGCTCCATTCTCCGCCCAGAGAACGGGTCATTTCTGCAATGTCCTTGATCGTGTTCGGCTTATCCTCGCCAACAATGGTCGTGATGAAAACTGTTGCCATATCAGACTCCTTTTCTTGCATATCAGTATACACAATTTCGCCGCACGTGAGAATATATTCCGCTAGGAAAGCGTTGTTCATTCACAGTGATCGATTCGTGTGAATGTGTTTAAATGTCTGTGTCATCAATACACATGCCAATTAAGATATGCCAGTGGAATCTTGGTGAATTATTTAACCAGTATGTTTATCCTGTTTTATGGGCTCAGGTTGCGTGACGTAGTAAGTTAGTACGGCGCCTACGAGGCACAGTACTCCGCAGATGGTAAAGGCGAGAGGGAAGTCCCCCATATCGCCGAGCATACCCCCGAGAATCGGGCCGATAATTCCGCCCGTGCCATATGAGAGCAATACAAAAGGATAGTTCTGGCCTACATTTTTGGGGCCAAATGTGTCTGCTGTCATGGTAGGGAAGAGTGCGAAGTTGCCGCCGAAGTTAAATCCGATAAATGTGGCTCCTACGTAAAGAATCAGTTCATTTTGTGCCATGGCGGGAAAAGCGAGAACACAGAGCCCTTGAGTTGCGGTCATGATAATGATCGAAGCTTTGCGCCCCATTATGTCGGAAAGACTGCCCCAGGCAATGCGACCGATGCCGTTTGCCAAGCTGAAAAAGACAGCCATGGCTGTCCCTGAAATGGCACTTGCTTCGGCAAGTGAATAGCCTGCCCCCTGTAGCGCCTCCATAGGATAAAGTTTCATGAGTCCAATGGACATGAGACCTGCGCCGGAGCTGAAGATAAAGGTAAGACAGATCAGGGCGAACTGTCGTGTACGAATCATTTCTTTGTAGGTAAAGTTGATCGAGCCATTCTCCCCACTTGTCGGGGGTGGTGTATATCCTTCGGGCACCCATTCATCAGGAGGAAAGGACATCCACATACTGCCTGTGATGATAAGGAGTGCGAAGGCTACTCCATACATTATGAAGGTGTTGGAAAGGCCGTAATTGGTGATGAGGTGGCCCCATGAGCCAGCGAATTTGACCCAGCCCATGGCTCCAAATCCGAATCCGGCTACAGCGAGCCCTGTGATGAGTCCTTTCTTATCGGGGAACCAGCGCATGCCAACAGCGATTGGGACTATGTAGCCTATGCCAATACCCGCTCCGCCGATGATGCCGATGAATATGAGGATGGGCCAGAAATTTGTGCTACCGAAAAAGCCTGCCAGTAGATAGCCGGAACCAAGGATTATGCCGGATAACATGGTGAGTTTCTTGGGACCCCAGTCTGTGAGTCGGCGACCGGACCAGAGGATGGAAAGTGAGAGCGTTGCCAAACCTATGGAGAAAACGAGTTGCGTATCGACCTTGGACCAGCCAGCTGTTTTTAGTGCTGGAGTGAATACGGACCAAGCATAGATTGCTCCTAAGCTGAGCTGTATGAGTACTGCTCCAAGAACCACAAACCAACGGTTCATGAGTTGTTTCTTTTCCATCTTCCCTTCTTTGTAGCACTCATTAGTGGCTACCAGTCGCATTAAAACAATGAGAAGGGGGCGGTTGTCCGCCCCTGTGTGATTCTTTGCTAGTTATGCCGTTCTGCTATTTGCGCAGCAGCCAGTCGCCGCGCGATGGGTTTAAAACCCGAGAGTTCGTGCTCCTTGGCGTTGAGTGGATTGCAGTGCCAAGTCAGTACAGAGCCGACCAGACAAAGTACGCCACATGTGGTGAAGGCGAGAGGGAAATTCCCCATATCGCCGAGGAAGCCGCCAAGGATAGGGCCACCTATTCCGCCTGCTCCATAAGCGAGGAAGATGAAAGGATAGTTAAGACCGACGTTTTTCGCACCGAAGATATCGGCAGTCATGGTCGGGAAGAGAGCGAAGTTACCACCGAAGTTGAATCCGATGAAGGTAGCTCCTACGTAGAGGATAAGTTCATTACTTGCCATGGTGGGAAAGGCTATGACGCACAGCCCTTGGGTTGCGGTCAGGAGAATGATGGAGACTTTGCGGCCCATGAGGTCAGACATGGTTCCCCACGCGATGCGGCCGATCCCATTGGCGAGGCTGAAGAAGACTGCCATGGCAGTGCCAGAAATAGCACTGGCTTCGGCTGCCGTGTAACCACCTGCTTGTAGGGCTTCCATGGGATAGAGCTTCATCAGGCCAATGGACATGAGTCCTGCCCCGGCGCTGAATACGAATGTCAGAAAGATGAGTTTGAACTGGTAAGTCTTGATGATACCCGCGCCCTTGATGTTGAAATCTGCATCGTCGGATACAGTCTCAGTCACAGGGGGAGTATATCCTTCCGGCAGCCAGCCTTCAGGAGGGAATACCATCCAGAAACCACCAAGAACAACGAGAATGGCAAAGGTGATGCCGTAGACTACGAAGGTTGTGGACAGCCCGTGATTAGCAATTAGATGTCCCCATGATCCTGCCAGTTTGACCCAGCCCATGGCCCCGAAACCAAATCCGGCTACAGCGAGTCCTGTGATCATGCCTTTTTTGTCCGGAAACCAGCGCATGCCCACAGCGATAGGTACTACGTATCCGATGCCTATTCCAGCACCACCGATGATGCCGATGAAGAGGAGCAGTGCCCAGAAATTTGTTCCGCCGACCAGTCCGGCCAGAGTGTATCCAATACCAAGAACCACGCCGCTGATCATAGTCAGTTTACGTGGTCCCCATGAAGGAAGCTTCTTCCCGGCCCAGACCATGACGATGGCAAAAAGAGCCAACCCCACAGCAAAGACAACTTGTGTATCCATTTTGGTCCAGCCCGCATTTTTCAGAGCGGGAGTGAATACAGACCACGCATAGATTGCCCCTAGACAGAGTTGGACGAGTACCGCCCCTAAAACTACAAGCCAACGGTTCATCACCTTCTCATTCGACATTGTTCCTCCTCTTGCGAACAGTAGTTCAGTTCCAGTTTGAAGAATGAAACGAGCCGTTACCCCTAGCAGTCGTTTCATTTGTATCAGTTCTACGTGAATATGTATTGTCCTCATCCCTCCCCGCACGAGACCGGGGCCGCGAATGGGCGGCCCCGGTCGTGAGGGGTGTGAGAGGAGGTGTCTCTCTAACTATCTATGCCTTCTCCGGACCATGCAGGATGGCCATGACTTCAGTTGTATCGTGCGGAAGTGCGTCTTCACCCTTGGATGCGTATTCCATCTTCGAAACCGTGTAGATGGCGATGAAGGTCAGGATCATGACGAATCCGCCAGGATTCTTGAATTGCAGGAAGGTTGGCAGCATACCCTTGCCCAGGATCATGAAGAAGGAACCGATGATTCCAGTACAGAGGCCAGCTATTGCACCCCCCTTGGTCATCTTGGGCCACCACACACCCATGACCAGCACGGGGAAGAATGTGGAAGCAGCGATGGCGAAGGCGAGTCCAACCAGAATGGCGATCTGCATGTTCTCAGCCCAGAAGCCCAGCGGGATACCCAGCATACCAACAATAACGGAGGAGATGCGAGCAACCTTAACACGGGAGCGCTCAGGCATATCCGGGTTGAAGACGTTAACGACCAGATCATGACCGATGGCACCGGCACAAGCGATGATCAAACCAGCAACCGTGGACAGGATGGCGGCGAATGCGCCAGCTACAACGATACCGAGCAGGAGCTGTCCACCGAAGTGGGAACCGGCAACAGGAACAGCGAGGTTCTTACCATTAACAGCCAACCACTTCATCAGGTGCGGGGATACGCCCATGGCTTCACCCTGCAGGTAAGTGAATCGAATAACGTGACCAACATACGGGCTCAGGATGTAGAACATACCGATGAGCAGCAGGACGTAGATAACAGTCTTACGGGCAGCCTTGCCATCAGGAGCAGTATAGAAACGCACCAGAATGTGAGGCAGGCCAGCGGTACCGAACATCAGAGCGAGCAGCAGAGACAAGGTGTCTTTGAGGTTGGTCAGCCAGTAAGCAGGGCTGGTGTACGCAGCGCCGTCAAACATCTTTCCGGTTTCCGGATCTGGACCTTTGAAGGTCGAAATGAATGCTACAACGTCAGTGTAAGTGTAGCCTTTGATCATGAAAGGAATAAAGGCGAGCAGGAACATGGCGCCAAACAGAATCCAGAACTGGACCAGCTGGTTGACGG
>PPCM01000309.1_pt1 | contig 56621 bp, 46 predicted proteins | sample 1555541 | NCBI WGS metagenome assembly PPCM01 (sample SAMN05284479, study PRJNA326546) | Marine sediment metagenome, whole genome shotgun sequencing project. | isolation source: marine sediment | place: Germany: Wadden Sea | collected 2012-09-05
AGATAAGAATGGATATAAGAGGACACATGTTTTCTACTGTGATCCAATGGCTTCTCACCAAAAAGGACGCATAGAAAAGAATCATGAATACATACGATATGTCCTTCCGAAAGGCAAATCCTTTGAACCTCTGACACAAGAAAAGGTAACACTTATGATGAATCATATAAATAGTACAGCAAGAGCCAGTCTGAACGGTAATACCCCATTCCAACTGGCTCAGCTGCTACTTGATGATGCTTTACTGAAATCGTGCTCATTACAGCTCATTTCAGCAGACGATGTTCATCTAAAACCTATGCTACTAAAAGCATAAAATAACAAAATTACTCGGATAGATATCGCGGAACTTACCTGTGCAAAAGATAGATCAGCGGAAGTTACCTCTGCAATAACTATTCGATGGTCCCTTTTGCGTACGATAAATATGACGTTTTTTTGTTATTCGACACTGATTATATAGTTTTTCTTCTCGAATGAATAGCATTTTGAGATCGAAAAACGGATTTTACTCTTGCAGTTGCAAGGAGTTCAAGTAAACGGAACTTAGTTTTTCAATCAACGCCCTCTATATTATTATTTTTCACACAGGATAACCATGAGGTCGTTCACATTTGTTCCCGTTGGACCGGTTATAATTAAGTCCCCACTTTCATGAAGCGCACGATATGCATCATTATTTTCAAGATAAAATACAGGGTCTATTCCAGACTCTTTCATGATTGTTGCAGACTGTCCATCCACAATACCCCCAGCTGCATCTGTAGGACCATCTGTTCCATCAGAGCCTACAGAAAAGATGGTCACACCTTCTAATCCTTCAATCTCTATAGATGCCGAAAGTACCAGTTCTTGACTCCGGCCTCCTGTACCATTTCCAGTAACATGTACAACCGTTTCGCCACCACATATAAAGGCACAGGGTTTATTTGGGTAATAAGCACTTTGATTTTCCTCAGCAATCTCCTTTGCTACAATCTCCTTTGCAATAGAAGCTAAGAACTTACCTGCTTCTTTGGCTTCACTCTCTAACTTAGTTGTTAATATCAGTGGTTGATACCCTAAACGCTCTGCAGTTCTTGCTGCAGACTCACACAGGCCTTTAACCGATCCAGCAATGACAATCTCTGACTTTTTCAGCGTCTTAGGCGTCTCTAATTTAAGTGCTTCACGAACATGTTCACCAATAAATAGACTGTACTTATCTACTATTTCTAAAGCTTGCTCAGAGGTAGATGAATCGGGCACCGTTGGTCCAGAAGCAATACTATCAAGATTATTGCCAATAACATCTGACATTACGATAGTATAAAGAGGTGTCTCACCACAATGTAATGCGAACCTGCCACCTTTCACATCCGATAGGTGTTTTCTAATTGTGTTTATTTCACCTATACGTGCGCCGCTGGCAAGGAGTTGATCTGTTACAATGGTCAAATCTTGTATTGTCACGGTATCGACTGTTTTTTCAAAAATGGAAGAACCACCACCTGAGATCAGACAAATGACAAGATCCTCCTCTGACAATTCCTTAACCATAGAAACTGCCTTTGTTGCACCTATAACTGAGTTTCCGTCAGGTATAGGGTGACCGGATTCGATTATCTCAAATTTCTCAAGTGGACCTTTACTGTGTCCATACTTGGTTACTATTAAACCTTTATGTAATTTATCTCCTAACACAGAGCTTGCAGCACTGGCCATAGTGTAGGCTGCTTTTCCTATTGAAAGGATAACTATTTTTCCAGGTATCTTATGAATATAATCAAGCTTGTTCTCAAGCGCTATTTTAACCGATGGTTCAGGCATAACTGAGTTTATTGATTCTTGAATAATTTCAAATGCATCTTCTCTTAATGAAGCCATGAGTTTCTCCTTTTAATTCCAAATCAAATCTATGTTATTATTAGTATCCAGCACATTATTATAACAAACCAATGACAGTTCCACTTGATTTGGGCAAAAAAACAACGCAATCATTTAAAGTGATTTCGCTGTTAAAATGTAAATTATGTATGACTCAGTTTGAGCACATTTTCATACATATCAAAATGGATATCCCACACGCCATCAATTGTATTCGATTGAACTGTATAGAAAATTCCTGACTTCGGATAACATACCGACATAAAAGAAACACCTGGATCTTCACCCATCAAATAGATACATTCTAGCCCCACGTCGTCACGTTTGGTCCAAAATCCTAGAGAATAGTAAATATTTTTAGATACATGAATATGATGGTCATTAAACATCTGGTAGCTTTGATCACCAATCAAATTTTTTTTAAGTATACTCTTCCAAAACGCTTCCATGTCTTCTACGTTCAAGAAAACACCACCATCTGAACACCCTTTAACAGGAATCGAGTATATATTGGTTTTCCACGACCCATCTGTCTCATTCTTAATGTAACCAAGGGCTGTATTTTTCCTTAGTGCATCCAGCCTATCAAATCCTGCAAGTTGCATATTTGCTTTAGCAAACACATCAGAGCCAATGGCATCTTCTATTGACTGACCCGTGATTTTTTCAATAATAAGCCCTAACGCAATAAAACCTCCATTATTGTATTGGAACTTAGCTCCTGGATCGAAAACCATTTCATTCCCCGCAAATAAAGGAAGTAAGTCCTCAGGTTTTTCAATATTATACATTGGAAGGTTGATCCATAACTCTGCGAAATCTTCCATAACTTCTTCATCAAAATAATCTGGCATACCAGAAGTATGCATCAGTAGATGCTGTACTGTCACTTGATCAGATACATTTGGAAATACACCAGGTAGTATTGCGTTCAAGGATGTCGTTAAACTCAGTTTCCCATCTTCAATAAGCTGGAGTATTTTAATTGCTGTAAAACCCTTTGTGCCTGATGCAATACCAAACCTTGTTTGATCATTGACCTCAACGTTAAAGCTACGTTCTGCAATCCCTAAGGATCTCGTATACTTGTTGCCACTTAAATCATTTATTGAAACAATACCGTTAAAATCATCTTGTTTTGCAATAGCTTCGTCAATGATTTTTTGATAGTCCTTAATCATTCTAACCTCCAGCATTTATCACTTGAGCAAACCATACTTTTTCTGAATGGCTATCGCATCAAGTGTAAATATAGGCGTCCACCAAGGAAGCTCATCATAAGCATTCACCAAGTGCCCACCAACACCAATTCCGTCAACAACTCGCCAAGCTTCTGATTCAACCACCGATTCAGGAATGATCTCAATTGCATGATACCAATATCTGCTGAATAGTGGATGGTGTTTCATGTTTTCTTTTAGAAATTCTTCCATTCTCTTTTTATAGTGCTCTAAGATTTCATTTCGCCTTTTAAAATCTTTATGATATAGAGCGTACACGAATATAGGATAGTCATATATGGATATGGATTCTGGTAATTCTAGTGTGAGGGCATATTGCTCTATGCGCTTCTCATCTAAAATAGACTCCACACCTAACTTGCTTAACATTCCGGAAATACTTAATATGCGTTTATCATCTGTATTTTCCCACCAAGGTTGATGTGGATACTTCGTAATGTCTTCTACAGGATGAGAAATAAAACCATTTTGATTCAACATTCTGTTAGCCCAGTGTGCAATGTCTCTGACCATATTTCCATCATGAACATTTGAAATATCAAGTAAACACAGCGCCGTCTCAACGGATATTGCATTACTAACTGGCGTTCTCAGGTCAGGCTCGATTCCGTTAGCAAATCCACCATCGTTATTCATGTAAGCACGCAAAGCAGATAGGAATTCTTCAGCTGTTCCATCTGCAAATACAAGTTCAAACATTCTTCGCTCTAGGAGTCTGCCTTCATCATAAATATGATTTCTTATGGATTCAAAAGTATGCTGATCTAATTTCATCATTTCCATCACCTCATCATTAAGTTTCAAGTAATAATTCTAAATTAAGAACTCCATTTAATTATTACCCCTTCATTCTTAATCTGAACTGAAAAAATCATTTCACATTACCCCCTTCAAACTCTGTTCACTGATAGCCTTGTGTTTTTAGATTTTTCTGAATTCTTTATGTAATATTATCATAATTTTATAGCTAAACCCATTTTATGGGACACTCTGTTACCATATTGAAATATTTAGTTTTTTATAACGTTAAAATTATTATAATGATTATACCACATTTTTCAGCTTTTGTTACAACCAAAAAAAGCCTGATACATGTTTATGTATCAGGCTCCAGTTTAATAATTCATATTTATTTATTCAACACTAAAAGCGTCTTTCATTTTGCCAAAGAAACCTTTTTCTTCTTTAGTGTCCTCATGGATTTCTGCTGAAACAGTTGGTTCTTCCATTTCAACTTTGAAACCAGGCTCATTCATTGCAGTTGCAAAAGCCTTCAGTGCTTCTTTTTGCTTACCTGTTAAGTTCTTAGGTACATCAACAAATACACGTACGTATTGATCACCACGACCATAACCGTTAAGCACTGGAACACCTTTACCTTTTAGGCGGAATTGCTTCCCACTAGGTGTGCCTGATGGTATTTTGAATTGAACCTTGCCATCAAGTGTTGGTACATCCACTTCAGCACCAAGTACTGATTGTGCATATGTGATTGGCATTTCAAGGAAAATATCATTTCCATCTCTTTGGAACTCTTTATGAGGTTGAACACGGATTACAACGATTACGTCACCGCGTGGTCCACCCTTTGATCCTAGATCGCCTTCACCACGTAAACTCATTTGAGCACCATTAAATACGCCAGCTGGAATATCAACTTCAATGGTTTTCTTCTTCTTTACGCGACCTTTACCTTTACAGGTATGACATGCTTTGTCAAAAGTTTTACCCTTGCCATTACAAGCATCACAAGCACGAACAGAGATCGATTCACCAAACAACGAACGTTGAGCAACACGCATTTCACCCGTTCCATTACACTTTGAACAGGTATGAGATGACGTTCCAGGTTCAGCACCATCACCATCACACGTTGGACAATCTTCAGTCCGGTAGTATTCTATTGAATGTTTTTTACCAAATGCAGCTTGCTCAAAAGTAAGCGTAACATCTGCTCTAAGGTCTTGACCTTTTCTTGGGCCTTGACGACGTGAACCACCACCGCCGAAGCCGCCTCCGAACATTTCGTTGATGATGTCTTCAAATCCGCCAAATCCAGCACCTTGATAGCCACCACCACCCATATTCTGATTCACACCAGCATGGCCAAATTGGTCGTATAGATTTCTTTTTTCCTTGTCGCTTAGGATTTCATACGCTTCATTTACTTCTTTAAATTGTGATTCCGCTTCTTTATCGTCAGGGTTGCGATCGGGATGGTATTTCATTGCCATCTTTCGGTACGCACGCTTTAATTCTGCTTCATCAGCGTTACGTTCCACCCCAAGCAACTCATAATAGTCTTTTTTATCACTCAAAGGTAATACCGCCTTTCCTCAGGGTATCATTTAATTCATATTTTCATATTTCAGTATCAATCATACCCCGTCTTGGAGCATATCAACAGCTGTTCATCATTATACCATAGCTTAGATTAGAACCATATTAGAATATCTTTAGATTCATATAATAATTTATAACAAAGAATATTATATCTTGTAGATGTAATTTCGTAAATTATAATTACTCAAGAATCATGTAAACATTTTGTTAACACAGACACCGTCTACGATCTAAGGGCATCTAGAAACTAGATGCCCAAAATATATCCATGAATATAATGATTCTAACTGCTTATGATCATGTTATTAGTCAACTACTTCGTAGTCTGCATCTTCAACATCATCAGCTGCACCAGCGCCAGGAGCACCTTCAGCACCAGCTTGTTGTTCAGCTTGAGCTTCAGCGTACATTTTTTGAGCGATTGGTTGGAATGCTTCTTGAAGCGCTTCTAGAGCTGCCTTCATGATTTCTAGTTCATCTTTTTCAAGAGCTTCTTTTGCCTCAGCAATTTTAGCTTCTACATTTGCTTTTTCTTCATCAGTCGCTTTGTCGCCAACTTCGCCGATTTGCTTTTCTGATTCGTAGATTAGAGTGTCTAGTTGGTTATGTGTTTCAACCTTTTCTTTTACTAGCTTATCTGCTTCTGCATTTTCTTCAGCTTCTTTGATCTTAGCTTCGATCTCTTCTTCAGAAAGGTTTGTAGATGCAGTAATAGTAATGTGTTGCTCTTTACCAGTACCCATATCTTTTGCCTTAACATTTACGATACCGTTGGCATCAATGTCAAATGTTACTTCTACTTGAGGTACACCACGACGTGCTGGAGGAATTCCGTCAAGTTGGAAACGACCTAGAGTTACATTATCTTTAGCCATTTGTCTTTCACCCTGCATTACGTGAATATCAACCGCTGTTTGGTTGTCAGCTGCAGTAGAGAAGATCTGTGACTTCTTTGTAGGAATCGTTGTGTTTCTTTCAATCAGCTTAGTAAATACCGAACCTAGAGTTTCGATACCAAGTGATAGTGGTGTAACGTCAAGAAGTAGAACATCGTTAACGTCGCCTGAAAGTACGCCACCCTGGATAGCTGCACCAAGTGCAACACATTCGTCTGGGTTAATACCTTGGTGTGGATCTTTACCAGCGATTTTCTTAACTGCTTCTTGAACAGCAGGGATACGTGTTGAACCACCAACAAGAATTACTTGGTCAATATCAGCTTGTGTAAGACCAGCATCTGACATTGCGCTCTTCATTGGGTTAACTGTTTTTTGTACAAGTACTTCAGTCATTTGATTAAACTTAGAACGTGAAAGATCCATGTTTAAGTGAAGAGGACCCGCTGCAGTTGCAGTAATGAATGGTAGGTTAATATTTGTAGACATTGTAGTCGAAAGTTCTTTTTTAGCTTTTTCAGCAGCTTCTTTAAGACGCTGTAGGCTCATCTTGTCAATGCGAAGATCAACGCCGTGCTCTTTAGCAAAATCTTCTGCCATCCAGTCGATAACCATTTGGTCAAAGTCGTCACCGCCAAGGTGGTTGTTACCGTTTGTTGCAAGTACTTCAAATACACCGTCGCCGATTTCAAGAATCGAAACGTCAAAAGTACCGCCACCAAGGTCATATACAAAGATCTTTTGGTGTTGTTCTGTCTTTTCCATACCGTAAGCAAGTGCTGCAGCTGTAGGCTCGTTGATGATACGCTTAACTTCTAGACCAGCAATACGACCAGCATCCTTAGTTGCTTGACGTTGTGAATCTGTAAAGTAAGCTGGTACAGTGATTACTGCTTCTGTAACTGTTTCACCTAGGTATGCTTCTGCATCTTCTTTAAGTTTAGTAAGAACCATTGCAGAAATTTCCTGTGGTGAATACTCTTTGTCATCAATCTTTACGTGGAAGTCGTGACCCATTTCACGCTTAATAGAAGCGATTGTTCTTTCTGGGTTCGTAATTGCTTGACGCTTAGCAGTCTCGCCTACTAGTCTTTCGCCATTCTTAGCAAATGCTACGATTGAAGGTGTTGTTCTGTTACCTTCTTTATTTGGGATTACAGTTGAGTCACCAGCTTCAAGTACCGATACACATGAGTTTGTTGTTCCTAAGTCAATACCAATGATTTTAGCCATTGTAATTTTCCTCCTTAAATACTATACAAGTTTACGTATTTTCAATTTATTTTGTTTGCATTAGCGTTTACATTACTTTTTCTTACTTCTTTTTTTACTTCTCTTCTTATTTCTCTTTTTAAGGGCAACCTTTAACTTCTTTTTAGCTAGAAACCTTAACCATCGATGGTCTAACAACCTTCTCGCCAAGCTTGTACCCTTTTTGAAATTCTTCTATAACAACATCTGCGTCACAACCTTCTTTTTCCTCAGTCATCACAGCGTGATGCATGTTCGGATCAAATGGTTGATTGACAGAGTCTATAACTTGAACACCCTCTTTATCTAAAAGCTCTTCGAAAGATTTTTTAATCATTTCAACGCCATTTAAAACATTTTGGTGATCTTCAGCATTATGAGAAATTGAATCAAGCGCTCTGTCTAGGTTGTCCATAACAGCCAACAGCTCAACTACAATTTTTTCATTCGCATACTTATAGATTTCTGATTTTTCTTTTTCAGTTCTTCTTTTAAAGTTCTGAAACTCTGCTTGAGTACGCAGGTTTGCTTCTTTCAGAGCAGCGTTTTCCTTTTTTAGTTCAGTCAGTATGTCGACTTCTTCTAATATAGGCGTCTCTTTTTCAGTTGCTTTTTCAGTATTTTCGGAAGATTCATCTTGAGCATCATTAGAAGTTGCTTCCTTTGAAGTTGCTTCCTCAGTTGCCTCTTCGTTAATAATCTCTGCTTCAACCTTCAGTTCGTCTTCTACAACTTCCTGATCATTCATTTTCTTTTCCAATTGTGACACCATCCTTAACAACTTCGAAGCAAATCGCTTCCCTACTATAAGTTAATGCCTGAGAAGATTTCTGAAAGGGTTTCTCTAATGTAATCTACAACTGCCACAGAGGCGCCATAGTCCATTCTCATTGGGCCGATTACAGCAATTTTACCAGCGATTTCGTTATTTACACGGTACGCTGCTCTAATCATGCTACAATCTGCCAGTTCTTCTAAGCCAATCTCTGACCCTATTCGAACTGAAATACCTTCTGAGTCACCATTCTCCAGAATCGTACAGACCTTTTCTCTACTTTCCATTGTGTCGAAGAATGCCTGTGCCCGTCCAACCTCTTGGAACTCTGGAAGATTAAGCACATTATGAACACCCTCTACATATACTTCTATTTGATCGATGTCCCTAAATGTATCTCGAAGGATTGGCATTAGGTAATCTATAAATCCACTATACTCATTAAGGTCCGACTTTATTGCACTGATCGTTCTTAACGTAATATCTTTAATGGTTAATCCTTTTAGCTTATCTGTCATAGCATCTGTGATCATATCTAAGACCTGCTGACTGGAACTTTTTATGCCCAGTGGAATTGATTTAAAATCCCCACTGTCAGAAACCAGTATAAGCAAAACCTTCTGATCATTGATTTTAACCATTTTAAGGTTTTCTAGTCGGCTCAAATTAAACTTTGGAAGTGAAATAACTGCTGTCATTCCTGTAATTTGAGACAATATTTTAACCGCTTGATTCACTACATCATCTAATTCAATGAGATTGCTTAAAAGTAGTGTTTTAATTTTATCTTTCTGTGCCCTACCAAGCGCTGAGTATTTCATTAAATTGTCAACATACATACGGTAGCCTTGACCTGATGGTATTCTGCCAGCTGATGTATGTGGTTGTTGGAGCAGTCCCAAGTCTTCTAGATCGGCCATTTCATTACGAATGGTTGCTGAACTAATCCCTAGTGGGTGGTTCTTTGCAATCGTTCTTGAACCTACAGGCTGAGCTGTATTAATGAAATCATCGATGATCGCCTTGAGAATTAGGAGTTTTCGTTCATTAATATCCATCTGTTCTCCTTCGACTCACATTTTAGCAGTTGTTAGCACTCGTTTAATTTGAGTGCTAATATCTTTCTGTAATAAAGATACCACCGCCGCAAGTCCTTGTCAACAGCAGAACAACGATTTTTATCTCATTTAACAAATCGTTTACAGATTGTTAAAAGTTTAAGCAATTTATCAGAAATTCTTCAGGTATACATATAAAAATGCCGTCCTACCTCTATTGGCAAAACGGCATTTGTGTTCATTATGAGTTTCTTAAGTTTAATTATATGAAAACATAAGGGAATATAATGTGTAGAATTATAAGTACTGGAATTGATATGGCTATCACCCTATGAATTTTAACTTTGTCAGCTGATATTTTTTTCATATTGAGTAGGACACCAAATACCACAACCACTAACATAGTTAAAAATGTAAGTGTGCCTGTAATCGATTTACTGATATTATTAAAGGCCATGCCTGCATGGGTTAATGCAATCAGCAGCGTTAATACGCCTAATGGTTTATGTGCTTTGGTTAAAGCCATACGTAATGGTTTTAAAGCTTCCATTTTGAGAAACGGATCTTTTCTTAAATAGTATCTTTCAACAGAAAGTACATAAAGTATGACAACTGCCCATCCTAAATACCGAACTAAATTATACATAAGTTCACTCCTAACCCTTCTTTAACCACTCTATGGCCTCTTCGGCAGACAATTTAAACGGAAAGACTTCATTAGAGTTGCATGTTATAACTTCTTTATTTTCTTTTCCTTCTTTTCCTTCTTTTCCTTCTTTAATAGAAGCAATCATTTTGTAGAGTTCCTTTTTATACCTCAGATCAAGTCTTCCGCTTTGATAAAGCTTCAAAGTTTCAGAATAGATATTAGGATTTATTTGTTTAATTGCGTTCAAATAATACCCGCGACATCCTTTATTAAAATATAAACTTCCTAACATAAGATAATCAGCCTGACTCCTATGACTCGACTCAACACTTCTCTTAAGTTGTTCATACCCATCTGTAAGCTTTGGTAAAATAGGAAATAAATGAACCCCTGTCATTGCGTTTGTGTTCTCTGAAATGACTTGTATCATTTTTAGTCTAGCTTGTGGACTAGGTGCACCAGGTTCTAGCTTGAGTGCTAAGTCCTTGTCTACAGTGGAAATACTCGTCGCAACGTTAACCCGAGTAACCTTTGATAGGTCATCTATAAGTTCTATGTCCCTTAATATCAGGTCTGATTTGGTACAAATAACAATAGGAACACGGTATTTCTTAATAACCTTTAGGACACTTGGCATCAATCCAGCTGTTTTTTCAGACTCTTGATAGGAGTCTGTTACCCCTCCCAAATTAAGAACAGGACTTTCATCTCTTAGTTTTGAGAGCTCACTATCCAAAACTTTAGCAATATTGGTTTTGGCATAAATGGTATGTTCGTAATCCAATTCCTTAGAATATTGCTTCATATACCTGGCATAACAATAAATGCAATTATGGGAGCATCCTCTATAAATGTTCAAATCATATTGATAGGGCAGGTGTTTATTCTTTAGTTTATGCAATGCACTTTTTGAACGCATGGCCTTTAACTTGTACATAAGAACTCCTATCCAATAAATTAACTCAATCAAAAAACTCTGAAATAAAAATGACTAAGTCAATTATTTCAGAGTTATTCGTTATAAACATGATCTGAATTTAGTATGAACTAAACAGCAGAATCTCCATTTTCCTTTAAGCGTTTAAACAACTCTAAATGTGTGTTCTCCCAAGCTATTATTGTATCTAACAACTTTGCTGACTCCGTACTGAGTCCTTCTTTAAAACTCTCATAGAAATCGATTGCATCCGATTCTAATTGTATTGCATGATCATAAACATTATTAATATCGGAAAGTCCAATACGTTTAATCGAATCCCAATCAATGTTGATGTCACGTAACGGCTGAGCTGATACTAAAAATGCAAGCTTCTCTGATGAATCGAGCTGGTCTGCAATAATTGCCTTTAGCCACTCAATATGTTTTAATTCTTCTTCTGCTACAACTCTGAACAACTCACAGATTTGTTCGTCATGCAACATTTTAGATTGACGCATATAATAATCATATCCTTCGCGTTCGTATTCAACGGCGCGTTGTAGGATTTCTACTCGGTCCATATTCGTGTCCCTCCATTTGTCTTCTTACCCAATGGGCTTCATAATTGTTATTTTATCACAGAGTGACATGAAAAAGAAGTTATCACGATTGTAATGAAAACAAGAAAAACTGTTGCCCTTCAGGTGTTTTAAGCTTGCCTGAATTGCCATCATCCATATTTTCTATTTGTAGCCCTTGGGATTTTAGTGAATCAATACGTACAGCCATATCAGGGGCAAAGTACGTGATTGCAGAGCCATCAAATTCTTCTGTTTGATGCAGCCCTACAATAAACATTCCATCTGAGACAATTGTCCATGGATAGGGCTCTTTAAACTGTTCACCAATTTTGAAACCCAGTTTTGACCAAAATTGAACTGCATATTCCATGTCTTTGATATTGATGGCATATTCTCCAAAAATACCACATGCTTTATTTGGGAAATCCTCAAGTTTAGGATTCAAGTAATCAATGTCCATTAGCGATTTGTTTTCAATCCCCATTGCCACTTCATCAGTAGACTGATTGATACTCAGAAGTAGCCCCTCACGAATCTGACAAATAATTTGCATGGGACTCTCGTCTGTTCCTGCTGTCATTACAGGTTTTAATCCCAGCTGGTCAAGCTGGTCAATAGCTTTCTTAATTTCCTTAGTTATATAGGTGAAACCCATGTACTCATCTTCACCTTCAACCAATATAACAACCAAGGACCCATCACTTATTTCATACCAGTTTACTGGAGCGTTTCCTTTATTATTTATGCTAAAACCGAGTTTCTCATAAACGATAAAAGAGTTTTCTAAATTTTTAGTACCAATAGTCATGTACGCGGCAGTTCCTAATATTTCACTCATACGTCCTCCTCTCGTTCATAAGTCATTTGTACCCATGATTCATACAAATGCTCAAAGAGATACTATTTTAATCATTCTATAATGAATTCTTCACATCTTTATTATAAACTGAATTTAAGCTAGGAGGCTTTACAATGGAAAAAAATACGCAAGATAATAAAAATCAAATTCAGAAGTTTGAACCAATAGATGACCAAGATACCAAGACAAAATCACCCGCCATTGATGACAGTGAAAGTATTGACACCAACCAGCCTCGAGCTGAGAAAAAGTCTTTTATCAGTAAAAACACCAAAGAAGAAATCACTGAACTTATCAAACCTATTGCAATTCACGAAGCCAAAAGTGCTCTATACAAGGCAAAACTCGCAGGATACGTTCTCCAAAAAGGAGCTATTGGTGCAGGAAAAGCTGCTAAATTTATTGGAAATAAGTCTTCGGAAATAATTGAGAAGCAAAAGAAAAAAAGAACTGAAAATCGCAAAGCTAAAAAGTAAACACGATAAAACCCCTATTTATGCCTACTGTAAATACTAAATCACAGTTTTCATACACAGGGGTTAAATTTTAGGGTTAAATTGTATAGTTTAGGACTTATTAAAACAATCTAGACAGAGACTATGCCCAAGAGTATGTGTTAAATCTGATACATTTAGGAATTGTAGTGAATCCGCAGAAATCATTTTTCTAAGATCATCAATACTTTGATTCGCCAGTGGCAGATCACTTCCCCGTCCTGTATCAACCCCTTTATAACAAGGAGATACAATCGGAGGTGCGGCTATTGCAACATGTACTTCCTTTGCTCCCATAGCTCTTAACATCGCCACAATATGTTTCATGGTATTGCCACGAACCAATGTATCGTCTACAATAAGAACGCTTTTATTACAAACAACCGAAGGCTGTATTTGAAGTTTGTTTTCTATCATTTGTCGCCTATGATTGTCATTAGACTGGATAAAACTTCTGCCATGATATCTGCTTTTTATGAGACCAAGCTCCATGGGAATGCCTGTTTGTTTGGACACTCCCATGGACGCTGGTAATCCAGACTGAGGTACACCCACAACAACATCCGCATCTAATGCAGACCTTGAAAGTCTTCGTCCCAGCTTTAGTCCTAACTTTTTTCTAAGGTCATAATAAAATTCACTTGTATTGCCATCATGATAAAACACACTGTCTTCTCGACTAAAATACAGGCCTTCAAAAGCACAAAATCGTTTACACTCCACGGCTATTTCAAACTCAGATATACATTCACCATTTCGTAAAATTATTAAACTTCCCGGTTTTACTTCACGAACTGTCTTATAATTAAATCGATTGAAAACACACGTCTCTGAGGCGATCATTAAACCACTGTGACCCTTTTCACTGTATTCACAGACAAAAAGTGGACGTGTTCCATTAACATCCCGCATTGCATATATGATTTGGTCCTCAATAACAACGGCGGAAAATGCCTCTTTCTCATGGACGGTTAGAAGGTCGTCGAGCCCATTTCTACCCTGTTTTAAGAAGTTTAGAAATCTCATAAAAAGATGTTCTGAGTCACTGCTATACCCTTTTGAACTGAGTTGACCATTAAAGGCAAGGGCTATGTTCTCAGATTTTTTAAAGAAGGGCTGTACAAATTTCAGATCATTACTGCCCTGGGTACCATAACGTACATGTCCAATCGAAGCGGTGGTTATCATCTGATCAATATTTGAATGATCAATTAGATCATTCACAAAACCAGTTGACTTGCTTGTGACGATCTTAGAATTATGATGATAGGAAATGCCTGCACCATCTTCACCCCTATGCTGTAAAGCATTAAGAGCCTCCTGCTGATAAATATAATGATCGGTTGGTGTCTTTGTTGAAAGTGCAAACACACCACAGGCTTCATTTAACTTATTATGCGAATGCATAAGAATATCCTAAACTGTATCTTCTACGACAGTATCTTCTTCTACTGAATCTTCTCTTAATATATTTAAATCTTTTCCTTCCATAACCTTGTTCATATTTCTCATAGAACACATTTTTCCACACATTGTACATGTATCTTCATGCTCTGGTGTTGATTCAGCTCTATATCTTCTTGGTTTTTCAGGCTCTAGTGCTAACTTGAACATACCTTCCCAGTCTAAATTTTGTCTTGCTGCACTCATTTTGTTATCCCAATCTCTTGCGCCATGAACGCCTTTGGCAATATCGCCTGCATGTGCAGCAATTTTAGAGGCAACAATGCCCTCTTTCATATCATCTAAATTAGGTAATCTAAGGTGCTCTGCAGGTGTGACATAACATAGGAAGTCAGCACCGTGGCTCGCTGCAATTGCGCCACCAATGGCACTGGTAATGTGGTCATAACCTGGAGCCACATCTGTAACGATAGGACCAAGAACATAGAAGGGTGCCCCGTGACAAAGTTTCTTTTCGAGTAGCATATTTGCTTCAATTTCGTTTAAAGCCATATGCCCAGGACCTTCTACCATAACCTGAACATTTTTATCCCAAGCACGTTTTGTAAGCTCACCCAGTGTCATTAACTCTTTAATTTGACTTGCATCTGTTGCATCGTGAATACTTCCAGGTCTACATGCATCTCCAAGTGATAAGGTAACATCATACTCATAACAGATCTCTAACAATTCATCATAAAATTCGTAGAATGGATTTTCATTGCCCGTCAGCTCCATCCATGCATATATAAGCGAACCACCTCTTGAAACAATATGATTCAGTCTAGGATTTCTTTTAAATACGTCCATGGTGTCTCTGTTCATACCTGAGTGAATCGTTACGAAATCCACACCATCTTCTGCATGACGACGTACCACATCAATAAACTCATCTGCTGTAATGTCTGAAAGTTCTTTATCGTAAAAACCAATTGCATCGTATACAGGAACTGTACCAATCATTGCTGGTGACTTCTCAATGAGTAATTGTCTAAATTCTCTTGTTTTACCATAAGAGCTTAGATCCATGATGGCTTCAACACCCATGTCTATTGCAGTTTCTACTTTTTCCATTTCAACTTCGAAACTCTTACAATCCTTTGAAATTCCAAGGTTTACATTTATTTTTGTTCTCAGTCCTTCACCCACTGCTTCAGGGTTAAGCGTATTGTGGTTCTTATTCGCAGGAATTATAATCGTTCCAGCAGCCATTCTCTCCATAAGCAGTGCAGTAGAGATATGTTCTTTTTCTGCTACTGCTTTCATTTGTTCTGTTAAGATACCTTTACGAGCTGCTTCCATTTGAGTTTTATACATTTTCCATCCTCCTCATAGTTATGAGCCTGGGATGTGCCGGAGCGATGTTGTCATAGGTATGCACTTAAATAAAAAAATGCATACCCAATAGAGTATGCACGATAGTCACAAGTTAAAATGTTATGTGATTAACATGAAAAGATCCCTACGCAGGCATTATCCATACAGGTTCTTTGGGTCAGAAATACACATTTCTATCTCAGCCCGTTTCCGGACTCCCCACTTTTCAAACAATATTATTTAATTAGTTATTTCGTAACCCATTATAGCGAGTTGCTTACGGCTTGTAAAGCGATTCTTTATCATTAACAAGGTAAACCTTAACATCTCCGCGTAAATCTACCCTATGACTTACTGCACCAATTGATTCTACAATTGTTTTGAATGACTGTTGGTTAACAGCCTGTCCAAAGGTGACAAGAACACTAAGAGCAGCACATTCTTCAGGCAATAAATACTGCCTATGGTCCCAAGCTTCAACGACGCTATATGTCATGCCATTAGATAGTTTAACCTTGTCCAGTATGCAGATTTTCCCAGTCCAATAGGACCGCATGATTGAACTCAGAGCAGCACCCAAGAGCTGGGTCTTTGCAGGCCATCTTAAAGAGAGTTTTTCGTTATCAATTGACTGTAATTTGAACTCATAAATTAAGGAATCCACTGAGTCCATTCTTTTATCAAAACCGGGATTTGGATTCATATTAAATGTACTAAAACTTTTATCGATCTCTATTTTGTTTCCAAACGCATCCTGACTTATACTTGGATGGTTTATAACAATACTTTCATTTTGAGGGTATTCCTTCCCATTAACAATCATGTGTGCAAAGCTTATACCATCTTGATTCATATGCTGATAGGAAAACTGAGCAAGACCACCAAATCTACTATTTAAGTCCTCCATCAATTGATCTAGTTTTATACACCCAGAACTGATCACTGCATTTATAAGTTCAGTGACACTCACGCCACTTGACATATCAATATATAAGTATTCCATGATAATCCCTCCCAAATCATTACTACCCTCTTAAAAATGAGAAAAACCTCACAGAATAAAAGTAACTATTTCTGTAAGGTTTATTGTAAATTTGAATGTAATTATGAAGAAACTTAAAATAATCTATGACCCAAGTTTTATTTTTAACTTGTCTACAGTTCCTGTTCCTGTTATAGGTCTTTCAAGAACAAGATACATAAAATTGAGCGCCAATATATCTTCTGGGTGGGATTTAATTTCTGGTAGTTCTCCAAATGACTTATAAACGTCTTCAATTTCAGTTAAAGGGACAGCCAACATACTATTAAATGCAGAAATCTTAGTCAAATACTTGTTTGTACTGGACATTGTTTTTACAAATGCTTCTCCATTTGAAGATAATGTCACAGCCAACATATAGTCCTCTGCCCTATCCGTCTGCGGATTAACAATTGTGACTGGAATCCATTTGTATACTGGCGAAGTTTCAATATCTGCCCTTCTTGCTTCATACAAGTACGGCTTTGTTATGCTTGGTCTAATAATAATATGATTGATCAGTTCCTCTGGTAAATTGAGTCCAGGTAGAATACTAAAACCAATCATTTCACTCATTTCATCAGATAACTCAGGGTGTTCAGACATATACAACTTAAAGTATGCCATCACCAATTCATCTTTCAAATTATCTTTATGCATGTCAACAGCTGTTTGAGTTAATACAATAGCATTATTTGAAACAAAAACAAGTGGAAGGTTGGATTGTGCATTAATTTTTACCATCTCAATACTATTGTCAAAATCAATACCATAGGTCTCAAATTGATTCTCAAACTCCATTGTGAGTTTAATGAGTTTATCCTTTTCTTTCATGTCCCATTCTGTTGTTAGATTGCTTTTTACATCTTCAACCGTTGAACTTGATCCTGAGAAGTAATAGTTTTCTTCAGTCGGCGTTATATTGGATATATAACCCCTCTCATTTAGAAGAATGTCTGATGCCTCTTCAATTTCTGGAAAATGAAGTCGATCACTTAAATCTATTAGATCTGATATCATCGTTGGAGTTGCATTACCATCAACCTGATAGGCCTGTGTACTTTTATCTGTTGTTAAGGCTTGGCATCCTGCTAATAAACCCAAGCTTGTTACGCATATGAGCAGTCCTGCTATACTCTGTTTTTTCATCTAATCACACCATTCTTATATAATGAGAGTTTTCTCTACTTAAATATTAAAGTATCTCAGCCCACTTGACAAGCAAGTCGTTTAAATTACATAAAATAGGATATAAATAGTTTTGATCAAGCCAGGTTTTGTATACTTTTATACTCGTTTTAAAATTGTACTTGTTACAAAACTTTAACTGTGTTTCTTATATTTATTTCAACATTTCGCACAAAATCTAACACTATTTTGGTATACTATAACCAATCAAATGAGAATTATTATCAATAGAGGTGATAAATATGATCCGAAATATATTAATTGGTGGCACAGCAGGCCATGGTATAAACACGCTTTCCTATTTTCTTGTAAGAATTTTAAGAGACCAGGGATATCAGGTACATTCATTCAAGGACTACATGTCTAGAGTGCGCGGTGGCGCTAACTTCACACAAATAAGATATGGCAATGAAAAAATTGTTGCACATGATCCCAAAGTTGACCTTATAATGGCCCTCAATCAAGAGGCTGTCGATATGCATTCAGACAAACTTGATCCAAATGGCTACTTAATTTGCGATTCAGATGCTACAACCAACATAAATAATGTTATTAGAATTCCCATAAAAAAAATTGGCGCTGACAATCAAAATCCTAGAGGACTTTCCTCTATAGCTGTTGGTGCAATTATTAAAGCCATAGGAATTGAAGTAAATGAACTTCAAAAAGTTTCTATTCCTAAATGGCCAGATGCAATGAAGAAAAAAAATCATGACACTGCACTGGAATCCTATAATGCTTCTGAAAAAGTCTTTGATTATATTCAATCATCACCCACTACACAGCTTTATATGAGTGGAAATCAGGCAATCGCTATGGGTGCACTGGCAGGAGGCTTAGATTTCTACTGTGCCTACCCTATGGCACCTTCGACAGGTATCATGTCTACTCTAAGCCAATTTGAGTCGAAAGCAGGAATCCTTGTCGAACAAGCTGAAGATGAAATCGCGGCAATGAATGTCATTATTGGTTCCTCAGCCACTGGGGCTAGATCCATGACAGGTACTTCAGGTGGCGGATTTGCACTTATGGTTGAGGCACTTGGATTTGCCGGCATAGGTGAAGTGCCTATAGTCGCAGTAGATGTACAGCGACCTGGTCCAGCAACAGGCCTTCCAACACGTACTGAACAAAGTGATTTGAGTTTTATCTCCACTGCATCTCAAGGTGAGATGCCAAGAATGATCATTGCTGTTAAAGATGTGGAAGATGCATTTTACCAGTCAGCACGTGCACTCAATATTGCAGAGATGTATAGAATTCCTGTCATTATTCTAAGTGACCAATACCTTGCAGACATGACACAAACCTTTGATCCCCCAGACTTATCAAAACTACAAATTACAAATCATTTGGATGATCAGACAGAGCTTAATGATTTATATAAAACCTACGACTTAGAGGGCTCACTAACGCCCAGAATGATCCCTGGACAAAGTGGATCTACACTCACCTTCTATGACAGTCATGAACATGATGAATATGGACATATTACTGAAGATCCAGATATTAGAACCCAAATGATGCACCGCAGAATGAAAAAGCTAGACCTTCTTAAAAAAGAGTTAATTGAACCAGAGTATTTTGGTTCAAACGCAGCTGAAATCATTCTCGTTGGATGGGGTTCTATGAAAGGCGGTCTTGAGGATGCAGTCAAACTCCTAAATGATGAAGGGCATTCTGTAGGTGCCTTGGTCTTTGGTGATGTCTTCCCACTTCCAGAGAAGAAACTACAGTCCTATTCAACAACAGCTAAAAAGATGATCAATGTTGAAATGAACTATACTGGACAACTGGCAAAACTTATTCGTATGGAAACGGGTATAGAGATGGACCACAGCGTTCTAAAATTCGATGGTCGACAATTAAACTTCAGAGAAATCGCTCAGCAAGTAAAGGAGCTGATTTAAATGACAAAAAACAAATTTGATAACAATGTTGACAATACTTGGTGCCCAGGTTGTGGTAACTTCGGTATTCAAAATTCTATAAAAGCAGCACTAAGTCAGTTAGACTTAGAGCCACAGGATGTACTTTTAGTCTCAGGGATCGGTCAGGCTGCGAAAATGCCCCACTATATTAAGGCCAATGGACTAAACGGTTTACATGGTCGAGGCATGCCACTTGCCTTTGGAGCATATGTCGCTAATCCTGAACTCAAAATATTACTTTCAACTGGTGATGGCGACGCCTATGGTGAAGGGGGAAACCACCTCATTCATAACATCAGAAGAAACTTAGACATTGTCCATATGGTGCATGACAATCAAGTGTATGGCCTTACAAAAGGACAGGCCTCTCCAACTACGGCTATGGGCCAAAAAACGACCCTTCAAAAGGATGGGGTGCGTCTTAATCCATTAAATCCAATTGCTATGGCTATTTCTTTAGGAGCCAGCTTCGTTGCAAGAGCCTTTTCTGGTGATCAGGAACATTTAACGGCACTTATTAAAGAGGCCATGGCACATAAGGGTTATGCCTTAATCGACATTATGCAACCTTGTGTTACATTCAATAAAATCAATACCTATAAATGGTATAAAGACAGAATTTATACACTTCCAGAGGATTATGACCCTGAAAATCAGCAACTTGCATTTGCCAAAGCTTTAGAGTTTGGTGATTCGGGCATTCCAGTGGGCGTTATTTACAAAAATACACAGCCAACTTATTTAGATAGAGTTGATCATTTGAATAATGTTAAACCTTTAGCCAAACGAAATAGAAAACCAATGGATATTCATACCCTACTAGAATCTTTCAAATAACAGGCATTAGGCAATTTAATCAAGATTAGTTTAGAATTCCTTCGTATGTTTATACGGAGGAATTTTTTATTGAATGTTTGAAATTATTTGTTATAATAAACCTGTATCTTACTTGAATGTGCAAGTAAATAATTTAACTAAAGGGGTAATTAAATGTTTGGGTTAAAAACGAATTCAGCAATTGAAATGCTTGCATCTATGGCAAGATATGCCAGACGTGCGCAGTATGAGTTGACTTCGGAGCAGAAGCGCTATCAGTTAGACACGTACATCGAGTCTTACATGGGCCAGATAGAGCAGAAACTCCCTCGAATTATTCGAAACGAAATCGACAATTTTTTCATCGCCTATAGAGGTATTGAAAAGCTTTCAATTCGACACATTCACGAAAACAACATCAGCACACCTGTTGAATTTGTGAAGTATTTCAAGTCACTTACCGCAGAAGAAGTCATTGAAATCGCATCAGATGCACTAAAACTGTCTGCAGAAGAAGTTAAGAGCATCAGTTATCAAGGTCTGCTGATCCACCTGGGTCATCTACCTATCACAGATGATGCAAGTCTTGACGAAGAAGCACAAATGTACTATCACTTCTTTAAATATCCAAAACTCGCAAAAGAAAGACTGGATATATTATTTGAGACATACTACAACGATTTCTTCCAGTACATTGAAAATGCAGTTATGCTTCATTTGGAAGAAGTTAAAAGTCATCATATGGATTATGTGAATGATGATCTAGAAGCTTACTTAAGTGCATTATTCAAGAGCAGTGGTAAAATCCCTGACAATATGTCTGAAGGTCTTGCCTACATTAGTTACTTCTATGAGCTTGATGCTCACGCAATTAATGAAACTGGAAACAAGTTCATTTATGGTTTTGCACTTGAAAACAGATTTAATGAGCAGGAAAGAAAAAAAAATACAGAAGATCTTCTTAAAGCCTTGTCTGATCCTAAGAGAATTGAGATCCTAAGACTTATTGGTAAGAAGCGTTGGTACAGCAAGGAGCTTGCTGAATACTTTAACTTAGCAAAGGGAACCATGTCCTACCACATCAATAAGCTTTTAAGTATGGGCATTATAAAAGAGACCTCTGGTGAATTCAATCGAGTTTATTATAGCGTTGACGAAGAAAGACTCTCTATCCTCTTTGAAGAAGCTCTTGACGATCTGCTTAATAAGAATGAAATTTAATTTAAACTAAAACAAAAGTATCCCATTCATTAGATTTAACATCTATTGAATGAGATACTTTTTTTATTATCTAAGAACTACTCATATGCAGGAAGTGCTATTTCTTCTTTTACTTTTTTTCTTTTTTTAGTGAACTTGACTACAAGATCGTCAGCAATCGTATACAGCACAGGTATAAACACCAGTGTTAGTAGTGTGGAAACAATCAGGCCACCCACTACGAATCTTGCCATTGGTGCCATTGATTCAGATCCTTCACCAATAGCCATGGCCATTGGAAGCAAGCCAAGTACAGTTGTGAGTGTTGTCATAAGAATTGGACGCAGACGAATTGGACCTGCTGTCATAATTGCATCGAGTCTTGAATCCCCTCTTTCCCTTCTTAAATTCACAGAATCAACCAGTACAATGGCATTGTTCACAACTATACCTGCCAACATAATCATTCCTATCATCGCAGGTACACTTAAAGGTGTTCCAGTGATTGCCAGTCCCATCAAACCACCAGACATAGCCAGTGGTACAGAGAACATAATTACAAAAGGTTGTACAAGTGACTCAAATTGAGATGCAATGATCATATACACCAACACAACTGAAAGTGCAAGTGCTAAAAACAGGCTTACAAAGGACTTTTGCATCTCCTCCGCTTGGCCACCGATTTCGTAGGAATACCCTACGGGCATCTCATATGATTCTAGAACTTGTACAATGTCCTTGTTTACAACAGACAACTCTCTTCCAAAAACATCTCCAGTAATACTTGCATATCGTTGTTGATCGATGCGCTGAATCGTACTCGGCCCCTGTTCAACAACAATATTTGCAACTTGGCTTAAAGGAACCGAAACCCCTAATGGGCTCATCAGAGCTGTATCTTGAAGACTTTCAAACTGTCTGTCAGAATCCAGTTCACTTTTAATGATAATGTTTATTTCTTCTTCATTTAACTTGATACGAGAGGCCAAAATACCATCGATTCTGCTCTTTACCATATTGTTGATCCCACTGCTTGTAAGTCCGTACTGTGCTGCACGTTCACGGTCTATGATCAGTTGAATCTCAGGCAAGCCATCTTCCATAGATGTTTCTATTTCCTTGGCACCTTCAACCTGTTTTATTTTCTCTGATAAGTCATCAGATATTAAACGAAGCTTTTCAATGTTATCCCCTTTAACCTTAATGTCGATCATGGCACCGCCACCCATCATTCCACCTTCAGCTTTTACCTGTATTTCTGCTCCAGAAATACTTTTGACTGAGTTTCTAATGAGGTCAGCAATGGCTTTATCCGATAACTCTCTTTGCTCCATGGATTTAAGTTCTATATTTATTTTTGCATTGTTCGTTGAAGTAGCCCCACTCATTGTGCTCATTTGATCGCCATAGCCTGTACTAGACATGATCGATTTTATATTGCCATCAGCAACTTCAAGTATGGAAGCTTCAACACGTTCAACGTATAACTGTGTTTTCTCAAGCGCGCTTCCCTCTGGAAGTTTAATCGCTATAGATAACTGTCCAGCATCTGAAGATGGGAAGAATTCTGCACCCACCACTGTTGCTAGACCTAAACTTAGAGCAAATATAACACTCGTAATAGCGACCACAGTTTTCCTATGTTTTAATGCGTATGCAAGTAAATCTCTGTATTTCTTTTCAACCTTCTTAAATAAACCAGCTTTCTTTTCACCCGTTTTTAGGGATTCTGAGTCCGTTGCAAGCAGTTTAGACGCCAGCATTGGAACAAGTGTCAATGCTATTGCTAGAGAGGCAACCAGAGACATTACTACAGTTAAACTAAAGTCTCTAAAAAGTATACTGACCATCCCTTCAACAAAGGTTAAAGGCAGGAAAACGACTATTGTTGTTAATGTAGATGCGAAAATGGCATTGCGTACTTCATCTGCACCTTTGATCGCCGCTTCATTTGCTTCGACACCTTCAGTCCTATACCTAAATATATTTTCAAGAACAACAATTGAGTTGTCCACGAGCATACCTACACCTAGGGTTAATCCACCTAGTGTCATCATATTGAGTGTAATGCCGTTAAAATATATGAGTATAAAGGTTGCAATGACCGAAATAGGAATAGAAAGTGCAATGACCAGTGTTGACTTAAAATGACGTAAGAATAAAAAGAGTATTATTACGGCCAATATTCCACCAAGCATTGCAGAATTAACAACATTATCTATTGAATTTTCTACATTGGTAGCTGTATCGCTGAAAATTTCTAGTTTAGCACCACTCATCGAATATTTAAGATCATCAATCTCTGTTCTTAATGCTTTTGCAACGTCAACGGTATTGGCGTCTGAAGACTTCTGAACTGAAATGTTTATTGTTCTTTCACCGTCTCTGTGAACGATACCATCTGGATCTTTAGACACAAGTCTTACATCAGCAATATCCTCTAGTTTGGTTTGTCCTCCACGTGGAAGAGAAACCACCAGGGACTGTAGATCATTTACAGACTGAAACTCACCAACTTGTCGTATATTCAGCTCTAGGGGTCCCTTATTCATGTTACCAAGTGGTTTGTTAAAGTTTTCAGATGCAATGACCTGTGCCAATTGGCCTGAAGTAAGCCCATAGCCAGCAAGCATTTCTTCAGAAACATTAACTTGAACCTCTTGTTCCTCGCCACCTGTAATGGATACAGATGCTACACCACTGATTCTTTCGAGCTTGGGTGAAATCACATCTTCAGCAAGCTGTTCTAGTTCACTGATGCTCTTATCACCACTCAAGGTTAAGTTCATAATAGGCATGGCATTGATATCCAGCTTGAGAACCATTGGATCCTTTGATCCCTCAGGTAAGTAACTCTTTACACGGTCAACACTTTCACGAATATCTATGGATTTCATATCCATGTCTGTTCCGAAACCAAATTCAAGAATGGTTATTGCCGTCCCATTCATGGCATTTGTAGTAATGGTTTCAAGGCCTTCGAGGGTTGCCAAGCTATCTTCAATCGGTTTGCCAACCATCTTTTCAATTTCTTTAGGACCCGCTCCATCAAATTGAGTCACTACCAAAGCAATAGGAAGCTCTATGCTTGGGAACAAGTCTACAGCTAATTTACTTAGTGAAACAACGCCCATAATCACAATAATTAAAGTAACCATAATGATGGTGATGGGTCTTTTTACTGAGAGTTTAGAAATACTCAAGTTATGCACCCCCATTAACCTTTAGAGGTGTTCCATCTTCAATAAACTGTTGCCCTTCAATAATAATCTCATCATCTGATGAAAGGCCGTCTAGAATTACAGTGAACTCACCATTATCAAATCCAGTTGTAACATATTGAATTGTAGCAATCCCACCCTCATTCAGATAGACGATTTTGCCATCTGTTCTGTCTAAAATAGCTGTTGACGGAATAACGATGGCGTCTGTGGCTTCTTCTATGTCAATTCTGACATCCACAAACATACCTGGTTTAATTTCATGGTTTTCATTCTCGAACATAACACGTACTGGGAATAATCTTGTTTTTAAATCTGCTGCAGGACTCACCCATTCAATGTTACCCATAACTTTTTCTGAAGATAGGGCAGGGATGGCTCCTTCTATTGCATCACCACTATGCAGACTGCTTATGACATTTTCAGCAACCTGGATGTCTACATAGACCTGATCCATATTGATTACATCTGCTATATGTTGCCCTGCACCCACACTCTGACCTGGCTCCACGTTTACAACAGATACAATACCTGTTATTGGTGTTTTTAAATCAGCATCTGTTAGCTGGTCTTTAGCTTGTTCTAATCCAATTTGTGCTTGAGAAAGTTGAACATTTGCTGCTTCAACACCCGCTTTACTTGCACCAAGCTCAGCTTGTTCGTATTGTGACTGAGAAATCGCTGAACCTTCAGGATTTTCATATAATGACTTCATGCGTTCATATGTTTTTATGGCATGGTTGTTCTGATCCACTGAAGAATTCAATTGATGACGTGCGGCCTCTAGAGACAAGGATGCATTTCGAACTGAACGTTTGACGTTGTCTTTGTTCAAAACATATATGGGGTCATTTTCCTCCACCACGTCTCCAACCTTCACAGGAACTTCAATAATCTCACCAGGGATTTTTGAAGCCAAGTGTACAATGTTCTTTGCAGAAAGAACACCATTATAAGATAAACTTCTATTCAAGTTTTCACTGTTGATACGTAACGTTTCAACAGATTGTTCAGCTAAACTTACCACTTGAACCGTTTCTTTAGCATCTGCTTCAGCACACCCTACCAGTGAAGTTACTAAAGCAACTGATAATACCAAAACAGCTAATTTCTTTTGCATAATCCAACCTCCAATGTATTCTTAAATGATTTACTCTCCTATCATATAGTTGAGGGTTGAATAGCCACTTATCAATTTCTTAAAAATTCTTAAATCAGGCCTGGAATCTTCCAAGCTTCTTATTTAAGTGATAAAGTTAGACTGACCGAGTTAAATAGGAATATACTGTTCATTTCAATTAAATTATTTTCAATAAAAATAATTTCTATATAGATTACTGGAGGTCAATATGGCTGGTGAACTGATACACATCATCGAAGACGAAAAAGAAATTGCAGAACTCATAAGAGACTACTTAGAAGATGAAGGATTCAGGGTCCTTATATCATCAGATGGGCAACAGGGACTTGATAACTTTCATATGGAACAACCTGCCCTGGTCGTACTCGACCTTATGTTACCCAAATTAGACGGGTTTGAAGTATGTAGACTCATGCGTAAAGAAGCAGAAATGCCTGTCATCATTCTGAGCTCTAAAAACACAGATATGGACAAGGTATTGGCACTGGGCATTGGGGCAGACGATTACGTCACAAAACCTTTTAGCCCTATAGAACTCGTGGCCCGAATAAAAGCACATCTTAGACGCTCAAACAAACAAAATGAACCTTCTTCGTCAAATATTATTATTCAGTATGGTGACCTAAAAATCGATACTTCGGCTTATACGGTCCACGTTGGATCAAAACAAGTGGGTATGACCAACAAAGAGTTCGAGCTTTTAAAATTACTCGTTTCAAATAAAAATCAAGTTTTAACAAAAGATCAAATAATCAATGCCGTTTGGGGCAATAATTATTATGGTGACGACAATACCATACCTGTTCATATACGGAAAATACGTGAAAAGATTGAAGCGGACCCCTCAAACCCTAAATATATACTCACCGTCTGGGGTGTAGGTTATCGCTTCACAGGAGGCGTTACAGATGAATAAACTTTTAGTTCGAGTTTATCTATTCCTGCTCATTATGGTTGCCATTGCCCTTATACACGTAGGGTCAATCCAAACTCAGATTATGACCACGGGTGAGTTTTTCGGATATCAAGTAATTGAAAAAAATGAACTTCATGTCTTCTACCAGAACCTAAATGAGCTCCTTCGAACCCGGTTCGTTACGGAGTATGTATCCTATGAAAAAATTATGACGTCCAACATTAAAGAAATTGAGAATAAGTATGAGATTGGCAACACACTCAAACTTTTGGCTGTCTACGATTCGAACGGAAACTGGGCAGCAGGCTCAGATACTGGTTATCCTATGAAGAACGAAAACATATTTAGGACATCGGGCGTTCAAAGTTATTTAAGGCTCATTTTACCTCCTAAACCGGTTGAAGAACTTTGGTACATTGCCGGAAAAACATCAGACGATCAGGAATTAATCTTTATATGTACTATTGATGCAACATCACGCCGGATTCTAAATAATTATTCTATTAAGTCATACAAACTCAACCTATGGTCAATTATTCTTTCCATTATGATCGCATTTTTACCCATTGGCCTCTTCTTCTATTTCAACTATATTCGGCCCTTAAACAAACTCCAGCACGCAGCAAATGCCATCGCAAGTGGCCGCCTAGATTTTAATATTGAATCTCGCGGCTTAGACGAAATTAAGGATTTTACAAAAGCATTTGAAAATATGAGACACGAGCTTGAGGAGAGTAAAAAAAGAGAAACCATGATTTTAGAAAACCGCCAACAGTTGATCACAAATATATCTCATGATTTAAGAACACCCATTACGTCTATTTCAGGCTATGTTGAAGGGCTCCTAGATGGAAAAGGGGAAAACCCAGAGCGTATGGATCGATACTTACAAACTATAAAATCTAAGACGGAATACTTAAACTCGATGATTAATGATCTATTCCAGTTTTCACAAATGGATATGGGCAATTACTCGCTTGATTTAAGAACCTGGAATACAAAGGAACTCTGCGATGCATTATTTGAACCTGTTGAGCTATGGCTAGAAGATGAAGCGTTCGAGGTCAACGTCTCTAGACCCTTCCCAGTTGCTCCGGTTTCAGTTGATTTTTCTAGATTGTCACAGGTCATAGAAAACATTGTACAAAACAGCATTAAGTACACCGAACATGCTGGTGTACTTAATATTCAGGGATGTATTAAAAACCACCATTTCGTTCTTTCCTTTACAGACAACGGTATTGGAATAACAGATGATGCTCTTCCCTACGTGTTTGAAGCATTTTTTAGAGAGGACAAAAGTAGAACACAAAGTTTGGGTGGGTCCGGTCTTGGACTATCAATATGTAAAAAAATAATTGACTTGCACGGTGGTCATATGAATATAAGCAGTGTTCTAGGAGAAGGCACAAAGCTTGAAATCCATTTGCCCTTAAGCAAATGACTTATAATCTGTAATTTTTAGCGCTAATATTATAACTCAGCAAAAAAGCCAGTGAATATCTCACTGGCTTTTTTTAAATGGTATTTATTAAATGTCTCGTTTTACTGTATGTGTTTTTTCTTGACTTGCTTTTAACTGGTACATCCGTTTATCAGCTATTTTGACCAGTGTTTCATAGTCGTCTGAATCCCTTTGGAAATAGGCAGCACCATAACTGAACCTACAATAGATTTCATTTTCTTCTGTTATGATTGGATTGTGTATGAAATCCTGCATGAAGTTTTCCATTCTTTTCTTTAAATTGACTGAATCAATTTCATGGAAAATACCTACAAACTCGTCACCACCAAAACGTGCAAGAATATCTGATGACCTTGTTAAATTCTTTAACCTGTCAGTGAATCCTTTGATCATGGCGTCACCCTCTAAGTGACCATAGGCATCGTTAATCTGCTTTAAACCATTCAAGTCAAACATGACAAGGGCAAACTCATCTTCGTAGCGCCTCGCCTTCATTTCCATTGTCTGATAATACTCTTCAAACCATCTTCTATTAAAGATGCCTGTTAACTTATCATAACGTGACAAGTAAATGGCTTCATTCTGAAGGGCTTGTTTGTTTACTGCCATTTCTATTTGTGTCCTTAGGAAATCGACCATCATAAAATCTTCTTCATTAAAAGCATTTTTTATTGGACTGTCCAAGTATACCATGCCATAAAGATTGTCTTGGAAGTAGATCGGCGTTCCAATCGTTGAACGAACAGGACGCATGACTTCCTTGTGTTGGCCAAATAATTTTACATTATCAAGTCGTGTAATATCATTAATGATTTCCGTTGTTCTAAGTTGACCTCTTGTTTTTAAATATAGGAAGGTCTCTTCAACTGGAATTTTAAGTTCTTCCATCTGATCTGCACTGTACCCTCTATAGGCTTCAGCTTTTAAAAGACCATCTTCGCCTACAAGTAAAATACTGCCTCTATCTGCCATTTCCACACTGTCTATGGCACCATCAAGAATAATATCAAATAAAATTCCTAAATCATCTATCCCTAATATGGATTGGGTAAGAAGCAACATATCTTCTTTCATTCTGACCAACCTGTTTAATTGGGTTTCATAATGCTTTTGGTTGGTTATGTCATAGCCACTCACCAGCTTCACGTTTTTAAACTCATACTTTAAATCCGTTACCACCAATCTAGACCAAATCGGCTTATTGCTTTTGTGAATAATTTTGACATTGTAGTCCCTGAGTTCACCTGTCTCCCAGCTTGCGTTCGACAGCCTACTATCCAGCATTTTTGCATCATCATAATCAATGAGATCCATCCAATCAATTGCTTCTAGTTCATTGCGGTCGTACCCTGTCAGTGCCATGGCACTTTTATTTGCGTATGTAATTTTTCTATCATCAAGAACAATGAGTGCTACTGGTACATGATTCATGAAAACCCTAAAACGGTGTTCACTCTCCATCAGCTTTTCAGTGAGCGCATCTCTGTAAGCAATCTCTGTCTCTAGTATTTCATGCTGTGTTTTAAGTTCTGAATGATTGCTAAAGTACTTGAGTTCACGTTTGTGTCTTTGTTCTGTAAATATCCAAAAGGCTACAATAATTGTTACACTAACCAGAAGGTTTCCATTTGGAATAAATCCTATTTTCTGTTGTGTAATAACTGTATATATATATACAACACCTGAAAGTGCTGATGACCGTCTAAATCCTTCTGCATCAACAATAAATACGCCTATGAGAATCAGAACAAGAATATAAACCTCTTCACCAAAATGTATTAAAGAACCATACCAGCTATAAATTGCAGCTAGAAACATGGTCAAAAACATACTTATCTGCAAAAACTTATCTTTACCCATTGAAACCACAACCGCTAAGGCAATGGTCAAACATAAACAAACACCATAAAAAATGAACTCTGTATTGTCTATTCTATGTTCATTAATTACCCTTACCATTCCCAATATAAGTTGAACAAATGTAAACATGATCAGAATCCATCTCAGATGATGTACATTATCTGATTTACGAACGGCTTCAAATGATTGGTCCGGTTCTTCCATATCAATTTTGAACAACATATTTATATGCTTCACACCATCACCGCTTCCTATCTAATTTGACCTCTCATAAGTCTATCCACCACAATTGCACCAGCCCCAGTTAGTGCATGATGTCTCGAAATACCACTTTCACCTACATACATTTGATAAAGATTTCGATCAATACTGCTGTGTGCAAGATGTTTATTGATATTTCTATTCATAATGTTATGAGCGTCATAAATTCCTGATATAAATATTTTTTCAGGATTAATCATGTTAACTATGGCACCAAGACCACGACCAATGTATCGCCCTGTGTCTCTAATAATCTGTTGAGCTACCTGGTCTCCCTGTAATGCCATATTGTAGATCATATCAGCATTAACATTGGCTAAATCATATTGTATATATTCTAGGAGTTTATTAATTTCTCCCTCTTCAAGTTTATTTATAAATCTAGTTACAATACCACTGTAGGTCGCTACTGCTTCGAAACAGCCTGACTTTCCACATGTACATTTTATGGTTTCTGAAGAAACTTTATGGTGTCCCACATTACAGGCACCGAAGTTAAAACCTGAATACAGCTCTCCATTCATGTATACCCCAGTATAAATGCCTTCACCTATATGAACATGAACAAAATTATTACAGTCTGCACCTGCTCCATAGAGTCTTTCACCCACTGCAATTGCTGATCCCATACCACTTATATAGACGGGGGTATCAAATCGATCTTCCATTATTTTACCAAAAGCTACTTCTCGCCACTGGAAGTCACGTGCACGCCTAACATAACCAGATTCAGCATTAACAAGTCCGTCTATGGTACAGCCAATTCCAAGAAGTACATCTGAAGAACTTTTAATAAGTTCTATCTCTCTATCTAAAACGACACCTAAGGTGTCAAATACTGCCCAGAGTTGACGTCCCTTGTCATAAGCCAGTGTCCGGATATCACTGAAATGACCACTCAGATCCATTCGACCTATGCGCATACCGTTTCGCTCTAAACTGACTGCTAAAATTACAACTTTCTCTGCGTTCAGATCCATAAGTGTGGGTTTTCTACCCCCAGTAGAAACACCTTCTCGAACAGCTTTAACGATACCTCTGTCCTCCAAATCTTTGCAGTTTGAAGACACAGTTGCTGCATTCAGCTCTAAAATTCTCGATATATCCGCTTTAGAAATAGGTCCCATTTCACGAATAACATTTAGTATGGCTAATGTATTTATTTCTTTCATTTTTTGTTTATCTACTGTAAAATAACCCAAAACTGCCCCCTGATGGTGGTACTTTTAATTATTACGTCAAAATTAGTTTCTTTATTCATTAAATTAAGATGTGGGTTTATTATACCGAATCTATTACCTACCATCAAGTACAATCTTCATCTGTTGGCAACACAATAGAGAACCCCCTTAAATAAGGGGGTTCTAGGTCGTCGACAAAGTCGACAGAATGCAGACTGTAGAAAACTTCGAAAGACAAGGCGCGGCTGAGAGCCGCTTGAGGAGCGTATTCATTATACGTGACTTAAGCGAAACGAAGCCTGCAACGCAGTATTTCGTAGTTTGTCTACAATCTGGAACCCCCTTAAATAAGGGGGTTGCTTACGCGCAATTCACTAAACTTTTTTAGAACATCCAGTTGCTATTTGTCTTTCATTTCTATTAGAATTTCTCTAATGTCATCCACGTTTGACAAGAAGATTCTCACCAATTCAGGATCAAATTTTTTCCCACTTTGGGCCCGAATAAAATCTACTGCTTTCTCAAAGGTCCATGCTTCTTTGTACACTCTTTCATGACACAGAGAGTCAAACACATCTGCCATGGCCACAATTCTAGCTATTAAAGGTATATCATTGCCCTTCAGTCCTTGAGGATATCCCGAGCCATCCCAATTTTCATGATGGTATCTCGCAATCATGGATGCTGTGTCCATCAAAGTTAACTTAGAATCTTTTAGAATCTCATATCCGATATCCGTATGTTTTTTTACACGGCCAAACTCTTCATCTGTTAATGGACCTGGTTTATTAAGTATGTTCTCAGAGATCCCTATTTTTCCAACATCATGCATGGGTGCAGCCATGCGAATCATGTCAGCTTCTTGCTCTGTTAGTCCAAACTTCCTAGCCAACACATATGTGATTTCTGCTACTCTTCGTACATGATTGGCTGTTTCTTTAGAACGACTTTCAACAACTTCACCTAAACGATAGATAACTTCTTTTTGTGTTCCTAAGATTCTTTCATTTAAATAAACGTTATCAAATGCCACACTGATATTGGTGCTAAACAAGTTCATGAGTTCTTTATCAATGTCTGAAATCTCTTTTACACCCTTAAACACAATGTAATTTTCTATTTCACCTAAACTTTTATAATAGCCAATAAAAATATTGTCTTTGAATATAGGTCTTTTTTCTTCTTCAGCTTGTTGCAAACATTCTAAGATTTCTTCTGTCGCAACCTCATCAATACGTTTGTCTACATATTCTTCAAACTCACCACATCCTGCTAAAACGATTAAATGTCCATTTTTTCGTGCTGCAGCTAGTCCTGATGATTTTCTGAAATATATGGCCTCTTCTTCTAAACCATACATGGAGATCATTTGCATGATCAACCCAGCTGTAAACTGCTTCAAAGAGTTCGTTTCAAACAAACTGTTGGAAGCCTCTACAATTTTGTGTAGACCCTGACGATTCTTTTCAATTATAACCAAATCCTTGTAGGATCTTAGTGCAGACACTAAGGATGTGAACAGTTTTTGAACCGTCAGTTCTGTTTTGGTTTTATAGTCATTAATATCGTAGTCAACAATAACCCGTTCCTCTGGTGCTTGACCAGGCTGACCTGTACGTAATATTATTCTTACAAGTTTGTTCTGTAACTCTTCGCGAATGTATTTAACAAGTTGTAAACCAGCATCTTCCTTTTCCATAACAACATCCAAAAAGATGACTGCAATATCTTCTTCCTTGTTAAGAATTACTTTGGCTTCCTCACTGGAATAAGCACTCACGAACTCAATTTTTTTGTTCTCAAATTTAAAATCATGAAGCACCAATTTCGTGGTATTATGAACAACGTCTTCATCGTCGACGATAAGGACCTTCCATGGAACTGAGTCTACTTGTTCTACTGTTTCTGCATCCGCATCTTCATCTTTAAATACGAGTAGTTCATCATTCATTTCTTCAAACATTGTCATCCACCTCCACATCAGGAATCTTAATTGTAATCGTCGTACCTCGGTCTATTTCACTCTCAATTAAAATTTCACCGCTATATTTTTCCTCAACAATTTGTTTAACATTGCTCAGTCCAATACCGAAATGTCCATATTCCGATTCAGTGGTATAGAAAAGCAGTTCTGCTTGTTGAATAACCCCATTATCCATACCAACACCATTGTCAGATACACGAATGTCTATTAATCCATCCACTCTTTGAGCGGAGATTTCAAGTTTTCCAGTGCTATCATCTTTAAAAGCATGGGTGAGTGCATTTGATACAAGCTGGATGATGACATATGCAATATATGCTGGTTTTTCTATTGTAGGTAAATTTAAATCAATCGATTTCTCAATCTCAATAAATTGATTTGAGTTCTCTATCATTGCCAGGTCACTGGCGTGATTTATGACCATAGATAGTTTCTGTGATATTTCTGATTCAAAGTTGGTTACCCATTCAATATCTACAAACTTCTGGTGTTCGTTCAAAAGCACCTGAATTCTATCTTCAAATTTCCCAATCGCTCTTTTTCTATTTTTAAAGTAGTTCTCCAAATCAGATCGTTTCATAGTACCATCTTTATAAATACTCTCTATTGAATCAATCTTTTCATTGGATATGCCAATCTCCATTAACAGCTCTTTAATATGAACTGATGATTTTAGTATCCCGATTAGCAAAATACTGTATAGTCTTAGGCCTATATCAATCTCTACAAACTTATTTCGCAGTTTTTCAGAACCAAAGGTAACATTATTGGTATTTTGATTACACTGAACAAGTTTAGACTTAAGGCTATCATGTTCTCCTTGAAGTAATTCATATTCATCCTTTAAGACTTCACAATGTTGGTTTGCTAATAGTAAGGCCTCTGTTCTTTCATTGACCAGTGCATCGAGATCCTTATTGATCAGACCTTCAAGTCTTTCTCTTTCAGAGTTTAAGTGCTCATTCATCATATGTTCTTTTCGGTTCATATACCATAGGGCAATGATCAAGGTAATTAAGGCCGTTGTAATAGATACCGCAATTAACATGGGGGCAAGATCTCTAAAATTATCTGTTGGTCTATTAATCATAATTGCATTGTTTGGAACTGCAATAGATTCAAGGCCAAAGCGTTTGAGCTCTTTGTAGTCAAAATAAAGATCTGGCTCAACATATTCAAGCAAATCTGGATCAGGTACTGTTCCCTGAAGTTTGGAAATGACATATTCTGCTGCAACACTACCATGTTCGAATCCGTCGGTTAAATACCCACCCACTATGCCATTTGACAAATAAAATTTCCACATCCCATATATTGCAGAAGGGCTTCTTTCAAATATTTCATCAAGACCTTCATTATATGTATAACTGTTGCCTTGATCGTCCGCATTAAAAAGTAAAAATAGAACAGCATCAAGCTTACTTAATCCATTTAGTTTTTCTTCTATCGCATCTAGGTTTGAAGACATATAAAATTCAATCGCCTGATTCCCTTTGAAGTTATCAAGTGCATTACGAACATTTCCTAACACGGCTTGTCCTGTAACCGTTTCATCCGTAACAATTAATATTTTACTTTCATCAGGGTGAATGTCCGAAATGAGTTTCAACGTTTCATCGATTTTTACAGACTCATAAACACCAGAGTAACGCTCAGGAAGGTTACTGTTGCCTTCTGTTGGGTTTAAACCAACAAAGACAACTGGAATATCATCAAACAGTTCTTTTTCTATCTCTCTTACATAATTAAAAGCATTATTGTCTGCAGTGACAATAACTGAAAACGTCACATTTTTATACTTCTCCTTAAAATAGGCTGTGAAATTCTCTAGATGTTCTTCAGATCGCCTTCTTTTGGTATCCATAAATTCTTCATGAACTAAAACTGAGCTTCGATGAAGGTCAATCTTCTCAAAGAACCCCTGTGATACGTCTCTTGCCCATGAGTTTTGTGAATCATAGGATTGCAAAAAAAGCACATGATGCTTTTCCTCATCAGCAAATGTGCTTTGAAATGGTACTAGAAAGGTTGCAATTACAGTTACTACAGTTAGTATTATAGCTATATGTCGTCTCAATCTGTCACCTCATTTATGCATTTGCCCTATTCATACCCACCTAATATATTACATACCAATTTTCAATTAAAAAAAGTGCCCATAATTTGGACACTTTTGAATACGTATATTATTCATCTATTTCAGTAAAATCTACATCGTCTGCTTCACGCTTAGGTGCATTGTGATTGTGTAGAATTTCTTCTTCAGAATCTTTTGTTGCTTCAAATCCATTTTCTGTTTCACTTGGATTCTCAAAAGAGCTTTCTTGTGTTTTTGGAGTCTCACGGCTACGCATAATATACCAAACTCCTGCTGTGATCAATAGTACGATCCCTAGAGGTGTTGCAAAGACAAGTCTTGATATAACACCAAGGAACGAGAACATCATGAACATAACGAGAATTGCGATCAAACATCCAAAATTACTAGAATATGTGTATCTCATCCTGATCCCTCACTTTCTGATATATCTATTGTACTAAATTAAGAAAGCACATGACAAGCCAATTTTGAATACTTTATGAATTGTTAATGCAACCTTAAGAATTTGCTTCATAAATCGAATTAAAAGTAAAAAAGCACTTAATCCCTGCTTTTAAGCTGAGACTAAGTGCTTTCAAATAGTTTATCACGAACTAAAACTTGATGTTACATTGCTCGAAACTTTGTTTACCGCATCTTTAAATTCAAGAATGTCTTTTTGGAGTGTAGAAAGTTCATGATTGGAAAGGGCTTTGTTTTTTACTTGGATGACACCGTTGACCATAACCAGATCGACATTACTTGGGTTTGCAGAATACACAAGAACAGAGTAATAGTCAAAGATCGGTTGCATGTTAACAGATTTTGTTTCTATTAAAACCATATCTGCTTTTTTCCCTACTTCGATGGAACCAATCTTATGGTCCATATGAAGTGCTCTTGCACCACCCATTGTAGCCATTTCTACAATATCTAGTGCAGGAAAGAGGCTTCTATCATTATTGAAAAGCTTATGAATTTTAGGCACTAAAGCCATCTGAGTCAAGATGTCTAGGGTGTTTCCACTCATGGGACCATCCGTACCCAGTCCAAGCTTAAGATCCTTCCCCCGCATGGTCTTCACTGGAGCAATACCTTTTGCACCTTTAGAATTCGCACCAGCATTATGAATCACACCCGTGCCACTTTCTTTAAGTAACCGAAGATCTTCCTCATTCACATTCACACAATGAGCTGCAATGAGTTTATTACTCAAAAGGCCAATATCACTCAGATATTTGACAGGGGAACAGCCATATTCTTCCCTGTATTTTGTGGTTTCGAATTCCATTTCTGCAACATGCATGATCAAAGGAACATCATGCTTCACTGCCAACTGATGACACTTCTTTAGCTTGTCTGTATCCATAGAATACGGTGCATGAGGGGCGATCGCTGGTGTTACAAGAGAATCATTCTTCCACTTGTGTATGAGCTTCTCGGCAATTTCAATGCCACCATACTCAGTCTCTGAATCAGGTGATGGGAAGTTCACAACGGTTTCTCCAACAACTGCTCGAATACCCATTTCCTTTGAAGCCTTTGCAACTTCATCTTCAAAAAAGTACATATCTACAAAAGTTGTGACACCACCAAGAAGCATTTCAGCAATACCATATTTTGAACTTTTGTAGACCAAATTGGCATCTACAAGCTCTTTTTCAAGTGGAAATAAATATCGCTTCATTCTATCAGGCACATCGTCTCCAAGGCTTCGGAACGCAATCATAGGAGCATGGGTATGACCATTAATCATACCAGGCATTAAAATCCCATTCTCACCATCGATCATATTATGAATTGTGTATGCATCCTCTATTCCAGATGAACCAACTGCAATAATATTTTCATCTTCGATGATCACAACACCATTTTCTATAAGCTCTTTGTCTGTATTCATTGTTATTACAGTGATGTTCTTTATTGCTGTTATTGCCATATTATCAATCCTTAATTTGAAACCTCACGATTCCAACGATCTATCCATTCTGCCTTTGATGCATTTACTTTCATTTCGTCAATAACTACAAGTGAATCAATGAGCTCTGTTCCATAAGTAAGGCCTTGAGCTTCTTCGTCTGTTAATACAACATTTACATTGACAGGAGAGTCAATTTTATCAAGCGCATTAGCATTCTGAACCTCTTCACTTAACATCCAGTCAATAAACTTTTCTGCTACTTCCTTGTTCTTAGAACCTTTTACAATATTGATTGTGTTTAGGTTTGCAAAAGCACCTTCAACTGGGTTTACCCACTCAGCAGTCGGGACAGCTTCTTTAATTCTACCAAAAGCAAAATCTTGAGCAACACCAATTACGATTTCACCTTGAGTAAACATATTTACAAGCTCTGAAGAACGGCCGTATGTTTTCACTAAGTTTGGCTTAAGTTCCGTTAGTTTTGCAAATGCCATATCTGCATTTGTAAGTGCGTCTGACTCAGATACTGTGCCTGATAATACAACCATAGCTGGACCAGCAGTTGTTGTAATTTCTGGAATAGAAACATTTGACTCAAACTCAGCTCTCCATAGATCATTCCATGATGTCACTTGTGCATCTACCATTGCAGTATCATAAATGATACCCGTTCTATTTAGGGTATAAGCTGGACCAAAACCTTCACCATGTGGTGCTTTAGCCATATCATAGATCATGTCTAAATTCGGAACATTTGCAGCATTTACTTTATCAAACAGTCCTTCTTCAATCCCTTCGATTGCAAATGAACCTGCTAGGAATATAAGGTCTACTGTTGTGTTCTCAATCGTTCTAATCTTATTTAGTCGATCAGAGTTGTTTCCAGTTTCTAAAATGATTTTTACATTGTTTGCATTCTCAAAAGGTTCGAAAACATTTTTTCTTAGTTTGTCTTCGTTGTAGCCCCAAGTAGAAATAACAAGTTCTGTTGGTTCTCCACTCGTTTCCTCAGCTTCTTCAGCTGGTGCCTCAGTAGTCGTTTCCCCTGCTTCTGTTGCCTCAGGTGCTGTTTCAGGAGCTGTTTCTTTTGGAGCACAACCCGCTAACATACCCAGTACCATAACCATAACCATTAATATAGATAGTGATTTTTTCATTTTCTTCCTCCCAATCTTAGACTAAAATAATCTTCTCTTTAGGTATAAATAAATTGACTTGATCACCATTCTCGTAACGCTCATTTGATCTGTCATTTACCACGAAGTCACCCAGCTCGGTTTCAACAATATATTGATAACCTTGCCCCAAGAATGTACTAATACCAATCTTACCATTAATGGTATTCTGTGCATTCTTATAGTTCTCATCAAGTATTTCAATGTCCTCTGGCCGAGTTGCGCCTTTTATAGAAGATTTATCAAAGCTCCTATCTGATTCAACTACAAACTGCCCACCCGTACTTGATTTTAAAACCTGTTCACTTCCATTTTTGCTTTCAAGGCTAAGTTCGATAAAGTTTTCAAAACCCACGAAATTTGCAACAAATTCCGTCTTAGGATTGTCATATATGTTTTGAGGTGTATCTAAATGTTCAATTTCACCTTTATTCATTACAGCAACCTTGTCTGAGATAGAGAAACATTCCTCTTGGTCATGGGTCACATACACTGTTGTGATTTTAAACTCTTGTTGAAGTTTACGAATTCCAACGCGCATTTTTACTCTAAGTTTGGCATCTAAATTACTCAGCGGTTCATCCAGAAGTAGCAGGTCTGGTTTAATAACCAGTGCCCTTGCAAGGGCAACACGTTGGCGTTGACCTCCAGAAAGCTCCTTGGGATACCTTTTTGCATACTCAGCAAGATCAACAACTTCAAGAATTTCAGTCACCAATTTACGGATTTCATCTTGAGGTGTTTTTCTCATTTTAAGTCCAAAAGCAACATTGTCTTCTACACTTAAATGAGGAAACAAAGCATAACTCTGAAATACAAAGCCAAAGTTTCTTTTATGTACATCAACGTTTGTATAGTCTTTGCCATCAAAGTTGAATGCACCTTTGTCCGGAGATATAAATCCGCCTATAACCCTCAACGTTGTGGTTTTCCCACACCCACTGGGTCCTAACAGAGATACAAGTTCACCCTTTTCAATGTTCAAATTTAAACCTTCTATGATTGTGTTGCTACCATAACTCACTTTAATATCATCTAAATTTATCAGTGACATAATGTCCTCCTGTAACTTTTAAAGTATGACTCTCTGACATATATACAGTTCTTTTGCAGGCACCCTATTTAGTGAAGAAACTCAGTCCAAGTGTGCGTTCAATAGCAAACATGAGAACCGCTGTCATTAACATAAGAACCACAGAAAGTGCAGACACTGTAGGATCAAAATAATACTCTACGTAACTCATCATTTGAATTGGCAAAGTGCTTACACCAGGTCCACTTAAAAATATTGATATGGGTACATTATTAAACGAGTTTATAAACGCTAAGATAAATGCTGCTATAACACCTGAAGTAACATTGGGCAGAATAACTATAAAAAAGGTCTTTAATCCACTTGCACCTAGACTTATGGCTGCCTCTTCAATAGCATAGTCAAAATTCTCCAAACTAGAAGAAATGACCCTGATAATATAAGGTAGAATTACAATTGTATGCCCTAGAAGTAAACTCGGTATAATATCCATTTCAAAACGAATGATTAAGAACTTCAGTAATGAAAAACCAAATACAATTCCAGGAACAATAACTGGAGATAAAAACAATCCCTGAACAAAAGATTTACCTTTAAATGAATGCCTACTTAATGCATAGGCTGCTGGTATACCAATGAGCAAGGCTATACAGGTTCCAATTACAGCGATTTGAATACTGATAAGGAATGTTCTTGTAAACATTTCAACTTCAAATATGTTTTGAACCCACTTCATTGAAAATCCTGTGGGTGGAAATTTTAAATAATTGTCTGTACCAAATGCTGTTGCTGATATTATGACTAGGGGCGCCAATAAGAAAATATACACAGCCACAGTAAATAGGGTAAGCATTTTATTTTTGTACATGATGTTCCCCTCCTAATGCTATGATCTCGAAGCATTTATTTTTGATGCTAAATGATTGATTACGCTGCTCACTACGAGTGTGGTTACAATCATAATAGTTGCTACGACGGCTGCTGTGTCCCAATCAAATAGTGACATCGCACTTTGGTAAATCAGAGTGGACAATACCTTTGCTTTACTGCCTCCCAGTAACTGTGGAGTGGTGTATGCAGTAATACTTCCAGTAAAAACAAGGATACTTCCAACGATAAGACCCGGCACGCTTAAAGGAAAGATTACCTTGAAAAATGCTTGAATTTTTGTTGCCCCTAAACTCTCAGCAGCTTCTGTAAGGTCATCGTCAATGTTTTCCATAACACCCACAAGAGACATAATCATGAGCGGTAAGAATAAGTAAAGCAAACCCATGACGATTGAAAACTCGTTGTATAAAAGACTTAATGGTTTTTTTATAAGTCCAATATTCATAAGAAAAGTATTTACAATACCTCTTTTGCCTAGAATGACCATCCAACTAAAAGATCGAACAACTGCACTCGTTAATAGTGGGAAAACAGCAAACATAATGTATAGGCCTCGAACCCTTTGATTGGTTCTAGATATATAGTAGGCTGTTGGAAATCCAAGGACTGTTGCTAAAAAGGTTGTGATTACTCCTAGTTTTAATGTTCTTGCATAGATTTCTCTGTAGTATTCATCTTTAAAAAATTCCAGATATCTGCTGAAACTGAATCCACCGTCTACAACAAAGGTATTTCCAATGGACATGAATAACGGAATGATCAAAAATAGGACAAGAAGTACTATGCCAGGTAGTAAAAATAATGCCAACCATTTCTTTTTCAACACGTTCCCCCCTCTTCTATTTCTTTGATACAAACTCACCCGTCGACTCACGGACAATAAGCTTTGGATATAAGGATACATTCTCACAAACAAAATCATCGTCATCGATCTGTTTGATAATTGACTCCATAGCCAACTGGCTCATACGCTCTAAAGGATAAGATACGGTTGTCAGTTTTGGTGTTAAAGATGATGCCAGTTCAATATCATCAAATCCAACAACTGAAATATCTGTTGGAATCTTTAATCCATTTACGTTTAAACTGTTTACTGCACCAATTGCCATAAGATCATTTGCTGCAATAATTCCCGTGATATTTTGATTAGAAATAAGCAGTGCTTCCACAGCTTTGTAGCCTGAGGCCATACTGAAGTCTCCTCTTACAACCAGTTTGCTATCAAACTCAATCCCACTTGTATCGAGGGCGCGCATGTAGCCTTCCAGTCTTTGACTGGATATGTCCATGGATTCGGTGCCACCAATAAAAGCAATTTTTTCATGACCTAAACCAATCAAATGATCTGTTGCTATGAAACCAGCTTGATTGTTATTCACCGCAACAATATCTATTTCCATCGTTTTAATTTCACGGTCAAGGACCACCATTGGTATATTGTTTGACTTTGCTTTTGTAATAACATCTTGAAGTCTATAAGACGAGGCATATATAACGCCATCAACCTTTGAGTCAATGATGCTCATTAGGAAATCTCCGCCATCATTTTTAAGACCACTTACATTTATAAGCAAAACATTGTATTTTAATTCATTCGCTATTTTTGTTACTTCCTTAGTCATCTTTGCGAAAAATGGATTTTCAATGTCGGGCGTTACCAGTGCAATGGTTTTCGTTTTTTTAGACTTGCCTTCCCTTTGTAAGGGTTTGTAGTCAAGTGCATTAATAGCGTCCAAAACACGTTTGGTCATTGATTCACTCACGTATCCTGTTTTGTTGATCACTCTCGAAACCGTTGCGGTTGAAGTATTCGCCTGTCTTGCAACCTCTTTTAAACTACTCATATCAGAACTCCTTTTTAGGAATATTTTTTCGAATTGTAACAGATTACAGTTTTATATGTAACGCGTTACATATATCCTATCATAGATTATTCATGCAAACAACTTCATTATGTTCCAAAATCAAAAAAATAAAAAACCACATTACTTGGCAATCATTGCCTTGTAATGTGGTTCAGTATTTAAATATTTATGAACTTAGTAATCGCTATCGCTAACGCCACCAGTTACAATCGCAACTGAAGCACTTGCTCCGATTCTTGTTGCTCCAGCATCAATCATCTTCTTAGCAGTTTCAAAATCTCTCACAGCACCAGATGCTTTAACACCTAGCTCAGGGCCTACAGTTTTACGCATTAGAGCGATATCTTCTGCAGTTGCGCCACCTGTGCTGAACCCAGTTGAAGTTTTAACAAAGTCAGCGCCCGCTTCTTTCGAAAGTTCGCAAGCCTTAACTTTTTCTTCATCTGTAAGTAAACACGCTTCAATAATAACTTTTAAAAGCGCTTTACCTTTACAAGCTTCAACAACAGCTTTAATGTCTTCTAGAACGTAATCGTATTTACCATCTTTAAGTGCACCAATATTGATAACCATATCAATTTCATCTGCGCCTGCTTCGATTGACTGAGTCGCCTCGAAAGCTTTTACAGCTGGTAGGTTTGCTCCAAGAGGGAAGCTAATAACAGAACAAACTTTAACGTCTGATCCGTCTAATTGCTTCTTAACAAGTGGTACGTAACATGGATTAACGCATACTGAGAAAAATCCGTGTTCTCTTGCTTCGGCACATATTGCTTCTACTTGTTCTTGAGTTGTTTGTGGCTTTAAAATTGTGTGATCGATAAATTTAGCTAGTTTCATTTTAGGTGTCCCCCGTTCCTTGTTTTCAAGGATGCGGCGTTTTTGACACGAATTAGATAATTTCTACATCTTGGCCGTTTTTAAGACCAGCTGCATTACCTTCATCAATATCAAGGTGGAATTCTAGAGCATAGCTATCGTGTGCACGAGCTAGAACATTATTGAAAATAACGCCTCTTTCGCCTTCCACTTTAACGCTAACGCGATCCTTATCCTTAAGACCGAATTTTTCTGCGTCAGATGTATGCATATGAATGTGACGTGCTGCAGCGATTACGCCTTCTTCAAGTGTCGCTTCGCCTTCAGGACCTTTAATTGAACAACCTGGACTATCTGCAAGATCGCCAGAATCTCTTACTGGTGGGTTAACGCCTAGTGCGAAACCATCTGTAACAGAAACTTCGATTTGAGTTGTGTTTCTAGCCGGACCTAGAACACGCATAGTAAGGCTGCCTCTTGGGCCTACAACTTCGATTTTTTCATTTGCAGCAAACTGACCTGGTTGAGAAAGATCTTTGAACTTTGTTAGTTCGTAACCTTTACCAAACAATGCGTCGATATGCTCTTGACTTAGATGTACATGGCGGTTAGATAAACCAACCGGAACGAGTTTCTTTTCCATAATAATGACCTCCGAATTATATTGTATACATTATACTCACATTCTTATTATATAGTCATTTATGCAATTGTCAATCACTAGTGAAGAGCCTAGAAACTCTCATAAATCTGCTATTCGAAGTCTGGACGGACTCTCAGATGTCTTTACACCTAGTCGAATACATTTTTATGTAATTTCAAGCAAATTGGTGATTAACGGTACACTTCTTCTTTTAATGTAGCTACGTATGGTAGGTTTCTATACTTTTCAGCATAATCGATTCCATAACCAACGATAAATTCATCAGGAATATCAAATCCCTTGTATGCTACATCAATTTTGGCTTTACGACGCTCCGGTTTGTCAAGGAGTGTACATATTGAAAGACTCTTAGTTCCTCTTGATCTAAAGTTCTCAGTTAAGTATTGCAGTGTTAATCCCGTATCAATTATATCTTCAATGATAAGAACATTTTTACCTTCAATGCTATAGTCAAGATCTTTGATGATTTTAACCACACCAGAGCTTTGAGTAGAATGTCCATAACTTGAAGCTGCGATAAAATCGATTTCCACTGGAATATCCATTTCACGAATCAAATCTGACATAAAAACATTGGCACCTTTTAAAACTCCAATAACCAATAATTCTTTACCAGCATAATCCTTTGAAATCTTCGCTCCAAGCTCTTTAACTTTTTCTGCAATCATTTCTCTTGAAAAAAGAACTTCTTTAATATCATTAACCATGTCGTCACCCCGCATACTCATACCGAATTTGATGTTCTTATCGAAATGGACGCCGGTTCGAACATCAACAACAGAAATTCCGAACATCCACAGTATATTATACATCTTAATTCGGATATTTTCTAGAATTATGTTGGATTTATCTAAAAAAATCCGATACATGTCCCTAGAAAGGCTCAAAATTCTGAACAATCGTTTTCAAATATACGGTTTTTAGTCAAGTTCATACGAAAAACATTTCAGACATGGAGCTTATACCCGTTTGATATAAAAAAACCCGAACGAACAGCGATTTTTTATATCAAAAATCGAAATTCGTACGGGTTACAGTCACAAAAAGGTTTCGGCACCTTTATGCCTGGCGAACATAAACACTATGTCCGATTACAACACTATTATAATACAGTAATTCATACTTGCTTGACAAGTCTTTTCAATATGAACTTTTGTTTTATTTAGTCACACGGACTTATATGTTCCATTACAATACTATAAATGACTGGGATCACGATTAAAGTAAGCAGTGTCGAAACAAAGAGTCCACTCATTAGGGCAACTGCCATAGGTACAAACAGTGGGCTTCCAGAGTATATTAATGGTGTAAGACCAATGATGGTTGTACTTGTACTTAATATAATTGGACGCATCCTTTTGTGTACTGCATCAATACATGCTTCTTCAACACACTTACCTTCTTTGAGTTCAATATTGATAAAATCAATAAGCACAATGGCATTGTTAACTACAATCCCCAGCAAACTGACCATACCCAACATGGCTATAAATGATAGCTTTTGACCAAACAGGTATAAACCAATAATTGATCCGACCACTGCAAGTGGCACTGTAAGGAGTATAATGATCGGTTGAACGAAGGATTTAAACTGAATGAGAAGAATCAAATAAACCGCGAGACCCGCGAATATACCAGCAACAGCAATGTTACCAAAGTTCTCACCAATTTTTTCTGGTTCACCATCAAATTTCACGTCAACACCGCTTAAATCGATTTCATTTAATCTTGAAGCAAGCTCTGTTTGTATTTGGGCAGATGCATAACCATCTGCAACATCACTGAGCACATGTACTGCTAACTTTCCGTTAAACTTCTTTATCACTGGTAGTTGAGAATCCAGCTGAACATCTGCAATTTCTTTAAGTAGAACCTTCTGCATAGTATAACTGGACTTGACCATAAAGTTCTCCAAGTCTGATTTTGAGTCAATATCTGTTTGGACAAGTATTGGGTACTCATTACCACTTAGTCTAAAAGTACTGGACTCACGCCCTCTAAGAGCAATGCTGACTTCGTTTTGAATATCAAAGTTTGAAACACCAAAATGACTGGTCTTAGTTCGATTGGGACTGACTGAAAACTCATAGATCCGGTCTTCAAAATCATCATCTATGTTTTTAGTTCCATCAATCTCAGTAAGTAGCTGTTTGATCTCCTCAGCCACAGCACCTAATTGATCCATATCTGAACCTGTTAGTCTAACCCGGACAGGAGCTCCGATTGGTTCAGCTTGCTCCAGCTGGTTCACCGTAACTTTACCACTAGAGATTTCAGCATCTACAATTCTTTGTAAATATCCTAGATAAGACGCAATATCATCATAGGACTGACCTTTACCGATTTGCTCAAGGTTTAGACGTACCATCATCTGAGCATAATCCTGTGAAGGGGCTCTATTTGAAATTGTGTTAAAGAACTTAGGAAGATCCCCTCCAATTGCGGAGGTATAGGCGCGTACCGCCTCTTCATTGTCTAATATGTCTGCAACTTGATCCACAATGTCTTCAGTCTGTTCTAGGTTTCCAGAACCATGACTGCTCACATTAATATAGAACATATCGGTATCGGCATATGGGAAAAACTGCAGTCCTAACAGTGTGGCTACATAGCCTGTAACAGCTAATGTTATAACAATTAAAACAATAACACTGACTCTATGTTTAAGTCCCCTTTTTAGGGTTTCTTCAAAGAAATGTGTTACCCTAGATTTTTTTAGCTTAGTTTTTGAAGGTTTAAAGAAAATATAAGCCATGGATGGCGTTACAAAAAGTGCCACCACATAAGACGCCAGTAAAGAGATCATGATAATTTTAGGTAAACTAACAATGTATTCGCCTGCGATTGAGTTTAGGAATAGGAAAGGCATAAATGCAGCGATGGTTGTTAGTGTTGAAGTAAGCACTGGGATCGCAACAGATTTGGTCCCTTCAACACAGGCTGTCATTTTTTCAGTGCCATTGTCTATCATTACTTGAATTGCATCTGCAATAACAATACCATTGTCAACCAGCATTCCAAGCGCAACAATGAGTGCGGCTATAGAAATTTGATGAATGTTTATACCTAGCAGCATCATAAATGTGAATGTTATAAAGATTGAAGCAGGAATTGCAGTTGAAACAATAATTGCGTTTCGCATCCCCATTCCAATAAAAACAACCACAATAACAAACATGACCCCTTGAATGAGGTTCAAACCAAAATCATTCACTGACTTCTCCACTGTTTTAGGTTGATATAAAACCTGCTCAAAGTGAATATCTTTTGGTAGTGTATTTCGAAAGGCTTCTATAGAAGCAGCAACATCCTCTCCTACTAAGACGATGTTTTTATTCTTCTGGAAATAGCCTGTCAGGAGAACGGCATTTTCTTTGCCTTCTTTAATTTTGTAACTGGAATCCGCAATATCAAAATAAACCTCTGCAATATCTGACAGTTTGATGACAGACCCATTTTCAGACGATATACCAATGATGACGTCTCTGATTTCATCTATGGACTGGAAGGTCCCTTTGGCTTTTACATTAATTTTTGTTGTTCCTGTGTCAATAAACCCAGAAGGAATCTCTAAATTTTGACCTTTTATGAGTTTGTTGATTTCATCCAGTGATAATCCCAGCTGATTCAGTTTTTTATAATCTACCTTAACAACAATGTTTTTCTCTTGTTTCCCATCAATTTCAAAACGCGAAATTCCACTGAGTTCAGATAGATTATCTTTTAAGCTTTCTGCATAGTCTGCAAGTTCTTCATAGGAATAGCTTTCTCCTGAAACACTGACGATGATGCCTGCTGTTTCTACAAGGTCAGTATTTACTTCAATAGTCTCACATTCATCAGGGAGTTTGTCTTGAATGTCTTCCATCTTCTGACGTAATTCTCTCCATGCCTCTTGTGTGTCTGTTCCATATACAAGTCTGACAATACTCACAGATACAGAATTTCTAGAAAAAGAGTTGGAATAATCGTATCCTTCAAGCTCCTTAAGTTCCTCTTCAATTTTTGATGTGACCAATGCTTCTACATCTTCTGGCGAAGCACCAGGGTATATTACTGTCACCATAGATATTGGCGCATTAATCTCAGGATTTTCTTGCCTTGGTGACACGTAATAGTTATATGAGCCCAAAATAAGCATAATAACCAAAATAAAGAGGGTTATTTTTCTATACTTAACGGCTGTATAAATTGATCCGTTCATGTATATTCCCCCTATTTCTCCAGCACTTGAACTTCAGATAAGTTTTTTAGGTTTTTCATGCCTTCTATCACCAATTCTTCACCCGCTTGAAGGCCATCAACAAAGACATCTGTACCCATGACTTGTCCAAGCTCAATTATGCGTTTAATAGATTGGCCGTTTTCAATAATATAAACATAGTCCACAGAACTTGATAAAACGGACTGTATTGGAATCCTTATTCCAGTTTTTTCTCCAACGGTTATTTTGACATCCCCCACTGCACCAACTGGCATAGTGGATTGTTCAATTGCTATAGATACCTGATAGGTTCTTGTTTGAGCATCTGGAACCTGGTTCACTGAACGAACAGTTCCATTTATTTCAACATCATCAATACAGAAAGTCGCAGGCATATCCGCGCTTATTCTTTGGACATCTTTTTGAGAAACACCTGAATAAACTACTTTTTCATCTGTACTGATCATCATAGCTGGATGGCCAGCAGCAATCATTTCCCCTTCTTCAACCAAAACCTTTATAACTTGACCGTCAAAGGTGGCAAACATAGATGACTCTGATTTCATATTTTTCTTTTGATCCAGAGCAACTTTTGCTTGTCTAGAGATTTCAAGTGCGCTGTTATAGTCCGATTTCGCAAGATCTAAATTTAAGACGCTTCTGTCATAGTTTTGTTTAGATAAGGCACCTTGTTTAAATAAAATCTCCGAATCTGATGCACTGTCTTTGGCAAAAGTAAGTGCATCTTTAGCTTTGGTTAGCTGAGCTTGCGCATTTACTAGATCTGCTTGTGCAGCTTTGAGCGCAAAATCTAAATCTAAGGGTTCAAGTGTACCGAGTAGGTCACCCATTTTTACATAGTCGCCCTCGTGGACAGTAATTTCAAGTATACGTCCCTGAACTTTAAAGGACTTCTTAACAACCTGATCATTTTGAATGACACCAACATAGGAAACCGTATCCTCTTCAAGTGCTTCTACTACAGTAAATGTTTTGACTGGAATTTTGACTGCTTCTTCTACTATTTCTTGGGGTGCAGACTGACATCCGGCCATGAATACTGCTGCTAACAAAATTAACATTCCCAGTACTATATTATTTTTTTTCATATGCCTCACCTTCAATTAACATTTCCATTTTTCTTATCCTTCCATGTGCCCCTTGGAAGAGGTAGAACATTAAACCATAAATATTTCTATACACGTCTTCGTCCGACATCTCAGAATTGCAAAACTTCGTTATCCCTTCTATACACGTATTGGCTGTGAGCTCTGCTAACATTCTAAAATCAACAAGACCATTATCAATGCGTGCATATATTTCATTGTAGATTTTATTTACTACCATAATATGAAAATCACAGATGGTGTTTTCAAAATTAGATCCTGAAGACTTGTACATCAAAATATTAATTTCAGACCTATACTTTATAAAAACCTTAATGATGCTGTTCAGTAAAGGATCAATGATCAATTGATCATCGGTTCTATTTACATCATCCAGTGCACCGTCAAAATCAACACCATAACTGACTTCAATAATGTTTACAATTGCTCCATGTGCTTCTTTAACCACTTCTTCAAATAAGTCATTCTTGTTTTTGAAGTACCTATACACATTCCCTACGGTAATGCCCGAAGCAGATGCTATTTGACGCATAGAAGCCTTATCAAACCCTTTATCTAAAAAGGCTTTCTTGGCTTCATTCAATATATTCTTTTTGACTTCCTCTTTCAAAATTTGCATTAATAAACCTCCGTTCATTTTTATAATACACCTAATCAAATGTAAAATCAACATTAAATGAACGATTGTTTATTATTACTCCAAAAAATGATTAATCCCACCTATAAGATATGTTGATACCTGTAGACACACATCTCAAAGTGGGATTAATCTATATAAATAAATTCGCTATCGTATTGAACTGTAAGTAAACCGAACGTCTGAAACCTGCAAGACATCTCCATTAAGAAGCGCAATCGCTTGTCCATGTTCAACCCTTACATCGTTTACAAAAGTTCCATTAACAGACTTCATGTCCTTTACTGCAAATCCGCTTTCAATACGAATCAATTCTGCATGTTGTCTTCCAACCGAAGTGTTATGTTCTATTCGAATATCTGCAACCCCTTCTTGCCTACCTATAATTAGACGTTCAAGGTTTAAAGGATACTTATGGCCCGCTGAACCTATTAAACTACACCCTGTTAATCCACTCTGGATCATCATGGTTTTATCTTCTGAATTGGATTCATTAATTGCTGTCTTAGGATTGAACCTTGATTTACCTTTTGGTCCCGAGTTCTGACCAAGTTCAGTATTTTCTTCTTGATCATTCATCTGATTTTCATTCATCTGGTTTTCATTCATCTTTTTTTCAGAAAATATGCTCCTTACATGACTTGATTTGCTTTTACCTAAATCAACGCCACCCATTAAGACAACAAGCTTCATGTATATAAGTAATAGCAGTGCTGAGATTACAAGAATCATCCCAAGCTTTTCTGTTAAATCGACAGTCATTGTTTTAACAAATATCATAGCTGCTGCATAAAGTATAAACAAAACTATTCTTAATACCATTTTATATTTGTTGCTCTCCTCAGTTTTAATCCCTTTTACATTCTTTCCTTTATTCTTTTCAGTTCTACTTTCAATCTGGCTTTTCGATTCGCTTCTAATCATATTTCCAGATTCATTTCTAATAGTTCTATGGGCATGCTCTAAATGACTAAGAGCCTCTTTACTCACAGCCAATTCTTCATCGTTGCTTTTTTGACCACTGTTTTTGCTTCGAAAGTCATGGCTTTCAATTAAGTATAAAAGTCCCTTCAAATGCCAACCAGGCTCTTTTAGATATTTAAGGACTTCACTTACAAATTTTGAGTTGGGTTCCACCAGCCTAATTTTTTCGTAAATGAGCTCTCTAATTAAGTTTGATAGCCTTAGCTCAATAGAATTATTAGAATCATTAGAAACATTAGAAGCCAACAACCCACCTGTGTTTTCATTCGTTTTAGAAGGCATGTACATAAGTCCAATAGACGAAGTTAAGGGTTCAAAATATATACAGTCACTGGTCAACTGAATATAGCTCTCATTCAAATAGTACCGCTCAGTGTCAGCCAACACACCAACCATTTTTTTAAGCAATGTAATAATCTCACTATTATTGTAAACTGTCCTCAAAAGGTGGGTGTCCAGTTCAACATACCCCTCTGTCATATAAACTAAGGTGTTTCCATCATGGCTCTGAATGGGCAAGAATCCCTCAGGCCGGTGGTGGTTGATCATTTTTATGCCTGGATCATTTATGTATTCTTGTTGAATTTGAACTTTTTTTCTTAAACAACCCTCTTTGTCAGTCGATATTGTAATAGTTCTCACCTCCAATATCTGAATCAATTTAGCTATAGACCTATTTGTCTAGATTTTCAATGTTGATTTGTTTGCCACTTATCTGCTTTGTATGATTGGTTACAAATGTTAATGCACTCTTTTTAAAAACCAATCCCAGACCGATTAATACAGCCGCTATTAGAACCACTTCCACTGTTCCCATTGCGTCCTCTTCATAAATGAATCTTCCTAATGTAGACATGTGAAACTCCCTTCAAAATTATGAATTTAAATTTTTAAACTATAACGTGGTCAGCTGCATCACAAGGGCAACCAAAAGCATGAGCATGACCCCTGCGAAAATAAGCATACTTGGAAATACAAGTTTGGTTTCCATTTCTTTTGCAGCTATATTTGCTGCATCTTTTCTTGACTGCCAAGCAGAATAAATCACTCTCTTTAAATCTGCTTTAGACTCTGAACCATATTTTTCGTATTGCTGAAGTATGGACGTAAACTCGGCGACCACCGGGTGCAGTAATTTCATGTTCAGCGTGCCAAACACTTCTGCTGTATTCATGTTCATTTGAAGATCCAGTACAGCCATGTCAATATAATTTTTAATTGGACCTTCTCCAAGGCAGTGTGCACTTTTTATAAAGGCGTGTTTAACACTTAAGCCAGACGTTATAAATAGCACACAATTCGAGGCAAACCTGGAAAACTGGATCCCGATTGCTCTTTTCCGACTTAAAATTTCTTTTTCCAAATCTTTAAATTCAATGTAAACACCTAAAGGCAAACAAGCACATCCCATGATGATTAACGGTGTGATAGCTGGGTCACTTGACAGACCATAAATGATTAATATCACAATGAATGCACCCCCTATGATTAGACCTTTAGCAAGAGCATATTCAACACAAAGATCTGTCTCTTGGCTATATATAATTTTTGCCCGTCTCCTAAACTCTGTGAGCGGCAACTTTCCAATGATATGCATATATGGCTCTATCAAACGCGCAATAGACATCATTCTCTTGTCCAAGCTACACCTCTATTCTGGATAACTTCAATCCCAGTTGTTTACCAAGTATCATTATTAACAAAGAAAACGTCATAACAATGCGGCCCATAAAAGTTGTGAAGAGCACCTCAAACATGTCTGGCATTGATTTATAAAGCACAATGATCATTACATAACCCAAATAATAGAGTACCTTCTGTTCAAACACCTTGCTTGTGGCAAGAAGCTTTACATGCTTCTCTGTCGCAAGTCTTTCAGAAATTATGTTGGTACTTTCAACGATCGCACTCGACACGTTACCACCATAGCCTTGGATGACTTCTAAAATCTGTCCTAGGTCTTCAATTTCTTTAATTTTATCTCTTTGGCCCCATTCCACTAAATAGGGTCCAGGATGGGGATCCAAGGATATTTTCCTATTGATTGACTTTATAGATTTTATTATCCACGCATTATCATCAGGATACAGGGTTTTTAGCTCCTCTTCTGACTTCTGAAAACAAAGGGGTAATGACATACCAGAATGACTCAGGCGTCTTAATACACTTAAGAAGTCGACAAAAGCGTTCATCTTGTTGGTTTTATCATTCTCCTCTAACTCTTCAACACGTTTTCTAATCGTAAATACGCTGAAAAAAAGAACAAGAAACACACCCATAAAATGTCTATAGAAAAGTAAGCCTGTCACAATAGAAAAACCTATCATTTCAAACAATGCTCGTTTAAAGAATATGGACTTTTTTATAGGAACACCCCCTCTGGTTTAATATATCATCTTGAACTTACACCCATGCAGCTGCTTAACTTGGATTTATATTCAAACTAAACTGTCCATTTTCTCAGCGTTTCTCATTTTGCTATTTTGTATATATCCTGACTTTGGGTTATAAGTAAATAGTGTATTCAACACCACATGGTCACCTGAAAACTCAACAACTTCGTCCACAGTAACTACACGTCTAGATCCATTTTTGAACCTACGAAGATATATGATTATATCCAGACCACTTGCAATCTGAGTCCGTATTGAATGTAGGGGTAACTCTTTAGACCCAGACAAAATCATGGTTTCCAATCGATGTAACATATCGGGGCCAGAGTTGCTATGGCCCGTTGTAATAGAGCCTTCATGTCCAGTATTCATGGCTTGAAGCATGTCCAGGGCCTCTTCGCCTCTGACTTCACCAACTATGATTCTGTCGGGTCTCATCCTTAAAGAAGCTTTAATTAAGTCCTTCATGGTAATATTGGAATCCACAGTTTTTCCTGCTGACCTGGTTTCCATTCTTATCAGGTTTGGAATTTCATCCAATCTCAGTTCAGCACTGTCTTCAATTGTTACAACACGTTCGTCTTTAGGGATGGCATCACTTAGGGCATTCAGGAATGTGGTCTTACCAGACCCTGTTCCACCACAAATTAAAATGTTATGTCTTGTTTTAACCATGCATTCTAAGAAATCAAAAAGCTTTTTATCAATCGCACCATACTCCAGCAGCATTTCCATGGTTAGTTTGTTTTTGCCAAATTTTCTTATGGTCACGGCAGCGCCATCAAGAGCGATAGGGGGAAGCACAACACTAACCCGTGATCCATCTTTGAGCCGTGCATCTGCTATAGGTTCAGACCTATTCACTTTTCTATCAACATCTGAAACTATTTGCTGGACAATCGTTTCAAGCCTTTCTGCAGACTCAAACTTCACACCCGAAAGCTCCAGTCTCCCTTGGCGTTCTATAAAAACAGACTCAGGACCATTGATCATAATTTCAGTTATACTTTCGTCCTCTAATAAAGGTTGTAAAACATCATAACGACGCATTCTATTAAAAATGCTCTCTACTATTAATTTCTTTTCATCATTGGTGAATACTTTACAGCTCACAGACTCTAATACAACATTTTCGATTACACTTGTCACTGTAAGGTCGTCAACGTGTGCACTTACATTTAGTTTCTCTCGCACCTCTGCTGAGAGTTGACCAACCACTTCTAATATGTTGTCATTCATTTTTGATCTCATATGCTACTCCTGAGTAAACCTCTGTATCAATGACCACTGTTTTTTATTCCTTTTCACTGGACATTTAACTGATTAATAATTTTGTCAACCTCACGCTGGCTATTCCCGTCTAAGTTCAATTGAATATTGTTTGCCGACTGACTAAAAAGCTTTGTCTTTAGGTCCAGTCGACAACCACTCATATCACTAAAAACTTTAAAACTTAAATCGCCTTCAATCTTGCACGATACACTTGACCACAACAGTGAATCACAACGGTTCAATAGACTTCCGAAATTAAGTGAAAAACAACTTCCTAAATTCCATATGACTACACCAAACTCCGTTTGGTTATTTAAGGCCTCAAGAACATTGGATTCAATATTTTTTGTCCACTGAGACACGTCAAAGGGATAAGGTTTTGGTATTCTAACAATCCCATTTGAACATCTAAAAACCAAGGTTTCTAAATGTTTACTGAGCTTATCACTCGAACTGGAAGCATAATAAATAAATGATCCAAAGGGATCTTTCATGTTTTCAGAGTTCCAAGACTGTTTTTGGTCAAGCCCTGATAATGAAATAAGCAGAGGTCTCAGATTTTTTATTTCTTCCGAACTTGCCAAAGCACCTGTAAGAATTTCAGACATTTGTGACTCATAACTGCCTGCAACAATAATGTGTTTGACATGACCCGATTCATTCGAAGCAAGCTTTCTTATATTTCCTTTTGAGAATCTTATGAGCTTCTCAGCAAATTGATTTGCAGTCATATATTTAAAAATCACAGGTTCATCATTTTTTTGTCCACTCACATCTAGGCCGATTTTGTCAGTCATTGTAATGTGTAAACAGGTATTAAGAGATAATTTTCGTTCTATACACCCTTCATCCACTATGACCATATCCAGCTTATTCATTCTGATCAGTTCATTTAACGTATTCTCTTCACCACTCATAAAAGTGGAGATGATTTCTAGCTCCAGCTCACTATTGTGATGTTTGAGAATATATCCGTTTACTCTATCAAACCAAGCCCGATCTGATGTGATTATACCTACTATGATTTTTTCCACATTACCACCTTCTAATACCGTTTTTTCATTATTCCAGTTATTTACATATAAACTATAACACTAATGCCAATAATTGTAAATAGATATTAAGTCTTTTAAACGCCTTGATTTCATCGCCATTTCGAGATATAATTAATATGATTTCTGGAGACAGAATCATCAGTTCTTACGTAAGGGTTCACACAACAAAAAGACATCTGTGCATGCACAGGTGTCTTTTTGTGTCCATTTTTAGTTGTTGTTTATTTGATAATTAAGGCAAACAATCAGTTAATCCAATTTATGGTTTTCTAACCTGTCCACCCAATACTAAAATTTCTCTATCCGGCAAATCAGAACGCATTGGATTCATGCTTAAATCCAACCATCCATCATGGTGTATTTCTTTATCTACAAATATCAGCAAATGCTCATGTTCGTATTTATCATAACCCTCCGGGTTACGTGGAGACCATGTCTGAACAGTAATCTCCCTAATCGTTGATCAACAACTGGTCAAATGATCAAGGTTTATTGAAATCTCATTGCTTCTCATTCTCTTCAAGTATTTTAGTACATCATTATGGATTGTAAATTTCATCTGTTACACTCCTCGTATAATAAGTTTATTCCATAATCAAATACCTGCTTGGCTACTGAACCTTA
>PPCM01000310.1_pt1 | contig 56474 bp, 44 predicted proteins | sample 1555541 | NCBI WGS metagenome assembly PPCM01 (sample SAMN05284479, study PRJNA326546) | Marine sediment metagenome, whole genome shotgun sequencing project. | isolation source: marine sediment | place: Germany: Wadden Sea | collected 2012-09-05
GATCGCTTCGACCTCCACCACGTCGTCTTCCGGCCAATTGGTCAGCTCGACTTCGAGTGGCTCCATTACTGCCATGCGGCGGTCGGCGGATTGGTTGAGCTCTTGGCGCACGGCGTGTTCGAGGAGGGCGATGTCGCTGGTCGAGGGAGTCTTGGTGATGCCGACGGTTTGGCAAAAGCTACGAATGGCGGCAGCCGGATAGCCACGGCGGCGCATCCCGGAGAGCGTGGGCATGCGGGGGTCGTTCCAGCCCTCGACGTGGTCTTCTTCGACGAGGGTGCGGAGCTTGCGCTTACTGACTACGGTGTAGGTCAGGTTCAGGCGGGCAAACTCGGTCTGCTTGGAGGGGAAGATGTCGAGCTTTTCGATAAACCAATCGTAGAGCGGGCGGTGGTCTTCAAATTCCAAGGAGCAGAGCGAGTGGGTCACGCCTTCGAGCGAGTCGCTTTGCCCGTGGGTGAAGTCGTAGCTCGGGTAGATCGGCCAGGCATCGCCCACGCGGTGGTGGTGCATACGCTTGATCCGATACATTACGGGGTCGCGCATGTTCATGTTCGGGTGCGCCATGTCGATCTTGGCACGGAGCACCATAGCGCCGTCGTCAAACTCGCCTGCGCGCATGCGCTTGAAGAGATCGAGGCTCTCGGCGACAGGGCGTTCGCGGTGGGGGCTTGGTTTGCCGGGCTCAGTGATCGTGCCGCGATATTCGCGCATCTCGTCAAAGCTCAGCGTATCGACATAGGCATCGCCTGATTCGATCAGTTGGCAGGCCCAGCTAAAGAGCTGCTCAAAATAGTCGCTGGCGAAGCAGATCTTCGCCCAGTCGTAGCCCAACCAGCGGATGTCCTCCTGGATGGCTTGCACGAACTCGTCGCTCTCTTTCTCCGGGTTCGTGTCGTCGAAGCGGAGGTTGCAGAGGCCGCCGAACTCCTTGGCGATCTCGAAGTTCAAGCAGATCGCCTTGGCGTGGCCGATTTGCAGGTAGCCATTCGGTTCCGGCGGGAAACGCGTCTGTACGCGCCCGTCGTGTTTACCGGCGGCCACATCGGCGGCCACCATTTGGCGGATGAAATCGGTGGGAGTCTCTTCGGTGTCTGACATAAAGGCGGAGAGCAAAACGCAGCCCTTCCCTCTGCGCCAGTTAAAAAGTGGGGCTAAGTCGATTCGCAGACGCCTTTTGAACTCGGCAAATCCAATCGTTCTGAGTTAATTGCCAATGATTTATGAAATTCGCTTCAATTTTCCTACTATTGCTGTCTATCATTATGTCTATGACTGCCACTGCCGAACCCACTCAACCTAACCGCGAAGTCGTTTATAAAAATGTTGAGGGTCTCGCTGGTGAACCAGCTGAGCTCAAGTTGCACATTTTTAATCCCAAGGGGCATTCGGTAACTGAGCCGCGCCCAGCAATCGTTTTCTTTTTCGGTGGCGGTTGGATGAACGGTGCCCCCGGTCAATTTTATCCGCATTGCCAATATTTGGCGCGTCGTGGAATCGTCGCGATTGCGGCGGAGTATCGCACTCAGAAGGGACACGGCACGACGCCCGACGCCTGCGTGCGCGACGGGAAGTCGGCGATGCGCTGGGTGCGCTCGCATGCGGCTGAGCTCGGCATCGACCCCGATCAGATTCTAGCCGGTGGCGGCTCAGCCGGCGGACATGTAGCCGCAGCCACCGCACTGACCGAAGGCTTCGAGGAAGACGGTGAAGATTTGAGCGTCAGCCCGCGCCCGGCCGCGCTGGTCTTATTCAATCCCGTCTTCGACAACGGCCCCGGCGGCTATGGCCATGATCGGGTCAAAAGCTACTGGGAGTCCTTCTCGCCGATGCATAATATCGCTGTAGGTGCGCCGCCCACCATCGTCCTTCTCGGAACGGAGGATGCGCTGATTCCTGTGGCGACCGCCGAGACCTATAAAGCGCGGATGGAAGCCGTCGGCAGCCGCTGCGATTTATTCCTCTACGAAGGCCAGCCGCATGGGTTTTTTAATTTTAAGAATCGCGAATACTACGACAAGACTGTCGCTGAGATGGATCACTTTTTGGTCTCCCTTGGCTATTTGGAGCCGTTGAAGTAACGGCTACTGTCCCTTGGCTGCGCGGCGTAGGCTGGGCAGCCCGAGGATAATAATCATAAGGGCTGTGACGATTCGAAAGATGACAATCCCCTTCACCAACGGGTAGGCTAGTCCGAAAAATTCTCCCATCACCAGACTGATGGGCGCATTGAAAAATTGATAAAGAAAGACCATCAGCCAGAGTCCGGCGCTTTCGACGGCATCGTCATTTAAACCAGCTTTCATTCTGAGCCAGAGATACCATGGCCAGAGCGAGAAGATGAGAAGGATGATGCCAATGATCCATTCGCCGCCGCCAGAGCATGAATTATGCTGCGGTTTGAGGAAGAGAGCGATCAGCACGGCGAGCTCCAGCATGGACAGCCAGAGGAAGAAAACAGCGATTGCCTTGAATACTTTGCTCATCTGCGAACGCGGATGTTCTAGTGGATCCTACCGGGCGTGGGCAAGTGTGATATGGCACCCGGTTAGCTTCGGCGGTGATTATCTCTGCGTGGGTCATTGAACCTTAAATCGGTAGTGGGCTTCGACTCAGAGTTTTAAACCGTTAATTTTCATTAATTTACGTCAATTAACGTGATTCACGGTTCAACCCATTTATTTAGGTCGCAGTAACTGTGTGCCGACAAAACAGGGCACCGTGCCCGTCTTTCCCTAGGTTGACGTAATGGTTTGCTATCTGTGGTAAATTGCCACAAAGTATCGTGCATGAGCAAATCGATCCGAATCAGTGACGAATTGGCGGCCAAAGCGACCGAGGCGGCACAACTTTTCCATCGTTCTCCGCCACAGCAGGTGGAGCATTGGGCGCAGATCGGCCAGGTGATGGAGGCGGCGCTTTCGTATCCGGCTGAGCGGAAGGTGAAGGCAGTCAGTATGAAAGAGATCGATGCCAGTCTGCAGCGCGTGGGGACACCGGAAGGGACAGCAGAGGTGCATGCAATCATAGCGAAAACTGCAGGGAGCATTGAAAGCACGGATTAAAGTTTCTGAGGGGCGGCCGCTACTGGTCATGCTGGCGGGACCCAATGGTGCGGGTAAGAGTACTTTTAGAGAGGCTTTTCTGAAAGACTTGGAGCTTCCTTTTATCAATGCGGACATTCTCGCTGCCGACCTGAATATGGGTGCGTATGAAGCCGCACAATTGGCGGCGGAGATGCGATCCAACTTTGTCAGAGACGGTCGGAGCTTTATTGCCGAAACGGTTTTCTCAGATCCAGTTGGGGACAAAGTGGCTTTCTTATCGAATGCCTCCGAGAAAGGATTTGATGTTGTTCTGATTTTTGTCGGTTTATCCGATCCCGAGCATTCTCGTCGGCGCGTCAGTGCTCGCGTGCAAGCCGGAGGCCACGACGTGCCGACTGATAAGCTGATGGCGCGCTATGGCCGCACGCTTGACAATCTGGAGCGGGCGATTCCTAGCCTGCCGAGGATCGTGGTTTACGACAATAGTTCGTATCGTGAGCCCTACCGCTTACTCGGCGAGTTTCGATCCGGCGAATGGCGACCAGCGGCAAACGCGTCGGCGGTGGGATGGTTTCGGCGGGTGTTGGAAGATAAGTGAGTGCGCGATGCAGAAAGTAGTCGAGGTGGCTTTGCCGCCCGACCGCTTGTCCAAGCGCACCAGTTCAGAAGAGAACCTAACCGCCACCTTTGCGCGTGGATTCAAATAGCCGAAGCCAGCCACTCTCCGAATGTGTCGGGCGGCAAAGCCAACCCGACTACTTTGCAAACACGGCCGCGCTGAGCGGCGGAAGGCGAAGGCTGCTGGTGTCGGGGTCGGTGCTGTGGATGAGGCGTAGGCCGTCCAGATAGTCCTTGTTGAGATTGGCATCACCTTTGCCTCGATTGAAGACGACGACGAGCCGTTCATCGTCGAGCGTGCGCTCGAAGGCTAGGAATTGGCTGTTGTTGCGTGTTTCTAAAAATTTGAAGTCTCCGCGCCTCAGAGACGTATGTTCATGGCGTAGCGCTAAGGCGTTCTGGTAGGTGCTGAAGATCTCGTCGTCCATCCGGTGCCACCATGTAGGCATGCGGTCTTCGGGATCGTCGGCTCCCCACATGCCGACTTCGGTGCCGTAGTAGATCATGGGCGCGCCGACGTAGGTGGCTTGAAAGAGCGCGAGCATCTTCCAAATGCGGCGACCGTCGGCATCGGGAGCGCCGTTCTCATATCCGGGTGAGCGGGCGTTGACGCGTTCGCTATCGTCGTAGTCGAACCAGTCGGCGTTCTTGTAGCCATCGAATGTGTTGCGGTTGGCGATGGCGGAAGCCACGCGCTGGGTGTCGTGCGAGTCGACGAGGTTTTGCATGATGTAAGCAGTCTCATCGCTCTGACTCTCGCGCTCGGCATTGAGCCGACCGACAAATTCGTCGACTGAGATGCGGCCGTCGATGAGCCAGCCTTTGATCGGAATGGCAAAGCCGCGATAGTTCATGGCTGCGCTGAAGTGCGTGCGCTCCAGATAGTGCGCTGCGCTGCCCCAAATCTCGGCAGATGTGAAGACCTCCGGATTGATTGTGCGAATGTGAGCGTGCCAATCTCGCCAGAATCCGTCGGGCAGCTCCTCCGCCACGTCGAGGCGCCAGCCGTCGATGCCGTCGCTGGGGTCGCCGTCGCCATTGGGATCCATCCAGCGCTTGCTGGCGTAGAAGACGTAATGCCTCGGCCCAGGCGCGAGCGTTTCGCCCGATGGAGCCTTGGCAAATTCGGGTAGGCTCTTGAAGCCATACCAGGCATGATAGTCGAACTCGTTCTGTGGGGTGCCGGGGTCGTCGAACTCCTTAATGTTATACCAGCGGGCGAAAATTGACTCCCTTTGGTTCGCGCGAATATCTTCGAAGGCAAAGAAATCGCGGCCGGTGTGGTTCCAGACGCCATCGATGATTACACGGATGCCGCGCGCCTTGGCTTCTTGGATGAGCTTGAGGAAGAGCTTATCCGCCGCTGTCCAATGCCAAGTGCTTGGGTAGATCGTCTCTGAGGCAATTAGCGCCAGGTCGCCTTCGGGGTCGGGGCCGAAGTGAGGGTCGATGTGGTGGAAACTGTTGCCGTCGTATTTATGGAGCGAATCGGCGTAGAAGACCGGGTTGAAATAGATGCCGGTGATGCCGAGCGCTTTCAGATAGTCGAGCTTATCGATCACGCCTTGAAGGTCGCCCCCGTAACGACGATGGTGGAGCGTGTCTTGAAAGTGGTAGCTCATGCTCTGTTCCCACTCATCACGATCGAACCACTCGGATGCCCACTCACGAACTTTCCAATCGAGCGGAACATGCTGAGGCGCGTCGAGCGAGTCGCGGGTCGGATCGTTGGAGGGATCGCCGTTGTTGAAACGCTCGGGGAATATCTGATACCAAACCACGTCCTTCGCCCAGTCGGGGGTAGCCAACGAGACGCTCAAGCTGATCGCGTGTACTAAGGAGATTAGTAGAATCGTTAATGAACGTGAATGCACGTGAATATTTTTTATTGGGTAGGGTTCGATATCCTGCCTGATGTGAGCTTGTCGAACATATCGAACCGCCGCGGCACTACCTCGGCGCGTTAAGGATAACGCGCCCTACCATACGTCAATATTGTTTAAGAATATTATGATCGTTCTTACTCAAGGACGACACGGTAGAATTTCGTATCTTCGTTCGCCGCTGGCGTGTCGGTGTAGCTGCCGGAGGTCTGGCTGGTGGCGAGGTTACCCCAATCTCCGGTGGCCAAGTCAATGCGCGCTTGGATGGTGTAGGCCTTCCCTGCAACGGGATCCCACGTAATGGTGACGTCGCCGTTGGTTTCCATCGTCTGGCTGCTCACGGTAAAGCTAGAGCTGTTGTCGAGCGGGTTGGTGCCTGCGGTGTCTTCGTCGGCGTTGTTCATGCCGTCGGCGTCTTCGTCGCCTAAAGGGGAAAGTAGTGTGACGGTGTCGCTTGCGTTGCTGGCGGGGCCGGCATTGCTGGTGTAGTCGGGGTTGACGGCTTTGGCAGTGATGGAGACCTCGTCCTCTTCGGAGGCGTTCACTGTGTATTCGCTTTCGCTGACGATGACGGGGGGCTGCGGGTTGCCGTTGATCGTGACAGTAACTTCATAGTGGGGCACCACACCGCCGGCATCTGCGGAAACGTCCTCCCAGTCGAATGTTACGGAGTCACCGATTTCATAATTGTAGGCATTTGGCTTCGCCGGTTGTGCGGGCGTGGCGGCAGGCGCCGTGACGTCGTAGACTTTCAGATACTGCGCTTCGTAGGGCTCGGCGAGCCAACTGGAGTTGGCCACTGGGACTTTGTAGAGTTGGACGAAGAAACCGCTGCTCTTGAGGTTGGCTCCTGTGATGCCGCTGCCCCAAAGCCAGAGATCGCGACGGTTGGCTTGTTGCGCCGTGTAGGCCGCGATGTTTTTAACATTATAGGTGCGTCCGTCTTGAAGCCCGAGGAGTGGAGCAAGAGCAGCAGGGATTTTGAAATTATCGCTCTGTGTGTTGTCGCGGTCGATATTGGCGAAGGCGAGCACGACGTCGCTAGTTGCTGGCGAGGCGTTGGCCGTTTCGTACTTCGCGGCGGCAAAGATTTGGGTGTTGCCGCCGTCGCCATCGAGGAACCAACGGTTCGGACTACGCAATGCCTGACTATTTGCCCGTGCAGTCTGGATGCCGGAATAAACGGGGTAGAGTTGGTCGTTCCCGAAGTTACTATCGTTCCAGATCGGCATCATGGAGTTCCAACGCTTGAAGTGAGGGATGGTTTTTCCAAAGTTAGTTTCGTAATGGTCATAGCCATAGTTGAAATTGTCGCTGGCGTCATCATTCCCTTTGTTATCGGTTACGATGCCGAGCTCTTGCCCAGGGAAAATAAGCGAGGCTGAGTCCATCATGCCGACGGCTGCGTTACGCACCACTGCCTGCCAAGGGTCGCTATAATTCTCTTCATCGTGCGAGGTCGTGTTGGCCAACACTAACGCCTGCCCATAAGCGCTGCGTCGCCCTTCAAAAATATTGCGATAGTCTTGTGCGTTACTGGCCGATTTCAGAGGGAAGACAATGTTCTCGTTGAGGATCTCAAAGTGGCGGCTAGAGCGGTAGGTGACGGCACCTCCGTCGAGCGATTCGCTCATCATGACGAAGTTCCACTTATGGCTACGGGCGACGTTGATGATGTATTCCCAAGCGCGGGGCGGTAGGCCTTGCCCGAAGTCGCAGCGGAGGCCGTCGATGCCGCGGGCATCCCATGCATAGCGTGTGGCGAGATCGCCATCGGCGGGGGTGGAGTTGCGGTTCTCGCCGGCTGGGCGGGTCTTTTCAAGCCAATGCACGGCGTATTCGGCGAAGTAGTCCCATACGCGGCGGGTGACGTTCCACTGCTCGCCGCCTTGTGTGAAATCGAGCGTCGTCCAATCCGTGTCGCTCGTATCAAACCAGTCGCCTTCGCTTGTGTAGCTGGAGCGTTCGGGCTCGGCGTCATTCTCGACCAGCGCGTCGTAACGTCCGAAGAAGACATCTTTGACGTCGCGCCATTTTCCAAAGTCGTAGCGGTCGGGGCCGGCGGCGATATCGCCCGCATTTGTGGCGCGGTTGCCATAGTTCGAACTGGACGAGAAGAAGCGCGCGTCGCGGTTGCGAATTTCATCAAAAGGTGACCAAGCGGCTTCACCATCCCGCTGGAACAGATCGACGCCGATCTGCGCGAGTTCGATATCGAAGGCGGTGTGATTGAAGGGCGCGTCGAGCATGATGCCGACCCCTTTTGTATCGGCTGCTGCGGCGAAGTCTTGAAAGGCAGTCATTGCTGTGGCGCGGTTCGTCGCGAGGGAGGCACCGCCATCGTAATCCACACTCATGAGCTCATTGACTTCAAAGAAGTTCTTCACCGAGTAGGGGCTTCCTGGATCGTAGGGGGCTGTCGCAGTGTCGTAACCACCGCTTGGTTCGCGGCCGTCGATGCCGACGGGGTGGATCGGTTGGAACCAGAGCCAATTCATGCCGAGCCCTTTGAGATAGTCGAGGTTCCATCGGCTACCAGTGTAGGTGCCTTCATCGTATTCATTATGGGGGGCGTTTGGCGCGTCGTGGAGGTCTTCGAGGGTGGAGCGGTTGACGAACTGATCGCCGTCGGCTTCCACGTTGAAGACATTCATGACGTAGAGCTGCACGTTACGCGAGTCGACGGGGGCGACGACGATGGCGTGGTCGCGGAGTCCCCACCAAATCCAGTTGTTGGGATCGTTGCCGTTTTCTGCAATAGAATCGGATGTCTTGAAACGGGCAAATAGTCGGTAGGCACCAGTTTTGGATGCGGGGATGGTTAGCTCCCAGATTTTATTGTTGTCCACATCCGTCATGTTGATCGGTGCGTAGTGGTGGCCGGTGGTTGGGTCGGTGTCGGCTGCGGAGTCGGTCACAGTGGCTGCGTCAATTGGTACAATGCCATCTGGGTAGCCGTCGCTGTTTTTATCGATCCGCGCGAGGTCGCGACGGTTCAAATTGGTCATGATCTCCACATCGGTGACGTTGTTGAAATCAGTCAGCGTCCAGAGCACTTCAATGTCTGCGGTGCTGCCTGCGACTTCGTCGATATAGACGTGGGTCGTGGAATACTCCGCACTGCGGAAATTGTAGCCGGGCGCGCGTACTTCAAGGTAGCCGACAGCATGCGCGAAGCTTGCTGTCACCAAGAGCAGTGAGGTGATAGAGAGAGAGGTTTTCATTGAGAGTAGCTAAGGGCGTGTAATCTCGATCTTGTAGAATCGTGTATCGGTGCCGTCGGGGTTGGGAGTGGTTTGGGTGCCGTCGTCAGTCCAGACGTGGGCGGGGTCGTCCTCGGTGATGGGGAAGAAGCTGCCGGCGGGGTTCCAGGTGTCGGTGAGGTCATCGACATACCAGACGCGGTAGCTTCGACCCCCGAGGACGGGGAAGGTCACAGTGAAGCCGCCGCTGCCGCCGCTTTCAATGAGGCCTTGAGGTAGACCGTTGAACTCGGCCACTCCTAGGTCGAGCCCGAGGATGTATTCTTCAAAGTTGGTGTAGGCGTCCATATCATCGTTGCCGTTCTTACCGTTGCTGCCGGTGCCGTCGTTCGGGTCGAGGCTGTTGTCGAGCTCCCACCAGTTGGGCAGGTCGTCGCTGTCGTTGTCGGTGGCTCCGGTGTCCATGCTCAGGCTGATCCCAAAGCTGGTTTGGCCGGTGAGGTTTTCGATTTCGACTTGCTGGGTGAATGCTTGGTTACGCATGGCCTCGGTCGTCCAGTCGGCACCACCGCTAGGATCGTCGTCGATGGCGGCGGCGTTGTAGCTGGCGGTCGCAGTGTATTCGACGGCGGCAGTGACTGGCTCGGCGAAGGCGTTGGAAAGCGCGAGGCGTCGGTTGCCTGTGTCGTGGCTGAAGGAGAGGTCGGCTTGGCCGCGAAGCATTAGCGATGTAAGGTCGGGCGAGAGACCCATGCGGACGTAGAGTTTATTCACGTCGCCGCTGAGCGTGTATTGGGCATCGAGGCGTGGTGCGTTGCTGGGCAGGGTGATCGTTTTAACGATATGTCCTCCAGGTGCGCTGAATGTCCAACCGTTACTGCCGGATGCAGAGACCGTATAGGTGGCGTTGACATACTGCGAGGTATCGCCGCCGCTGCCTTGGGCGAACCAGTCTTTGAAACCGGAGGTGCGATAGCTGGCGACTTCTCCGGTCACTGCATTGGTGGTGCCTTCGTCTTCAGTGTCCGATCCTGCGAAGCTGGGCTGGGTGCCCATGATCTGGAATACGTGCCCGGTCTCAGCATTACGCGAGAAGCCGGCTGTCATGCGTCCGCCGATAGCTTCAAAGACCGCGAAGGCTTCGGCGTTGTAGAGCAGGTATTCCACGGTTCCGTCGAGATCGATATCTTCGGCTAGGGCGACGGTGGTCGCCGGTGGGGTGGCAGCCCATTGATCGACGCGGGCGTAGATATTGGCGAAGCGGGTTTGGGCGTGGGCGATCCGGGCAAAGTCGGCGAGCGTTTGTCCGCTGTCGCTGTCGGGATAGATGTAGTCGCCAGTGCTGAACTTGCTCAGGTCGTTGTTGGCCGTGTTGTGGAACGCGGTCTGGAACATGGCGGAGTGAAAGGTCGCCACGGCGAGATCGGACAATCCGTCGGCAGTCGGCAGGTTTTTGATGGCCAGCCAGGTGGTGTCGCCGTGTTTGCCGTCGCCGCTACCAACTAGGCCGAAAGTCGTGGTCGCGCCGAAGCTGCGGTCGGAGAGTCCTTCTTCGTTGCCGGAGCCGAAGAACCAGTTGTCGTAGTCTCCCTGGGTGGCGTGGTCGATCCAGTCCTTGGCGCTTTGTTCAAGGTCTTGCCCGGTGCCACGGTCGATCGTGCCCCAAGTGGTGTAGGTGTTATTGTCCAGACCGACGTAGTCGACTGCGCCGTTGATAATCTCGCTGGCGGTGACTACCCGGATCCATGGACGGCTGGCGAGCCAGCGGACATTGGTATCGTAGGAGGCGGCCTTTGCGCTGTTGGTGAAATCACCGAGATCGCGCCATAGGACGGCGACCTGATCTTGGGTGGCACTGCGGGCGCGACGTGAGAGCAGTTCGCGCACGGATTGAGACGAGCCTTCGTCCTGCGTTTCGTCGAGGTAGGCGGAGGTGGTATCGTGGATGGGGAAGATCTTAACGCCGTTTACTTCGTTGATTCGGAAACCGTCGGTGCCGAGCGCCGAGCTGCGGCCGAACCACTTGAGGAAGTGGCGTGACTGGTCGGCGAAGGTGTAGTCGAAGCCGAGGCCTGAGATACTGGTAAGCGTCTCGTCGTCGAGCACGCGTTCGGGCGCCCAGAATGTGGCGCGCGAGGCGGTCTGGTTGCCATCGCCATAGATGGTGTCGAGGAACACTTCCGCGAGGTCGATGTTAGAGAGGTTGTAATCGGACGGGAAGTATTTCGGGATATGATCCGAGAAGGTGGAGCCGAGCAGATCGAGTTGGCCGGAATCAATGAGTGCCTTGAGGCGGCCGTTGAATGAGGGGCCGTCGTTGAGTGCACCGGGAGTTGGATTTTGTGCCCACTGTAGCGCGGACGCGAGCGTCGCCGTGATGTGCAGCGAGAGCGGTGCGTCGTAGTCCTCGTGGGTTTGGAGCAGGCTTAGGTAGCCGTTGCTGCCATCGTGGACGAGCGACTGGATTTTATTGCCCGGCTGCATGGCTTGATTGCCGTGGGCGAGTAACATCACCTTGGCGGCCTTGCCGCGGTCGTTATCACTGGACCGACCGAAGTAATCGGTCAGCTTGCCGTTGAGTCGGATGTTGTCCTGATCCTTCCAGTAGTCGGAGGCGAGCCAGTCGTCGCCGATGGTGTCTCGGATGTCATTGCGTCCACCGATGTCGCCTGCGCCGCTCGACTCTGTGCCGTCGCGGGTGGTGAAGACTTGAAAGTTTAGTGTGGCGGGATCGCCGAGCCAGCCGGCGTCTTCGAGCGCCTGGCGCTGCACTGCGATCTCGACCGCATCATAGCGGCTCGACCATGCGATCGCGTTGAGTCCATTGGCCGCGACGCCGCGCCGATCGACACCGAATGGGGCATCGTATGGGTTCTGGACATAGGTGGTGGTGTTGTTGGCGACTGCGCGGTCGAGGTCGACGGAAACGCTGCCGGAGTTGGTCGCGTAGGCGGCGACGACGACTTCCCATCGCATGTCGGTGGCGATATCGACATTATCGGGCAGGGCGCGTTCGCCGGTGCTGGGGTTGCCGGTATCGATCACGATGTAGGCGTCGATTTCGCCCTGCTCGGCGTAGGCGATGAGGTCGAGGAAATCGATGCGGAAATAGACTTTGCCGTCACCGTTTGCGGCGACAGCTCCGCCATCGCGGAACGAGAATGCGACGATGTCACGCGAATTGTCGTAGCCGTTGGTGCGGTAAACATCCGCGCCTTGGCTGCCACCTTCGTTGTATTCATCAAGCGCGAGCAGGTCGGTGTGTTTCCAGTCGGTGAAGGTGCCGATATTGATCGTGCCTTCGCCGCCGCCCGATCCGATGACTGTGATTTGTGTTGGGTTGGTGCCCGCCTCTAGTTCGGCGGCATTGTCGAAAGTATCGCCGTCGGGGTCGCCTGCGGCACCGTTGTCCGGATTGCCGTCGTCAACTGCGGCGGTGCTCAAGTCGTCGGTGCCGTTATCGAGTGGGTCGAGCCCGTATTGCACTTCCCAGCCGTCGGGCAGGCCATCGCCGTCGGTATCGGCATTGAGCGGATCGGTTTCCGTCCATGCTTCACTGGCGTCGTAGATGCGGTTGCCGTTGGTGTCACCGTCGATACTGCCATTGAAATTTTTATCTTCTCCGTAGCCGTCGGTGAGTCCGTCCTCGTCGGAGTCGGCCTTGGTCGGGCTGGTCTCTGTCCATGTTTCGAATGAGTCGATCGTGTTGTTCGGCCAATCGCCGTCGTTCGGGCGCGCGGTGGCGTAGTCGCCGATACCAGCGGTGGTCGGTAGGCTTGCGCCGTCGCCGTCCGTCCAGCCGTTGCGGTTGGCATCTTCGATGCCGTCGGGGATGCCATCACCATCGGTGTCGGGATTGTTCGGATCGGTCACGCTGCCAGCTGCCTGCCGGGTGCGGCTGTCCCCTGCGCTGGCGGAGCCGACACCAGGAACGCTTCCATGGTTTTCCACCACGGCGTAGAGTGGGGGGTCGAGGTCGCCGATAAAGTTGGGGAAGCCGTCCCCATTGGTGTCGGTGGTCAGCGTCGTCGGAGGTGTCGCGGCTGTGCGCCAGCCCACTTCGAGTCCGTCGGGCAGTCCGTCGCCGTCGGAGTCAGGCGTGTTGGGCAGGGTGCGGCCGGAGGCGTAGTAGACATGGACCTCGCCGTTCGTCCAAGTCTCAGAGTTGCCCTCCGGAAGTTCTTCGGTGTTGGTTTCGGCAATGTCGATGAGTCCATCGTCGTCATCGTCGTTATTCTCATCGTTATCGGTCTCGACTGTTTCGCGAAGAACGACGCGGGCGTTACGATTGGAGACGACCGGATCGACGCCACCGGTGGATGCGGTCAGCAAATAGTTGCCGGGTTCGGTGATGTTCCAGGGGAAGTCCCATGTTTTTGTGTTGCCGGTAATTTCGACGACGAGGCCGTCCCATGTGCCGTTACCGTTAGAGTCGACAAGGGAAGGTTGTTCGTTGGCATCCCATGTTGTGTTACCGTTGACGTCGGTGAATGTCTCACCGATGTCGTATTGTCCGTTCTCCGGAGTGTCGTCCACGTAGGGTTCCTCGCCATCGAAGGTGCCATTGCTGTTTGCATCGGTATAGGTCTCATCGAGCAAGGTGATCGCTGGTGAACCGGTGAGCGTGAGGTTGGTGACGGAGGCGCTGGTATTCACCCGGACGGTGTAAACAACGGAGTCGGCTCCGGGGCCGTCGGGCAGGACGATCTCGACTGGTTGGCCGTCGGAATCCAATTCGGCGGGTTGGGTTATATTGACGAACGGTTTGGTGCTTGGGTCGGCAGTGACCAGACGGATGGCGGTGAGTACACGGTTGTCGGGCGCGGGGAAGCGGTATTCGACTGTCAGTTCGTGGAGGTAGTCGTCTTTGTCGTTGTAGAGGTTGGGTAGTGGGATGGAGAGTTCGTGATACGCACCCGCTGCACCGAAGTCGCCGTAATCGACCGTGAAACCCGAGCGATCTTGAGCCACATCGTTGGCGAGAAATGTGAAACGATCGATGAGTTCCTGAGTGGTTGTCCCCGCAGCCAGTGCTTTGGAGAAGTAGACCTTCATCGTGTAGTTGTCGTCGATGCGGTCGCCGTCACTTTGCGGCCATGCGATGTTGATCCGTTCGAGCGGGCCGGCTGTGTTGACGGTGCGAGTGAGCTCGGTGTAGTGCCCGGCAGTGGCATCGAGCCCGAAGTCACGTGAGGTGGATGCTTCGATGAGTCGGCAGGTGATGGTCGCGCTGCCGGAGGCGGGTATGTTGTTGTAGCGGAGTCGCCATTCCTTCGGGTAGCTGCTGGTCACCGCAGGGTTGGCGGTTACTTCAGTGGCTTGTGCCCAGGCAACGCTGGTCGTGGCATCGTAAGTTCCGTTGCCGTTGAGATCGATGAAGTCTTCGCCGGTGTCTCGCACGCCGTTTTGGTTCGCGTCGGTAAATGGTTCAAAGCCGTCGCCGTTACCGTTGAGCTGATCGGTTGCCGAGTCGTTGTTGCCAGGTTCGATATCAGCGATGTTGAACCAGACTTCTGTGACTGTCGGATCGGTGCGGACAACGATTTCGTAGGAGGAGCCGCCGACTGTTTCCCCATCGCTTGAGGGGAACGCTACTTCGCCTTGCGGTCGTAGTAGAAGGTCTGTGCGAAGGTTTGATAGAGCGCGGCGGCCGCCCATGGATCGCGCTTGAGCAGGGCTTTCGTCCGGATGACATGGAAGCCTTCGGCGAGGCCAGTGGTCAGCGAGTTGTAGTCGGCGTGCACATGGACTTGCGCGGTGGTCGGATCCCAATTCTCGACCTTGAAGGTCGTCAGCATCTTCTTTTTGTGGCTGACGGAATCGAAGTCAGCAGGCCACCAGGATGTCTGGATGTCTGGGCCGTTCTTGTAGATGCCGATCTTATAGCGGAACGTGGTAGCCGATGCGGGTTTAGGTATCGTGACGTTGCCCCACCAGTCGTCGCCGGCTTCGTTATGCTGGTATCCCATTTCGGCCACTTGTGTCGTGCCGCGCCCGATGCCGCCGGCACCCTCGGGGTAGCTGTCGTCGGTCGTGTAGTAAACAAACATCTTGAAGCCGGCACCGACCGAGTTGGTTTTTGCCCAGAGCGTAATGTCGCTCGCGCCTTCGGTATACTGCGTATCCCCGACGCCGGGAGTGCCTTCGGAGCCGCCCACGGAATCAGTCGGGTCATGGAAGATCCACGAGGGTATCAGCCCGCCGTTGGTCTCGAAGTCGTTGGCTCCAGTTGGTCCGTCGATGATTGTGAAAGCGCCGTCGATTACCTTGCTGTAGGTTTCTGCCCCGGGGGAGCCGATTTGGCTGCGAGTGGTGTCCACCGCCGCGAATTTCTCGGGATGTTGGCGGTCGACGAAATTGGGCTGTTCGTAGCCGACCCATGTGTCGGTGCGTACGGCAGGTGGGTTGTCGCGGAGCGCGGGGTCGGTGATTCCGGCGGGGGCGTCACCGTTGAGATCTACGCCGCCATCGAGCTTGAGCATAATGTTTTCGGCAGAGCCGTCCGTCCGGGCGATAATGGTCAGCGGGTTATCAGAATTCACTACGGGAACGCTCATCTGGTAAGAATAGGGTTCGGGCATTTCGCCTGCGGGGTAGCCGCGATTTGCGAAGCCGTGGGGATTGAACGCTTCATCGCCATCGGGGCCGTCTTTGCGAGTGACGGTGATCTGGGGCACTTCTTCGCCGCCTTGATAGAGGGTCACTGCCGAGTCGGGCCAGAGTGTCGAGAGTTCCGGAGTGCGGTAGCCGAACACGAAGTATCCACCGGGCGGAACGATGACGGAGCCTAGTTCGCTGCCAAATTTATAGAACCCGGTCTGGTTGGAGCCATCGGGACCAGTGGCGTATTGGTAGAGGTAGGCGCCGGATGGAAAGCTGGATGAAAACGAGCGCGCCTGACCGGACGCGCTGTTGTCGTTCAGCATGACGACCATGGTGACTTCATCGGCGGCATCACCCGTTCGAGTCGACCCATCGGGATTGCGGTTGTCGCGGCGTTCATAGGCGAGGAAATCGGCGTCACCCCACAGTCCACTCTGGATTCCGCGAGCGAAGTCTTGGTGGATCTTGAGCAGGTTAGGGATGCGGGGGTCGGCGAACTGGCCGAGGAATGCGGTGTTGGCGTGGCGGGGGAACGCGCCACCAGATTCACCCAAGGTCTCGGCCTGATAGTAACCATCGGTATAAACCAGACCCAATCCCTCGCGGGTGTAATACATCGCGTGTTGGAGTTGGCGCATGGCCGAGTAATCGCTGTCGTGGCTGTTCGCGTGTGTGACGCCGAGTGCCGCCGAAAAACCACCACCGCCGGAGCTGTCGAGCCCGGCTAGGGTTCCCCAAGGACTGCCGAGCACTCCGTTGAGCTTTGAGCGCAGTTCATTATCGACGAGTCGCATGCCCGCATCCCAATAACCGCTATAGCCGGGGGGCGAGCCTAGGTGCTCGCCGAAGACCATGGCATCATCACGGCCGACTTCGGTCTCGAAGACGGAATCCCGATGGTTGGTATCGGAGAAGCCGCGGGTCTTGTTGAACTGGTCTTGGACGCCGCCGAGGTAGCCAGCGTTGCTTTCATTTTTCCCTGCCCCCTGCTCGCCAAAGAAGTAGTCCGGCACGTGTTTGACCGCGTCGAGCCGTAGGCCGTCCGCCTTGGTACGATCCATCAGCCAGCGAGCGTTGCGGATCAGGTAGGCGCCGACGTCTTCCTTAAAGGCGTCCGGATTGTTGTCGAGCTCCGCCTGGGTGACGCCGCCGAAGCCGACATAGAGCCCGTCTTTGTTGTAGCAGTAGTATTCCGGGTTGTTCGGGTGGCGGACAAATGAGTATTTCGGGTGGTCGTCGCCTTCGTTGGGGCCGAAGTTAGTGTTCGGGGTCTCGTGAGCGATATCGATCAGATCGGCGAGCCCGAGGTTCTGCACTTGCCAGGACGAATTCCAATCGCGGGTGTTGTCCCACTTACGGTAAAACCCATCCTCGGTGACCCGCAGGTGGAAGTCCTCCGGCACCATGCCTGGGTAAATGTCGATACTGGTGTTCTCGTTGTATCCCGGCACGTCAAAGGCCCGGTGGTTCATTATATTATCAAAGTAAATGCGAATGCCGAAGCGGTGCGCGGTCTTGACCAGCTCCAGCAGTTCGGCCTCGGTGCCGTAGCGGGTGCGCACGGTGTTGCGTTGATCTTTACTGCCAAGATCGAAGGGATCCCACAGATCGTAACCGACCGAGAGCCCTCCGCTGCCTTTCGTGGGTGGGGGCAACCAGAGCGAGGAGTAGCCTGCCTCGGCCAACTCCGGCATTTTGCGCGTGATCTCCGCCCAGTCGGTGTTGAAATACTGCAGCATGGCCTCACCGTAGGCGGCGCGGCCACAGAGTAGCGTCAAGAGAAGGGCGGTGAGTCTGCTGAAGACTATGAACGGTTTAAGCGACAAGTGCATGGGGTATATGGCCTATTAGTATAGGCGTTTTGGGTAGAATTGGAAGCAGACTACGTCGAAATCCCATGAAACGAAAGCGAGTGGGTGGTTCGACAGTACAACGAACGATATTTGGGCTTGTTCAACTGTCGACTTAGTGCTTTTGTTGCGACTCAACCCCACTTACGGTTTCGTAATTATCGAATGCCAAATACCCCTGAGCGTCGTCCTAATATGCAGCAGATCGGACAAGCTGCCGGAGTCAGCAAATCCGCTGTCTCGTTGGCTATGCGTAACGATCCCCGAATCCCGGAAGCCACTCGCCTCCGCATCCAAGCCATCGCTCGGGAGATGGGCTATCGCCGCAACCCGGTGGTCGATTCCCTGATGACGCAGCTGCGCGCCGGGCGGCAACCCACCTTCCAGGCCAATCTCGGGCTCATCAATTGCTCGCCGATTAAAGACCTGGAGCAGAACCACACATTCCGTCGCCTGCGGGAGGGCGTGGTTCGCCGCGCCGAGGACCTCGGCTACGGGATCGAAGAGTTTTGGCTCCAACAGCCCGATATGCGCCCCCAGCGCTTGAAGCAGATCGTAGAAACACGCGGCATCCGTGGCCTCATTTTGATCGCTGCACTCAGCCCCGACACGATCGACCGAGGCTATATCGATTTTTGGTATGACTTCGCCTGCGCGGTGATTGGGGTCACGCATCTAAATAATCGCCTGAACTGCTCCTCCAACGACCAATATCTAACCGCCCGCCGCGCGACTGAGAAGGTGCTGGAACTCGGCTACAAGCGCCCGATGCTCGTGGTGCCTTCGGAAGACGACGCCCTGCTCGAAGACAAATTCAGCGCCGGATTCTATAGTGTAACCCGTCAGCTCGATCCGACGAATCGTATCGATACCGTGTCACTGAACGTGACTGATCCTGGTGCGGCGTTACTTGCGATTCGCAAGCAGAAGCCTGATGTCGTCATCACCAACAAGTCCGAACTCTACGATGCACTGCATGATGACGGCGTCAGCATCCCCAAAGATCTCGGCCTCGTCCACCTAGACTGGCACGAATCGCTTGCCCAGATGGCCGGCATGCGGCAAAACAACCGCGTCGTTGGCAGCGCTGGCGTCGACCTCGTCGTCGGGCAACTGCAGAAAAATGAGTTCGGTTCTCAGGAGTTCCCAAAAGTCGTGCAAATCGAAAGCGTTTGGGTGGACGGCCCGAGCGTGAAGGTGCAGAAAGCCGTCGCCAAGCAGAAGTCGAAAGCGGCAGTGGCGTCGTAGCGCGACGTGTTTCAGCGAGTGTTTGGGTTCAGTTCAGAGTGTAGCGGAATGGGGAACCCATTTCGACCGTTCTTCCTGAACGTCGCGCTCGGTGAGCATGCCCTCGCGGATCAAGTTCCTAGCGTCGACGTGCGACGACGAGTCCAAGCGCTGCCAGGCCAAGAATCGCCGCGTAGGCACTCGGCTCTGGTACGACCAGCAGGTTGTTGGCGTATAGGTTGTTTTCAGCGTCGCCGTTCTCTGTGCCGGAAACATACAGCTCGAAATTATCCATAGCCGCGCCGAAATCGAGATCTTGCGAGTAAACCGTGCCCCCGCCTCGTGTAATGCTCACGCCGACGGTGGTGCCTGCTTTTTGTTCGAAACTGAGTGTAAAAGTAGAGATTGCGGAGTAGGCCAGTCCGAGGGTCGTGCCGTTTACAAAATAATCATCGCCACTGACATCGAAGTTGAAGAGCCCCGTTCCGCCGGTGTCACGGATATTGATCCCTTTACTGCCGTTACGGAAATTCACTCCGAGGTCGATCGAGAAGGTTTGGCCAGTGGTCAGGGGCGTATCGAAGCCTCTAACCGCAGTCGCGAAAGCTAATCCGGGATTCGCATACATGCCGAAAGAGACACCAGAAGTGTTGATGTCGCCGGTGCCAGCGGTCGAGTCCCCTATGAAATAACCGGCGAATGTATCCGTTCCGTTATTATTGTTATTGCTCAGATCCCATCCTTTGAATCCCGAACCTAGGCTGGCACCACCGTTCCAAGAAGCGGTATCATAATTCGAGGCCACATCACTCGCAATCTGTGCAAAGGAAGCGCTTGTGAGGAGGGCGGAAGCCGAGAGGAGGGATAGTAATTTCAGGGATTTCATAGCAATACGGGTTAGGTAAATATAGGTGTATGATAAAATTCCACCGTTTGTTGTCAAACCCTGCGATGGGGTACGATCAGTCGACAGTTTAGCAGGTGTTGGCCTGCCATTCCGTCAGACTGTCTGCTTGAGAACAAAAGTCGCGCCCTTGCCGAGGTCGCTATCTACAGTGACCTCAATGTCGAGGCGGTCACACATCTTCTTCACCACGTAGAGTCCGAGGCCGGTCGATTGCTCATTGCCGGTGGGCTTGGCGGAGAGGCGGACGAATTTTTGGAAGAGTTTGAGTTGCTCCTCGCTGCTGATACCGGGGCCACTGTCTTCGATCCGCGTTTCGATACCTTCGGCCGTGCGGGCTGTCTGTATCGTGATTGTCCCATACTGCGGAGTGAATTTGACTGCGTTGCTCAGGAGGTTGTTGACGATGATGGCCATCCATCCTTCGACGCCGTTCACGCTTGCGCCAGTCGTTTCGGCGAGTGAGAGCTTGAGCTTAATATGTTTGGCGGTCGCGTCCTTCTCGAAGCGCGTGGCCACTTCTTCTAGTAGCGAGTTCCATGTGATGGATTTTTTCTCGAACTCGCCTTGGAAGGCTTCGATCCGGGAAACATTGAGCAACTCTTCGATCAGGCCTAGCATTTCCTGTCCGCTACTCCGGATATGGGTCAGGGCGTCTTTGACGGGGACGGCCCCCTCCTTATTCGCGGGTAGATCTTGGATCGTGAGATCACTTAGCCCGATGATTGAGTTGAGCGGGTTGCGCAAGTCGTGTGCAGCAATGCTGAGGAATTCGTCTTTCTCGTGGTTGGTTACATTCAGCTGTTCGTTGGCTGCTTCGAGTTCGTTAGCCTTCTGCTTTAGAGCGAGCTTCTGTTGCAAGACGAGCTGTGTGCTTTCGGTCAGTTCATCGTTCTGCGCCTCGATGCCCGCTTTGTGTGTTCGTATGACAAAGATGCAGATGCCGCCGACCAGCGCCGTCATTGCGAAAGCGATGACGATGTTGATGAGCAGTCGCTCGCGAAGTGGCGCGAGCATGGCCTCTTCGCTTTGCTCGACGATGAGAAACCAGTTTAACTCGGGCACGAAGCGGCAGTTCATTATGCGTCGCTCTTCGTCTCGTTCATAGGTGAGTGATTGAACGGTGCCGCTGAGTAGTTCGGCGACGCGGTCGCCGAGTCCGTCGATCTCCTGCAAGCTGGCAAATTTCAGCATTGGGCTGTTGGAGGGGCGAAGCATGATCCTACCCGCGGCGTCCACGAAGTAAATCTGTCGAGCGTATTTGGCTTCGTAGCGGCTGATCAGATTATTGACGCTATTAACCGTTAGTCCGACGCCGGTCGCACCGATGAAGTTGCCCGCGTAGTCCTTCGCTCGGTAGTTGATGAAAATCGTCATCTCATCGCGATTGGCCAGATCGGGATCCACATTGATCTCGTAGGGCGCATCGAGATCGCGCACGCGGAAATACCACTCGTCGCGTGGGTCGTCCTCCTTTACATTCTTCAGTATTCCGTGTGCGTAGTAGTAGGTCCGGCTGCTGTCCGATACGAAGAAACTGGTCACGGTGCCGTATTTTATTTTGATCTCGTTGAGGTATTTAACGATGGCCGCCTCGTCTTGCTCCCCGTCGATCGCCCAGTCGCGCAGGAAGGTGTCGCTTGCCATGAGCGAGGCGATGAAGACAGGGCGCAGTAGGTCGCGCTGTATCTCCGAATAGACGTTGTCTGAGGTGAGGGGGAGTGTGCTTTCTGCGATTGTCTTTCGCACGTTTGTGCGGGCGACCAGATAGTCGCCGATACTGTTGGCAACAAAGCCAATCAGCAGCAGGGCACAGATGACCCACGCCCATCGGGACTTTTTATGAAAGATGTAGCTCATGTTTGTTGCCCTGACTAACTGAATTAGTGTCCTAACATGGCAGGAGTGCGACTATTTTTCCTCCAACCAAACGTCTTGATAGGGGTGGTAATCGAGTATATTAGGATACCAACCGCGGACGGATTCATCGATTAAGGTGCTGCGCACATAAAAGTAGATGGGGATGACGGGCATCTCTTCCATGAGGATGGTTTCGGCTTTTTGGAAGAGGGCGAAGCGGGCTTCGGGGGCTTGCTCGATGGCGGCTTGCTTGATGAGCGCATCAAATTCCGGACTGCCCCAATTGCTGTGGTTGTTGCCATTGTCGCTAGTGACGAGACTGAGGAAGGTGTTGGGATCCACGTAGTCGCCGATCCAAGCCGCACGCACGATGTCAAAGTCGCGTGCCTTGCGGGTGGCGAGGTAGACCTTCCACTCTTGATTGTAGAGGCCGATGTCGATGCCGAGTTCCTCTTTCCACATTTGCTGGATGGCTACGGCGATGGTGCTGTGCGATTCGCTGGTGTTGAACAACAGCTCAAATTTAGGAAAGCCCGCGCCGCCGGGGAAGCCCGCCTCGGCGAGTAGCTCTCGCGCAAGCTCGGGGTCGTAAGGCAGGCGCACCTCGGCGGTATAGCCGCCGGTGTTGGGCGGGGTGAAATGATAGGCGGGCTTTTGACCCGCTTTGAGCACGTGCTCGGTCAGACCCTCGCGGTCGATTGAGTAGGCAAGCGCTCTGCGCACGCGGGGGTCTTTCAGTGCGTCGTGCTCGGTGTTGATCAGGTAGTAGTAAACGCCCAGATAGGTGTCGAAGTGCATGCGCTCAGGTTGATGCTCACGATACCAGTCGATCCGTGGGATCGGCACCGTGCTGGTGAGGTGGAGCTGGTCGGCGCGGAAGGCGCGCTCCTCCGTATCGAGGTCGATGGGGAGGAAATGGATGCCGTTGAGCCGCACCGTGTCGGCGGCGTGGTAGTGCGGGTTTTTAACGACTTCGATCGAGTGATTGAGTCGCCAAGTCTTGAGGGCGAAGGGGCCGTTGCCGACGAAGTTGCCCGGCTTTGTCCATTTCGAGATGCGGTCGGTCATGCCGCCGTGGGCGAGCACCGTTTCTTTATGTAGGGGGAACCATGTGTAGTGCGTTGGCAGGCTGAGCAGGTAGGGAGTGGGCGCTTCGAGTTCGATCACGAGCGTGTGCGGGTCGGGGGAGCTGAGGCCGACCTCGGCGAAGTCTTTGAGCTCGCCCTTATTGAAGGCCTCTGCGCCGCGAATGCAGTAGAGCATATAGGCATAGGGCGCGCCCATCGCAGGGGTGAGGATGCGCTCGTAGGCGAAGAGGAAGTCGTCCGCGGTGAGCGGTTCGCCGTTCGACCAGCGAGCTTCGGCATCGAGGTGGAAGGTGTAGCGTAGGCCGTCTTCCGAGATGTTCCACGACTTTGCGACGCCCGGTTCGATGGCCAGCGTTTCCGGGTGTACGGTGGTGAGCCCCTCGAAGAGTGACAGGAGGACGTAGTGCTCCGTGACGCCGGTTACAATATGAGGATCGAGCCCTTCCGGCTCGGTGCCGATCCCGATGTAGAGCTCCTGCTCGGAGTTGCCTTTTTCGACATTCGTCTGGTTTTGCCCGCAACCGGAGAGGAGCCATGTGCTGGCAATGAGAAGTAAGAAGAAACGGAGGCGAGCCATGCGGACTAGCTAGGTCGAGCGGGCGAGCCGCTGCAAGTTGTTTTACATTGGATGGAAATGTAGTGCGCAGCTTTCTAGGCCTGAGCTTGTCGAAGGCAGCAAGCAACTCTCTGCTGGAACAACCGAAGCAAGCCGCAACAGCCCTTGCTGAAGCAGCGGGCTGCGAACTTAGCCCGGATGGCACTTAGTTTTAGGAGCTGAGTCGTGTCTGATTTGCGTAGCGGTGGCTTCAGCCACCGTCTGTGGGATGGCGGCTGAAGCCGCCACTACGCTTTACTAAGTGCCATTCAACTTAGCCCTCCTTCTCTTCCAACGTCTCCGGCGAATCGTCAGACTCCAATGTGAAGCCGATCTTCACACCGACTTGCCAGTGGTCGACCTTGCCGTCGACGATGTGGCCGCGGATTTCGCCGACTTCTAGCCAGCGCATGTTGCGGACGCTTTTCGCGGCGGTAGCCACTGCGTTTTGGGTGGCAGCTTCAATCGACTCTTTGGAGGAGCCGACTAGTTCGATTTTTTTGTAAACATGATCACTCATAGTAGTTATACTATGCCAAAAAAGTGCGGGAGTCTAACCGTATTTTTAGTTTTCAGGGAGGACGAAGGGCGCACGTTCGGCCTTCATGCGCAACCAGTTTAAGCTCCGGTAGACGCGGGGCATGCGGACGATTTTATTTTGCAGGCGTCGTTTTCCGGGGAAGTCCATGAGACTGATGCCGAAGAGCATGGTGAGTATGCCTTGGCCGGGGATGAAGAGCATGATGATCCCGACCAGCAGGAAGAAGGCTCCGAGTAAATTTTTTAGAACCTTCAGTATGAGTCGCGTGGGTGAGAGTTGAGCCCTCTCGATTGGTTGACGCGCGAAGAAATCTGCGGGCAACTGGATAATGATAACCGGCAATACCAAGATTGATACTATGAACGCTACGAGGCTAATGCCGGCGAGCCATAGGATCGTTTCGGTGTATTCGGACAGCAGTTCTTGCATCGACTTTCTTTATTGCGAGGAGTCGCGGGGATGACGAGTTCGATTCTGGCAACGTTCGAATTTTTGGAACAGGGAGGCTAGCCCTTAGAGTAGCGGCACGAGCAGACGGACGATGTCCTGCTTGAGATTTGAGGGCATCCACTCTTGGTTTTGGATTGCCTGGTTGTAGCGGATGCAGTCGTGCTCGATCTGCTTGCACCATTGCGTGAGCGTTTCAATGTCTCGAGGGCTGTAATGTAATACGGCGATCTCGAAATTCACAAAGAGCGACCGCATGTCGATATTGGCCGAGCCCACAAGCGCTACTTTGCCATCTGCGAGGATCAGTTTCGCATGGAGCATACGTGGTGTGTAGAAGAGAATCTCGACACCCGCTGCTTGCAGTTCGGCGAGGTAGGTGTGGCGCGCGATGTCGGCGAGTCCTTGATTCGAGCGTAGCGGGAGAATCAGCCGGATGTGTCGGCCTGTGTGAGCCTTCACTATGAGCGAGCGTAGGATGACCTCGTCAGGTATGAAGTAGGGCGTGATGATGGTCAGGCTCTGTTTAAACTCCTGAATGATACGGACGATTTGCTCCCACAGCGGATCATTGGGCACGTCGGGGCCACTCGCTATGATTTCCACTGTGCTGTCGCCGGCTTCCTCGGGTATGTGGTGCAGTAGATCGGCATGCTCGGCGGGGTCTTCCTTTGCGGCAAACGCCCAGTCGCTGATAAAGGTTCGGGTCAGTATGGCGACGGCAGGCCCTTGGGTGATGATGCTGAAATCGGTAAAGAGGTCAGGCGTGTCGTCGGCGCCCATGAAGCGTTCATCGATATTCTGTCCGCCGGTGATCGCCCGGTAGTTGTCGAAGATCGCGATTTTTCGGTGGTTGCGCAGGTTCGACGATGTCTGCGTCTGGATCGGTAAGACGGGCATAAACATGGCGACCTGTCCACCCGCTTGGCGTATGCGCAAGCGCGCCGCTCGGGTGCGGTTCCAACTTCCGAGTGAGTCGAGCAGTAGCCGCACAGTCACGCCTTCTTTCGCGCGCCCGGCAAGCAGTTCGACGATCCGTTGCCCCGTCGTGTCATTGCCTAGTATATAGGTGGCGATATGGATCGTATGTTCGGCGCTTTCGATCTCGTGGCAGAGTCGCTCAAAGGTGGCGACGCCGTCTGGCAGCAGTTCGAAGTGGTTGCCCTTACTCGCGTGATTCACTGTTTCAAGAGCGACTACGTCTTTCGAATATGGGTCGGGTTTTTTGTCTCTTTTAGACAGATCCAGCGCGTGGCGGGTAACCTCTCGTTTGATGCGCGCCATTTTGCGGCTCTTGCGTCCGCCGAACATAAAGTAGAGCGGCACGCCAAGAATGGGCACGAAGACGACGAGTAGAAACCAAGCGAAAAAATTACTCGGGTTCCGCTTCTCGGCGAATACGCGGCGGATAATCAACAGCGCGAGTACGAAACCGAGCACCGTCGTAATGTTGGTTAGGATAAAAACGAGACTGCCTCCGAGGAAATCTATCAGAGGGTTGACCACGCCTTGCATGATATAGTCGATCACGGGGTGTGATCCTATACCTGCACCGCGGGACAACAATCGAAATCGAAGCATAGATCGTAGCATTGGCCGTCAGGCCGATGAGCCGCCGGTGGAGGGGTGGCCATCATCGCGCCCGTCATCCGGCTGACGCCGTATGCTACATGGTGCTCGTCGACTAAATCTGCGCCCCGTCCAAATTAGAGGGTTGTCCCTCCGTGAAATAGTGCCTTCTTTGGCAGGCATCATGTCAGACAACGCACAACCCAACCCCGGTCAGCCACAGCAGGTCAATCTGCAACAAATCGCCCAGCAGTTCATGGCTGGCCTGCAGCGCCATTTCGATATGCTCGCCTTTAACCTGGCTGCTCGTGAGAGCGTGCAGGAGGATGCCTATAATGCTCGCGTTAATGCGCCTAAAGTCATGCCAGCCGCCCCTCGCCACCAAAATTTCGAGCAAATGCAAGCCTACGCCCGCGACCTGCTCGTGCGCCAAGTGATCGGGGATTGCATGAATCTTGCGGTCACGGGGTTGAATAACGCGCACTTTTTCCTCGCGCTGGTCAAATCCACAAAGGCCAACTCCAACGTCAGCCCCGAAGCGCAGGCCGAAGCGCAAAAGTTGCAGCAAGCCTTTTTGCCTGCACAGCTCGACGAGAAGTTTAACCGACTCGAGCAGGACTACGGCATCATGTGCGAGTTGGAGGATTCCATCGTCTCGCTCGGCTTTACCATCCAGGCGCTCATGCAGCAGGGTGGAATTGTTAAGGAGCCTCAAGTTGACGAAAGCGGCGAACTCGTTCTTGAACTGAAGACAGTGCAAATCCTCAACGAGGGCGAAGCCGACAAGCCGCAGGGCAAGCTTGTCGACCAGCGCAAAGTCTTCAAAGAGGGTGAGGCCATCGTGTTTACGGATGTCGAGTTGCAGCTCATCCTCGTCACGATTGCCTCGTTTGCCGACAGTTTGTTTAAGTCGGTCTCGCTCTACGCGAAGTCGGTTAAAGACGCGAACGAATCTTAGAAGTCGGCGTGTTTCAAGTTGCATCTATTGTCGTTTTTCGTAGCGGTGGCTTCAGCCACCGTTTGAGAGTCGCCAGGGGGGCGGACGATGCTCACTATGGCGGCTGAAAGTCGCCATTACGTTTATGTCGCAGACCCTACGCATTCTCACGCTTAACATCGCGCACGGTCGTGGTCTGTCCACTTATCAAGGCTTTCATTCGGTGCGCGGGATCGAGCGCAGCCTCCAGCGGGTCGCGCACCTGCTACGTAAAGTGGATGCCGACATCGTCGCCTTGCAAGAGGTCGACGAGGATTCGCACTGGAACCGCCGCATCCATCTACTCGACGCCCTCCAGGCGCAGGCCGGTTACGAGCACGCCTACCTCGGCGTGCACAATCGCCGCACGGGCAAGTTGCCACTCGCTTATGGGAATGGGCTGCTGACGCGCTTCCCCATCGCCCACGCCGAACACAAAGCCTTCGGTCAAGCTTCACTTGGCGAAAAAGGCTTCGTCTGCGCTGAGTTGGATACGCCTCACGGCATCCTGCCGGTGGTCAATCTCCACCTCGACTTTCGCTCGCGCCTACGCCGGATTGAGCAAATCGAACGTCTTATTAAATTCCTTGACGACAAGCAATACACTGAAGAGGGCACGCCCCACCTTTCGCCCATCGTCTGCGGTGATTTCAACAGCCGCTCCGGTCGCCGTGGCGACGCAGTGCGCCACCTTTTCCAGTATCTGGAGGATCAGTGCGAGTATCAGCTTCTGCCACAAGGTCGCGGCAGCCGCACCTTCCCTTCGCTCCTGCCAATCCACGGGCTCGATTTCGTCTTTGTGCCGCCCAGCTATCAAGTCTGCTCCAGCGAAGTGCTACGCAGCTACGTCAGTGACCACCGGCCGGTTTTAGTAGAATTAAGAATTAAGAATTAGGAATTACGAGTTTCCTACTCTATCATTTCATATTCTAAATTCCTAATTTTTAATTCCCCTCCATGTTCCGCTACACCATCATCGCCATAGGCAAAATGAAGAATCGCTCGCTTGGGGCGCTGAGCGACGACTTTACCAAGCGCCTGAAGCGGCAGGGAAATTTCGAGCTCATTGAACTCAAAGATGGCGACGTGGAGAGTGAGGGAGCGCGCATCCTCGAAGCCCTTTCCAAGCGAGGCGATGCCCGCATCTATGCGATGGCGGAGGAGGGGCGCACCCGCACCTCACAAAAGTTGGCCGACGAGCTCTACGCCCTCCAAGGTCGCCCCGCCGTCTTCATTATCGGCGGCGCATACGGCTTGAGCGATGCAGTGAAGCAACGCGCCGACGTCCTGCTGGCGCTCTCGCCCTTTACCTTTACCCACGAGATCGCCCGTATGCTTCTCTGCGAGCAGCTCTATCGGGCAGTATCCATCCAGACCGGCTCGAAATACCACCACGAGTAGCCGAACATGCTTCGCATGTGGATATAGGGCAGCGGAGCTGCGGATATACGCCGTTGGGCTGGAGATTCGGACGCGATGCGTCCTGAATATGGGATATCCAAGCCGCTCCATGGCTATATATCCTATATCCAGCCCGTAGGGCGCATCTCCAGCGCTCCGCGCGCATATCCCATATCTTCTACGATGCTGCTTGCTATTTTGGAAAAATAGGCGATAAGCAATCCCGTCTATAACACATGTTAGGATTCAGAGCACGGGTATCATCAGTTGGAACAGTCAATGTATTCAGTCAGGTGGCTCCGCACTACAGCGGAACTCAAAGCAAAGAAGCAAGTGGGATAGCCCAACGATAAAGGTAAATAAATGAATACAAAGATGTATGTAGGCAATCTGTCCTACGATGCCACTGATAGTGAAATCCGCGAGCTTTTCGAAGCTCACGGCACCGTAACCGATGTTTTCATCGTCAAAGATCGTGAGTCTGGCCGCCCCCGCGGCTTCGCTTTCGTCTCGATGGAAACACCCGAGCAAATGAACGCAGCAATCGAAGGTCTGAACGGCGAAGAGTTTTCCGGTCGTGCCCTCACAATTAACGAAGCACGTCCCCGCGAAGAACGCCCACAAGGCGGCGGTGGTGGTGGCGGTCGCGGCGGTTTCAATCGCGGCGGTGGCGGCGGTGGCCGTGGTGGTGATCGTGGCGGACGCGGCGGTTTCGACCGTGATCGCGGTGGCCGCGGTGGTCGCGACAGCTACTAGTCCCTTCGGATTAGCCAATCACTTTCAAAAGCCGTTCGGGAAACCGAGCGGCTTTTTTTATCTGCTTTGTAGCGACGCGACGCTAGTCGTGTCGACGTCAGTGGAACCTGGTCGCTTGCCCGTCGATCTTGCTCGCGTAAGTTCGCTACGAAAAGTGAACGCTCGCTGAAGTGTCGCGCTACAGACTACCTACGCTTCTTCGAAGCGGCGATCGAAGAGATCGACAAGTTCACCGAGCATGCGCTCCCCGTCTGTGGGGCAGCCTTCGGTGCGCACGACGAGCTTCGAGCCTTTGCCCGCAGCCAGCATCATGAGCCCCATGATGCTCTTACCATTCACCTGTTCGCCGTCTTTTTCTACCCACACTTCGCCACCATAGGTGTTGGCGATGCGTACGATCATGGCGGCAGGACGGGCGTGGATGCCCATCTTGTTTTGGACAACGAGTTCCTTTTTCAAGGTTTCGTTGCTGTCGCTGGTTTCTGGTGTGCTCATGAATGTTGCGCTAAAAAAGAGTTACTAGAGTTATTAGCAAGATATAATCCAATTTTGCTAAAACCTTTGTGGGACTCAGAGATTTACGAATTAAGCCGACGCCGAAAATTGCCGTCAAGAGTTAAGGACTTAAGAATATTCCGGAATGAGATCACTCTGGTGCGCCCAGAGGTCGGCGTAGTGGCCGCCTTGCTCGATCAGCGCCTCGTGAGAGCCCGATTCGATGATGCGCCCTTGCTCCATCACGACAATTTTATCAGCCCGTCGCACAGTGGAGAGGCGGTGCGCGATGACCAGCACCGTACGTTGCTCCACTAACCGGTCGAGCGCCTCCTGGATCTTGCGCTCGGTGATGGTATCCACGCTCGCCGTGGCCTCGTCGAGAATGACAAAGGGCGGGTTCTTTAAAAGCACGCGGGCGATCGTCAGGCGTTGTTTCTCACCTTGGCTTAGGCGGATGCCTTTCTCGCCGATATTGGTGTCGAGCTTCTCGGGGAGCGCATCGACGAACTCCCAAGAGCAGGCCTGCTCCAGTGCGTGGACGATCTCAGCTTCAGTGGCGTCGGCCTTGGCTAGCATGAGATTATCGCGCACCGTGCCTTCGAAGAGGAAGGGATCTTGTGCGACATGGCCCACCTTGTCGTGAAGCTCGCTCAGGCTGAGATGGCTAATGTCGACGCCGGAGAGCTTGACCGTGCCCGAGGTCACATCGTAGGTGCGCATGGCGAGGTTAGCGATGGTGGACTTGCCTGCCCCTGTATGGCCGACCAGAGCTGTGACTTGGTTGGCCTCAAGCGTGAGCTCGAAATCGTCGAGTACCGCAGGGCGGCCTGGGTATTCAAAGCGCACATTCTCGAAGGCGACTTGGATCGGGGCATCGGGGAGTGCTTGCGGCTCGGATGGCTCGTCGACATCCACTTGTGCATCGAGCACTTCAAACACGCGCTCGCCCGAGGCGCGACCCGCGGCGATCAAGTGGTTGAGCCCGTGTAACTGTGAGATCGGCTGGTAGAGCATGTTGGCCAGCAAGAAGAAAGTCAGCAGCTGAGGCATGCCAAAGTCCGAAGATCCCTCTAGTACAAGATAACCACCCACGCCGACGATACTCAGAAAGCCTAATTTGGTGACAAAGGTCGTTGCCGGGCTGTAGATTGCCCATCGATACATTGCGTGCAGTGTTTTGCCGCGCAGATCCTCGGCTTTCTCCTCGAATCGGGCAGATTCGCGGTCTTGAAGGCCAAAAGTCTGTATCAAGCGATTCCCCTGAATGTCTTCGACCAAGAGGCTGTTCAGGTCGCCCGCGCTCTCTCGGACGCCCTTCCAGACCTTGCGAGAGCGCTTCGAATATAGGATGCCCGCTAAGAGCAGTATCGGCACGGGGAGGAAAACGAACCATGCCAGAAAGGGTTGCAGTAGAAAGAGAAACGTAGTGATTCCGACGATCTTCAGGATCGCCCCCGTGCCCTGTTCGGTGCCATCGAGTAGGGCGCGTTCCACGGCCGCGACGTCTTCAATCACCCGCGAAGAGATCTCGCCACTTTTGCGTTGATCATAAAAAGAAACCGGGAGTCGCAGCAGCTTTGAGTGCAGGTCACGGCGCATTTCCAGGAGCACGCGTTGCTCCAAAGTGTTGTTCACTCGGATGCGGAGACTGTTAAATACCTCGCTGCCAAGATAAAGTCCGGCGATAATCGCCACGCCCCATAGCAGGCTTTCGACGGCGCCCGCATTCTCGATATTTTCCAGAATACGTTCGATGGCCAGCGGCACCGCAATTTCCATGGCGGTCATCCCCGCGGCTAGGCCGATCGTCAACCAAAACAGTCCCTTATATCGAAAGAGGTAGGCGGAGACGCGCCAGATGGTGTTTTTCTTGGATTTGTTTTTGTTTTCGCTCACGTGCTGTTCGATTTTTATTTCAAGGTACGCAAGCCCTCAAGCGGGGTATTGGCAAATCTGAATCGGTCTTAATGTCAATTAAAGGTTGTCAGCTTCGGGCTTCATCCACTTCATACCGCCTTTCGTTGAGGCGACTATCTGACTATTCGCCATCCGCTATCACTCATTCGCTATTTAACACCATGTCCGTTCGACTCTACGTAGGTAACCTCTCTTTTGACGCCACAGCTGAAGATCTCCGCGAGATTTTCGGTCAAACCGGTGAGGTCGAAGACGCCCTCATCGTTACCCGTCCCGGCGGCGGTCGCCCCCGTGGTTTTGGATTTGTTACGATGGCCGACGAGGCCTCAGGCGAAGAAGCGATCCGTCAACTCGACGGCCAAGAGGTCGCCGGTCGTGCCCTCGTCGTCAATGTTGCCAAAGAGCGCCCCAGTCGCGACGATTCGGATAAAACCGAGGACTAATTTGAGCTTCGAGTGTTCGCTCAAGTAGGGGGGGGGGGCGTAGCCCGCAGCTTTAGCAAGGGTTCTTGAGGCTTCGACGAATCGAATTCGCAGTGCTTGCTAAGCACGCACACCTCTACGCCTTATCCGGCTTCGGCAGTTTGAGTGCCATTACCAGCGGGATGACCACCACGATTGCGCCAAAAAGGTAAGCACTCTGCGATCCATAGACGAAGTAAACAAAAGCAGCCACAAGCGGTCCGATCGCCCGTGCTAGCGAACCTGCGGATCGGAAGATGCCCAAATTCGCGCCTTGATCCGAATCGTTCGAGTAGAGCGAAACCAGTGCGCTCAGCGTCGGCGAGGCCAGTCCGATCGAGAAGGCCATCAGAGCCAAAGCGCCAAAGAAAAGCCCTAGTTGCATCGCCATGGCGAGAGCCAGAAAAGCGGCCACACCACAGGCGAGCCCGGCGAGTGCGAGCCTTTTCTCGCCGACCGGCGTGGCCAAGCGCCGCACGATACCGCCCTGCACTAGCACGAGTATGAAGCCGATAAAGACGAACATACCACCGTTCTGTGCCGGGGAGAAAGCGAAGCGTTCCACCGCCAGAAAGGTGAGGGTGAACTCCATCCCGCTGAAGGCTAGCATGTAGATTAGATAAACGAAATTCGTGCGCCTTGTGGCTGGCTCCGGGCATTGGAAAATGCGAAACACGGCCAGGCCACGACGCTCCGGGGTAGGCTGTCCGCGTTTCGACTCGGGCAAGGTTTCCTTGAAGCGGCGACTCACCCAAATGAGGTTGATTACAGTGAGGGTTAAGCTGACCAAGGCGGGCACCGAAAAAGGATTCACGCCAAAGGCTTTGAGCGAAGGTGCGATTTCAGTCAGGTCGATCAGGGCGAAAAGCCCGCCGATCGCAGGGCCGACAATGAAGCCTAAGCCGAATGCGATACCGATGATGGCCAAGCCGCTGGAGCGTTTTTCCCGCGTCGTCGAGTCGGCCACAGCTGCGGTGGCTACCGAGAGGTTGCCGCCCATCGCGCCACCCAGCACGCGTGCCAGTACCAGCACCCAAAATGAGGCCGCAAAGAACCACGCGATGTAACTCAGCGCGAGCCCGCTGATCGTGATCAGTAGCACCTTGCGCCGACCCACGCGATCCGAGTAAGCACCCCAGAGCGGCGCGCAGATGAATTGCAGAATCGAGTAGAGCGAGCCGAGAATGCCGCCAAACAGCACCGCTGTCATAAAACGCGGATCCGCCGCGCCGCTGCTCTCCGCCCAGCTGGCCAGCGGAGCGATCAGCTGTCCGAGCAAGCTCGATCCGCCATCTCCACTCGGGAGGTAGTAGTCCAGCATCGCAGGAAAGAGCGGAAAGATGATTGAAAATCCGACCAGATCCAAAAACAGCGTCAAAAAAATGACGCCTAGGCTGCTCCGGCTGGCTTCTGGCGTGGGTTGTGCGGTGCTATCTGACATTTAATGTGTGTATCCTCTTAATCGTAATCCTACTCTTAATCATAATCTTCCAAGCGCGGAGGATTAAGATTACGATTATGAGTAGGATTAAGAATGTGTTGAGTTATCTTTCCCCGTATCCCATTTCAGCGTTTCCCCATTTCAGTCATTCAGCTTTTCAGTGTGCCCCATTTTTACGCTGAGCGCCGCGTGCACATTGGCCGGGATCAAATGTCGTTCGCGATCCGTGAACTTGAAGACCTGTTTGACCAGATTCGAGCTGGTGAAGAAGAACCGCTCGTTCGGCATCAGGAAGATCGTCTCGATCGTATCGTCAAGGTGGCGGTTCATTTGCGCCATTTGGAACTCGTGTTCGAAGTCAGAAACCGCACGCAGTCCACGGATCAGCGCCACCGCTTTTGTCTCTTTGGCCAGATCTACGATGAGCCCGTCGAACGCGATGACTGAGATGTTGGGGCGGTTGGTCAAGTTCTCCTCGATCAGTTTCACGCGCTCCTCCGTCGTGAAGAGGGGATCTTTGGCCGCATTGCGCGCCACTGCTACGATTACCTTGTCAAAGATATGCCGTGCGCGATTGATCACGTCGAGGTGACCATTGGTGATCGGATCAAAAGACCCCGGGTAGATGCCGATTTTCATAAGTAGCCCGATTGAGGCCAACTTAGCTCCGAAGTCCAACTTTATTCGAAGAACTGCGATGACCCCAGTGTTGACAGTTGAAGTCAGGGGCGCGATATTAAGCTACTTATTCTGTAAATCATGCAGTCTCGCATATTCCCCATGTCCGTTTCTTCCCCACTTACACGTCTCCGTCGTTCCAAGCAGCAGGGCTTCACCTTGATTGAACTCCTCATGGTCATTGCCGTGATCCTCATTTTGGCTGGTATCACTTTCGGCATTTCCCGTGGCGTGCAAAACGCCCAAGCCCGTGCCAAAGCCAAGGCGGAATTGGCCACGATCTCTCAGGCTATTGAGCAGTTTAAGTCGCGCTATGGGGACTATCCTTGGCACGATTCCGATGACAGTGCTTATCCTAAGAGCAGCGGAGAGGTGACTAATGAGATGCTCCTCTACGCACTGACCGGTCGCTTGGTGATGGAGCGCAATTCAAGCGGTGACTTGGTCGTGAACCATGTCGCTGATAGTCTCGATAATGCGCAGGTGAAGAAGAACCCCAAGTTTTTGGATCATACGAAGTTCTCGACTTCCGGAACCGACGACGCACCGGTCGCTCTTTTGGACCCTTGGGGGAATCCTTACGTATATTGGTATAAATGGGAGAATTCGCCTAATTCTTGGGATGTCTTTGGCTTCCACCTCTACTCGATGGGCCCCAAAGGGAATTCAGCCAACAATGCCTTGAAAGAGCAGATTCCCGACGAGTCCACTGGAGTATTGAATGAAGGTTTCCGCGATGTAGCCAACGCTGAGGGCATTATCTTTACCGGAGAATAAATTTTTATGAAACGACACAAAAACACACTAGGTTTCACTTTGATCGAGCTGCTGATGGTTATCGCCATTATTGGTATTCTTGCCGGAATTCTGATTCCCACTGTAGGAGCCGTCCGCAAGCAGGCCAACATCGCGGCCTCCAAATCGCAATTGTCCAACTACGTCACGGCGATTCAGATGTTTAAAGGGGAATATGGCTATTATCCCTTTCCTGCCGCGCAGACGGATAGTGGCGTCAATGTCAACTCTTTGTCGGCCAACGAGGACTTTATAGAAACTTTGTCTGGACGCGATTCAAGCGGCTCTGCGGTTCAGACTGGTGGCAATCGCCGCAGCATTGGCTTCCATAGTTTTTCAGAGTCCGAGTTTTTGCTGAATGACGACGAAACAATTGACGACTCTACGATCGCCGATCGGTTTAATAATACTAACATTTTTATTGTGATCGACGATGATGCTGACGACGAAGTCACTGTGCCGAAGACTGACGGTAGTTCTAACACGAAAGATGTGAAGACCCCTGTCACTGCGTATGTTTCGGCCAATGACGATGATTCGCCTGCCTACTATCTCTACGATTAATACATTTTTATGAATAAGAACCGCGCAAAAAATGCGTTCACACTGATTGAATTGCTGGTTGTCATTAGCATTATCCTGATCGCGTCCTCGATTATCTTTATCGGTGGTTCAGGCGGTGACGGTGCCAAGCTCAGCTCTTCGCAGCGGATCGCCTCTGGCATTGCCCAAGGCGCCCGTGGGCAAGCAATTCTTAAGAATGCGGATACGCGCTTAGTTATTTACGCTGACGACAAAGACGTGGAGAAACAACTACGCTACTTTGGTATCGTTTATTGGGGGGACGATGTGGATTCCAATGGCAATGCCACGGCAACCGGTTGGAAAGCGGCGACTCAAGGCACCTACTTGCCTGAAGGTATTTATTTCAATGCAGATTTGAGCCGAGATTCGGCTGGCGGAGATATTCCGACCATGAATTTGGATTTCCCCAGAATCTCTGTCGGTGATAATTCCAATAGAACAGATGGCGGAGGAGGAGAGCTTTATTACTTTTACGAATTCAGTAGTAACGGTACCATGGCTTCGAGTAGCCCTGAAACGAAAACCACGGATTTTTCTAATAGCCGCTTAGCTCTACAGGCCGGCACGCTCAAGCCAGGTAGTGGCGGTAGTCTAGAGGTGGACTTTTCTGAAGCAGAGAACACAAACCTCAGAGCAGGTCTTATCTTTCGTCGCACAGGTACCACGACCCCGATCAACGATCCATTAGATGTTAATTAATAGTGTAAATATGAAAATGTTATCTTTCGACTCCAGACCTAATCAATCCCGCGGTTTCAGTTTAATTGAAGTCGTCCTTGCTATCGGGATCTTCCTCGTCACCGTCCTTGCGCTCGTCGGCCTGCTCGGCCCCACCTTGCAATCGGTCGACGAAGTGGAGAAGACCGATGAGGTCGCCTCGATCGTGAATACGGTGAATGCCTTTCTGCAAAGCTCCCCGGATATTGCACCGGGCTCATCCAAGTTTAATGCGATCTACGAAGCCGTTGGCAGTAGTGGCTACGCGACTATTTTAGTTTTTCGTCAATACGACAGCAGCGACAATATCAGTTTAAAAATAGGGTTCGTCGGTGAAACCGCTGCAACTGTTAGTAATTCTGATATTAGGAATGCCAGTGCGGTCTTGGCAGCAGGACCGGTCTATCGGGTTGTTTTGACTCCGTCTTCCGTGATACCAGACGATCATGTGACTGATAATGGCGTGGATGCCTACCCTAGATATACGCTCACCAAATCTTTGACAGGAACCGACCCTTATCCTGAAGGATACTTTGCGATGGAGGTGCGAATTTTTGCAGAGGATCCCAGTTTGACTTATGATGTCAATACCCTGCCAGATGGCACTACTGCTTCGCCTGCCAATCTGCAGGGGATTGAACCGATGTTTACCTATAACACTGCTGTTGTTCGCTAGTCATGCTTCCTATGAAAAAACTATCAGTTTCTCCTAATAAAAAGCGCCGAAGTGCGTTCACTTTGATCGAAATTATGGTGGCGACTGTCATCATGGTTGTGCTTGTTGGTTTGGTCATTCAAATCACTAGTGAAGTACTCAAGGTTTGGAACCGTTCTTCGGGGAAGCTTTCGGCTAATGCCGAGGCACGCATCGCGCTTGATTTACTGACGCAAGACCTCGAGACTGCGGTATTCCGTAATAACAAGCTCCAGTGGCTCCGCGCTGAAGATGCTGTTGATGGCTCGGTCAATACTGTTTCTTTGAAGTTGTTTTCACCCGCTTTGGATCGACCTGACGGCCCCGGAGATATCTGTGCGATTGCTTACTTGCTAGAGAACAGAGATCCGGTTTCGGGCTCAGAAACAGCTGGTGCCCCCGATGATCGACTCTGGATACTCTACCGTATGGTCGCCAGTCCTAAAGATACATTTGACAATTTGATGGGGGAGGGGAACCAAAATGCTTTGCCGAACAAAGACCAGCCAAACTGGGGCTCCAATTCAATTATCGGGCAAGACACCAGTGGGAATTTCGGTACCAACTATTTGGTCAGTAACGTTGTCGGCTTCGAGATTGATTTCTATGTCGAAGATGACGATACTCCAGGAGGTACTCTCGTAACGGGCGATACGATCTATGGCGGCGATGATGCCACCGTAGGACCGCAATCATCGGTTGGGGGCGGATTCACTAAATCGTTGGCCTACGCAGATATCAGACTTATCGTGATTTCAGATGAAGGAGCGTCTCTTCTTCAAAATTTAGGTCAGATTCCCCAAAATTTTGATGATGTCGTTCGTGAGCACGGTGAAGTATTCACTCGTCGCGTGAACTTCCTCGCGCGGCCTCTATAGGGCGCGAATTTCGCGGTCTTTGATCAGCTTGCAGGGATTGCCGGCGCAGACTTTCCAGGCGGGCATGTCGCGCGTGACGACAGCGTTGGCACCGATTACGCAGCCGCGCCCGAGTGTGACGCCGGGGGCAATAAAGGCACCTGAGGCGACCCAGCTTTCGGCGCCGATTTCGATCGGTTTGAAGATGAGCGGGAAGTGGGGGTGCGTATAATCATGACTGCCCGTGCAGAGGTGGGCACCTTGCGAGATCACCGTCATTGAACGAATCGTAACGGTGGTAAAGTTAAGCACGCAGGTGTCGTGCGCGAGCACCACGCAATCTTCGAGCACGAGGTTCCAAGGGATGAGGATATCGACCCGCTGCTGTATACAGCAGCAATTGCCGATCTGTGCGCCCATTGCGCGGAGGAGGGCGATGCGCAGTTTCGAGCTTTTGCCGGGGATGAGCCGGTAGATCGGTTTTAGTAAATACTGCCAGATTCCGCGGCGCAGTTTCGTCTTACGATCCCACGGAGTGGTCGACTGTAAGAGATCCACTTGGAACTCCTCGATACTTTCTGTAGGCGTCGTCATTTTCGATGAAGTGTGGAGGAACCTGGCGGTGGCTCAATCTCTATTTGGCGGATGCACTTTAAAGGCGAGACTATCGGAGCGAGGGCGTCCCGCCCTCAGGCAAGCTATCGCTCAGCATACGTTGCGCAGGGCGGGACGCCCTGCCTCCGATAGATACGAGCCAGCAGAGATGTCAGCACCATCTACAATTTCGAGCTTTGGATCAGCTCACCCAGCGCCGGTTCGTCTTCTGTGAAACGCTCGAGACTGTAGCTCTTAGATCCGCGCATCTCAGGCATGGCATCCGGCAGGAGACGGCTGGCCTTGGCGCGGAGCGGGGCGATGCAGCCTTTGATCGTTTCTTTTAGGTGCGGGCGGCAGTAGGAGGCGGTCGCTCCAAAGAGTGAACGCAGACCGATTGCTTTGGCCGCGAAAAATGCGATCTGTTGATCGAGACGGCGGTCGATCGTCGCATCGTCTGCACTGGCTTTGGTTCTGTGTGGGCGGAAGCGTTCGCGGTGTAGTTCGATCATGGCGATCGACTTATCAATATTGCCTGTCAGTCGCCCCGCCACCCGGGTGTCGTCCATTACGTAGCCGATGTGGCGGGTCGTTTGCAGACTCCCGTAGGGGAGGAGGCTCGCGTAGAGGTCGAAGTCTGTCATCCAACCTTCGGGTTGAGCGAAAGAGTGGTGCGCTTTGATCGCGTCGCAGCGCCAAGTGCCAGCGGGTGGGGGTGGGAAACTGTCGAGCATGAGCGCTTGATCGAGACCGAGCGATTTATGCGACATGCGATGTATCCAGACCAGTTCATTGCCGTAGTCGATCCGGGCGAAGTCTTGCACGAGTACGCAGATTCCTGGAGCGACGTTCTCGAAAATGGCCAGATCATTGGCGATTCGATCCGGCACGAGGTAGTCGTCGTCATCCAGAAGGATCAGCCAGTCTCCGGAGGCGGCTTCGATTCCGGTCTTTAGTGCTTCACGGACATCGAAGCGTTTGGAGGCGATATGTTGAATCGGGTAATCGCTGACCTTCGCAGCGGCCGCTTCGACAGTGGAGGTTGTTTGTGGGTTTTCGCCATTATCGATCACGAGTATTTCGCAAGGCGCCGCAGTCTGTGCGAGGCAGCTGTGTAGCGCACGCGCCAGTTTTGCGGGGCGGTCGAAAGTCGGGATGACGATGGAGATAGAAAAAGGCACGCTAGGTCGTTTTTTTAAGTAGTCGGATGAGGCGCTGGGTCGCGTTACGCAGTTCAAAGTGTTGGGTGAAAGTTTTGCTGGCTTGGGCGCGCATTGTGGCTTTCGTTTCGTGGGTGAGTGCTTGCCAAATATTGAGTAGTCTCTGGGCACCTTCGAGGTCGTCACTCTCGGCGAAGCCAGCGCCGTCGGCCACGATTTCGCGCCAGATGTTGACCTTGTCGGAGATCAGGACAGGGGTGCCCAGCGCGAGTGCTTCGGCGACGACGAGGCCGAAGTTTTCTTGGTGGGATACCAGAGTCAGCGCTTCGGCGGCGGCAAGGGTTTGCCACTTTAGATCACCGGAAATCGAACCGATCCAGTAGATGCCCTCTTGTGGGAAGCGGGTTTTCAGGTCTTGGGCATACTCGGGCTGTTGCTCGGGGCCAGCGATGACGAGATTTGGAATGCTTGAATCCTTTGCACGCAGTGTGCTGTAGGCCTCAATTAAAAGATCGAGCCCCTTCTTTTCCTGCACACGACCGAGGAATAGGAAGTAGGGCTTCTGCGCCCAGACTGTGCCGGAAGCTCGCAGAGTGGAAGCCGCCTCAGCCGCCTCAATGTCGGGTGCGGTCGTGCCATAGCCTAGGACGTGTTCACGCACCTGGTAGGGCACGAAGCTTTGGCGGGCGAGACGGCACTCTTCTTCGGATGTGAAGAGGACGGCTTTCGCATGGTGCACGACGCCATGCTCGGCTAGCCACCAATAAAGCTGCTTCTTCATCTTCTTGAGCGGGTAGGCTTGGTTGAACCACGGATCGAGCATACCGTGCGGGTAGATGAAGTAGGGCACGCCTGCCTTTCGGCAAGCTTGTGCAGTGGCTAATCCGTGGTATTGCCACATGCCGTGAATGATCACCGCGTCGTAGTCAGCGGCATGTTCGCGAATCCATGCTTTGAATCGTTTCGAGAAACCGTAGTAAGTGCGCTCGTCCGCACCTTGGCGATGAATCGACCAGGGGAGCTTGGCCGCTTCTTCACTATAGCGCTCGGGAGAATCGAGGCTGAGTACTTCGACTTCGACGCCCAATTCGCTCATAATCTGCGAGGCGCGTTTGAGCCCTTCCAGGGGGCCGCCTGTATCGGGATCGATCGTGGCGATGACGCGGAGTATCTTCATTCGGCACCCCCTTCTGTTAAAATGGATTCGTAGAGATCTAGGTAGGCGTCGATCGCCGATTGGTTGGTATAGCGCGCGGCAAAGGCTTGTAGTCTCTCGGGGGAGAGCGCGTCGCTGGATGCGTTGAAGCTGTTATCAATTTGATCGGCAGCGTTCTCTGCCCATTTTTCGGAGTCGCAGTCGGTCGGTAGGCAGAGTTCGTCGACAGCGTTGAGCTCGTTCATTGGAGCGCGATCGAGGGTAGCCGCGGGGCAACCACAGGCTTGCGCTTCGAGTATCGGCCAGCCGAAACCTTCGATCCACGAGGGAAAAAGGAGGCATTTGGCATGAGCGTAGAGTCCGCGTAGGGCTTCGTCGCTAATGTCGTGAAGGTAATGGATGTGATTGCTTAAGCTGGTGCAGTCGTTGCGAGCCAGTTGGGCTTCGGAGAATTTTGATCCGATGATCGCGAGTTGGGCGTGAGGAGTTTTATGCGCAATCGCTGCGAAGAGGCGAAGCACGGCGGCTCGGTTTTTATACCATTTCTCTCCGCCGATGTGGACGTAGATTTCGCTGTGATCCGACAGCTTGAGTGGATTCGCTAACTGATTCTGAAGTTCAGCGCGGGAGGTGTGCGCAGCTTCGATAAAGGAGTCGTCCAGTGCATTTGGAATCACTGGTCTATAGTTCGGAGAGTCGCCCACGATACGGGCAACATCGTCGCGAGTCGCCGCCGAGACGTTGGCGATATGGCGACTGCGCTTGAGCCCACGAAGGATCATGTTCTGTTGCTGTTTGCCAGATGCGCGTAGCGGGTTCTGTGGTATTTCGCCCAACGCTGATCTGACGGCGAGTAGGTCGTGGCAGGTGACCAGATGCATTTCTTTAGTCAGTCCACTGGTGTAGATGGCGTTGGAATGATCGCAAATGTGGACGATCCGAGGCTGTGCGATCCGGTGGATCGCTCGGCGTAAAAAGATGGGGGCGAGTATGTATTTGTCGAAATACCCCAGCCACTTTCCAAAGCCATACGTTTTTGCGCCCAGTTTGCCTACGATGATCGGCGGGTGGAAAATGTCGACGGAAAGCCCGCACTCACGCAAACCTCTAGCAAGTAGCTCAGTGAAGCGCTGCATGCTCCGCTGCCCGTCGGGCAGATAGTTGCCGACGAGTAAAACATGTGCACGGTTCGCTATGCTTGTTCGCGGCATTATTTAGTAGCCGCGTAGAGGGCGGCTTGCTCTTGCTCGAGCTTGAGGATTTTTTCGTAGACGGCCTGAGCATCGGCAATACTGGGCTGAAGCTCGTCTAAATTATAGCAACCTTTTAAAGCAGATTTGATGTGGTCTCGTTTCGCATCGGGGGAGAGGTGGAACCCACCCTCTTTGAAGACCTGTTCTTTGTTTGCCTCACTGCTCTCGTATAGGGGGAAGTTGGTATGATAGCGGCAGTTTACTCTGCGGATGACTTCTCCATAGTCTTTCGTCACTAGATTGAAGTCGGCGATGATGACACCGTCGCTGACGCGTAGCACGTTCTCATAAAAGCGTCGATAGCTGTAGAGATTGTTCATTAAGAAAATTTTAGCCTCAGCGAGCAGCTTATCGGACATACCCCGATCATGAATCTGATAGTAGAGGGCGGCGAGGGAGAGGCAGGCATCTTTTGGTGCGCGCACCAAAACCATGGTGGGCACACCTAGCTGCACTGAACGAATAACTTGCGCGTGCGAATGCACGTGCGTGGCGATACTGTGTTCCTTATCTTCTGCAAATCGAAACGCAGAGCGGGCAAAACTATTCCCAGAACGTGGAAAACCTTCGATCGTGATGGATGAATCCGCACTCACGACCCACTGCCTCGACCAGTGTCGAATCCGCTTCAGCCTGATAAGCCCGATGTAGAGTCTCGGGTAGTCTTCGAGGAAGTGTTTTATACTAGCTTTGTTCATTGGTAGTGGTTTCGGGTCTGGGCACTTTTTGCGAGCGCATCGCGGCGATCGTTAAGCCAATCCCGAGTACCGTAAATCCGCTAGTGGTTGAGTTGCCGAATTGCCCAATCAGCAGATTATAGGCCGTTGCAGAGAGAAAAATCAACCCCATGCCGCTTCCTTTCCGGAATGCGGCCAGTGCGAATCGACCAAGCGCGCAGGTAAGCCAAACACGCCATGCGATATAGAGCGTGCCCAATAAGAGACCACCTTCGGCTGTCAGCCGATACCACTCTCCCTCGCCGAGGTCGAAGCCCTTTTCGCCGGTCAAGAGCTTCGCGCCCACTTGAGTGCCCGCTCCCAAGCCTACGCCGAGTAGGGGGATGTCATTATCAATCGAGAAGGGCCCGATGAATTCGTCTATAGTCCTTCCAATGATAGCGCCAAATGCGCCGCCGTGGCGTTCGGAGGTGGAGCGTTCCCAGCGGGCGAAGAAGGCTTCTCGGGCTTCGTCGAAGACCGGAAACTGACCTGCGATGAATATACCCACACAGCCGATTAAGGCGATTCGGAAGTAACGTGAAAAGGCTCCGCGCTGGAAGGTCGAGCTCAGCATACCCGTGGCTATGGTGATGGCGACAGCTAGCATGAGCGCCCGGCTAATCGACACAGGGATCGCAATAATCAATGCGATCGAAGCGCCGGCTAGCAGAAGTTTGCCGTAGCGCTTGTGCTGCGTGACTCCAGAGATGAGGAAGGCTGCCGTGATTGTGTAAAACTGAACAATACCTGTAGTGAAACTGAACGTGCCGGGCGGGCGGAATTTGCCCCGAGCTCCGCTGAAGCCAGCACTTCCCTTGCCGCCGACGCCTTCATTGACCCATGAATTCTGCGGGGAGTTGAATTGTAAGACGATGAGTACAGTCATGCCGATGGCACACCATAGCCAAAAACGTCCGAGCACGATGACTTCGTCCTGTTTCCAAACCATGCCCATGATGAAGGCGAAGGGGATGTGAAAGTAATTCGCTCGTAGCCCAAAGAGTCCGACGCCTAGATCCCCGTGGCCGAACAGTAGAGTGATGAAGAACCACGCTGCCACGAGCACGCCTCCAGTGACTGTGTATATATTAAAAGGGAAGCGGTTGTTCACCATCGCCCATGCATAGGTGACAAGGACGACAGGATCTCGCGCCAGAAGAAGGGCATCCGATAGACTGGGCAAAAACCACTTACGCAAAGCGCCTTCAAACACCAACAACGCGATGTAAGTGCCAATTAAGGTGTGATACACCCTAAGCTCTTGCTTCTGTTTTGGCGACTGGGCTGGTTTATTCACGTACTAGAATGAGTCCTCTAATTGTTCTGCCAAATTTGCGGCCATATTATCCTTATAGCGATGCCAAGTATGAAATTGTGCTTTTTCGACTGCGGCGACGCGCATCGTTTGTAGGTCGTCGGGGTTTTTGTGAAGATGTTCGAGCTTCTCTGCGATGGCTTGGCCATCTCGAATGGGAACGATGTAACCTTCTTTACCATCCGTTATTAAATCCGGTGCTGCGGTGTGTGTCGTCGTGATGATGGGCAGGCCTTGTGAGAGTGCCTCGGTGAGCACGAGGCCAAAGCCTTCAAAGAGTGAAGGGAAGACAAACACGTCTTGTGTGGCCATGAGCTCGAGAATTTGCGAGTGAGGTAGGCTCTCGATCCATGTATGTTTTTGTAGGGCTTGCTCCATCGGCAGGCAGGGCGCGCTCAGGCGACCGACCAGTGTTAGCTCGACGCGATCGCCCATGAGTTCGACGGCATCCAGCAGGTAGGAGAGGCCTTTGCGCTGTCCGAGGCTTCCGACAAATAAAACCTTCAGCTTCGCGCCTTTGGGTCGGGGTTGAACGACATCCTGCGCATTGCGGGTGGGCGGGCAGCCGTATGGCACGATAATGGGCTCGGGGAGGTCGAAGGGGGCTTCCTTAAGAGTGTCTGCAGTGAACTGGCTCGCTACGATGATTGTCTCTGCGAGTTGAAGCTCCTGGTCCTTTCGCGTGGTTTTTTCGTCGCTATCCCGCAGTGCGGGCATCGTGTCTGCCCACTCGGGTTTGAGCTCTGCCTCTTCGGATTGTATCCGTCTCGCCGCGCGCCAGTAGCCGATCGGTAGATCATACATACATTGCACTTGTCTTTCCTTGGCGGCAGTGAAGCAGTTGAGCGCGCCATCCTCGTAGGCGTAGATGGCTGCCGGTAGTCCTGGAGCCGAGCGAATGTGTCGGGCTACTTTTAGATCTAATTTACGATAGACTTGATCGACGCAGAACGGCCCCGTTTCGTGTTGGCGAAGTGAGCCCATGCCGGGTAGCTTCTGGCTGAGGAGACGCATCATTTCAGCAAAGGGCTGCAAGCGAATGCGCTTATGAGAAATCCCACACTGTCGCTGCTCGAATAGCTTCTTGCTTAAGAGATTCGTATCACCCTTACCCGTGGCGATGCAGGTGTAGAACGAATCCAAAAGCTCCGCATCTTCGAGTGCTTCGACGAGCGCTCGCGCAAACGTATTACCCGTCGGGTGTGTGACGGCGATTTTACGGTTTTTTGGAGGACTGCTCATTAATGTTTAGTCTCGTTGTACGAGCTCAGTGAAAGTCGCGAGATAGGCGTCTGCTTGCGCATCGATTGAAAAGCGTGCCAGATGCTGGTCTGCGTTGTCTGTCATCTCGTCAATGCGCTTCGGGTTTTCGATTAAGCTGCGGATGGCATCTGTTAACTCCGTTGCGTCGTCATTCTTGAAAGTGATTCCGCAGGCACCGACTGCTTCGGGCAGGCCGCCGCCCTCAGATGCGATCACTGCGCAGCCCGCGGCGATCCCTTCGAGCGCGACGATGCCGAAGGGCTCTTTCCAGCGTGAGGGGACCACCATGACCCGGTGACGCGCGATCTCTTTGTGCAAAGCATCTCCCTTCATATAGCCTGTAAAACGGATGTGCTCGCTCAGACCGAGCGAGTCTGCCTGAGCTTTGAGAGGCTCGAGTTCGGGGCCGTCGCCGATAATGGTTGTTTTCGGATATAAGTCAGACTTTGCCAGCTGCCCGAGCGCATCAATCAATAGGTCGGCACCTTTGTCGCTGACCAATCTCCCAAGAAATACCAGATCCTGATCTCTTTCCACTCCGCCGGAGGCCGCCTGAAAGGCCGATTCAAAAGGATTGCCCTGGAGCTTAGATTCGCAGTTCAGTCCCTCGGTCACGTAGCGGCTGATCGCAATGACTTTACAGCGCTTAAGGAGCATCGCTTTGATGCGTTCCTGCCAATATTTGTGGGGGTAGTGGCGGAAGAGCGCACATTGTAAGGTCACTGCAGTCGGTTTGCCTAATAACAACGGTGCCCACAGATAGGTGAGGGACGTATTATTCTGCCAAACAACGTCAGCCCACGAAACCGCCTTGCAGAGTTCGATTTTTGAGGGCGCTCGAACCACATCGTAGCCTAAAGGCTCGGGGCTTTCCTCGATCGTTTGCGTCACCACGCGCACGTTGTGCCCTCGATCTGTGAAAGCCTCGGCCATCACTCTCGAAGCGGTCTCGATGCCTCCTACGCTCGGAGCGAATACATAGCTGGTGATTAGAATATTCATTGGCTCTACGAGTTATCTAAGGTTCGGTGCAGACTCTCCGTATGTGTGCAATACTCTCTTCAGTTTACGAGCCTTCCAATAGCGAGGTAAGAAAGTCTTAGGATCCATCAAGATCCGGAAGAGCCAACCGAGATACATGCGATCAGCCCACGGAGGGATATTGGCTTGGAGGCCGGAAAGAAACGCAATCGCCGCGCCTATGCAGATGATGGTAGGTTTGTAATCGAGCTGTTCGCGCAACCAGTGGCCAAGTATCTCTTGTTTGCCGCCTGCGATGGCGAGGATCACGTAGTCGGGACGCTCTGCTCGAATTTTGCTTAGGAGCGCATCGTCTGTAACGGGACTCTCGGTGTAGAAGGGGGCCTCGTAGAAATTGCTGCTGCCCAAGGCGAATCCTTGGTTCTGGAGAAATTCGCTGGTGCTTTCAGTATGAGCTGGTGTCGGCATGACCCAGAGCTGCTTCGGATTACTTTTAAAGGTAGGGTCTTCCACGAGTGCCTTAATGAACTTTAGGCCAGAGTGGCGCTCGATGGATTGCCCCGTTTGCTTCTGCCAAAGTAAGGCTAAGTAACCGCTATCGATCAAGTTGATATCGGCTTCTTGCAGAGCGCGGTCATAATGTGTGTTCATGCCTAGTTCCGATAACCCGGGTCCCGAGGGTGCCAGGAATAAACCGCGCGTCTCGTGAGCTTCCTGCAGCGCACGTTCTAGGCTGTCATTATAGAAGTCTATGCCGAGTATGTGTACGGTTTTAAAAGAATTTGGCATGAGGTCCGTTTAGTCTATATCGCGGGCGAGTAAGATGTCGTCCGGGCTGACGTCGACAGTGATCTCCCGCCCTAAAAATTCGAGTAGAATTTGAATGCGGTTTTTGGCTGGGAGCTGTGCCAGCACCTTACCGTTGAGTCCCTTCAATGAGCCGGTAATGACTTCGATCTCGGCGCCGGGTTCGATGCTGAGATCCGGGGCTTCGACAATGCCTTCAGGGATGCTTGCCTTGAGCTCTTCGATGATACGCTCGGGGATGATACGTCGATCGCCCAACTCAACCATCCGGGTGATACCTTGGCTATGCACCACTTGACGGGAGTGAGTGTGATAGTGGAACTTAGCGAAGATATAACCGGGGAACATTGCTTCGACGAAGCGCTTCTTCCCTGTGCGTGTCTTCTTGATCTGGCTGATTCGTGGGCAGAAAACTTCGACCTCTTCGAGTCGATCCAGTATCGCCGCAGCGATGTGCTCTCGCTTGGTCTGCGTGCGCAGGCAGAACCATTCTCGTGGCTCGGTGCTGGTTTCTGATGTAGGGTCGTGGGACATCGTGATCGGTAAGTTTTGGAAAATAGGTCGCAATAGGGTAGTTTCAACGGTAAAAGAACCTCTGAATGGTTGCCCGAGCGGCTTCTTTGTTTACTTGATGCGAATCTCATTCCATATCTAAGCAGGAATTGGAATTTGTGCATTTAAATGATTGGTAATCGGACACAGGGTTTACGGCTGTTGAGTCACGCGTTTGTCGTGCTCTTTATGTTGGTGCTATTCAGCACAAAACTGATGTTTGGTGTTTATGTCTTGGAGCGAATGGACTCGCAGCAGGTTAACCTCCCGCTCTATTTCCTCGCGGTCTTAGTCGCTGGAGTCTTGGCGTATCGGTATAAAGAAGATCGGATCGAAGATAACGATCTGAATTCATTCCGATGGGTCGGCGCGATTCGTAAGACGAATTATCAAAGCATCGTCCTCGCACTAATGCTTTTCGGTGTGGTTTTTACGACGAAGGATAAGGCGATTAGCCGTTTGTTCATTGGCTCCTTCTTGGTGTTGTTTTGGGTGACTGCGGTGCCATTGAACCGTTTTATTCCCGTGTGGATCGCGGGGATCGCCTTTCGTGGTAATAATTCTGTGCGCACTATTTTCCTCGGTAGTGAGAAATCGGCTCGACACTTGGAGGCCTGGGCGAATCGCCAGCCGTTTTACGGTATCGATATTATCGGATTGATCACATACGAGATGGCAACGGATCTGAAGCTGAAGATGCCGATACTGGGTGAATTCATGGATATGTCGCTCATCATCGATGCCTACAAGGTGGATCAAGTCGTGCTCCTCGAGACGCGAGGTTCAGACTGGTGGGTCGATTCTGTTCTCGAGATCTGCGAGAAGGCAGGCTGTCGAATCCTGATCTTTAATCCGTGGGAAGAATACTTCGACCAAGAGCTGATTCCTGTCAGTCAGGGGGGGCACACTTTCTTTTCACTAGAAGAAGAGCCTCTGGAAAATCCGATCAATCGAGCCATGAAACGTACGCTCGATATCTGTATTTCTCTGCCGGTCGTCGTTATTGTCTTACCCTGGCTCTGCCTGCTAGTAAAGGTCATGCAGCGTAAGCAGTCGCCGGGAGCTATGTTTTTTAAGCAGGAGCGTTCCGGGCAGCGTGGGCGCCAGTTCCTGATCTATAAGTTTCGCACGATGCACGATCGCGGCGATGATCGCTCGCGAGAAGGGGAGCAAGCGAAGCAAGGCGATGACCGGATCTATGCCTTCGGTGAGTTCATGCGTAAGACCAGTCTCGATGAATTTCCACAGTTCATTAACGTGCTCTTGGGGAGTATGAGTGCGATCGGCCCGCGCCCGCATTTGATCCAGCATGACAATGAATTTAGCGAGCAGGTAAATATCTACCGCACGCGGCACTTTGTGAAGCCCGGCATTACCGGACTCGCCCAGTGTAAGGGCTTCCGTGGCGAAGTGACTGAGCTCAAGCTGATCGAAGAGCGCGTCCGCTACGATCTGCAATACATCCGAAACTGGTCGTTATGGCTCGATCTCTGGATATTGGGGAAGACCGCGATCCAGGTGATCAAGCCGCCGAAGTCAGCTTATTAATCGGGACGTTTGAAACGGCGTGCAGGCGTTTTTTCGCGGCTGCCAGAATGCTCACCACCACTTGCGGGCTTCTTGAATTTCGCTCCGGCGATCTTGCTCTTGGTCTTGAAGGGGCGCTTGTGTTTGCCTCCATCGTTCCATTTGCCATCGCCGCCAGCGTCGTTGCCGCGCTTTTGGTAGCCACCGCCACCGCCGTGCTTTTTCTTATAGCCTCCACCGCCACCTTTGTAGCCGCCTTTTTTCTTGTAGCCGCCTCCGCCTCCGCCACCACGTTTCGGATTCGGGTCGAAGTCTTCGTTGTCTTCGGCGATCTTCTCACCTTCGCGACTTTCTTCATTGCCAAGCATGTCAAACAGAGCGCTCGCGATGTCGGTTGGCGTGTGGCCGGAGTCGAGTAGGCGATCAACCAGATCGTCGTGGCGTTTAAACTTATCTTCCTCGAGCAGCGCTTTGACTTGGTTGAAGACTTTATCGGCCTTCCGTCCCTCCACTTCTTCGAGGCTGGGGATGGGCATCCGCTTGACGACTTGACGCGTGTAGCGCTCTATCGCTTCGAGCCGGTAGATGTCGCGTCCATAGACAAAGGTCACGGACTTGCCCGAGCGACCGGCGCGACCAGTGCGTCCGATGCGGTGCACATAGTCTTCCGGGTCGTGGGGGAGGTCGTAGTTGAAAACGATGTCCACGTCGTCGATGTCGAGGCCACGGGCGGCCACATCGGTCGCCACAAGTAGTTCGACGGAGCCGTCCTTAAAGCGTTTGATCACGCGCTCGCGATTGGCTTGTGTAATGTCGCCGTGGATACGGTCGGCCACGTAGCCTCGGGCGGAGAGCGCCTCGGTGGCGTCTTCTACCATTTGCTTGGTATTGCAGAATACGATACCGCGCGGGTTCGTTTCGACGTCGAGTAAGCGGCAGAGCACCTCGATTTTCGATCGGTTGCGCACTTCGTAGTAGGTCTGCTCGATCGTATCGACTGTGAGTGACTTGCGCTCGATCGAAATCTGTTCGGCTTGGTGGCTGAAAGTTTTGATCAGCCCTTCGACGCCGCGATTCATGGTAGCGGAGAAAAAGAGCGTCTGGCGATCTTCCGGCATGTCACCGAGGATGATTTCCATGTCCTCGCGGAAGCCCATGTCGAGCATGCGGTCGGCCTCATCGAGAATGCAGAGGCGAATCGCGTCGGTGCGGAGCGTCTTGCGGCGGAGGTGATCCATTACACGACCGGGGGTGCCGACCACGATGTGGGCACCCTTACGGAGCGCGCGCATCTGGCGGTCGAGCGGGGCGCCGCCATAGACGGGCACGGCGACGAGGCCTCTGAGCGCGGACGCGAGCCGGTGAATTTCTTCGCAGACTTGCACCGCGAGCTCGCGGGTCGGGCAGAGCACGAGGACTTGTGTTTCGTCGCGATTGATATCGATCATGTTGAGCGCAGGCAGGCCGAAGGCGGCCGTTTTACCTGAGCCGGTTTGCGAGAGGCCGACGATGTCTTTGCCTGCCATCGCCACGGGGATCGTTTTTGCCTGAATGGGCGAGGGCGATTCGTAGCCGAGGCGTTCGATGCTTTCGAGGAGTTCCGGGCGTAGCCCGAGATCGGAGAATTTGGTATCCATAGTATTAGCAGTAATACTGCTGTTGTTTAAAATCATTAATTCGTGAGCAAATCTATGATTAGATTACTTTTTATTTGCTCGTTTGGCACTGTGCCTGTTGAATATCAAAAAAAAAAGAGAGCGCCGGAGCACTCTCAATAAGTTGTCGCGATTCAAATCACTTGTTTAAACGGATGTTGTGATCGCTGTCTCTGATTTTCAAAATCCAAAAATGTAAGCTGCGCGTATGAAAAGCAAGATGAAAAAAGGATATATTTTAGGACTCGATTTGGGGTCACAGTCAATCGGTTGGACTGTTTGCTATTGCGACGAGAGGGAGCAGGTGACCGGGCTGGGCGATTTAGGGGTGAGGATTTTTGGCGATGGACGCGATGATAAATCACGCGAGCCACTGGCAGTTGGTCGGCGAAATGCAAAGCAAACTGCCCGACGGCGGATGCGTTCAGTGATGCGCCGTCGAGCACTGATCCGCTATTTGCAGCGTATAGACCTTTTGCCAGAAGACGACCGTGCAAAGCGAGGGCTGGCGCAATTAGATCCGTATCATCTTAGATCGGCGGCTGTTACGAGACAGATTGAACGTTATGAGATTGGGCGAGCTTTGCTGCACATTAACAAACGGCGCGGTTTTAAATCCAACCGCAAGGAGTTCCAATCCTCAGACGATGAAGTTGTTGGAATGAAGAAGGGAATCGCTGTTTTAGAGCGTAAACTTGGCAAGGAAATGACCTTGGGACAGTTGCTCCACAAGGAGCGGTCGGCTAATCTAAAGAATACGGTGCGGTTCAGACCATCCACGGCGAATGGAAAAAATTCATGGGATATTTACCCCGAGCGATCGATGTATGCAGACGAAATTCGTTTGATTCTAGATACGCAGCGAGAGTTTTACCCCGACCTTGATGAGAAAGTATTCTCGAAGCTTCACCGGATAATTATTGAGCAGCGGCCATTGAAGAAGCCACGTGTTGGCTCATGCCGCTTTTATCCGGATCAAGACCGAGCACCACTGGCGCTCCCAAGTAGTCAGGCTTTTCGTATCCTCCAAGAGGTCGCCAATCTCGAATTGCGCGAGAATGGAGAGCTTCGCCAGTTATCAGATGATGAGAGGAATTCGGTCGTTCAGCAATTGCTTCTTAAGGAAGATCGTAAATGTCTTAATTCTAAGGGAACTGAAATACTGTTTAGTAAATTGAAAACGAAGTTACTAGGTGATTCTTCGTTACGTTTTAATTTAGAGGAAATGGAGCGTAAATCGCTCAATGTTGATCTTACGGCTAAAGCGCTGTCTTCACACGTCTGTTTTGGATCGAAATGGTTTGAACTCAGTCGTGAGGATCAGGATGTGATTGTGCTTAAACTTGTAGGTGCTGAGGACAAGCCACTGCAAGATTCAGATGATATTGTACGCAAGTGGTTGATTGAGGAGTGGGGGCTGGAAGCTAAACAAGCCGAAGCCTGCTTACACGCAAAGTTGGAAGATGGTTACGGTCGGCTTGGGCAAAGAGCTTTGAACGAACTGTTGCCGCACATGGAGAATGGCCTGAATTATTTTGAGGCCAAAGAAGCCGCTAGTTTGGAGGAGCCGAACCTGCATACAGAAATCCGTGAGGAACTCCCCTATTATGGTGAGATCCTTGAAAATTATACGATGCCAGTTCAGAATGCTTCGCCATCTGCCTCTGTGGCAACCTGTGAGGCGAAATTTGGACGTATCCCTAATCCGACAGTCCACGTGGGCCTCAACCAGCTCCGTTCCGTCGTCAATGCGCTGATTGAGCGGTTCGGTGTGCCTTCTGTCGTGCGGATTGAGCTGGCTAGAGATTTTGCATTCAGTGCTAAGCAGGAATTAGAGCTTAAAAATCGGCAGGTTTCGAACAAGAAGAGGAATGACAGAGCCAGAGACGCGATTGCAAAAGCCGGACAAGACCCTCGGAGCTCGGACAACTTGTTGCGCTTCAAGCTTTGGGAGGAGTTAAACGCGAGTGATCCGCTACAAAGGCTGTGCCCGTTTAGTGGCCGCCCCATCTCTGTTGAAACGTTGTTTAGCTCTGAAGTTGAGATCGAGCATATCATACCGTTCTCACGTAGTTTCGATGATTCTTTCAATAACAAAACGCTCTCTTTTCGTGCTGAGAACCGTTTGAAGCTAAATAGAACGCCCTATGAGGCCTATGGGCAGCGTGATGATTACAATGAGATCCGTGAACGAGCGTCGAATTTGAACCCCTCAAAACAGTGGCGCTTCGAGCCCGACGCAATAGATCGGTTCATTGGGGAGCATGGCAGTCTGATTGCCCGCACACTGAATGATACTAGGTATTTTTCGCGCTTGGCGACCCAGTATCTACGGGCTGTGTGCCCTAAGGTGGAGAGTATACGTGGGGCGATGACAGCTAGCCTACGCCGCCAATGGGGGCTCGAAAATGTTTTCGATGATTCCGGGAAGAAAGACCGTAGCGAGCATCGTCACCACGCGATCGATGCCTTTGTCGTGGCGTGTTCGACGCGTTCATTTTTACACAAATTCCAACAAGCGACAGAAGCGATGAAGCGGGAATTCCCTGAAAAGAACCCGCTCCATATCCCGAGCTTCCCCGAGCCCTTCGACGGTTACCATCCTGGGGTGGTTCAGGCTAAGGCAGTGAAGATAATCGTCTCTCACAAGCAAGACCGGCGTCGTCCGCTCGGAGGTGTGGATGCGACGCCTGGCGAACTTCATGAGAAAACCTTCTTCGGACTGGAGTCTGATGTCGGCAATGAGTCAGTGGTGAAAGTCCGAAAACCCCTTGCAGACCTTAAGCGCAAGGACTGTGCTAAAATTGCTAGTCCGCGTTTGAGGAGCTATTTTGAGCAGCAGGCTATGATACATGCCAGCGATAAAGAATGGAAAGACTTTCTCCATAGTATATTGGGAACAGGGCGCATTCGGAGACTTAGAATGCTGGAGAAAGCCAATAAAAATTCCTTCGTCAGATTTAAGGCTCGTGATGGCTCTACTTATCGTTTGGCAAAAACGCGTGCGAATGCATGGGTGGATGTTTTTGAAGTCTTGAACAAGAGCGGCAAGGCTATCTGGAAAATGGAGGTGACTTCTCTCTATCAAGCTGCGAATGAGACAAGCTCACAACCGCCTTGGAAAAAGGAATACCCTACCGCTCGAAAAATCGCGCGGCTTTCGATCAATGATTCCGTCGCGCTTTGTGGGGAGGATGGCTTCTGGCGGTTGTTCCGCGTGAAAAAGATGTCTAAAGGTAAACTCTTTGTGCGTGATCTACGGGTCGCCCATGAAGAAGGAGACTCGCTCAGTCTGCAACTCAGTGCTACTAAAATGCAAAACATGAAATTGGCTAAGGTCGCCATACTGCCCGACGGGAAGTTGATGGCTCCAAAGCATATCCGGGAGAATTTGTATGTCGGATCCATTTATAGTGATACAAAGTGAGGGTGTGTCTCTGTCAAAGACCAGAGGCTTCCTCGAAGTGCGTTCCTTCGTGAATAAGGACTTGGAACCGCGGCGTTTTCCTCTGGATGCTCTTTCAGGCGTATTGGTCGAGTCGAAAGGTGTCAGTTTTAGTAAGTCGGCGATCACGGCATTGGCTGATGCCGGCATTCCATTGGTGCTGACAGACGAAAACCACCAGCCGAGTGTCTCTATGGTCGCTTATCGTGGTCACCACCGAACGGCTGAAATGATTACCGGACAAAGCGAAATGAAGCTGCCTGTGCGCAAGTCAGCATGGAAGCGGATCGTTCAAGAGAAAATCCGCAATCAAGACGCAGTTCTCCGGAAAGTCCATAACGATACGGGGCTCCAGCATATCGCCATGCGTGTGAAGTCAGGAGACGTGGATAATCGTGAAAGTGTGGCCGCCCGGCTCTATTGGTCTCGCCTATTCGGGAAGGGGTTCAAGAGAGAGACGGCAGGTGGGGATTTGAATGGCGTCTTGAATTACGGTTACGCTATCCTCAGGGCGGCGATGGCGCAGGAGATTGCATTGACCGGTTTGCACCCTGCGCTTGGAGTGCATCACCGAAATGGCGCAAATCCCTTTCGTTTGGTCGATGACTTGATTGAGCCTTATCGCCCCACCGTCGATTATTTGGGCTTTCTTGCCGTAGACGAGGGGCTTTGCTCGGTTTCTAAGCGTATTAAGCACCTGATGGTTCAGTTATTTCATGAGCCATTGTTTCGAAATGTCGAGTGGGGGCGCTCTCTACGTGGTGCTCTGCGGGGGACGGCACGCTCTTATGCTGCTAAGGTCAAGGACGGTCGGGTTGAGTTCTTGCCCGCCCCTAAGGATTTAATGTCAGAACTATTCAAGGTTTCTGAAACTGGAGCGCTTATGCGATGAATGAACCGTTAACAGGTTACAGACTTATGTGGATGATGGTAATGTTTGATCTCCCAGTCGGGACAAAGCGCGAGCGAAAGCGGGCTTCCGAGTTCCGGGCGCTACTTCTGGATTCTGGCTTTGAAATGTCTCAATTCTCAGTATATCTTAGATTTATTGGTGAACGAGAGCGTGCGAAATCTCACGTTAGATGGGTCGAATCTCAGGTGCCTAAAGCTGGTAAAGTTTCCATTTTATTTTTTACCGACAAGCAGTTTGCAGAGTCGATTTTCTTTCAGAATACCAAGCGAAAAAGTCTTCCGGACATTCCTGAACAGCTGATTTTAATATGAATTATCCATTTTTCGAGACTGCGGCTTTACGCAAGGAGCTGAAGTTCAGCTCCTTGCGTTGTCGGTAGTTTTGAAAATCAGAGACAGCGGTCAATCCGCAACCTGCCTCGACCGATGGTGCCGGGGCCGAGGAGTTTTGAAAATCAGAGACAGCGGTCAATCCGCAACCACACCATCGAGAACAAGCAAGTCATCGATAGTTTTGAAAATCAGAGACAGCGGTCAATCCGCAACCCGGCATCGTTGAAGGCGACGGTCTGACAGAGTTTTGAAAATCAGAGACAGCGGTCAATCCGCAACAGGCAAAGGCTTCTTGAAACATTCAAATATAGTTTTGAAAATCAGAGACAGCGGTCAATCCGCAACGCTGTATTCAGTGAGCTTAGGGATGGCTTTAGTTTTGAAAATCAGAGACAGCGGTCAATCCGCAACCAGCTCGACGGCGCGGCGGAACTTTTTGCCAGTTTTGATTCGCTTTCCGACTGATGCGCTGCCAGTTTTGAAAATCAGAGACAGCGGTCAATCCGCAACGGCAAGGCGCTTGCGCAAATCGGTAGCGTCAGTTTTGAAAATCAGAGACAGCGGTCAATCCGCAACGATGAGTCGGCCGATAGTTCTGCCGAAGTCAGTTTTGAAAATCAGAGACAGCGGTCAATCCGCAACGGGCTGCCACTCTCTAAAGAGCAGAAAGAGAGTTTTGAAAATCAGAGACAGCGGTCAATCCGCAACCGGCGCTGGCTTCTCATGCGGCGGCAATGGAGTTTTGAAAATCAGAGACAGCGGTCAATCCGCAACCTGCACAAGATACTGCCCAACAATCCGGCAAGTTTTGAAAATCAGAGACAGCGGTCAATCCGCAACCCGTAGAGGTTATGCACCCCGGACACCTTTAGTTTTGAAAATCAGAGACAGCGGTCAATCCGCAACAATGCACTCATAAATGAATTTCGAGTATTCAGTTTTGAAAATCAGAGACAGCGGTCAATCCGCAACTTTTGACGACAAATGGAGAGCCAGCAATTAAGTTTTGAAAATCAGAGACAGCGGTCAATCCGCAACTGAGTCTTTGCGATATTGTCCGCCACCGATAGTTTTGAAAATCAGAGACAGCGGTCAATCCGCAACGGTGCGAGAGATCGCATAAACCGGATCGGGAGTTTTGAAAATCAGAGACAGCGGTCAATCCGCAACTTGGCTACACCGGCGTCGAAGGCACACTCCAGTTTTGAAAATCAGAGACAGCGGTCAATCCGCAACTGAGATTAACATTTCAAAGGGCGGCAAGTCAGTTTTGAAAATCAGAGACAGCGGTCAATCCGCAACAAGCGCGGACAGATGATGAAACCGGGCTACAGTTTTGAAAATCAGAGACAGCGGTCAATCCGCAACACCCTTCAAGGGTATGCGGTGCGCTTCATCAGTTTTGAAAATCAGAGACAGCGGTCAATCCGCAACCGAATGACGCTTCATATCTGCGTAAGATTGAGTTTTGAAAATCAGAGACAGCGGTCAATCCGCAACTGCCACTATCACCTCAATTGGTGAGGCAATAGTTTTGAAAATCAGAGACAGCGGTCAATCCGCAACAAGTGCCTTGAGGATGTCATAGCCA